>OKTV01000223.1_pt1 | contig 9580 bp, 5 predicted proteins | sample 1606551 | NCBI WGS metagenome assembly OKTV01 (sample SAMEA3882507, study PRJEB24775) | human gut metagenome | biome: human-associated habitat; feature: intestine environment; material: feces | place: Netherlands | collected 2009/2010 | reverse complement strand
CACACAAAAAAAGGGTGCGTCACAGACTTATGACACACCCTCTTTTTCTTGCATCATTCAGATAAAAGCCGTATATTACCATGCCTCCAGCTTATCAGCAATCTCAGGCATCTTATCCTTGCTGAATACAGGATTCTTTCCTTCCTTTTTCTGCTGACGATAATCTTGCAGCAGGAAGACGGCTTGGCGGGAAAGCAGAACAATAGCCACCAGATTACAGAGCGTGAGAAGAGCCATCGTGATATCGGCAAAGCTCCATGCGAAATCCAGCGATACCACAGCTCCTACCATCACCATCGCTGCCACAGCAAGGCGATAGATAAATACGCCCAACTTGGAATCCCTGATATATCTCACATTGGTCTCGCCATAATAATAGTTGCCGATGATGCTACTAAAGGCAAAGAGCCAGATCATCACAGCCACAAATGGATTGCCGATACTTCCGATTTCGTGGGTCAAGGCATCCTGTGTCAGCTGGATACCATTGGATGCGGTAACATCTACCCCACTCACAAGGATGATGAAGGCGGTGCAGGAACATACCACCAAGGTATCTGTAAAAACACCCAAAGCCTGAATCAAACCTTGCTTCACCGGATGGCTTACCGTAGCCACAGCTGCTGCATTAGGTGCACTACCCTCACCAGCCTCGTTACTGAACAAACCTCGCTTGATGCCCTGTATCACCGTAACACCCAGCACTCCGCCGGCAGCCTGATTGAATCCGAAGGCATTCTCCACAATGGCAAGCAACACTTTAGGCAGACTGGCAATATTCCAAACCACTACTCCTACAGCTATCAGAAGATAGACGACAGCCATCACAGGAACCACCGTAGAAGAGAACTTAGCCACTCGCTGAATACCACCGAAGATGATGAGAAGGGTAAGCGCAGTAAGCACAATTCCCATGGTAGCTGGTTCGATACCGAACGCTTTCTGCCAAGCCAGACAGATGGTATTGCTCTGAACAGAATTATAGGCAAAGCCAAAGGTGATGATCATCAGGACGGCAAAGAGAATACCCATCCATCCCTTTCCCAATCCATACTTCATATAATAGGCAGGTCCACCAAAGAAGGATGTCTTGCCCTTACGCTTATAAAGTTGGGCAAGAGTTGATTCGATGAAAGCCGATGCTGAACCCAGTAAAGCCAGCACCCACATCCAGAACACGGCTCCCGGTCCACCGATGCTGATTGCAGTAGCTACGCCTGCAAGATTACCTGTACCGATACGGCTGGCCAATGCCACCACGAAAGCCTGGAAGGAAGAGATATGTTTCATCTCGCCATCCACCTTTACCTCCATCGACAGCTCATCATGGCCAATCTCCTCCGGTTGAATCTTGTCGTGATTCAACAGCAGCCTGACCATCTCCTTGATGAGTCGAAACTGTACAAACCTAGTACGCCAAGTGAAAAACAGGGCACAGCATATCAACACGGTGATGATGATATACGACCAGAGAAAATCGCTAACCTGAACTAAAAAGTTTTGTAATGTATCTACCATTTGTCTATTAAAAACTGAATATTATTTCTTTTCGGTTGCAAAATTACGCAATTTCTTTCAAAAATCAGCAATTTATTCAAAGAAAACAGAATTTAAAGGATACTATGTTGTCCGCAAGTGGTTCAAGAACGAGCTGAAGGCCCAAAAGCTCTTAGCCCAGGGCAACACCCTGGGTACACTAGCAATCTGCAATGCGCCCTGCAAGGGCAAAAGCTTTACAAAGAGTTCTATGACTTTTCCTAAGATTAACACAAAATTAATACTGGAAGGAGGGAGAAAGGAGATAAGAGAAGGAAGAAAGAAGATAAAAGGAAGAGAGAAAAGAAATAAGGAGAGAAAAGAAATAAAAGGTATAAGGAAATGAGATAAGGGGCATAAATGAAGAAAAGATGTTTATTATTTGGTGGTTTCACCATTTATTCGTATCTTTGCCAACAAAGAGAATATCACTTAAAAGAAAGGCGAGCAATTATGGCAAGAAAACTATATCCGATAGGATTACAAACTTTCGAACGAATCCGAGTAGAGGATAAGTTCTACATTGACAAGACGGAATATGTATATCGTATGGCACATACTGATGGTACTTATTTCTTCCTGAGCCGTCCACGCCGTTTCGGAAAGTCGCTGTTGCTAACTACCATGCAGAGCTATTTTGAAGGAAAGAAGGATCTTTTCAAAGGACTCGCCATCGAAAAGCTAGAAAAGGATTGGATAAGCTATCCGGTGCTGCATTTCGATATGAGCATGGGCAAACACATGGAGATAGCCCAGCTGGAAAGATATTTCGACCAGCAACTTGCAGAACAAGAGCAGAAATGGGGCATTACGAATCCGGCTGTTGATGCCAACGTCCGCCTCATCTCACTTATCCAGACTGCCTATAGGGAAACGGACAAGCAAGTGGTAATACTGATTGACGAATATGATGCCCCTTTGCTTGATGTGGTGCACGAGGATGAAAAATTGGAAGAACTTCGCAACGCCATGCGCAATTTCTACAGTCCGCTAAAAGGATGCGAGAAATTGCTCCGCTTCGTATTCCTCACAGGCATCACCAAATTCTCTCAGCTCAGCATCTTCAGCGAATTGAACAACATCACCAATATCAGTATGGACGAGCCGTATGCCGGCATTTGCGGAATTACGGAAGATGAACTGGCGAACGGAATGCGGGATGACATAGAGGCACTTGCAGAAAAATTAAACCTGTCGTATGAGCAGACGTTAGCTAAGTTAAAGGATAATTATGACGGCTATCATTTCACATGGCCTTCTCCTGACGTTTATAATCCGTTCAGCTTATTAACCTGCTTTGCCAAGCAGAAGATTGATTCCTACTGGTTTGGTTCCGGCACTCCTACTTATCTGATTAATATGATGCGCAATTTCAACTTTCTGCCAGCGAACCTGGGCGAGAGTATGGAAGCTGGAAAGGATGACTTTGATGCTGCCACGGAAACCATGACCACCATCATGCCGCTGCTCTATCAGAGTGGCTACCTCACCATCAAAAAGTACAACCCGATGCTGCATCGTTATACGTTGGAGTATCCTAACCGGGAGGTGAAGATAGGCATGCTCAAAAGTCTTGCGCCCAACGATGAAGAAACGGAACTCTATACCCTAGCCATTCCTAACAAGGAAATAAGAGTTGGATTGTACAGAAGTTTGTTGCCTCATTATCTGACCTCAAAGACGGCGATGTGCAATACCACCATCGCCAAGATGTCGGTGCTTATTAAACATGGAAAGATAGATGAAGCCTTACAGTTATTGAAATCGTTTTGGGAGACGGTGCCTTATTGCGACAACACCCATTACGAAGGTCATTACCAGCAAACGATGTATATCATCTTTGCCTTGCTCACGAATTTTAGAATTATAGTGGAACAACATACATCAAAGGGTAGAATTGATATAACCATGGAGACGGATGATGCTATCTATGTGATGGAGCTGAAGTTTGGAAAGACTGCCCAGGAGGCTCTTGAGCAGATAGAAAGCAAGCATTATGTCAATACCTTTGTCATGAGCGGCAAAGAAATTATCAAAGTAGGCATGAGCTTCAATATCAAAGAAGACAACACCATCGTGTTCGATTGGAAATCATAACAAATTTAGATGATAAAAATGATAAAAACGAAAAGCGTGCAGGCGACAATGATGTTGCCTGCACGCTTTTTCCTTTTATATTCATCTTATTTATTATTCATCCTACAGCCACGCTCCGAATCTTGCGCTTGGCAATGGGGCGGCGAAGTAATAGTTCTGGTCGTTATTCTTATCCAGAAAATTCACCTGCTTCATGCCGAAGAATGGCAGACCTTGTGGGAAGAGGCGGGCAAAATCGGTTACACCTCCTGAGAGGGCAGGACTACCAGCCTGATAATCGAAATTCCAACTCTTGTCGAATGCCAATGGAGCACCCTGGGCTACATCATCTATCTCGCAATTGATGTTCATCTTCTCGCTCTGAGTGAAGTTCTTGAAGAGTGGATTGAGCAGACCTGCCACACTGCTCTTGATATCGGTATCAAACCAGATGCCGAGCTCTGCACCCTTCGCCATCTGCGCTACGCCTGTCTCTGTAGATGAAAAGTAGTAATTTGGTGTAAGACGACTGTGCTCCATATCAGCACCATCCTTCTTTGGCTGCTTCAATCCGAAACGGGAATCGTAGATGAGATTGTTCACGAAAACTGGCTTCGCTGCCTTCTCTACCCAGACAGAACCACCCTTCTTGTTCTTGGAACGGCGCCAGCCGCAGTTGATGATGGTGTTGTTGTAGGCGGTCATCTCAGAGAGAGGGATCACCTCGCTATTGCCGGCATTAGAAAGCTTGAAGGCGTTGGTGCAGGCGTTGTAGATGATGTTGTTGGCTACATCGAGCTTGCAACCAGCCTTCACGTTGATGGCCTCACCACCATCGGCTGCATTTCCGCTATCGGCAAAGATATTGTTGATAATCACGCCGTTACCACCGGTAAAGTAAGTCTGGTCGTTGTAGTTGTCATGGAAGAAACTGTTTGCCATCACAAACTTGCCGTTTACATTACAGAAGTGGAAGGCTGGCACTCCGCCATCGATGGTGGTCTTGAAAAGCTTGTTCTGGAAAGAAGCTGAACTCTCGGTAGGAGTAGCACCAGCATAGGCTACATCCACGTGGTTGAGCACCACCTCCTCTGAATTATATCCGCAAATGATGCCGCCCCAATCGGCAGGCTTTCTGGTATCAGAAGTAAAGACTACTGGCTTCTCGGCAGTTCCCAGGCAATAGAGATTACCCAATACCACGATCTCTACCGGCACCTGAACCTCTGACTTGCAGGTAACGGTTACGCCCGGCTCGATGTAGAGCGATGCTCCTACTGGAATTTCAACGCTCTGGCTCAGGGTAGTATCCTTGGTCCAAACCACAGAACCTACGGGATATTCTGCCACCTTCGTTGTGATGACATCTTTAGAACCCTGGTTCTCATTGCCATCACTTCCATTACCGCCATTATTCACGTAATCGTATGGATTGATATTATCGTTCTCGCAAGATGTGGAGAACATTGCAGCTGCTGCCATCATGAGCAAAGCAGCAAAAGTATTTATCTTTTTCATTTCTTCTTTTTTTACTTTTTTACCTTTTTACCTTTAAAAGCCTTTTTACCTTTTAAAGCTTGTATCTTACTCCCAGAAGGAAGGTTCTGCCATACTGATAAGTGCCCACGATGGTCTTATCGTTCTTCTGGCCCTCATACTCCAGGTTACTCTTGTTCACAGTCTTCAAGTATCTCTCGCGCTTGGCATCGAGCAGATTGTTTGCCTTGAAGAAGAGGGAGATGCCGTTCTTGAATTGCTTCTCGGCACTCAGGTCGAGACCGAACATCGCCTTATCCCACTGGTCGGCATCCTTGAAAGGAGAAACCAGAGCGAGCTTGGTGCCCGTGAAGGAAGAGGCCAACTGCGCATTCCAGCCATTCTCCGTATCCTTATATAATAAGGAGACGTTGGCGGTATGAGGAGCCTGGTTTACCAGCGGACGGGTCTGGGTTACACCCGATTTATACTCGGCACTACCCTCCTTGTACTCACGCTTCGAGGTGGTGATTTCAGAATGGGTGTAAGTATAATTCGCCTTTACTCCGAAGTGGCGGATGTACTTAATCACGTCGATTTCGAAGCCCATATTCTTGGCATTACCTAGGTTATCCGGCATGTAATAGGCATCGGTTCCGGCTCCAATCTTGCCATCCGATGTTACGAACACCTGCTCTATAGGGTCTTTCAGATACTTATAGAATACGCCGGCAAGAATCTGTTCGGTCTTGCTTGGGAACCACTCCCAGCGCAGGTCGATGTTGTCGATGCGGGCACGCTTCAGGTTTGGATTACCTTTTTCCTGATACTCCTCGCCCTGAATCTGATAAGGCACTATCTCGTAGAAGCCCGGACGGTTGATGGAGCGATAGTAAGAGAGACGCACGTTCATCTTCTTGGTTGGCGTCCACTTGATGGATGCCGATGGCAGATAATCCCAGTAGCTCTGCTCGCCCACCTGTCCCATGTTGCGGAAGTGCTGGAGCATGGTGTAAATCTGGTTGGTATGCTCGGCACGGAAACCGGCATTCAGTTCGCCCATCTCGCTCTTCAGAGTTACCATGGCGTAGGCTCCGCCGATGTGCTCCTTGGAATCGTAGTTGAGCTGCGAAGCCTGAGAATAAGGAGTCTTGCAAACCCAATCGATGTGAGCAAACTGGTCTATTCCGTTGCCATCCAATCGCTGTGAGATGTCGGCAGGATTGAAGATGTAAGAATAATATCTGTTGCTGCGTTCCTTTCTGCGATACTGTGCGCCCGCCTTCCAGAGAGCCTCCACAGAGTTGGAGAAATGGGTATCGTAAGAGAGGTTGATGTAACCCGCCCAGTCGGTATCCTTGTTGTGCTGGAATCGGCGTTCGGCACTCTTAGGCAGGGTCTTGGTGATGTTCTTGTCGCCTTCCCAGATGGAACCCGAAACGGCATCGCCGCCATTCTTGGCTTTTCTGCTCACGGTATTCGTCAGGGTGACGTAAGTTCTGTCCGGATCTTCCTCCTTAGCCTGCGAGAACACGCCCGACCAATCTATGGTAAAATCCTTGGTAAGATGATGCGTACCCTTCAGATTGGTGGCGAAGATGCTCTGGGTGGTTGAAAGAGAGCGAACTTCATCGTCCTGCGTGTAGCTGTCGGCTCCGATGTATTCGGTATTGACGCTATTGTTGTATCTGGTGCCCTTGGAATTGGTGCGCACATACATGTTGTACCATTCCAGCTTGTGGCCAGGCAGGGTTAAATCTATCTTGGCATGAGCACCCGTGGTAAGGTCGTGGATGCTGTAGTAGCGATGCTGCAGATTGGAAATGTACATGGCCTGCTCGCCCGAAGCCATCTTTACAGAATTGTAGGTGCGCTCGGTGCCACGGAAAACATTCTGCACGCTTCCGGCAAGCATCACGCCCAGGCGGTCGTTCCAGAAGCGGTTGCCGATGCTCAAGCCTCCTATGAAGTTAGGAGCAGGAAGAGAATGACTCTTCAACTGAACAGGACCGTTCTTGAAATCGCTCATCTGTGCCTTGTATTCTGAGCCGAAAGCCTCGTAAGGAGATTTCTTTGTATAATCAGAGCGGTTGCTGGTAAGATAATCTCTGCCATTCTTCCAGAAATAATCACTTGCTCCGATGGCTGCATTTGCCTGAATCTGGAAGCGGGATGGGGCATCCTTCATCACCATATCCACCACGCCGCCGGCTGCATCGCCTTCCATATCAGCCGTCAGAGACTTGGAAACCACAAGGCGGTCCATCAGATCTGAAGGGAAGATATTCAATGGGATGTAACGGTTTTTATCATCCGGACTAGGAATCTTCACGCCGTTCACCAGGGTGTAGTTGTAGCGCTTGTCCATACCTCGGAGGATGGCGTAAGAAGCCTCGCCCGATGCATCACGCTCCATGGTTACACCCGATACTCGCTGCAGAACACTCGCCACGTTGACGTCAGGCGAAAGCTGGATGCTCTGCTGACTCATCACGTTGAGCACGTTGCCGGCATTCTTCACGGTTTCTATGGCACTTCGGTCGCTGCGGTATTCACGATGACCGGTAACCACCACTTCGCCCAACTGCTTCTGGTCTTCTTCCATGGCGATGGTCAACTGTCCATCCTTTCCCTCTTTTCCATCTTTAGAGAAGTCTTTAGCCACATCCACTACCATCTCCCTGGTCTTGTACGACATGTAGGAAACGATGATGGTCACCTTGCCTTTATCAGGCAATTCATGCAGGGTGAAAGTACCATCAAGTCCGGTGGTGGTACTCACGTTGGGCAGCTCCTTTACCCGGATTACGGTTCCGATGAGGGGTTCGCCCGTTTTGTTATCCTTGACTATACCATCCAGCGTGTGTGCCTGGATGGCGGTAGTCGCTGCGGCAAGAAGCGCCGCACTCAGTAAAAATCTTTTCATCTATATCGCTATTGAATTCTTCATTCGTTTCTTTTCGCAAAAAAGCTCATTTTTACTTTTTTACCTTTAAAACCGTGTGGATGATTTTTCCATCCTTGTCAATCATCGACATTCTGAGCTGCTTCTTATCTGCTGTAAAAACAGAGAAACCATCGGCTGGACTGCAGAACACGGTGCCATCTATAGGCTGCACAGGACGAGCCAGAGATGAAGAGGAATTGACTACGTAGTCGATGTTGTCGCCCTTCTTCTGGATGTGCTGGAAGTTGTGGATGTGACCGCAGGCATAAATCGCCACATTATTATATTTATGGAGGATAGGAAGGAGGCGCTTCTGCATGTCGAGGCGCTCATTCTCCTTCTTCGTGGTGTAGGCGTAGATAGGATGATGACCTACCACGATGACCCAGTCTTCCTTGGCATTCTTCAGGGTTTCGTCGAGCCAGGAGAGCTGAGCCTCAGCATCCTGCTTGCAGGCATCAGGATAGATTTCTGAATTCTTGCGGTAAGAATCGATGAGGGGCGTGGTATCGAGGAAGATGACACGGATGGTAGTTCCCTTGTGGTCGAACACCTTGGTGTAATATTTCTCTCTCATCATCCAGCGGCGGCTCACCTTGCCGTAGTCCATGAAAGCCTGTGTGTTGCCACGATACTCATGGTTGCCGCAAACGGCGAACCAGTCGAGCATCAGTTCGGGATGAGAGTAAACCCATTCGTAATTGGTGAGCCACAATGGGTCCTGGGTGGAAGCCACTCCGTTGAAATGATGAATGTCGCCGGCTGCAATCACGCACTCAGGACCTACCACGCCGGCCATCTCGCCCATCAGTTCGGCAATGGGTTTCTGGTCGTAATAGCCGTTGCGGCCCATGTCGTTGGTCATGTAGAGTGTGATTTCGCCCTTCAGCTTCTGCCATTCTGTAGCATTCGCCTTCCAGTTAGGATTCTGCTGAATGGCGGTCGCCGCACTCTGCGAGCAGGTGGTTACTGCCGTGTTTTGAGCCTTTGCTGTCAAGCCGCCGCCCAACAATAATGCTGAAGCCAAAACTACAGCTGCCATTCTCTCTTTCATTTTCTTTTTTTAAAATATGACTATAAAATATTCTTTGTTAAATTCCGGGTGCAAAAGTACGGCTATCATGTGTCAATAAGGTTACAGCGATTTTAATTAGACCATAAAGAATGCTACAATATCGTTACAGGAGTTCTACAGGGGAAAACATGCGCCAAAGACAGAAAAAGAGAAAGGGTGCCGTGAACGGAGCAAGATCATTTCTCGCCCCACTCACGGCACCCCTTCTCTCTATATATCTACCGACGATCGAACCGCCGATGGGTTCAGATGTTACAAAAATCAGTTGCTGTAAGCACTCTCGCCATGCTCGTAGATGTCGAGTCCCTCCTCCTCTACTCGCTTGTCCACACGCACGCCGACAGTCTTGTCCACTACCTTGAAGATGATGTAGGTCACCACGATGCTGTAGAGGATGCTCACCACGGTGGCTACCACCTGAATCCAAAGCTGGTGCCAGTCGCCATAGAGTGCGCCCTGAACGCCGTCGG
>OKTV01000215.1_pt1 | contig 9781 bp, 8 predicted proteins | sample 1606551 | NCBI WGS metagenome assembly OKTV01 (sample SAMEA3882507, study PRJEB24775) | human gut metagenome | biome: human-associated habitat; feature: intestine environment; material: feces | place: Netherlands | collected 2009/2010 | reverse complement strand
TCTACCACGAGATTTCATATTTACCCCCTGAATATAAACATCAGGTGGACAATCTGACTGAGCGTTTCCTTTCTGAAGAGGCAAGACAAGGTCTTCAGATTAAGGCCATCCACGAACAGACGGAGGCTTTAAAAGAGGTGGCGATGAAGCCTACTATTAAGGCTGAGCACTATCATGCAGGAAGTTCTACATTTGATGATCATAGCAAGCATTTGCATTTTGATCATCAGGCAACAGGGGATTCGCCCCTGCTACCGACAGAAATCTAGGCTTACAGAATTATTACAATTACAAGGAGAAATATTAAATGAAGAAATATGAGTAATCATTATTATGCAAATGGTGCGGTAATTAATGACCAGCACAAAGAGCTGAATATCCATGGCAATCTGACTACGCAGCAGGTGATGATGATTGCAAAGGATTTTTTTGCTGAAGAGACTGTGGTGACGGAGGAAAATGATGAGGTAGAGGTGGATGAAAACAGCGATGAAGTTGATGAAGATGCTGAGACTACAGAACCTGCTAAAACTACTGAAACCATTGAAGCTGTAGGAGAAGCACCGAAGAAAGAACTCTTCCGCTTCGTGCATCCAGCACTGGAAGAAGAGGAAGAGTGGAAGGTACATCGTGAAGTAGAACGGCTGGTGAAGCGATTTGACGTGCAGGAAATCTGTATGCGGCTAAACCAACTGAAAAAGGAGGGAAAGGTGCTCTTGCCTCAAAACATCAAAAATGCTCACGAGGAATTGAAACGAATGGGGATGCCTGCAGAAAAGGCTGGTTTCGAATACAAGACTTTCTGTAAATATTATAATAAGGATTAGAAGACGATGGCGACTGTTGCTTTCAGACAGCGACCGATACTTGATTTTTGTTCAGGTATCGGTCGCTTTTTTGTACCCCTAAGTCAAAAATGCGACTATACGTAGAGAGAATATCTGAGAAAAACAGAGAACTTCGGAGAATTTTAGAGAACTTCGGAGAAGGGCCTTTGGAAAAGAATCCATGCCTGGCTTTTTCTTCCTACTTTTGCACCCGTCGGAGATACAAGGCAAAAACCGGAATGGTTCTGGCTTATCTTGAATCATCTCCGTATTTTTTATTATTATGAACGCAAAATTGATGCGCGTGGTGCAGCAGGGAGAGGCCTTCGCTGTGCAGAGTCAGAAGAGTGAGAACGGACAGCTCATGAAATGCAATATCGTGCTGCAGGAAATGGGCGGAAAGTTTGAGAACCAATACGTGGCTACCATGCTCGGAAACATGGCCACGTTTAAACTGGCACCGGGCGACGTGGTGGCGGTGACGCTCAGATTTTCTACACGTGAATATAACGGACAGGTGTTCCAGGATATTCTCTTGACGGATTTTTATAAATTTAATTGATTCGAAATCAGTGTTATCAGTTCCACTGATTCGAAATTACTTGAATTAGTTTTAAATTATTAACCGAGTGGAGTGAGTAAGGAATCTCCGGAGGTAAGTAGCGCTACGTTTCTCGCTTTCTTTGCTCTTAAATTCACTAAGGTTATGAAAAAGGATTTTAATGACATCCACAAGTTGATGAACTGCCAGCACACTCAGAAGAGCGGCATGGCTTACTACGATGATACTCATTATTTTCTGTTTGCACCCGATAATCCCGTGGTGGGCAGCATGCCCCGCTTCCATCGTCTCGGCATTGCACAGCAGTTGAACGACGGCTCCTTCGAATTCGTTCCGAAGCCGCAGCTCAAGACGCAGTCGCTGCTGATCAAGAAGCTGGCGCACGGTCGTGTGTCGAAGACCAAGGATGGTGCCATTCAGCTCACCCTGAAGGTTTACTGCGATGAGGGGGTGAACATCAGCGAGACAATTGCTGCCGAGGCTGAGATAGCACGAGATGCCATCGTGGAGTATCAGCTGAAGAGATAGAACAAAGAAGGATTTGGGGCTTTCTAGAAGAAGAGGGTATTTCGAAAGGAAGAAAGCGTTCCAGTTGTTCCAGTTGTTCCAATTGTTCCAAAAAGGATTTTTAGGACAATATCCCTTTCTTATATCTTTATAACTATTTAATATATAGATAGTTATATATACAAAGAGAAGTTTTGGAACCCTCAAAAATTTAATTGGAACAACTGGAACTGGAACGCCCATCCCCACCCCACTTTTCTCTAGAAAGCTCATTATCAATAAATTAAGAGAAAATGAAAACAATAAACTTGAAGTACGATATTTCAAAAACTACTGCTCCGAAGATGCCAAAACTGGGAAAAGGTACCGAATGTGTGCAACTTTTGCTCTCTCAGGTATCAAAAGACATGCACGAGCCCCTGGTTCCTATGTTTTTCCCCATTCTTGGAGCACAGGTCAGTGAGACCGAATTCCAATATCCCGACCTCAGTTGGAAGGAGTTGTGTGGCATGATGGGCAATCTTGTTGCCGATTCTGGCTGTAATAAGGGTCAACTGTCCAACATCGTGGAGGCTATCTGTCACAACTTGCGAGAGCACGACAACACGGAACTGGAGAAGCTCGTGGAATGGCAGAAACAGATGAAGATGAAGTCGGCGAACAAGGAAAAACCAGCCCGCCCCGACGTGAGTTTCTGGTTTCCACCAGCCGACGTTACCAACGCTGCCTTCATCCAGAATGCCATGGCTTGCGAGAAGCTGGGCGAGAGAACGCAATACCTGAATCTGCCCGAGGTGGAGATGGCCGACAGGATGTGCGGCGGGCATAAGCAGATTTCGCAGATGCTGCGCAACATCTACGACCGCCAGCGATCGGGTGCCTTGCGTGCCACGGTAGAGGGTGTGACGGGCAATCCTGTGCTTCGTGCCAACCTCACCATCTCATCTACTCCGTATGCCGCCCGAAAATTCTACAAGAACGAGCTCTTCAACGGTACTTTTGGAAGAATGATGTTCTCGTTCAAGGCGCGAATGGGACGTGACGGCAGAATCCCGAGACAAGGTAAATACGAGGAGGGGTTCTTTAAGAAGCTGGACGAGTATCTGGTGAAGCTGAGCATCTGCAAGGGCAGGTTCATCATCAAGCCGCTGAACAAGTTGGCCGACCAGTTGGCGGCAGACATGGCTACGCTTGCTGACCTGACGGATGATGATGTGCTGTGGGACATTTCGAAGCGCTCCATCGTGTCGGCGTGGAAGGCGGGTTGCCTGCTCTGGGTGCTGAATAACCAGACTTGGACGAAGTCGATGGGCGAACTGGTGGAGTGGCTGGTGTATCACGATCTTTGGAGCAAGATGCAGATTTTTGCGGATTTGCTGAACCAGGATGCCGACTCGGTGAGCGAAGCTCAGCGCAGAGGTCCGAAGAATCTGCTGGATGACCTGCCTAATCCTTTCAACGAGTCGCAGCTGGAGGCGCTCCGCATTTCTCTGGGCAAGACGAAAGAGGGCACGAATGCGCAGATAAGGAAGTGGGTATACCGCAAATTCATCACCTACAGCAACCAGACGGGGCTCTACACCAAGACGCAGGAGTATCTTACGGGCACGCCGGAAGCGAAGAGGGGGAGCTGCAGGACGAGCGATGGCTGCGGGAAAGGTAAAGAGACGAGCGATGGAATCGCTCGGAACGGGGGCTGGAGAGGCGACCTGGAAATGAGTGACGACAAAAGCAATAACGATACGGCAGCGGATGAGAAGAAAAAGAGAGGAGACTGATTTTATGCAGAAATATGAGATTCAAAAGCTGCGCGACCTTCCGATAGAGAAGGTCGCGAAAGAGATGGGGATGAAGGTGGAGCATCATAAGGCGCTCTGCCCCTTTCATGACGACCACCACGCCAGCCTCTCGTTCAATACGAGGAGGAACAGCTGCAGATGCTATGTTTGCATGGGGGATTCCGTGGGCACCATCGACCTGGTGATGAAATATCTGGGGAAGGATTTTCTGTCGGCTTGCCGATGGCTCGCAGAGGAACATCAGGTTCAACTGGAGGAGGATAGGAAGAGAGAAGCTTCTTCCTCATCTTCTTCCCCCGGAGCCTCTTCATCCGGTGGTTCTTCCCCGGAAGATAATTCGGGTGGTTTTTCTTCGGGAAAATCCTCCTCCTTTGATGCGAGCAGGTATGCGAGATTCTTCGAGCATCCCTGGCTCAACCTGGCGGCCAGAAGGTTTCTCTTCGAGGAGAGGAAGATTGATGAGAGAGTGGCTGTATGGTGCAGATTGACTTCCTGGACGGATAAGAAGGGCGTGAACTGGCTGCAGATACCATACTTCAGCACGGAGGGGAAGCTGATTGGGATTCAGAACAGGAACCTGGATTACAAGAAAGGGGAATCAACTCCCCGATTCCGCTTTCCCTATGGTGCAAAATGCTCCATCTACAATCTGCCTATCGTGAGGGGGATGGCGCCGGGCGAACAGCTCTTCATCACCGAGGGATGCAGCGACTGCTGGGCAATGCTATCTGCCGGACACAAGGCGATAGCCATTCCTTCTGCCACGATGCTGAAGCCGGAAGATAAGAAATGGCTGGCGGAAATCGGCTCGCAGCTCAAGATAGAATGGCACATGTTTCCCGACAGGGATGCGCCGGGCGAAAGCCTCTTCCTGCAACTCAAGGAGATTCTGCCCCAGCTGGTGCACCACCAGCTGCCCCCAGGATGCAAGGATTTCAGCGAGTATTATCTGAAAGAGAAAACCGAGTTTATCAATTTTTAAAACAAGATGAATATGGAAGAATTTATCATTCGTACGTACACCAAGAAGGAACTGGCCTTGATGTACTTTCCCGAGAGTTATCCACGCACAGCCGTCAACCATCTGATGGCTTGGATTCATCTCTGCACCCCGCTATGGAATGAACTCCTGGATATGGGGTACCGCAAGACGAGCAAGGCCTTCTCGCCTAAACAGGTGAAGGCCATCGTTGATTATCTGGGAGAACCGGGATAATGTTTAATGTTTAGAGTAAAAATGTGCCGCTATCTCACGGCATCAGCCACCATCGCACAACTGATGGTGGTTGTTTTTGTATCTTTGCATCGTGATTCAGAAAGCGCTAAAAATCACTTTCCTAGTTGGAGAAAAATATTTCTCCAGTTGGAAAAATGAAAAAAGGCTTCTGGGGGAAAGCCCGGATTGCTAGTATTAACATTTTAAAATCGTATTGCTTATGAAACAGAACATGAAAGCATTCATCAAGTATCTCATCGTGGCCGTGTGCTCTGCCATCGTCACCTTCCTCACCAGCTCGTGTACAGCGGGACTCGTGATCGGGAAGAACCAGAGGCAGCAGCAGGAGAACAATATCTCGACAAGGGCCGACTCTAGCCACTTCGTGCCTACTATCACCATACGATAGTCAGCTTAGAGTTAGAGTTAAAAGTTTAGAGTTAAAAGTTTACAGAGTATTAACAATTTAAAATTCAAGTAATTATGTCTATCAATTTGAAAGCAAAGGAAACCCTCATCCAGGTGGGTGAGTTGAAAGGTAAGTATCGTTTCGTGCTCAGTACCGAGCTTTACAGCAAGCTCCCGGAGAGCAAGGTTATCAAGGAGGCGGCTCTGAGAAGTGGCGTGAGCCGTGGCGTGATGCAGGCATGCTGGGATGCAGCCGGCGAGGTAATCAAGGCGTGGTCAACCGAAGGCCACTCCGTAGCTATCCCAGGTCTGGGAACCATGCGATTCGGCGTGCGCGCCAAGAGTGTGGCTACCGTGGGTGAGGTGGCAGGCAGCCTCATCACCGCCCGCCGAGTGATCTTCACTCCGAACGTGGATATCAAGGATGAGCTGCAGAGAACTCCTATACAGATTACCTGCATCGACCGCAACGGCAAGGTGGTGAAGAACGTTACCTCGGGCGACAGCGGTGACGTGGAAGACCCTGACAAGGATCCAAACGGCGGCGGCACTAACCCTGGTGGCTCAGGAAACAGTGATAACCCTGGCGGCGGTTCACAGCCTGGAAATACCGAGGGAGGTAATACCCAAGGCGGTAATACAGAGGGCGGAAATACCGATACCGGCGATACCGGCTCTGAAGGCGGTGGAGATTTTGTAGATATGTAACCGTACATCTTAGGATTACAAATCTCATTTCCCCATTCCACTCTCTATTTTCTGTTAAGTCTTTATACGCAGAATCCCCAATCCCAAGGCTCCATTGCGAGCCCCGGATTGGGGATTTTTATCATTAATAAGGAAACAGCAGCGGCAGGACGAAGGTCATCACCACGCCGATGATGATCTGCAACGGCAAACCTACCTTTACATAATCTATAAACATGTAGCCACCCGCCTTCATCACCAGCGCATTAGGCGGAGTGGAGAACGGAGAGGCGAAGCACATGCTGGCTCCCAGCGTTACCGCAAAGAGGAAGGAATAAGGACTCACTCCCACCTGCCGGGCTGCCACCAGGGCAATAGGCGCCATGAGAACCGCCGTGGCGGTATTGCTGATAAACATCGTCATGAGCGAGGTGGTGAAGTAGATGCCCGCCAGCAGAGCCGTAGGGCCCATCGAGCCCAGGCTATCCACCAGCCCCTGAGATACCAATGCCGAAGCGCCCGTCTTCTCCAGCGCCGTTGACATCGGCATCATGGCGGCTATCAGCACGATGCTCTCCCAGTTGATGGTCTTGTAGGCAGCCTCCACGTTGCGGAAACATCCGGCAAACACGGTGAGCAGTCCGGCGATGATGACCGCCGTAACCGGAGCCACCGGGATGAAATCGAACACCATCATGGCTATCATCAGCAGCATGATGGCAGCAGCCACAGGCGCCTTGTAATCCAGCAGAACCTTGTCGGCAACCTTCTCCGGCTGATCCAGCACCACCCAGTTGGTAGTATCGGCAGTAAGATGCGTCAGGTTGGTCCATTCGCCCTGCACCAGCAGCATGTCGCCCACGTGCAGCTTGGCGGCTATCAGATTATCCGTGATGTATTCGTTGCCGCTTCTGCCACCCTCAGAAGAAGATGAGCCTCCGCCTCGCTTCACACCCAGCACGTTGATGCCGAATCGCTTGCGCAGGTTGGCCTCGCCGATGCGCAGACCGGCGAAGTTGGAGGTAGGCATCACAACGATCTCGGTCAGTCCCAGGTCGTAGAAATCAATCTTCACGTCCTTCATCCTCCTCAGTCCGTAATCCTGGGCAAAGCGCTGCATCTTCTGCTCGTCACCTATTATATATAGTATGTCGTGCTCCTGGATGGTACTGCTGCTCTTCGCCATGTTCTGGTTTACGTCCTGCACCAGTCCGAGTCTCGATTTCTTCTCGTTTCTAATCTCGATGATACTCACCCCGTATTTCTTCTGGATGCTGAGTTCCTTCAGGGTCTTTCCCACGATGTTCATCGGCTCGCCGTTTTCATCCTTGGCGGCAGCGGTAGAACGCCTGCCCGGCACGATGTAGCGATGCAGATTGTCGAGCAGGCGGTATTCATCCACCAGGTCGTCGAGCGACTTGGTTTTCTTCTTCTTTCCGCTCTGTTTCCTGCTGAGGAAGATTTTGCTGAGCGGCATGAGCACGATGATGCCGATGGCGATGACGATGATGCCCACGGGGAAGAAGGAGAAGAAGGCGAGCGGCTTGAATCCCGACTCGGTAAGCACCTCGTCGATAACCAGGTTGGGCGGTGTACCGATGAGTGTGAGCATTCCGCCCAGGCTTCCGGCGAAGGCGAGCGGCATGAGGAAGCGCGACGACTGCATGCCCGAACCTGCTGCCAGGCTCATGATGATAGGCATCATGAGCGCCACCGTTCCGGTATTGCTCACGAAGGCTCCGATAAAGGAGGTTACGAGCATCACCAGCAGGAAGGTGATGGTTTCGTTGCCGCGCGAGAGTGCCATCAGTTTATTGCCCGTCAGCTTGGCGAGACCAGTCTGCATGATGGCTCCACCCACCACGAAGAGGCCGATCATCATGACGACGATGGGCGAAGAGAAACCAGCCAGAGCTTCGGCTGGCGTAAGAATTCCGAAAACCAGGAGTGCTGCCAGGGCTGTGAGCGCCACGATATCGGCTCTCACCTTGCCCCAAATAAACATGGCAACCGTAATGATCAAGATAATAAGCGTTATTGTCATGCTATAAAAACTTTGATTTTTAAAAATATGATGCAAAGATACTTACTTTATTTCGCTTTTTTTACCTCTACAATGCTAATTTTTCTAAAAATATGGCAGATTATTGGTGAAAAACTGCACTTTATTCATCAGTTTTCAGTATCTTTGCCCTCAAATCAATCAATCAAATAAAAAGAAGACTTAATAATTCATTAGAAATGAAACAGAACAATGTAAAACCAGCTGATGGCAAGCTGGGTATTATGGTTGTAGGTTGTGGTGCAGTATCTACTACATTCATGACAGGTGTGCTGATGGCCCGCAAGGGACTTACTAAGCCAGTAGGCTCAATGACCCAGTACGACAAGATTCGCGTGGGCAAGGGCGCAAACAAGAAGTATCTGCACTACAAGGACATCGTTCCTCTTGCCGACCTCAACGACATCGTATTCGGCACCTGGGATGTCTATCCTCAGAATGCCTATCAGGCAGCCATGTATGCCGAGGTTTTGAAGGAGAAGGACATCAACCCTGTGCGCAAGGAGCTGGAGCAGATTGTTCCGATGAAGGCTGCATTCGACAAGAACTACGCCAAGCGCCTGGACGGCGACAACGTGAAGGACTGCAAGACCCGCTGGGAGATGGTAGAGGCGCTGCGCCAGGACATCCGCGACTTCAAGGAGAAGCACGGCTGCTCACGCATCGTGGTAGCATGGGCTGCATCTACCGAAATCTACGTACCGGTGGATATGGAGATTCACGGCACATTGGCAGCTCTCGAGGCTGCGATGAAGGCCGACGACCGCCAGCACATCGCCCCATCCATGTGCTACGCTTACGCTGCCCTTACCGAGGGTGCTCCTTTCATCATGGGTGCTCCTAATACTACGGTTGACATTCCTGCCATGTGGGAACTTGCCGAGAAGACCCAGATGCCTATCGCAGGCAAGGACTTCAAGACCGGTCAGACCCTCGTGAAGAGTGGTTTCGCTCCTATCATCGGCACCCGCTGCCTGGGCTTGAACGGATGGTTCTCTACCAACATTCTGGGCAACCGCGACGGTCTCGTTCTCGATGAGCCAGCCAACTTCCACACCAAGGAGGTGAGCAAGCTCTCTACCCTGGAGACTATCCTGAAGCCAGAAGTTCAGCCAGACCTCTACGGCCACGGCAACGACGAGGACACCCAGTATTATCATAAGGTACGCATCAACTACTATCCACCTCGCAACGACAACAAGGAGGGCTGGGACAACATCGACATCTTCGGCTGGATGGGTTACCCAATGCAGATCAAGATCAACTTCCTCTGCCGCGACTCCATCCTTGCCGCTCCATTGCTGCTCGACCTCAGCCTGTTGAGCGACCTTGCTGCCCGTGCCGGCCGTTACGGCACCCAGCGCTTCCTGAGCTTCTTCCTCAAGGCACCAATGCACGACTACACCAAGGGCGAGGAGGCTGTGAACAACCTCTACCAGCAGTACACGATGCTGAAGAATGCCATCCGCGAAATGGGTGGTTATGAGGCTGACGAGGAAATCGACTAAGATTTTTCATCCATATCAGATTTCGGGAGAATATTTTTCCATATCATTTTTTGGAAGGATATTTCTCCCGATTATTTTTTTCTGAAGAAAATCAAAAAGAAAGGAAAACCCTTGCATAATACAGATATTTATACTAACTTTGCAAAAAATTTGCGACGTGAGGTCGTACAAGTAATTGTTCTTTGAAACTTAAGAACCTCTTATT
>OKTV01000214.1_pt1 | contig 9785 bp, 6 predicted proteins | sample 1606551 | NCBI WGS metagenome assembly OKTV01 (sample SAMEA3882507, study PRJEB24775) | human gut metagenome | biome: human-associated habitat; feature: intestine environment; material: feces | place: Netherlands | collected 2009/2010 | reverse complement strand
GCCAGCCGCGAAATCTGATTGGAACAACGGCTGGCGCAACCGCAATATATAAGTAATATATATTTTGTATATATAAAGTATGTATGAAATATGTACTTGCGATTGCGGGGTGGACGATTGCGGACGCGGCCGTCTCAGTATGTAACGCAATCGGGTAAAAGGCACGTGTTTTGGCACGTGCCTTTTCTATACTTAAGGACACGTCCGGCAATCGCCGGGACGGTATTGGATATTCACACCTCACGTTTAGGGAGTTCCATGAACAAGGCAATCATCACCGTCGTCGGCCAGGACACTGTCGGCATCATCGCCCGCGTCTGCACCTATCTTTCCGCGCACCAGGTCAACGTGCTCGACATCTCCCAGACCATCATCGACGGCTTCTTCAACATGATGATGATTGTGGATTATTCCAACGCGGACGAGGAATTCGGCACTGTCGTCGACGATCTCGACAAGCTCGGCGAGGAGATCGGCGTGCGCATCCGCTGCCAGCGCGAAGAGATCTTCACCAAGATGCACCGCGTCTGATCCGCGGCACACGTAAGCCATGCAAGCAACCGAAGCCACGAATCGTACCAATCGTAAGGAAAAACCATGCTGAATATCATGGAGGTCCACGAGACCAACAAGATGATCGAGCAGGAGAAGCTCGACGTGCGCACCATCACCATGGGCATCAGCCTACTGGATTGCGCCGCCGACAGCGTCGACGAGGTCTGCGAGAACATCTACAACAAGATCACCACGTACGCCAAGGACCTCGTGTCCACCGGCCAGGCCATCGAACGCGATTTCGGCATCCCGATCGTCAACAAGCGCATCACTGTCACCCCGATTTCCCTGGTCGGCGCAAGCTCCTGCAAGAGCTCCGAGGATTTTGTCAAGATCGTACACGCACTCGACCGCGCGGCCAAGAAGGTCGGCGTCGACCTGATTGGCGGCTACTCCGCGCTCGTGTCCAAGTCCATGACCCCGGCTGAGGAAATGCTCATCCGCTCCCTGCCGCAGGCCCTGTCCGAAACCGACATCGTTTGCTCCTCCGTGAACGTGGGCTCCACCAAAACCGGCATCGACATGAACTCCGTCGAACTGCTCGGCCACATCGTCAAGGACATCGCGCACGCCACCGCAGACAATGATTCCTACGGTTGCGTGAAGTTCGTGGCGTTCTGCAACGCCCCGGACGACAACCCGTTCATGGCCGGCGGCTTCCATGGCGTGACCGAAGGCGATGCCGTAATCAACGTCGGCGTTTCCGGTCCGGGCGTGGTCTCCCGCGCGCTGGACGAGGCCAAGGGCAAGGACTTCGAGTTCCTGTGCGAAACCATCAAGCGCACCGCGTTCAAGATCACGCGCGTCGGCCAGCTGGTGGCCCAGGAGGCCTCCCGCCGACTCGGAGTGCCATTCGGCATCATCGACCTCTCGCTCGCCCCGACCCCCGCCGTGGGCGACTCCGTCGGCGAAGTGCTGGAGAAGATCGGCCTCGAACAGGTGGGCGCCCCAGGCACCACCGCCGCGCTCGCCATGCTCAACGACCAGGTGAAGAAGGGCGGCATCATGGCGTCCTCCTATGTGGGCGGCCTGTCCGGCGCGTTCATTCCGGTCTCCGAAGACAAGAACATGATCGACGCGGCCAACAACGGCTGCCTGAAGATCGAAAAGCTTGAGGCCATGACCTGCGTATGCTCCGTCGGCCTTGACATGATCGCCATCCCCGGCGACACCACCGCGGCCACCATTTCCGGCATCATCGCCGACGAGGCGGCCATCGGCATGGTCAACCAGAAGACCACCGCCGTGCGCGTGATCCCCGTGGAAGGCAAGGGCGTGGGCGAGATGGCCAACTTCGGCGGCCTCATGGGCTACGCGCCGATCATTCCGGTGAACCAGACCAGCTGCGAGGCCTTCGTGACCCGTGGCGGCCGCATTCCGGCGCCGATCCACTCCTTCAAGAACTGACGTTCTTACGAAAGAACCCGACCTTCCTGCACGGAGGGCCGGGCTCTTTTGCGTTTGTAAAACTGTTTTTACTTACCGCCGGCAAAGTTCAACTGTCGCCAGGCTTCGTAGATGGCGATGGAGGCGCAGTTGGTGAGATTCAGGCTACGCAGCGAAGGACGCATCGGCAGACGCACCTGCTCGGCCACATGCGGGCCGGCCATGATGTCCATCGGATCGGGGATATTGCCCGGTTCCGGACCGAACAGCAGGATGTCGGTCGGCTTGTATTCGATGTCGGTGTACAGCTTGGTGGCGTGCGCGGTGAAGGCGATGATGCGCGAATCCGGCATCGATTCCACCAGATCCTCGAAATTCGGGTGCAGCACCACATGCGCCATGTCATGGTAGTCGAGCCCCGCACGGCGCAGCTTGGTATCCCGCAGATTGAAACCCAAAGGTTCCACCAGGTGCAGAATCGTTCCCGTCACGGCGCACAGGCGGATCGCGGAACCCGTGTTGCCCGGAATACGCGGGGAGTAGTAGCACAGGTGCGGGGTGGAGGTCTCCGCCTTCGCCGCGTCCTTCGCGCTCAGCATCGCGTCCACCACGGAAATCGGATTGCCGTGCGCGTCGGTCACCAGTTCGTCCGGGCCGTAATTGGACTTGCGGTACCCGTATTCGAACATCTTCTCGACCTTGGCTTCGGCCGCCTGCGTCTCGGCGTCGCGCGTTGCGCCCTGCGCGTTATCGGTATGTTCTTCGTTCGTCATAAATGCTAAGAATAGGAACGATGAACGACACGAACACCACATACGACACCGCCGTACGTGACGCCGACTTTGACGACTTTGCCGATTCCGCCACCGCCGTCACCTCCGATGCTTCCGATGCTGACGAAATCGCAACGACGCTCGCGCAATGGTGGCAGACCAACGCGCGCGACCTGCCATGGCGATTCGGCCGCACCACACCGTGGGGCGTGCTCGTTTCCGAAGTGATGAGCCAGCAGACGCAGATGGGCCGCGTCGTGCCGTATTGGACCGCATGGATGGACCGATGGCCGGACGCAGCCGCGCTCGCCGACGCCCCGAAATCCGACGTGATCACCGCATGGGGGCGGCTTGGCTATCCGCGGCGCGCCCTGCGATTGCAGGAATGCGCGCACGTCATCGCATACGATTACGCCGACGAGCTGCCGCATACGTACGACGAATTGCTTGCTCTGCCCGGCATCGGTGATTACACGGCAAGCGCGGTGCTGTCGTTCGCTTTCGGCGAACGTATCGCGGTGGTCGACACGAACATCCGCCGTGTGCTGTCACGTGCGTTCGTCGGCGTCGAATCGCTCGGCGGCAGCGCAAGTCCCGCGGAACGCGCGCTGGCGAAACGGCTGCTGCCGGACGATGATTCCGCGAAATGCCGTCGTTTCGATCGCCCGTCCGTCGTGTGGAACCAGGCCGTCATGGAACTCGGCGCGACGGTGTGCACTGCGAAATCGCCATTATGCGAAGCCTGTCCGATCGCCGGAAAATGCGCGTTCCTACGCAACGGAAGACCGGGATTGGGGCAGCGGCGTACGCGACCACGCCAACGATTCCAAGGTACGGACCGGCAGGTGCGCGGGCTGGTGCTGAACGCGCTGCGCGGCCTGCCGGATGGCGAGACGGTGCTTGATCGCAAGAGCGTCGAACGGCTGTGGAAAGACCACGTGCAGCTGGACAAATGCATCGCGTCGCTTGACGAGGACGGTCTGATCGAAATCCTGCCCGGGGGAGGGGTGCGGCTACCGGTGTAACGTACACGGCATGCGTGGTGCGTGCGGCCGCGGTGCCGCACGGAGGATGACACGCTAGACTGGGAGCCATGGCTTACAAGACCTCCCCGCGGACCGGTAAGAAACGTACGAAACAACAGCAGGCGATGTATCGCCGCCGCCGCATCGTTTTCGGTATCGCGACGGTGCTGGTGCTGAGCTTCATCGTATTCTGCCTGTATTCGCTGACGCAGGGCGTCGTCGCTGTCAACCGCGAAATCCACCATGCCGATGTTTACGCGATCTCCCGCAAGGAGGTGCCGTCGCCGATCCAACAGCAGAAAAGCAGTGTTCCCGATTGCGACGCATCCAACGTCGCGCTGTCGCTTACTCCGGCCGCATCGAGCTTCGGTGTGGGCGGCACGATGGACTTCACCGCTTCCGTGAAATACAACGGTTCCGGCAAGGCTGGCTGTCTGATCGACGTGTCCCAGGCGGGCATGGTGCTGACGATCAAGTCGGGCAAGGACGTGGTCTGGAAATCGAACGTATGCCCCGTGGACACGGATTACCGGCTGATAGCCAAGGGCGACGAGGTCAAGCAGACGATCACTTGGCCGGGCGTGCGTTCCGGCAGCGAATGCGCCGACGCGGCGGACCTGCCGAACGTGGACCGTGGCGTGTATTCGGCCCAACTGTCGGTCAAAGGACATGCGAAAACCAAGTCGGAACCGGTCGGTATCACGGTTGAGTGAAAATCTACAGGTTATGCTATTCTTATGACTTTGCGTAGATGCGTGTCATATAGCGGGCACGCTGACAAGGAAGAAGCGCCCGCGTATTAGGCATATGGTGGCCAATGAGAGCGCTTCCGGGGAAACATATCGATACGATTAGCGAGCGATAAGGAACGTCCATTGGCTGAGGCTACGACGAACACCACCACCATCATCGCACGCGCCGACCAGCATGATATTGATCTGCACAAAGCGTCGGACCGTGTGAACTTCGGCTCCATCCGCGAGCCCATTGATGTACCCTACCTGTTGGGTGTACAGACTGACAGCTTTGATTGGCTCATCGGCAACGAGCGCTGGCAGAAGCGAGTCCAGGAGGATCTGGAGAACGGCACCAACACCGTGCCGCACACCTCCGGTCTTGATGAGGTCTTCCAGGAGATCTCCCCGATCGAGAACTTCGCTCAGACCATGAGCCTGACCTTCTCCGATCCGTACTTCGAAGAGCCGCGCCACACCGTGCAGGAGTGCAAGGAGAAGGATTACACCTACTCCGCACCGCTGTACGTGAACGCCGAATTCGAAAACGGCGACACCGGCGAAATCAAGTCCCAGACCGTGTTCATGGGCGATTTCCCGCTGCAGACCCCGCACGGCACCTTCATCATCGGCGGTACCGAGCGAGTGATCGTGTCCCAGCTCGTGCGTTCCCCGGGCGTGTACTTCGACCGCTCCCAGGACCGTACCTCCGATAAGGAAGTCTTCGGCGCGAAGATCATCCCGAGCCGTGGCGCATGGCTCGAGTTCGAGATCGACAAGCGCGACGTCCTCGGCGTGCGTGTGGACCGCAAGCGCAAGCAGTCCGCCATCGTGTTCCTCATGGCCATCGGCATGACCAAGGATGAGATCGCCGACGCTTTCAAGGACTACCCGCTGGTCATGGACGCGCTCGTCAAGGAGACCGTGCAGACCCAGGACGAGGCCCTGACCGACCTGTACCGCAAGATCCGTCCGGCCGACACCCCGACCCCGGAAGCCGGCAAGAACCTGCTGGACTCCTTCTACTTCAACACCAAGCGTTACGATCTGGCCCGCGTCGGCCGTTACAAGATCAACCGCAAGCTTGGTCTGGAAAAGGACGTCAACGACCGCAGCCTGTCCCGCGAAGACATCATCGCCACCATCAAGTACCTGGTCACCCTGCATGCGGGCGATACCAAGTTCCCGGGCAAGCGCGACGGCAAGGACGTTGACCTGCGCGTGGACGTCGACGATATCGACCACTTCGGCAACCGTCGTATCCGCCAGGTCGGCGAGCTGATCCAGAACCAGCTGCGCACCGGTCTGAGCCGTATGGAGCGTGTGGTCCGCGAGCGTATGACCACCCAGGATCCGGAGGCCATCACCCCGCAGTCCCTGATCAACATCCGTCCGGTGAACGCCACCATCAAGGAGTTCTTCGGCACTTCCCAGCTGTCCCAGTTCATGGACCAGAACAACCCGCTGGCTGGCGTGACCAACAAGCGTCGTCTGTCCGCTCTGGGCCCCGGTGGCCTGTCCCGCGACCGCGCCTCCATGGAAGTGCGCGACGTGCACCCGTCCCACTTCGGCCGTATGTGCCCGATCGAATCCCCTGAAGGCCCGAACATCGGTCTGATCGGCTCTCTGGCAACCTTCGGACGCATCAACCCGTTCGGTTTCATCGAGACCCCGTACCGTAAGGTCGTCAACGGCCACGTCACCGACGAAGTCGAGTACATGACCGCAGACCGCGATGCCGAGCACGTCATCGCCCAGGCCAACCAGGAGCTCGACGAGAACGGCAACTTCGTCAAGAAGCAGGCCCTTGCCCGAGTCGGCGAAGAGGAAGCGGTCGATGTGCCGGTCAGCTCCGTCGATTACATGGACGTCTCCCCGCGTCAGATGGTTTCCGTCGGCGCCTCCCTGATTCCGTTCCTGGAGCACGATGAGGGACACCGAGCGCTGATGGGCACCAACATGCAGCGTCAGGCCGTGCCGCTGATCGAATCCGAGCGTCCGCTCGTGGGCACCGGCGCCGAATGGCGCGCCGCCGTCGATTCCGGCGACGTCATCCTGGCCGAGAAGCCGGGCGTGGTGACCTACGTGTCCGCCGACATCATCCGTACCATGAACGACGATGGCACCACCAGCTCTTACAAGCTGGCCAAGTTCCAGCGCTCCAACCAGACCACCTGCTACAACCAGGTCCCGCTCATCCACGACGGCGAACGCGTGGAAGCCGGCACCGTGCTGGCCGATGGTCCGGCAACCCAGAAGGGCGAGATGGCACTGGGCAAGAACCTGCTCATCGCCTTCATGCCGTGGAACGGCTACAACTACGAGGATGCTGTGATCATCTCCCAGCGCCTCGTGCAGGACGACACCCTGAGCTCCATCCACATCGAGGAGTACGAGATCGACGCCCGCGAAACCAAGCTGGGTGCCGAAGAGATCACCCGCGACCTGCCGAACGTCGGCGAGGACGCGGTGGCCAACCTCGACGAGCGTGGCATCATCCGCATCGGCGCCGAAGTCGAAGCCGGCGACATTCTGGTCGGCAAGGTCACCCCGAAGGGCGAGACCGAGCTGACTCCGGAAGAGCGTCTGCTGCGCGCCATCTTCGGTGAGAAGAGCCGCGAGGTGCGTGACACCTCGCTGCGCGTGCCTCACGGCGAGACCGGCACCGTCATCGCGGTCAAGGAAATCACCCGCGAAGACGCCGAGGAAGACGGCGACGAACTGCCGAACGGCGTGAACCAGATGATTCGCGTCTACATCGCACAGCACCGTAAGATCACCCAGGGCGACAAGCTCTCCGGCCGTCACGGCAACAAGGGCGTCATCTCCCGCATCCTGCCGGAAGAGGACATGCCGTTCCTCGCCGACGGTACTCCGGTCGACATCATGCTGAACCCGCTGGGCGTGCCTTCTCGAATGAACCTTGGCCAGGTGCTGGAACTGCACCTCGGCTGGATCGCGCACGCCGGCTGGGACATCTCCCTCGACCCGGATGCCGAGGCCGCTTGGAAGAAGTACGTGCCGCAGGGCGCCGAAAAGGGCGCTCCGGGCACTCCGGTGGCCACCCCGGTGTTCGACGGCGTCCGTCCGGAAACCATCAAGGGCCTGCTCAGCTGCACCCTTCCGGACCGCGACGGCAACAAGCTCGTCGGCCCCGACGGCAAGGCGACCCTGTTCGACGGCCGTACCGGCGAACCGTTCCCGAAGCCGATCTCCGTGGGCTACATGTACATGCTGAAGCTGCACCACCTGGTCGACGACAAGATCCACGCCCGCTCCACCGGCCCGTACTCCATGATCACCCAGCAGCCGCTGGGCGGCAAGGCTCAGTTCGGTGGCCAGCGCTTCGGCGAGATGGAAGTGTGGGCCCTCGAGGCCTACGGTGCCGCCTACACGCTGCACGAAATGATGACCACCAAGTCCGATGACGTCGACGGCCGCGTGCGCGTCTACGGCGCCATCGTGAAGGGCGAGAACCTGCCGCCGGCAGGCATCCCGGAGTCCTTCAAGGTGCTGCTTAAGGAAATGCAGTCCCTGTCCCTGAATGTCGAAGTGCTCAACGCCGAAGGCGTGGCCATCGACATGAAGGACGAGGATGACGATCCGTCCACTTCCTCCGATGACCTCGGCTTCAACATCGGTGCGCGTCCTGACGCCGCCGCCAAGGAAGACCAGGTTGCCGAGGAGCCCGAATTCCAGTGATTGAAAGGATTGGCCGCGCTGCAGCACAGCGTGCAGCGCGGCCAATCCCCGAACAACGTGATAAGCATTAAGAATCGATAGACAGGACAATAGAGTGCTGGACGTCAACGAATTTGACAAACTGAGGATCGGACTGGCCACCGCCGACGACATCCGTAACTGGAGCTACGGCGAGGTCAAGAAGCCGGAGACCATCAACTACCGTACCCTGAAGCCGGAGAAAGACGGCCTGTTCGGCGAGCAGATCTTCGGACCTACCCGCGACTGGGAATGCGCCTGCGGCAAGTACAAGCGCGTGCGCTTCAAGGGCATCGTCTGCGAACGCTGCGGCGTGGAAGTCACCAAGAGCCGTGTGCGTCGTGAGCGCATGGGCCACATCGAGCTCGCCGCTCCGGTGACCCACATCTGGTTCTTCAAGGGTGTGCCGTCCCGACTGGGCTACCTGCTGGACATCGCGCCGAAGGACCTCGAGAAGGTCATCTACTTCGCGGCCTACATGGTCACCAAGGTGGACGAAGAGCAGCGTCATCAGGACCTGCCGGACCTGCAGCAGGAGTTCGACAACGAGATCGCCAACCTCGAGAAGCGCCGCAACGCCGAAATCGAGGAGCGCGCCAAGAAGGTCGAAGCCGATTTGGCCGAGCTCGAAGCCGAAGGCGAAGCCAAGGGCTCCGCACGCGCCAAGCTGCGCAACAGCGCCGAGCGTGAAATGGCCGCCATCCGTACCCGCTACGACGAGCAGATCCAGCGTCTGAGCGCCGTGTTCGACCGCTTCAAGACCCTGAAGCCGGGAGACATGGAAGGCGACGTCGACCTGTGGCGTGAGATGGAAGACCGCTACGGCGATTACTTCGAAGGCTGCATGGGCGCCGAAGCCATCAAGAAGCGTCTGCAGGACTTCGACCTCGAGGCAGCCTCCAAGCAGCTGCGCGAAGAGATCGACACGGGCACCGGCCAGCGCAAGGCCCGCGCCCTGAAGCGTCTGAAGGTCGTCAACGCGTTCCTGACCACCGGCAACAAGCCGGAGGCCATGGTGCTCGACGTGATCCCGGTCATCCCGCCGGACCTGCGCCCGATGGTGCAGCTCGACGGTGGCCGTTTCGCCACCTCCGACCTCAACGACCTCTACCGTCGTGTGATCAACCGTAACAACCGTCTGAAGCGCCTCATCGAGCTCGGCGCCCCGGAGATCATGCTCAACAACGAGAAGCGCATGCTCCAGGAAGCCGTCGACTCCCTGTTCGACAACGGCCGTCGTGGCCGTCCGGTCACCGGCGCTTCGAACCGTCCGCTCAAGTCCCTGAGCGACATGCTCAAGGGCAAGCAGGGCCGTTTCCGTCAGAACCTGCTCGGTAAGCGTGTGGATTACTCTGGCCGTTCCGTGATCGTGGTCGGCCCGTCCCTGCGCATGCACCAGTGCGGTCTGCCGAAGCCGATGGCCCTCGAGCTGTTCAAGCCGTTCGTCATCAAGCGCCTCGTGGACCAGGGCTTCGCGCAGAACATGAAGAGCGCCAAGCGCCTCGTGGACCGCGCCGACTCCGAAGTGTGGGGCGTGCTCGAAGAGGTCATCTCCGAGCATCCGGTGCTCCTGAACCGTGCACCTACGCTGC
>OKTV01000192.1_pt1 | contig 10524 bp, 8 predicted proteins | sample 1606551 | NCBI WGS metagenome assembly OKTV01 (sample SAMEA3882507, study PRJEB24775) | human gut metagenome | biome: human-associated habitat; feature: intestine environment; material: feces | place: Netherlands | collected 2009/2010 | reverse complement strand
CCCGCCAACGGCCATACGGGTTCGACGCGGTCCTCGCTGGCTTCCAGCACTTCCGTCACTTCGCCAGTCCAAAAACGGTCCTCGCGATCATGTGGCTCGTCCAACACGACGCGTACCAGCTCGCCCGGCAACGCGAATCGCACGAACACGACGCGTCCGTCGATGTGGCCGACGCAACGGCCTTGGTCGGCGTATCGTTCGATGTGGATGGTCGATTCCATCAGTGCTGTTCCTCCGTTTCGTTGTTGTCGTCCATCGCGTCGGCGTTTGGTTCGGCCAACGTCTTATGCCGATGCATGGGGGTGGCCACGATGAGGTACGACACCCAGATGGCCAACGCCCAGAACGGAATGCCCATGAGCAGACGTGCAGTGCCGAGCCAGCCGACCTGGTTGGACAGGTACAACGGCACCTGCACCACCAGTCGTAGGGAGAACACGCCGATCCACAACGCGGTGATGATGGTGTACGCGCGGTTCAATGCCTTGTCGCCACGCCAATCGGCAAGCCATGCGCGCAGATGCTCGGTTGGCAGTGTCCGGATGAATTCGATCACCAAGCCAAGTCCCGGTACACGTACCATCAACGAAATGGCGAGCAGCACGATGTAGAAGGCGTTGGTCAGGAATCCGAACATGTAGTAGTTGCGCGCCTCGTGGCTGTTCCATGCCCAGATCAGGCAGATGCCGACTGCCAGAAGGCCGGAGACGGCGCCCATGACGGATTGGCGTTGGCATAGGCGGACGATCACCTGCAGTACGGCGAGGGCTGCGGATACGCCGATGGTCAGATGCAGGTAGGAGGTGCCGCGCGGACCGCCGATCGCGTCGATGACGGAGAAATCGTCGGCATCGTCGGCGTCGGCGAGCGCGCCGAGGCCGGTTCTTTTCTTGGTTTCGGTTTCAGCCATGCGTTTGTGTTTTCGTGGTCGTCGTTCGCTCAGCGCACTTCGGAGAACATCGGTCCACGCGACAACGTGGTCTTGACCTCGACCTGCTGGTCGGAGTCAAACGGTCCCTTCGGCTGGCCTGGAATGTCCATCGTCCTGCCTGCCTGTTCGGCTTCGGCGGCTTCCTTGGCGGCCTTGCGTTCGGCCGGGGCGACCGGCGGATGCATCGGGATGAGGTCACGCGGGGCCAGCGGGTCCTCGCCGCGTTCCACGACGATGTTGGAGAAAAGCTGGTTCAGCGCCTTGGTTTCGGCGTGGTCCGGATCGGTGGCGGCTTTGCCGGAGAAAATGCCGCGCAGCATCCACCGCGGTCCGTCCACACCGACGATGCGGGTGACGACCTTGCGTCCGCCCTTGACCACGACCGGCAGTGTCAGTTCGGTGCCGAACACGCCGTCGGTCTCCTTGGCGTCTTTGTTGGCCTCAACCAGGTCGGCGCGCACGTCATCCCACAGTCCCATGGTCTTCGGCGCGGCGAAGGCTTCGATCTCCACGCTGGAGGATCCGTAGGTGATGGTGGTGCCGAGCACCTGCTGGGTGGCGCGGTTGGCCTTCACGCGCAGTTCGATGCCTTGGAGGAACGGCAGATAGTAGGCGCCCATGTCGAGGTATTCGTCATAGTCGGGCACGTTCTCGTCGTCGACGTCCCACGGACCGTGCTCATCGCCACGGCCGTCGTACTCATCGGACGGTTCCGGAAGGATGGTTTCCTGAATTCCACCGGCGGGCGCCTCGGCGGTTTCGGAGATGGCCTCATCGGCCTTGTCGTTCTCTTCGGCGGCGGCTTCAGCGGCTTCCTCGCTCTGACGCTTCTTCTTGCCGAATCCAAACAGTCCCATGATGTTCCTCATTTCATTACGGTTGCAACCGTGACTAGCCTAGCACCCATGCTTAATACGGGCTGGGAATCGGAGTGTGTCCTCCCGTTGCCCGGCATTGGCCGGATGGCGGCCGCAAAAACTCACACGTCGTAGGTGATGCTCAGCGGCGCATGGTCCGACCATCGCAGGTCGTAGGTCGGAGCTTTGTCGATGACGAATCCGCCGGCGGTTTCGGCCAATGCCGGAGTGGCGAACTGATAGTCGAGCCTCCAGCCGACGTTGTTGTCGAAGGCGCGGCCCCGCTGGCTCCACCAGGTGTACGGTCCTTGGATGTCTCCGCACAGGGAACGCATCACATCCACGAATTCCAACTCCCCCAGCCATTTGTCCACGTAGGCGCGTTCCTCGGGCAGGAAGCCGGCGTGCTTCTCGTTGGCTTTCGCGTTCTTGATGTCGAGCGGCGTGTGCGCGATGTTGAAATCGCCGCACAATACCGCTTGCCGTCCACCGTGCGCCGCTTCATCGCGCAGTTGTCCCATACGTACCAGCATGGTGTCGAGGAAACGGTATTTCTGCTTCATTTTCTCCGGATCGTCGGTGTTGCCGGCGTGCACGTACACGCATACGACAGTGACGGTGTACCCTTGCGGGGTCTTCACATCCGCTTCGATCCAACGGCCGGAATCGACGTCCTCGGCAAGTCCCGGCAGTCCGTAGCGCTTGTCGATGACGGGCAGCGCGGAGAGCAGACCGACGCCGGCGCGTCCCTTGATACGGCAGATCTCGTTCATGCGATCAAGCCCGCTTTGGTCGGCGATGCGTCCGGCGGTCGCGTATTCGAAGCCGAATTCGTCGAAGATGGGGTCGATTTCGTTTTGCGGGGCGCGTACTTCCTGCATGCACCACACGTCCGGCGTGTTCTTCGCGGCCCATTGCTCGATGCCTTTGCGTTTCGCCGCGCGGATTCCATTCACATTCGATGTCGTGATTGTGATCGTCATAGCGCCTTAGCCTAGCCGGAATACAAGAAAACCTCCCTTGTGGGAAGGGAGGTTTTCCAGATGGCTGACGCGATCAGTCGAGTCCGAGCTGCAGCTTGCCGCCTGGGATGGCGTCCAGCAGGTCGCGGGTGTACTGCTTCTTCGGATGGTCGAAGACCTCGTCGGTGGTGGCATGCTCCACCAGCTTGCCGTGCTGCATCACCACGACCTCATCGGCGATCTGACGCACCACCGCCAGATCATGGGTGATGAACAGGTAGCTCAGTCCCTTTTCCGCCTGCAGGTCGTTGAGCAGGCGAAGCACCTGGTCCTGCACCAGCACGTCCAATGCGGAGACGGCCTCGTCGCAGACGATCACATCCGGATCGAGGGCCATGGCGCGCGCGATGGCGATGCGCTGCCTTTGGCCGCCGGAAAGCTCGTTCGGATAACGACTCATCACCGATTCCGGCAGTTCCACCATGTCGATGAGCTCGCGCACACGCTTGGCACGGCTCTTCTTGTCTCCGATGCCGTGGATGCGCAGCGGCTCCTCGATGGACCGGTAGATGGAGTACATGGGGTCGAGCGATCCGTACGGGTTCTGGAACACCGGCTGCACATGACGTCGGAAGTCAAGCAACTCCTTGCCCTTGAATCCGGAGATGTCTTTGCCGTCGTAGGTGACGGTGCCGGCGGTCGGCTCAAGCAGTTTCAGCACCATGTTGGCCACGGTGGATTTGCCGGAACCGGATTCGCCGACGATGGCCAATGTGGTGCCCTTCTTGATGGAGAAGCTCACATCGTCGACCGCCTTGAACATCTCCTTCTTGCGCGGCAGTTTGAATTCCTTGGTCAGGTGATCCACCGTGATGATGGCTTCGCCCTTCTTCAGGGAATCCTCGTTCACCGCGTGCTCCATGACCGCGGTGGCGTCGCCGCCATGTTCCTTGACGGAGATGATGCGCTGCGATGCCAAGGACGGCGCAGCGGCGACCAAACGCTTGGTGTACGGATGCTGCGGATGCTGCAGCACTTCCAGTGAAGGACCGGATTCCACGACCTGGCCCTTGTACATGACCACGATATGCTGGGCGCGTTCCGCGGCCAGACCGAGATCGTGGGTGATGAACAGCACCGCGGTTCCCAGGGAATCGGTCAGCATGTGCAGATGGTCGAGGATCTTCTTCTGCACGGTCACGTCAAGCGCGGAGGTCGGCTCGTCGGCGATGAGCAGTTCCGGACGGCAGGCCAGACCGATGGCGATCAGCGCACGCTGACGCATGCCGCCGGAGAATTCGTGCGGGAACTGGCGGGCACGGGTGGCGGCGTCAGGCAGACCGGCCTCGGACAGCAGACCGGCGATGCGGTCGTCCATGGTGGAGCCGACCACATACTTCTTGGCGATGTACCATGCGTCATCGTCCTTCACCCCGGCTTTGATCAGGCCATCGGCCACACGCCAGCGGGTTTCGGATCCCGGAACCCATTCCTCGGCGAACCGGGCCATGATCTTGTCAAGCTCGTCACCGCTCTTGCCGATCTTGACAAGAGCCTCCTTGGCCGCGGCGATCAGATCAGGCAGTTCCTTGGAACCAAGGAAGGTCTCATCGTCATTGCCCTTGAGCTCCACTTCGTCACCGGCCAGGGCCTTGGCGAATTCGGAACGCTTTTCGTGGTCGATGTCCATGTTGTTGGCCACCAACGCTTCCTTGACCTGGGTGCCGATGCGCCACACCGGGTTCAGGTTGCTCATCGGATCCTGCGGGACAAGACCCATCTTGCTACCACGGAGCTTGTCGAAATCCTTCTGCTTGAAGCCGGAGATCTCCTGGCCATCAAGCTTGATGGAGCCGCCGACCACATGGCCGGTTCCCGGAAGCAGGCCAAGCACGGCCATGGCGGAAGTGGATTTGCCGGAACCGGATTCGCCGACGATGGCCACCCACTGGCCGGGATACACGCTGAAGGACGAGTTGCGCACGGCATGCACGGCCTTGCCTTCATCGGTGGTGAAGTCGACCTGGAGGTTCTTGACCTCCAACAGCGGCCCGTGGGCGCGCTGCATGGCCTCGAGGTTGTTCTCGGTATTCATTTCAGTCATCGAATATCCCTTCACTTACACTCAGGCCGTACGGCTCTTCGGATCGAGCGCGTCCTTGACGGCGTCGCCCATCATGATGAATGCCAGCACGGTGATGGCCAGCGCGGCGGACGGGTAGAACAGCACCATCGGGTCAGTACGCAGGATGGACTGCGCGTTGGAGATGTCTCCGCCCCAGCTGACCGTGGTGGTGGGCAGGCCGACGCCCAGGAAGCTCAGCGTGGCCTCGAGCACGATGTAGGTGGCCAGCGAGGTGGTGCCGACCACGATGATCGGAGCCAGCGAATTCGGCAGGATGTGGCGGAACAGGTTGCGGATCGGGGTGGATCCCAGAGCGGTGGACGCCGTGTTGAATTCAAGGTTCTTGGCTTCCATCACAGCACCTCGCGCGATTCGTGCCACGGAGGTCCAGCCGAACAGCGTCATCACCAGAATGATCTTCCAGATGGAGCTGCTCGTTTTGAACATCTGGAGCACCACGATGGCGCCAAGCAGAATCGGCAGCGCGAGGAAGATATCGGTCAGTCGGCTCAGCACGGCGTCGACCCATCCTCCGAAGAAGCCGGCGATTGCGCCGATCAGCGTTCCGAGCAGCACCACCAGCAGTGTGGCGAACACGCCGACGCTCAGCGAGGTGCGGGTGCCGTAGACCACACGGGAGTATACGTCGCAACCTTGCAGGTCGAAGCCGAACGGATGGCCTGAGGAAGCCGGCTCAAGGGAATTGTCGAGCGTGCAGTAGTTCGGGTTCTGCTTGGTCAACACGCTCGGGAACAGCGCCACGAACACGATGAAGATGATCAGCAGTCCGGAGATGATGAACAGCGGGTTCTTACGCAGGGTTCGCCATGCGTCGGCCCACATGTTCGAAGCCGGTGCGGATTCGTCCATCGAGTCGACGGCCTTCAGGGGCGTCTCATCGAGCGGTGCCACATAGCGTTCCTGTCCCGGAAGCACGGTGGAAGGATTGGTCTCATTCATTTCGGTCATTTCTTGTTCCCTCCCTCGACTCACGCGTAACGGATTCGCGGATCAAGCGCGGCGTACAGCATGTCGACCAGCAGATTGCAAACCACGAAGATCAGCATGAGCAGCGTCACGATGGACACCACCAGGTTGCCTTCTCCCTTGAGGATGCTCTGATAGGTCAGGTAGCCGATGCCATGCACGTTGAAGATGGTTTCGGAGATCATCGCGCCGCCCATCAGTGCGCCAAGATCCTGGCCCAGATAGGTGACGACGGGGATCATGGAGTTGCGCAGCACGTGGCGCAGCATGACGGATTTGTTGTCCATGCCCTTGGCGCGCGCGGTGCGCACATAGTCGAGGGCGATGTTGGACGAAATCTCCGTACGGCTCAGACGGATGATGTACGCCATCGATACCGAGCCAAGCACCATGGCCGGCATCAGCAGGTCGATGAAGGTCGGGTCGTTGCCTGCGGTGACCGGCAGAATGCTCCATTTGACGCCAAGGAAGTACTGGCCAAGGAAGCCGGTGACGAAGGTCGGCACGGAGATGAGCAGCAGGGAGAAGATCAGGATGACGGTATCGCACCACTTGCCCTTCTTCAGGCCGGAGATCACACCGAAGATCACGCCGAAAACCGCTTCGAACACGAAGGCCATCAGGGCGAGCTTGATGGTCACGGGGAAGGCGCGGCCGATCACGTCGATGACAAGCTGTCCGGAGAAGGTCTTGCCGAAGTCGAGGGTCAGCGCGTTCTTCAGGAACAGCAGATACTGGACGATGAACGGCTTGTCCAGATTGTATTCGGCACGGATCTGGGCCGCGACCGCTTCGTTGACCGGCTTGTCGCCGAACATCGCCTTGACCGGGTCGCCCGGCAACGCGAACACCAGGGCATACACCAGAAGCGTCGTGCCGAGAACCACAGGGATCATCTGCAGAATGCGTCGCAGAAGATACTTGCCCATTGGTTTCTCCTTTTGATTACTCACTCGTTCGCCAGCCGTTTGCGGCTTCGTCCCCTACGCTCACGCGTATAGGACATGAGGCCCGGGGCGGCCGGCGCTTGCCCCGTTACGTATCAGTGATACTGCACCACAGTGCTTTATATTGCAGTTTCATGAAAGACAGCTGAAAATATACCCCACGCGCGGACATCTTCTGTTGATGTCGCATGTCCAGCCGTCATGGACCTCCGATGGAAGCCCCGTTTATTACGCGGAAAGGAAGGAACGGATATTCGAATCCGTTCCTTCCTTCATGTCGATCCTACGAAATCAAAATCAGAGAACGGCTCACTTGCCGGACTTGGTCATGTTCTCGTAGACCGGCAGGTTCTGCCAGTTCATCTCGAAGCCGGAGACACCGGTCGAGGCCACACCATAGGCATTGGCGTAGTACAGCGGAACGGCCGGCAGGTCGTTGAGCAGCACTTCCTGTGCCTGCTGGTACAGCTTGTTGGCGTCTGCGACGGACTTGGAGGCAGCGGCCTTGTCGCACAGCGCATCGAACTCCGGGTTCTTGTAGTCGCCATCGTTGGAGCCGTTGCCATCGGCAGCGGCGGAGGCGAAGTTCTGCACCAGGTAGTTTTCGGCGGACGGGTAATCCGGCTGCCAGCCGCTACGGAACGCGCCGTTCACCTTGCGGTCGGACACGGCGGTGCGGAAATCGTTGAAGGTCGGGTACGGGTTGGTGGCGGCCACGCCGGCGCCCAGCACGTTGTTGATGGAGTTGACCACGGCGGTGTAGATGACTTCGTGGCCACCATCGGCGTTGTAGGCGAAGGTGAACTTGTCATCGGAGGTCCACGGGCTGATGGCGTTGGCCTTCGCCCACAGTTCCTTGGCCTTCTTCTCGTTGTACTTCAGGTTGCCGGAGCCCTTGAGGGAATCGGAGTAGCCCGGGGTCAGCGGGGAGGTGAAGTCGGCGGCCGGGGTGCCGGTGCCGTTGAGCACCTTCTTGCAGATGTTCTCGCGGTTGATGGCCATGGAGACGGCCTGGCGACGCAGGGTGCCTTCCTCGGTGTCGGCTTCGAAGTGCTTCAGCTTGGCCGGGATGGTGAACTGCTGGATGACGGAGCCGGCCTTGTTGTAGGCCTGTACGGTGGAGTCCTTCTGGAAGGTCTTGGTGGCGGAGGCCGGGACGGACTCCATCACGTCGAGGGAACCGGACTGGATGTCGGCGTAGGCGGCCTCATCCTTGGTGTAGACCTTGAAGGTCACGCCGTCGTTCTTGGCGACGCGGTTGCCCTTGTAGTCGGGGTTCTTCACCAGCACGATCTGGTTGTCGTGGTCCCAGGACTGGAACTTGTACGGGCCGTTGCCGACCGGCTTCTCGCCGAAGGCCTTCGGATCCTTGAAGAAGGATTCCGGCAACGGAGCGAATGCGGTGTAGCCGACCTTGATGGCGAACACGGAGTCGGAACGGTTCAGGTCGACGGTGAATTCATGGTCGTTGACGACCTTCAGGCCCTCGAGCTGTTCGTCGCCCTTGAGCTTGTCTCCATCCTGGAGCTTGTCGTAGCCCTTGATGGTGGAGAAGAAGGAGGAGCCGAGCTGTGCGTTCTTGGCGTTGGCCGTGTAGCTCCATGCCTTGGTGAAGGATTCGGCGGTCACCGGGGTGCCGTCGGTGAACTTCCAACCATCCTTGAGCTTGATGGTGTACTGGGTGGCGTCATCGTTGGACTTGATGGACTCCGCCACTTCGTTGGAGGCGTTGCCCTTGGCGTCGAAGGAAATCAGACGTGCGAACAGCAGGTCGAGCGGCTTGCCGCCGCCGGTCTCGTTGCAGTCGCCTGGGATGAGCGGGTTCTGCGGTTCGGAATTGTATGCGGTGATGACGTTGGAACCCTTGTCAGCGGTGGAGTCACCGTTGGAAGAGCCGCAACCGCTGAGCAGCATGCCGAATGCGCATGCGGCCGCAGCGAAAGCCAGAGCTTTCTTCTTCATGGAATTCATATTCTCCTTATCCATTATTTCCAGAGCCGTAAGACCCTGTTCAAAAAGAAGGCGGGCGTCAATACCGTGGCATCAACGTCCGTCTTCGTTCTGATGGTGGGTTCATTATCACTCGATTGAGGGACAACCGCTCCATATCCGAGGGAGGCCCACGCAAAATAGCCGAATCAAAACTCATCATCTGATAAAACAATCCGTTTTTCCCGCTTATCGCCGGAACAACTTATCCGCATCGTGCGTATGGACGGACGCGGACATACCCGTTCGCTGTCAGCGTACTTTGCCAATCCGCGTCACGCCCGTGGAAACGCCTGCCCGTATCGTGCCTTCAACTGTTCGATGGACACGTGTGTGTAACGCTGCGTGGTCTTCAGCGAGGAATGCCCCAGCATCTCCTGCACCTCACGCAGGTCCGCTCCCCCGTCGAGCATATGGGTCGCCGCACTGTGGCGCAACGCATGCGGACTGATGTCTGGCACGCCGGCCTTCCGTGCCCGGTCGTGCACCACCTTGCGCACCATACGTTGACCGATCCGCCCGCCCTGCGATCCCAAAAAGAACGCGTCGTCCGACATGTCACCGCATAGTACGGGACGGCCATGTTCCAGCCAATCGCGCAAGGCCTTGTCGGCTGGTGCGCCGAATGGCATGACACGCTGCTTGTCGCCTTTGCCGGTCACTTTCACCGTGCGGTTGCCGAATGTCACGTCGGCCACGTCGAGTCCGACCAGTTCCGCCACACGCATGCCGGTGGCATAGAGCAGTTCCAGCATGGCCGCGTCACGCAGCGCGATCGCCTGTTTTTTCATATTCGGTTCCTGCGATCGCGCCTCCATGCCGTCCTCATCAACGCGGTCCATCAGCTGCTGCGCCTGCGTTTCGTTCAATACCGCCGGCAGCGTATCGGGGATTTTCGGCGTCTGCAACGAAGCCGCCGGGTTGGCGGACGCCATGTCATGGTCGTACGCCCATGCGAAGAATCCACGCACGGCGACGGTTTTGCGCGCCATGCTGCTGCGTGCGTGATTTTTGGACGATTTGGCCATCCACAGGCGCAAATCCTCGATGGTCACCTCATTCAGATCCACGCAACCCTGTTTCCGCAACGCCACCAAGCATTCCTCGACATCGCTGCGGTACGCCCTACGGGTGTTTGCGCTCAACCCTCGGTTGGCTTTCAGATAGGCGTCGAATCCGTCCAACGCATCATCGAAACACATGCAAACCACCTTCCGCTTCGTCTGAAATGAACAGACACCACGCAGACACCGTATAAATGCCATTCCGCAGCGCGATCGAATGTCATCTCACGCGATGGCACGATTCCATTATGTCCCCATACCGATAGACTGATGACGATTAGGCATCCTACGAACAGGCGGTATTATGACTCGTCATTCCATTCATGACGTACAGCATCCGACAGCCGAAAACCCCGATGATGGGATTGTGGCCAGCGCCATCGACCTGACCAAGGTCTACGGCTCAAAAGACAACGAAGTGATGGCGTTGGATCATGTGAATGTGGAATTCAAGCGCGGTGAAATGACCGCCATCATGGGCCCTTCCGGTTCCGGCAAGTCCACGCTCATGCATTGCATGGCCGGGCTCGACACCCCTTCGTCCGGCAAGGTGATCGTGGAGGGACTCGAGGTCTCCTCCATGAACCAGAAGCAGCTGACGGATCTGCGCCGCGAACAGATCGGGTTCATTTTCCAGTCGTTCAATCTGGTGCCGACGCTGT
>OKTV01000188.1_pt1 | contig 10803 bp, 8 predicted proteins | sample 1606551 | NCBI WGS metagenome assembly OKTV01 (sample SAMEA3882507, study PRJEB24775) | human gut metagenome | biome: human-associated habitat; feature: intestine environment; material: feces | place: Netherlands | collected 2009/2010 | reverse complement strand
CTCCAAGGTGCTGTGACATTGCTCCGGCGGCGATCCGTTTGATGAATATGTTCGTCAAACGGTATGAAATGTCTCATATTCCGGACGAAATGATGTGAACGGGCAGTATAGGAAACATGAATTTCGCATTGCTTTCTTATACTGCCCTTTATGTCTGAAATGAAAGAAACCGAAGCGAAGCGTCCCATCATGCCGGACGCGGGAGCGGATAACAGGCCGCTCGTCGAACTGACCCATGTCGAGAAGCATTATGGCGATCTGCATGTGCTCAAGGACATCAACCTCACCGTACGCAAAGGCGAGGTGCTCGTCATCGTCGGACCGTCCGGCTCCGGCAAATCCACGATGTGCCGCACCATCAACCGTCTGGAAACCATCGATTCCGGCGATATCCGCATCGACGGCAAACCGCTGCCGCAGGAAGGCAAGGAACTCGCCAAACTGCGTGCGGAAGTGGGCATGGTGTTCCAATCGTTCAACCTGTTCGCCAACAAAACCATTTTGGAAAACGTGACATTGGCACCGATCAAGGTGCGCCACATGGACAAGAAGGAAGCCGAGGACCTGGCCATGGATCTGCTGGGCCGCGTCGGCGTGGCCTCGCAGGCCTCCAAAATGCCGTCGCAGCTGTCCGGCGGCCAGCAGCAGCGTGTCGCCATCGCCCGCGCCCTCGCCATGCAGCCGAAGGTCATGCTGTTCGACGAGGCGACATCCGCGCTCGACCCGGAAATGGTCAACGAAGTGCTTGACGTCATGGTCGAACTCGCCCACGAAGGCATGACCATGCTGTGCGTGACCCACGAGATGGGCTTCGCGCGCAAGGTGGCCGACAAGGTCGTGTTCATGGCCGACGGACAGATTCTCGAACAGAGCACGCCGGACGACTTCTTCGAACATCCGAAGACCGATCGCGCCAAGGACTTCCTGTCGAAGATCCTCACCCACTGAAGTGACGGAACATAACGACAGAAGAAGGAACCTGATATGAAACCACTTTCGATCACGGCGAAACGCATGTTGCGCAGCGCCGTCGCGGCATTCTGCGCGTGCGCGTGCGTGTTCGCGGTATCCGCATGCGGCGCGGACGAAACCGGCAAGATCCGTATCGGCATCAAATTCGACCAGCCTGGCCTGGGCTTCAAGAAGAACGGCACCTACGTCGGCTTCGACGTGGACGTGGCCAAGTACGTGGCCAAGAAACTCGGCTATTCCGAAGACGAGATCGTATGGAAGGAATCGCCGTCCAAGCAGCGTGAGGCTATGCTGCAGAACGGCGATGTCGATTACATCGTCGCATCCTATTCCATCACCGACGAACGCAAGAAGGTCGTCGATTTCGCCGGCCCGTATTTCGTGGCCGGACAGGATCTGCTGGTACGCAAGGACGAAACCGGCATTGACGGACCTAAGGATCTGAACGGCAAGCGGCTGTGCTCCATGACCGGCACCACATCCGCCGTCAACGTCAAGGAGAAGTTCGCCAAGCAGACCCAGCTGATGGAACAGCCCGGCATGGCGGAATGCGCCACCGCGTTGCTTTCCGGCATTGTGGACGCCGCCACCACCGACGACATCATTCTCGCCGGCCTCGCATCCGCCTCACGTGGACGCCTGCGCGTGGTGGGCAAGCCGTTCACCCAGGAGTATTACGGCATCGGTGTCAAGAAGGGCAACACCGAGCTGAAGAACAAAATCAACAACGCCATCACCGATATGATTCAGGACGGTTCTTGGCAAAGGGCCATTTCCGACAACACCAGGGGAGTGGCCTACACGCCGAACGCCAAGTACAATCCGCCGGTGCCGAATGGAAAGGGGAATAAGTGATGGACGGATTCCTCGCGTTGTTCAGCCAATACAACATTCCCGGCGCGTTTCTGGTGAACATCGAGCTGACCCTGTGGTCGGCGTTGTTCTCCACGATTCTGGGCGTCATCCTCGTGATGATGCGCATTTCTCCGATCGCCTCGCTCCGTACCGTTTCCGGTGCCTACGTCGAACTGTTCAAGAACCTGCCGCTGACCATCATCATGGTGTTCATGGTGCTGGGTGCGTACGCGCAGCTGAAGTTCAGCTTCTCCGACACGTTCGCCACCAACTTCTTCTGGCTGGCCGTGACGGGCCTGAGCCTGTACACCGCGGCTTTCGTATGTGAATCGCTGCGCTCCGGCATCAACACCGTGCCGCTTGGTCAAGCCGAGGCCGCCCGCGCGTTGGGCCTGAACTTCATGCAGGCCGCCACTCAGATCATCCTGCCGCAGGCGTTCCGCGGTTCCGTGGCACCGTTGGGCAACACGCTGATCGCATTGCTGAAAAACTCCACCGTCGCGGCGGCGGCATCCGTGGCCACCGAAACCTCGACGATGATGAGCGAAATGATCGAATACCACGCCGACCAAATCGTACCGATCTTCCTGATCTTCGCCTTCGGCTATGTGGTTCTGATCATTCCGATCGGCATGCTGACCACGTATCTGTCCAACAAGCTCGCGGTGAGGAGGTGACGCGACATGGCAAGCAATGAAAGCGCGGTGCTGTTCGACCAGCCTGGTCCGAAGGGCCGCAAAACCATCCGTATCGTCAATTGGATCGCAGGCATCATCTTCGCGGTGGTGGTCGTGCTGATCCTCATGCGTCTGCACAATCCGCCGGACGGCGAGAACCAGCTGAGCTGGGAACTGTGGAAACCGGCGCTTGACGCCGAAGCATGGACCGACTTCTATCTGCCGGGACTGTGGGCCACGATCCGCGCGTCCGTACTGGCCGTGGTCGGAGCCGTTCGGCCTGGTCTTTGGTGTGGGCCGACTGCTGCCGAGCCTGCTGATCCGTACCATTTCCGGCGCGATCGTGGAATTCGCACGAGCCGTCCCCGTTCTGCTGCTCATGATCTTCTTCTGGCGCTGGTTCGCCTTCGCAGGTCTGCCCAGCCCCGCGTATTGGGCGGTGGTGCTCGCGCTTGTGATCTACAACGGATCCGTGGTGGCCGAGCTGGTGCGTTCCGGCGTGGGCAACCTGCCGAACGGCCAGCGTGAGGCCTCGCTCGCCTTGGGATTGACCCGCACGCAGTCGCTGTTGCAGATCGAAGTGCCGCAGGCCATCTACGCCATGCTGCCGGCGGCCGTGACCCAGCTGGTCGTCGTGTTGAAGGACACCGCGCTCGGCTCGATCATCATGTACACCGACCTGCTGCAGGAATCACGTCGACTCGGCTCCATGTATTTCAACATCCTACAGACGCTGGTGGTGGCCGCGGTCGTCTATTTCATCGTCTGCTGGCTGCTAAGCAGGCTGGCCGAATGGCTGCCGTCGCGCATGCAGCAGCATACGGCTGCACCGGCCGAACCGGAACCGGTCGCGCCGATCGCCATCATGGATCCGTCGAATGTGAACCAGATCGCCGTGGCCAAGGAAGGCGTGCCGCTGGGTGGCGCGCAGCGTGTCTACCATGTGCACCATCGCGGCACCAACGCGTCCATCCACCAGTGGCGTCAGACCAGGTACGCCCAAGGCTTCGATGAGACGCATCCGGAAAGCCAGGTCAAATTCGACAAGAATGGACATCCGATCAAGGACAATCCGTTCAAGACGAAGGGCGATGGCAAGGACAAGAACAAGTCCGAAGCCGACGAATAGCACCGGTATCGCATAACACGCGTAGGGGTCGTTTTCCCGCGAAATACGGGGAAGCGGCCCCTTTCGTGTCTACGATGGACTGCACGCATGTGGTCCGTACCAAGCAGGGAGGCTTGACATGGCGGATAAAACCAAGGATGCGAAAAAAGACGACGCCAGAATGTCGTCGATCGCGAAAACGCTGAACAAAGTGGAAGATCGGCTGGAAAAAAGCGAGAATTGCGATTCCGTCGCCGAAGGATTGGCGAACGCCGCCAAAGCGAGCGAACTACTGAGCTCGGTATGGACGTTGCCGCCGACCCAGCTATTGCGATTCCATCACGACACGAAGGTATCGGACATAGATGGCGATTCCACTCCTGGTTTTGACGGCAACAAGGATGATGCCGAACGATTCATATCCATCAGCTCGTCGGAGATCGCCCGTTACCAGCGGCTTATGTACGCCAATGGCGTGAAAGGCTCGCATCGGCGACTGCTGATCGTGCTGCAAGGCATGGACGCCTCCGGCAAGGGCGGCATCGTCCGTCATGTATTCAGCCAAGGCGACCCGATGGGCATGCACTATCACGGGTTCGGCGCGCCGAAAGGCGAAGAACTGGACCATGACTATCTGTGGCGCATCAAACGCGAGCTGCCGAACAACGGATGGATCTCCATCTTCGACAGGTCCCATTACGAGGACATCGTCATGCCGCGCATCTACAAAACGCAGCCGGAAGAAGTGTGGCAGGCACGGTACGACGAAATCAACCGATTCGAATCGCAATTGACGGCCGACGGATGCGCCATCATCAAAATCTTCCTCGTGGTCAGCAAAGACGAGCAGAAACGCCACTTCCTGAGCCGTCTCGATGATCCGACCAAATACTGGAAGTTCGATCCGAGCGACCTTGAGGCGCGCGCCCGCTGGGACGACTACATGGCCGCATGGCAGGATGTGTTCCTGCGCACCAGCACCGAGCAGGCGCCGTGGTATCTGGTGCCTGCCGACAACCGCTGGTATTCGAGGGCCGTCGTCTCCGAGCTGCTGCGCAACACGCTCAAGAACATGAACATGATCTGGCCGCCGCTCGAAGTCGACGCCGACGAAATGCGCCGTCAGTTGGACACGCTGTAGTCGAAGAAGACAACCTCGCCGCTGGATTGCGTGGCGTCCAGGTCGACGGTTCCGGTGATGGCCCAATCGTGGTCGCCATCGGAATCGTCGATGATCTGCCGCACCTTCCAGGCGTGCTCGCTGTTCTCCTTGCTTTCGTCGAGGATGAACAGTTCGCCGCTGCGTGCCTTCGCGTCGATGTTGACGTATTCGTGCTCGTCGTAGTAATCGTCGAGCGTGTCCTCCCACTCGTGCACGCCGTAGCCCCAGTCCTTATCGAGCGCGCCGAGCTCGTCCGGCTTGTCGAGGTCCATGAGCTGCACACGGCGGAACATGGCATTGCGCACCAATACGGTGAGTCCACGGCGATCCTCCACCACGGCCTGTTTTGCGCCGGGCGCGGCAAGATTGGCGGCCGCTTCGGACGCGTCGGTATCGGTTCCGGCATGCTCCCATTCGTCCACCAGCGAGGAGTCGATGGAACGGACCACCACGCGCAGCCAGGAGATGATGTCGTCAAGCTGCTCGTCGCGCTTTTCCTGCGGAACGGTACGCGCCAACGCACGGTAGGCGTCGGACAGGTACCGCAGCAGCGTGCCTTCGGAACGGGCGATGTTGTAGCGGGCGATGTAGCCGGTGAAATCGGAAGCGGTCTCCACCATGTCGCGCACCACGGATTTCGGGCTCAGCCAATAGTCGTTCGCCCACGGAACATCATGGCGGTATTCATCGAACGCGGCCTGCAGCATATCCTCCAACGGCTTCGGATAGGTGATCTCCTGAAGCCTGTCCATACGCTCGTCATAGTCGAGGCCATCCTCTTTCATGCGGATCATCGCCTCGTCGCGCGCCTGACGTTCCTGCGCGCGCAGCACCTGCTTCGGGTCCTCCAACGTGGCCTCAACCATGGATATCACATCCAACGCATACGTGTCCGACTCCGGGTCGAGCAGTTCCAACGCGGCCAGCAGGAACGGGCTTAGCGGCTGGTCGAGGGCGAAATCGTCCGGCATGTCCACGGTCATGAAATAATCCTTGCCGCCATCGTCACGGTCTTCGGTCTCGATGACGTTCGTGTCGAACAAGGTCTGGAAGATCTCGTCCGCGCGGGCGTGCAGGCGCTCCTTCTGCTCCGGAGTCTGCGCCGAATCGTCGATAAGCCGGTCGATGCGGTAGCGGGCGTCGCCGCCCTGCTCCACCTCGTTCAACACCATGGAATGGGTGATCTTCATATGCGGCACCAGTGTTTCAGGAGCCGCGTCGATAAGTTTGTCGAACGTGTTCTCGTTCCACGTTACGAAACCTTCAGGAGCCTTCTTGCGCTTGACCTTCTTCAGTTTCTTCGGATCGTTGCCTGCCTTGGCCAGAGCCTTGGCGTTCTCGATTTCGAATTCGGGGGCTTCGGCTATGACCAGACCCTCCGTGTCGAAGCCCATGCGTCCGGCGCGTCCTGCGATCTGATGGAACTCGCGGGCGCGCAGCTTGCGCATCTTCGTGCCGTCGAACTTGGTCAACGCGGTCAATACCACGGAATGAATCGGCACATTGATACCGACACCAAGCGTGTCGGTGCCGCAGATCACTGGCAGCAGTCCCTGCTGGGCGAGCTGCTCCACCAGACGACGATAGCGGGGGAGCATGCCGGCATGGTGGATGCCGATGCCGGTACGCAACAGACGCTGCAGGATCTTGCCGAACGCGGTGGTGAACTTCGTGCCCTTGATGGCTTCCGCGATCGCGGCGCGCTGCTCCTTGCTGGACACGCCCGTGCTGGCCAGCGCGTTGGCGGTCTCCAACGCGGCATCCTGAGAGAAATGCACCACGTAAATCGGCGTCTCGCCCTTGCCGAACGCCAATTCCACCGTCTTCTCCAACGGGTCGAGTGTGTATTCGTACGTCAACGGCACGGGACGTGGCGCATCGGCGATGATATCCACGTCGGTGTCCGTCATGTCCTCAAGCTTGTCGGCGATTGCGTCGACATTGCCCAGCGTCGCGCTCATCAACAGGAACTGCGTATCCGGCAGCGTAAGCAGCGGCACCTGCCAAGCCCAGCCGCGCTCGGGATCGCCGTAATAGTGGAACTCGTCCATCGCCACGCAGCCGACATCGGCGTGGCGGCCCTCGCGCAACGCCTGATTGGCGAGGATCTCCGCGGTGCAGCAGATGATCGGCGCATCCGCGTTGATATGCGTGTCGCCGGTGATCATGCCGACGTTCTCGCGGCCGAAAACTTCAACCAAGTCGAAGAACTTCTCAGACACCAGAGCCTTGATCGGAGCCGTGTAATAGGAACGGCGGCCCGTGCACAACGCGGCGAAATGCATGCCGAGCGCCACCAGCGACTTGCCCGAACCGGTCGGAGTGTTCAAAATGACATGGTCGCCGGCCAGCAGATCCATGATGGCCTCCTCCTGATGCGGCCACGGTTCCACGCCTTTGACGTCCTCCACCCAGGTGAAGAAACGCTCATAGATCTCATCCGTGTCGATGTTGCGCTCGCCCTCGTCCCAATTCGGCGCCAACGCGCCCAGCGAGCCATAATTCGTATCGTCTGCCATGCTTGCCAGTCTACCGGTTGGGGCGAACGCATGCATCGAACGTGTGTTCGAATTGTTGGGTGTGTTGCGGTACAGTGGAAAGCATGACTGACGATTTGTTTGCCGCGATGGACGCGCCGGATGATGTGACGCGCCCGCTTGCCGTACGCATGCGCCCAGCGAGCATCGACGATGTGGTGGGGCAATCACGGGTATTGGGGGAGGGGTCGCCATTGCGCAGACTCGCCAACCCCGCTTCGAAAGGCTCGCTCACCGCACCGAGCTCCATCATCCTGTTCGGACCTCCCGGAGTCGGCAAAACCACCCTCGCCTATATCGTCGCCAAACAGTCCGGCCGTGTCTTCGAGGAACTGTCCGCGGTCACCTCCGGCGTCAAGGACGTGCGTGACGTGCTCAAACGCGCGCACGAACGTCTCGTCTCCGAAGGCAAGGAAACGGTGTTGTTCATCGACGAGGTGCACCGCTTCTCCAAATCGCAGCAGGATGCGTTGCTGCCCAGTGTGGAAAACCGCGACGTCACCTTCATCGCGGCCACCACGGAAAACCCAAGCTTCTCCGTCATCAAGCCGCTGCTCAGCCGATCCGTGGTCGTCAAACTCGAATCGCTGGAACCGGACGATCTGAAAACGCTGATCAATCGCGCCATCGCAAGCAAACACGGCCTTGACAACGAAATCAGAATCACCGACGAGGCTGTGGATGAGATCATCCGCATGGCCGGCGGCGACGCACGTAAGACACTGACCATCCTCGAAGCCGCGGCCGGCGCGCTCACTGGTGACAAAGAACGCAAAAAAGGCGCGAAACGGCCCATCATCACGCCTGATGTGGTGTCGAAGGTCATGGACGTGGCCACCGTGCGTTACGACAAGGACGGAGACGACCACTACGACGTCATCTCAGCGTTCATCAAATCCATGCGAGGCTCCGATCCGGACGCCACCATGCATTATCTGGCCCGCATGCTGCGCGCGGGGGAAGACCCGCGCTTCATCGCACGACGCATCATGATCGCCGCATCCGAGGAAGTCGGCATGGCCGCCCCGCAGGTCCTGCAAGTCACCGTAGCCGCGGCGCAGGCAGTGGCCATGATCGGCATGCCCGAAGCGCGCATCATTCTTGCCGAAGCGGCGCTCGCCGTCGCCACCGCGCCCAAATCCAACGCCAGCTACAACGCCATCAACGCGGCGCTCGCCGACGTGGACGCGGGGCTTATCGGCCAAGTGCCGCTGCATCTGCGCAATGCGCCGACCGCGCTGATGAAAAGCTGGGGCAACCACGAAGGCTACCGGTACGCGCACGATTGGCCGGGCGCGGTGGCGCCGCAGCAGTACATGCCTGACGAATTGCAGGGGCGCGAGTATTACCATCCGAACGACCGCGGTTACGAGCATGAGGTCAAGCCGAGATTGGAGCGGATTCGGAAGATTCTGCACGAAGAGGACGATAACGGTGACGGCCGTTCCGGCCAGCGCAACGCCTGATGTTCGTTTCCTGCCGGCATTGGGTCAGGGGTTCCGCTAAAATTCTTCGCTGGGGTTGACGCCTGCTTGCTTTGCAAGGCCCATGCGTCAATCGCGGCGTCGCACATGGCCGCAGGAAAAAGTGCGCGGAAAGTGATTATGAAAGAACGGAATACAACGCTCGAAACCACCGACCATAACAATCGGAACAATAGCGAAAACATCAAGGAAACGCCGGACGAACGTATTCCCGGCAAACTCATCGGTGCCATCGTGGCGGTCGGCTCGCTCGCCTTCATCGGCATCCTCACCGAAACCGTGATGACGGTGCTGTTCCCACAGCTCATGCGGGAATTCAACGTGAACACTGCTACTGTGCAGTGGATCACCACCATCTACCTGCTGACGGTCGCAGCCACCATGCCGCTGTCGTCGTATCTTAACCGCAAATTCAAGCATCGCGTCCTGTTCCTCGCCGCGGTGGCGCTTGCGGTGCTTGGCTCGCTGACCATGATCTTCGGCCATGCGTTCCCGGTGATTCTAGTAGCCCGCATCATCCAGGGCATCGGCTCCGGCGTGGCCACACCGCTGATGATGAACATCATTCTCGAACAGTCCCCACGCAGCAAGGTCGGACGACTGATGGGCGTCGGTTCGCTCGTCATCACCGTGGCGCCCGCCATCGGCCCGACCGTGGGTGGCGCGGTGTCGAGCATTCTGCCATGGCGTGCGATTTTCGTCATCGTCATTCCCGTGATTCTGCTGATTTCGCTGCCTGTCGGCCTCAAATGCATCGAACAGCACCGTCCGACGGAAGAGGCGCATCTGAATCCGCTGCAGTTCGCGGCGATTGTGCTGGCGTTGTGCGGTCTAGTGATGTTCCTGAACCAGGCGGGCGTGGCTGTTGCCGCCGCCGTTTCGGGTGGTGTGGCTACAGCGCCGGCGATTTTCGCAGTGATCAGCCTGATCGTCGGCTTGGGATCGCTTTTCTTCTTCGGATGGTCGTCCCGTCGTTCCTTCTCGCCGCTGATTCGCTTGGGATGGCTGCGTGATCCGATGGTGCTGCTGCATCTGATCGCCTACATGCTGCTGCCAATCGTCGGCATCGGCTTCGGCTATGTGATCACCAATCTTGCCCAGCTTTCCCTGGGAACGAACGCGTTCCTGGCAGGCGCGCTGGTGCTGCCGGGCGCGTTGATCGGCGCTTTCTTCGCACCGATCGGCGGCACGCTGTACGACCGTTTCGGCCCTGTCCGCCCGATTCTGGGCGCGTTCTTCCTGGCGATCTGCGGCCCGATCCTGCTGCTGGTCTTCTCCATGCGGCTGACGCCGGCCACGCTTGCCGGTTTCTACTTCATCTTCGGACTTGGCTATGCGCTTGGCTTCTCCAACATCATGACCAATGCGTTGCGCAGCATTGCGCCGCAATTCATGCCGGATGGCAACGCCGTGTTCAACACCTGCCTGCAGTTCGGTGGCGCAGCCGGAACCGCGCTGTTCTCCACGGTGCTGTCCGTGGCCCAGGCCGGCGCTGGCAAGGAAGGAACCGAGGCATTCAGCCATGCCACGGCGGTTGGCGGCAGTTGGACGTTCACCGTCATGATCGTGATTGTCGCCGTTGCAATCTGCTGCCTGATTACCGCCTTCCGCATCGGCGCGAAACGCAAATAACCGTGTTTTCGCCGTCGGCTTCTCCACTGTGGGCGCAATTTTGTTCCCCGTCGCTTCGAAGCGGTAGGCTGTGAAACTATAGAGAACACTGGAAAAGGAGACAAGGTGAGCAACCTTAGTGCACCCCTGCCCGTCATGGCTGGCGAAGACATGCCGGCAGGACCCACCGATCCGATTTTCAACCGCCTGCTCAAGGACCGCATCATCTGGATGGGTGAGGAAGTCAAGGACGAGATGGCCAACCGCATTTGCGCGCAGATGCTGATGCTGGCCGCCGAGGATCCGAAAAAGGATATCTGGCTGTACATCAATTCCCCGGGCGGTTCGATCACCGCCGGCATGGCCATCTACGACACCATGCAGCTTATTGAGCCGG
>OKTV01000175.1_pt1 | contig 11177 bp, 7 predicted proteins | sample 1606551 | NCBI WGS metagenome assembly OKTV01 (sample SAMEA3882507, study PRJEB24775) | human gut metagenome | biome: human-associated habitat; feature: intestine environment; material: feces | place: Netherlands | collected 2009/2010 | reverse complement strand
TGCAGTAGAAGTGAACGTGTGGCTCGATGTTGCCATCATAGCATACGCGATGTTCGTCGATAGTGATCATCTGGGCTGCATTTACCTCACTCAGCATGCGGAGCGTGTTATACACTGTGGTACGGCTTAGGGTCGGTACCTTGTCCTCCAAAGCTTTGTAAACATCTTCGATGTTTGGGTGGGTAGGGTGCTTGATCAGGTAGTCCAGGATTGCCAGTCTCTGTACTGATGGTCTGATGCCTTTCTCTACCAATCTGTTGTAAGCTTCTGTTTTTTTCATATTCCTATCTCTTGATTGATTTTTACGTTTGCAAAGGTAATGAATTTATTTCTATCTACCAAATAATTCTGTAAAATATCCAAAATAATAGGTATTGTTTTTAGATAATTTACAGAATTAAATGTTTATTCACAAAAAAGAGGCTATTTTCCGGTCTTTACGCCCAGGAATTTATCTACCATCATCAGCTGCTTGAGCTGGAAGGCTGGCTTGCATGCCTTCTTTGCCTTGAGCTTGATGGTGAAGAGATCGCGGGTGCCCTCTACGGCTGGCTGCTCACCGATGTTGACGAAGGTAGGGTAGAGCACCTTGCTGCCATCTGAGTGCAGACGGTCCTTGGTGAGGTTCTCCATCTTGCCCATATCCTTCACATCCACTCCGATGAACTCGTATTCGGTGGCGCTGTATGGCAGGGCGAAGCTCAGGGCATTGAGCGATACGAGACCCTTGCCCTTTACGGTGAGGGTGATGGTTTCGCCTGCCTTGTACATCTTCTTGTCAGCTGCGAGACTGATGCTGCCCTCTACGGCTGGCACCTTCTTGCTGCTTACTCCGCTCTTGAGCTGGGTAGCCACCACGGAGATATCGTAGGCGTCGATGAGACCGTTGCCGTTGATATCGCCCTTGCTTACGTAGCCCTCGAAGTCCTTGTCGCCCCTGCGCAATCCGCAGTAGTTGAGGTAAGAGGTGAAGTCGTTCTCGTCGATGCGCCCGTCGTGGTTGATGTCGCCAGCCTTCTCCATCTTGCTGCCTGGAACCTTGAATACGTACATCTCGGCACCCGAACCCATTCCGCCTCGGGCTTCCTCTACGGTCATCCTGATGTACTGAGCCTCTGGGTTGCCCTGGAACTGGTATTCCTTTACGGCATTCTCGTTCTTCCAGTCGAAGCTTCCGGTCTCGGTCCAGTTGATGCCGTCGTTGCTGATGGCGAACTTGCCCTTCTGGATCTGTCCGTTGGTCTCGCGCTCAGAAGCCGGGAGATAGTGAATCTTCTCGAGCTTGGCGATGCCGTTGAGGTTGAGGGTTACATCGAATGGAAGCACTCCCTCCTTCTTGTAGTAGTCGGTGTGCCAGAAGTTCTTCTCGTTGAAGTCGAACATCTTCGAAACCTCCAGTCCTTCCCAGTCTTTGGCAGAGTTGGTGACTGTGATGTTGCGGATAGCTTCATCGAGAGGGTCCTTGATGGTATGCGCCTGAACGGTGGTCCATTCAGAAACGCCGTCCTTGTTCACGGCTCTCACCTGCACCTCGTAATCGGTTTCCGGCTTCAGGTTCTCGATGGTGAATTCGTTGCTGCGGATGGTGGAATGAATCACGCCATCCACCTTCACCTCGTAGTAGTCGGCGTTGGCCTGCTTGTTCCAGGTAGCCACCAGCTCGAATGCCTTGTTAGGGCTCTGGCTGTCCTTCATCGTTACCTGAGGAGCAGCGAGGGTACCGGTGGCGTGGAGCAGCACATCAGCATCATCCATCTGATAGCCATCCATGCGGAGCTCTACGTCGTTGGCAGTGATGTCGGTCTTCGCCAGTCGCACATAAACCATCGGATTCTTGCGGATATCCATCTTCTCGAAGTCGCTGCCCGGTGTGGCGAAGCGGTTGAGCTGAGGAGCCTCGTCGAAGAACCACGCATTTGCGGTGTTGCGGAGTTCATCGAGCGAATTCACCTGGGTCAGCTTCACGCTCTTTCCGCCAATCTTCGCCGCCAGCTTCTTAGGCATCTGGCTCAGATTGATGCGCAGCTCGGTAGCCTGGTTCTTCTCCTGACCCTGGAAGTGGCCCGTGGTCTTGTAGATATGTACGTTGAGACGGTCCTTCTGCAGGGAAGAGGTGATGTGGGTGGTGGCGTGCTCGCCCAGGCGGTAAAGCTCGGTCTTGCCGTCATCATCATAGAGGGCGTAATGGGTTTCGCCGTATGGATAGAGTTCGAAGATGCGCTGGGTGTTGTCTATCTGCGATACGTTGTTGTTAGGATTTACCATCGGGATGATGGCGCCTCGCTTCACGAAGACAGGCAGTTTCCAGTAGGGAGCCTCAAACTCGTTGATGATTCTTCCACCTTTATATATATGTCCGCTGAAGTAATCCACCCATTCGCCCTGAGGCAGGTAGATGCCGTTGCGGATGTCGTTGCCCTCCTTATCCATCTTGGTTTCCTTGTAGATAGGAGCCACGAGGAACGACGGACCGCACATAAACTGATACTGCGTTGCCTTGCCCAGGGTATAAGGATTGGCATCGTCGAGGAACATCGCTCTTACCAGCGGCTTGCCGGTTACAGCCTCGTGGGCTGCTGTGTAGATGTATGGCATCAGCTCTGATTTGAGCTTCAGATACCAGCGGTTGACGGAAGTAACCGGTTCGCCCAGGATATGAGGATACTTGGCATTGCTGCCCCAGCCATCCATGTTCAGACCCATTGCGGTGAAGGCCTTCCATTCGAATTCTCGCATGTTGACGATTGGATTCTTTCCGCCGAAGATACCGTCGTTGTCGCATGTGATGTTGGAGATACCCGAAAGTCCGGCTCCGATGAAGGTAGGGATGTGGAAGCGGATGTACTCCCAGTCGCCGCCCGTCTGGTCGCCCGACCAGACGGATGCGTATCGCTGTGTACCCGCCCATCCATCGAGCGAGATGATGAACGGGCGGGCATTCTCGCCATAGTAAGGCATGATCTGAGCCACGTCAGCCACACCGTTCAATCCGAAGGAATAGCCGTCGCCTACCCAGGCCACATCGGTCTTGAGCACTCTTACGCCAGCTGTTCCCACCTCCTTCACGATGTCGCGCTGCAGGAGCGCCTCGATGCTGTCTTTCGGATGCAGGTCTGACTGGGTCCAGAGTCCGATCTCCACACCGTGCTTGCGGGCGTAATCTCCGAATTTCTTCAGGTTCTGGATGTTGCCGTCCAGGGTAGTCTCCTGACCGTATCCGGCTCCGTATCCATCGTTTGGCAGGAACCATCCCAGCGGCATATCGTGCTTCACATATCGGTCGATTGCCGCACGTGCCGAGAACTGGTAGTTATTCTTCTCGCCATTCAGTGATTCCTTGATTCCGGTCTTGTCGCTGGCACTCTCCTTATACGTCTTTCCATCCTCGAACACCATGGTTCGGCCCTTGTCGGCCTCCTTCCAGTAGTCGCGGTTGTAGGCATTGAGATGTCCCTCGTAGAAGCCGAACTTAGGGAGGAGTACAGGGTTGCCGGTGAGCTGGTAATAGCCATCGAGCAGATCGGTAGGCTTTTTGCCCACCATGAAGAAAACGTCTAAGTTCCTGGATTCGTGAGAGAGTTCTACCTTTCCGTTTTGGGTAGAACCGAAGTCGTAGAGACCTGGCTTGAAGGTGTACCACATGAAGCCGTAGCCAGCGGTTGACCAATAGAATGGGGCGGGGGAAGCCACTCCGCCATCTACCCAGTTGTTGGTGTTGACGATTTCGATTTTCTCACCCTTGTGAGAGAATCTTCCGTTCTGTACGCCGCCACCGAAGAAATACTCATCCGGCTGTTCGCGCAGACTGAGGGTTACCTTTTCGGGGGTAAACTGTGCCGGAGCGCTTTGCTCTGCCACGGTCTTTCCGTTTTCGAGGTTGATGATTCTGAAGAGCTGGGTAGCCTTGTCGAAGATGACCTGTGCCTTGGTGGTAGAAAGGATGATGGAGTTGTCGTTCTCCTCTACCTTCACCTGCTTATGATTCAGGGCAGTGCGTGGATTATCCACCAGGATGCTCGCCTCAGGCTTTGCCTCGGGCGCTCTCATCACGCCATCGTTGTGATCTTCGAAGATACGGAAAACACTTTCGCCATAGAAATCTACGGCGACACGTTGCTGGTTGGCGAAGACAATCTCCACCAGCGTAGGATTGATTCTGAGAATCTGAACATCTCCCGTCTTCACGGTCTGGGCTGCCTTTTGGGCATCGGGAGCGGATGGAAGCAGGGGAGATGATGCTGTGTTGGTTGTGTTGGCAACCATAGGCAAGGTTACTGCCATTGCCATCAGGTTGCCAACAGATAATTTCTTATAAATATTACTCATTTTTTATTTATAGATTATTTTGAGAGTTTTTCGATAGTTACCGCCACACGCCCTGAAAGGGCAGAAGCTCCTAGCCCAGGGCATCGCCCTGGGGTAATGATGGATGCAAGTCTGTCGCCCTGTAAGGGCAAAAGCCTTCAAATACCAGGCAATATACAAAGCTTTTGCCCTTACAGGGCGCCTTGCTGATTGCTTGTATACCCAGGGCGATGCCCTGGGCTAGGAGCTTCTGCCCTTTCAGGGCGTCCTTGAACCACATTCGCTAGTTCTTCAGGGCGTGTGGAGCATACTTGCGAAACTTGAATCTCTAATTTCTATTCTTACAGTTTTTCGATGAATGCCTTCATCTCTGCCTCGTGTTCCTTCGCCTTGAGGAAAAGATGCCACTGGTTTTGGGCTCTTACGAGGTTGTGCTCAGGATACTTGCACTTCCAGTAGTGGTCGCCGTTGAGGTAATCCCAGAGGAAGCGGACTGCTTGCATGTATGGGAAGAGCTCGGCTGCATGAGGAAGCAGGGAAATCTCCAATGGAGAAAGGAAGGCTGATGCTGACTCCACATAGCCGCGGGTGAATGATTCGAAGATGTCCATGCGGAAATCTATCTTCTCGAACTCTGGAGAATCCTCGGCGATGGTATTGGCTGCCGTGCGGAGGAAATCGCCGTAATCGCTCACGAAGAGTGATGGCATCACGGTATCGAGGTCGATGACGCACAATACGCGACCCTCTTCATCAAACATCATGTTGTTGACCTTGGTATCGCAGTGGCAGACATGCTTCTGCAACTTACCCTCGCGGAAGAGACGCTGGCAGAGACACATCTCATCCATATAACTCTCTATTTCTGCGATGAAATCCTTTACGCCTTCTGCGCGTCCGGCACGGTCTTCCTTGACAGCCTGACGGAGCTGGTCGCGGCGCAGTTCCATATTGTGGAAATCAGGGATGGTTTCGCCGAGGCGGTCGGTGATATCGGTGAGCTGAGCCTCGAACTCTCCGAAGGTCTTTCCTGCGTAATAAGAACTTTCTGGGTTTACTGCCTCCTGGGTGATGGCACGAGGAATGAAGACGGAAATGCGCCAGTACTGCTGGTCTTCGTCTTTTACATAGGTCTTGCCGTTGCTCGCCTTGACGAAGGTGAGCACCTTGCGGTTGATGTCGTCAGCGCCCTGTTTTTCGAGCTGCTGGCGGATGTGGGTAGTTACTTCCTCGATATTATGCTGCAAGAGATCTACATCGGTGAAGATAGAGTCGTTGATGCGCTGGAGAACATAGTCTGGTGCATCATCTTCTACTGTTGTCACCTTGTAGGTGTCATTGATGAGTCCATTACCGAGAGGCTTTACCTCATTTACAGTTCCGGTGATATCGAACTGTGAGATGATAGGTTTGAGATCTTTCATTTTAGTTTGGTTTTAAATATATTTTTAAAGCTTTTGCCCTTACAGGGCGTAGTTTCTTATTGGATTTTTAACCCAGGGCAACGCCCTGGGTTGTTTGGATGCAAGCCTTTCGCCCTGTAAGGGCAAAAGCTTTGACATTATCTCAGGTCGATGACTTCTGCTCCTGGGAATTCCTTGCTGTTGAAGACGAAGGAATTGTTGGAAATGCCCTTTGCCTTGAAGCCGGAGATATCGATGGTGCTCCAGGTAGAGCCCTGGCGCATCTTTACCTGCGATGGCACGTGGGTGTTCTTGTTGATGGTGATATACATCTCTGCCACGGTGCGCTTCTGGTTGTTGGCAACGAGATGTACCTGATAGTTGCCGCCCACAGTCTTGAGGGTGCTCTTATATCCTGTCTTGTAGATGTGGATGAAGGTATAAGGATTCATCGACATCTGCTTGGCCTGGGTAGGGTTGCTCACGTTCACCTCGTTGGTCTTCTTCATATAAGTCCACTGGGTCTTGCCGTTATACCATACGATGGCTTCCGGTGTGCGCGCATTAAACTTGTTACCCTTGATGGTGATGGTACCGCTTGCCGAACCATACTTAGGGCTAGACAGCTTGAAGTTGGCGGTAGCACCCTTCTTGTTGCCGATGACGGCAGCGGTCTTGTCGAGCACCTGCTGGGCGGTCTGCGCCATAGTGCCCAGGCTCATCATCGCTGCGAAAGCGATAGCTAAAATCTTTTTCATATCCTTACTGTTTATTGTATTATTCAAATTATGAGTTTCTCAGCTGCATCAGCAATGTATTGAGCTGGTTCTCATCCTGCAGGAGTACCTCTCTTGGCTTACTGCCCTGAGCGGCTCCTACGATGCCTGCAGCCTCAAGCTGATCCATCAGTCTGTCGGCACGGTTGTAGCCGATGCTGAAACGGCGCTGAATCATACTGGTGCTGCCCTGCTGCGAGAGAACGATGGCGTGGGCTGCCTCCTCGAAATATGGATCCAGGTTGCGGGTATCTACGCTGCCGTTGCCTCCTACGCCGCCATCTTCGCTGGCTGGTTCAGGGAGTTCCATCGGTTCGATAGGACCAGGCTGGTTGCAGATGTATTCGTTGATGCGCTCAATCTCTGGTGTATCTACGAAGGCGCACTGTACACGCACCGGTTCGTTGCCGTTGAGATAGAGCATATCACCACGACCGATGAGCTGGTTGGCTCCCGTTCTGTCGAGGATGGTCTTGGAGTCGATGGCCGAAGTTACCTTGAAGGCAATACGGCCCGGGAAGTTCGCCTTGATGTTACCGGTGATGATGCTGGTGGTAGGACGCTGGGTGGCGATGATCATGTGGATACCCACGGCACGTGCCAGCTGGGCGATGCGGGCGATAGGAAGCTCTACCTCCTTGCCGGCTGTCATGATCAAATCTCCAAACTCATCGATAATTACCACGATGTATGGCATAAATTCGTGACCATCAGTCAGTTTCAGTCTGTGGTTCACGTATTTCTGATTATACTCCTTGATGTTTCTGGCTCCCGCCTTCTTCAGCAGGTCGTAGCGGCTATCCATCAGCACACAGAGGCTGTTCAGCGTTCTCACCACCTTGGTTACATCGGTGATGATAGGCTCCTCCTCATCCGGAACGGCAGCCATAAACTTGTTGGTGATGCGTGAATATACGCTGAACTCCACCTTCTTAGGGTCGATGAGCACCAGCTTCAGCTCGTTAGGATGCTTCTTGTAGAGCAGGGAAGTGATGATGGCGTTCAGACCAACAGACTTACCCTGACCGGTAGCACCGGCAACGAGCAGGTGAGGAATCTTCGCCAGATCCACCATGAACACCTCGTTGGTGATGGTCTTGCCCAGCGCGATAGGCAGCTCCATCTTGGTTTCCTGGAACTTCTTGGAGTTCAGGATGCTCTCCATGCTCACGATGTTTGCCTTGGCATTAGGCACCTCGATACCGATGGTTCCCTTGCCAGGGATAGGAGCGATGATACGGATACCCAGGGCAGCGAGGCTCAGGGCGATATCATCCTCCAGGTTCTTGATCTTGGAGATGCGCACACCCTCAGCAGGCTGAATCTCGTAGAGAGTGATGGTAGGACCCACGGTGGCACGGATGGTCTTGATCTGTACGCCGAAGTTGCCCAGCACCTCGATGATCCGGTTCTTGTTGGCCTTCTGCTCCTCTTCGTCGATAGACACCTCCTGGTCGTCGTATTTCTTCAGCAGGTTGAGGGTAGGGTACTTGTATCTTGTGAACGGCTCCTTTGGATTGATAGGCGTATTGAGCACCTCGGCATTGCTTACGGTGTTGCTGGTAGCCTTCTCCTCTCCGGTAGCCACAGAGATATCCATTCCGATATGAGCCGAAGCGGCAGCGGCTGCAGCCATCTCCTGGCGCTCTCTTTCTGCGCGCTGGGCTCTGAGCTCACGCTGCTGCTGAATCAGACTCGGAGCAGCTACGTTCTTGTCTGCATCAGCCTGCTGGCTGTCATCGGCTGCGGCTGCATCGAGGTCGATTGGCGTGGTGGTCTTCTCATTTCCGTCCTTCTGCTCCTTGTCCATCTCCTGCTGCAGAGAACTTTCCTGGTTCTGGTCAGCCCCCTGGTCAGGAGTTGTCTCCTGAGCCTGAGAAGTCTCGGAGTTCTCATCCATCTCATCCTCCTCATCCTGCACCGTACCCTGGGCAGCATTGCGGTAAGCTTCATCGATGGCATTATTCTCCTCCTGCTTCTCCCTATGGTTGGTAATCTCGAATTTCACCTTATTAGATATATAGCCGATAGGGTTGAGAGCCTTTCTCACGATGGTGATGGTCTCGGTGGTGATATAGGTGAGGAATGCGATGGCCACGAAGAGAAGGATGGCGGTGAGTCCCGGAGGACCGATGACATTCTCCAAGGTCTGGACCACAAACATGCCGTGCTTTCCGCCCGGATTGAAGATGAGACTACCGAAGATAGGAGTGAGGAACTTGGCGAAGGTGACGGATGACCAGATCATCACCACCATCATGCAGAAGAACCACTTCCAGAGATTCACACGATAGACATTCATCAGCTGGAACCCCACCATCACCACGAAGCAGGGAATCAGGAAGGCAGGGAAACCGAAGTTCACCGCCATCAGCCAATAGGAGAGGATGGCTCCCATGGATCCGCAGTAGTTCTGGAACAGCTGCTGGGTGTTGGTCCATTCTCCGGGCTGCATGTTCTCCAGCAAGCTCTGGTCGGCAGCGCCCGTACTGAGGAAGGAAATCATCGCCAGCATCATGACGACAGCAACTACGAGCAAGGCGAGTCCGAGGAAGAAATCGGTAATCGTATTGTTGAAAATATATTGTAAACCAATGGCTTCGCTAAATGATTTAGTTTTGCCTGATGTTCTTTTCTTTGCCATTTTTCTATTTCTTTTTAATATTTAACTGCAAAATTAGCAAAAAAGATTGAGAAACGCTCCTTTTTTTCGGGATTTTTTGCTAATTTTGCAACTTGTAATGAATAAATAGCAGTAATGAAGATAATTTTCACTAGTTTCGAAAAGAAAACTATCAATAGCCTGCCTCGAATTCTCTTTCCTGGCAATATGATAGTGATAGATAAGGCTGAAGATACAGATGCCGCTGTAGAATATCTCCTGGGACAGGATATTCTGGGTGTGGATACGGAGACACGACCGAGTTTCTCCAAGGGTATGCACTTCCAGGTGTCGCTGCTGCAGGTGAGTACCCGCGATGTATGCTATCTCTTCCGCCTGCATCTCACGGGTATGACACCAGCCATCATCCGATTCCTGGAGGATAAAAAGGTGCCAAAAGTGGGATTGTCTTGGCATGATGACCTCTTGCAGTTGCATCGCAGATGCGATTTCAAGCCGGGATATTTCATCGAGTTGCAGGATGTGGCTAAGAAATTCGGCATCAAGGATATGAGCTTGCAGAAAATCTACGCCAACCTCTTCCATCAGAAAATCAGCAAGGCTCAGCGACTCAGCAACTGGGAATCCCAGGAGCTCAGAGAGGCTCAGTGCAGATATGCCGCCACGGATGCATGGTGCTGCATTCATATCTACGAGGAGTTCAACCGTCTCAGCAAGGCTGACGATTACGAGCTGGTAGAATTCTAGGTTGATGTATTCGATTTTTCGTAAAAGAGAGAATTGATAGAACTTAAAAGACTATATAATATAATAATGTATAAGAACGTATATTTAAAGAAAGGAAAAGAAGAATCTCTCAAGAGATTCCATCCATGGATATTCTCCGGCGCTATCCAGCGCATGGACAATGATATAGAGGAAGGTGAAACCGTAAGGGTTTTCACTTCTGCTGGCGACTTCATCGCCATCGGTCACTATCAGATCGGTTCCATCGCCGTGAGAGTGCTCTCTTTCAGCGATGTGGATATCGACAACGAGTTCTGGTGCGCCCGATTGGAGTCGGCTTACAAGATGCGTCTGGCGGTAGGTATCGCCGGAAATCCAGACAACAACACCTATCGACTGGTGCATGGCGAGGGAGATAACCTGCCGGGTCTCGTTATCGACTGCTATGGTCCTACTGCCGTGATGCAGGCTCACAGTGTGGGTATGCATGTATGCCGTATGGAGATTGCCAAGGCGCTGAAGCAGGTGATGGGCGATGAGCTGCAGAACATCTACTACAAGAGCGAGACCACCCTGCCATACAAGGCAGACCTGCGCCAGGAGAATGGCTTTATTTTGGGTGGCGATGCCGATGACGTAGCTGTGGAGAACGGATTGAAGTTCCATATCGACTGGCTGCGCGGTCAGAAGACCGGTTTCTTCGTAGATCAGCGTGAGAACCGCTCCCTGCTCGAGCATTACGCCAAGGGCAAGAGCGTGCTCAACATGTTCTGCTATACCGGCGGTTTCTCAGTCTATGCCATGCGCGGCAATGCCAAGGCGGTTCACTCCGTGGACAGCAGCGCCAAGGCGATCGAGCTGACCAATGAGAACATCGCTCTCAACTTCCCTGGCGACCCACGCCACGAGGCATTCTGCGAGGATGCCTTCAAGTATCTGGATGAGCACGACCAGCAGTATGATCTCATCATCCTCGATCCTCCAGCCTTTGCCAAGCACCGTGCAGCGCTGCGCAATGCGCTGAAGGGATATACCCGCCTGAATGTAAAGGGCTTGCAGAGAATCAAGAAGGGTGGAATCCTCTTCACCTTCAGCTGCTCTCAGGTGGTAACCAAGGATAATTTCCGCAACGCTGTGTTTACTGCAGCAGCCCAGGCAGGAAGAAAGGTTCGCATCCTGCACCAGTTGCATCAGCCAGCCGATCATCCTATCAACATCTATCATCCTGAAGGCGAATACCTGAAGGGACTCGTGCTTTATGTGGAGTAAGCTCTGACAGCGTAAAAAGAGTAAAATCTCTATGTCAGAGTATATACGATGAAGAATGTAGAGTAAAAATACAAT
>OKTV01000169.1_pt1 | contig 11423 bp, 9 predicted proteins | sample 1606551 | NCBI WGS metagenome assembly OKTV01 (sample SAMEA3882507, study PRJEB24775) | human gut metagenome | biome: human-associated habitat; feature: intestine environment; material: feces | place: Netherlands | collected 2009/2010 | reverse complement strand
CATCCGTAGGGAGAAGTACAAGCCGTTGGCCGGCCCGAACGGCGGCAATGGCGGCGACGGCGGTTCCGTGATCTTCATGGCCGATTCGAACGCCAACAGCCTGCTCGACTACCGCTTCATGCCCCACCGCGAGGCGGAAAGCGGCACCATGGGCCTGGGCGACACGAAGGACGGTTCGAAGGGCGCTGACCTGATCCTGCCCGTCCCGGTGGGCACGGTCGTGTTCGAAGCCAAGGGACCGCAGGGCAAGCCGAAGCATCCGGGCGAGCAGCTTGCCGACCTGCGTCACGCGGGAGACAAGTTCGTCGTGGCCGCGGGCGGCAACGGTGGTCTCGGCAATGCGGCGCTGGCCAATCGCACCCGTCGTGCGCCGGGCTTCGCCCTGCTGGGCGAGCCGGGCGAGGAACGTGACGTCATCCTCGAGCTCAAGTCCATCGCCGACGTGGCGCTGGTGGGCTTTCCGTCCGCAGGCAAGTCGAGCCTGATCGCGGCGATGAGCTCCGCCAAACCGAAGATCGCCGATTATCCGTTCACCACGCTCGTGCCGAACCTCGGCGTAGTGGTGGCCGGCGACATGCGCTACACCATCGCCGACGTGCCGGGCCTGATTCCGGGCGCATCCCAGGGCAAGGGCCTCGGCCTCGAATTCCTGCGTCACATTGAACGTACTGAAATCATCGCCCACGTCATCGATTGCGCCACCCTCGAACCCGGCCGCGACCCGATGAGCGACTACCAGGCGCTCGAACACGAGCTCGCCGAATACGCCGGCAAGCTCGAACTGCCGCTCGGCGCGATTCCGATCCCCGAACGTCCGCGCATCATCATCCTCAACAAAGTGGATGTGCCGGAAGCCCAGGAGCTCGCCGAATTCGTCAAGCCCGAATTCGAAAAGCTCGGCCTCAAGGTCCACATCATCTCCACCGCCTCCCACGAGGGCCTGAAGGAACTCAACTGGGCGCTGGCCGACCTCGTGACCAACATGCGCGCGGAAGTCGCCAAACGCGAGCAGGCCGAGGAAGAGGCCCGCGTGGTCATCAAGCCGCTCGAGGAGCCGCGCAATCGCCGTCGCCGTAACGACGAAGGCGGCAACGCGCTCGACTTCACCGTGGAACGCAAGGAGAACGGCAACGGCGAAGTCTGGTACGAGGTGCTCGGCACCAAGCCGGAACGTTGGGTCATGCAGACCAACTTCGATAATGACGAGGCCGTCGGCTACCTTGCCGACCGTCTGGCCAAGCTGGGCGTCGAAGACGAGCTGCGACACAAGGGCGCCAAGCCGGGCGACGAAGTGCGCATCGGCCGTGGCGACCGTGCCGTGGAATTCGATTGGGATCCGACCATCGCGGCCGGCGCGGAAATGCTCGACGGCACCCAGTTGGGCGCACGCGGCGTCGACCTGCGACTGCAGGAATCGGATGGTCGTGCGCAGCGTCGTTCCAACACGGAACGCCGTCGCCAGTACCACGAGATGATGGACGCCCGTCAGGCCGTGCGCGAAGCCATGATGGCCGAACGCAAGGCAGGACACTGGGCCGATCCTTCCGTGGACGACGACCGTCACGACGAAACCAGTCTTTTTGGACGTGGCGAGACCGCCGACGACGAGGATGTGGAACAATAGAACCATCCAACGAAGCCCGCTGATGTGCCGATGGCATGTCGGCGGGCTTTTTCAATAGCCGGTAACGGTACCGGGAGGAACTATGAACACGCCATCGCAAGCGCAAGTGCGCAGGGCCATCGCCGAAGCGCAGACCATCGTGGTGAAGGTGGGCTCCAGCTCGCTGACCGAGCCGAGCGGCCACTTGGATCCGCAACGGTTGAACGCGCTTGTGGCGGCCATCGCCCGCGTGCGATTGATGGGCGGCCGCGTGGTGCTGGTCTCCTCCGGCGCGATTGCGGCCGGTTTCGGCACGCTCGGTTTCGACAAGCGTCCGACCGACGTAGCCGACCAGCAGGCGTGCGCCGCCGTCGGCCAAGGCCTGCTGATGGCCCAGTACGAGGCCGCTTTCGCACGGTACGGGCTGCGTGTCGGACAGATCCTCATCACCGTTTCCGACACGATCGCCCCACAGCAGTACCGCAACGTGCGCCGTACGCTCGACCGCCTGCTCGACTTGGGCGCGGTGCCGATCATCAACGAAAACGATTCCCTCGCGTCCAACGAGATCCGGTTCGGCGACAACGACCGTCTGTCCGCGCTCATCGCCAACATCGTCGTCGCCGACGCGCTCGTCCTGCTCACCGACGTGGACGCGCTGTACACCGCGCCGCCAAGCGAGCCCGGCTCGAAGCGCATCTCCTATGTGCCGAACGTCGAGGACGCGCTGGCGAAGGTTCAGGTCGGCGGAACCGGCTCGAACGTCGGCACCGGCGGCATGGTCACCAAAATGGAGGCCGCGCGCGTCGCCGCGGTGTCCGGCATTCCCGCGGTGTTGACATGCGCGTCGAACGCAGGTCCCGCGATGATGGGCGATCCGGTCGGCACCGCGTTCGCGCCGATCAACGACCGCGGTTCGTCACGTAGGCTGTGGATCGGCTTCGCCTCCCACCCGCAGGGCACGCTGGTGGCCGATTCCGGCGCGGCCAAGGCGGTGCGCGGGGGAGCGGCCAGCCTGCTCGCGGCCGGCGTGGTGGAAGTGAAGGGCGATTTCGCCGCCGGCGACGCCGTCTGGGTTGACGACGAGCAGGGCAACCATTTGGCCAAGGGCCTGGTCGGCTTCGACTCTGAGGAGATCCCGCAGATGCTAGGACGCAATACGGCCCAGCTCAAGCGTTTCCTCGGCGAGGAATACGCGCATCCGCTGGTGCACCGCGACAATCTCGTACTGGTCTGAGCCAGTGCAAAAGGTGTGGTTAGGCCATCGATTTCGCTTCAAGCGAAGCGTTCGCGGCGAAATAGACGTGTGTCGTGGGGCTGTCGTTTTTCGCGTGGCAGGTCTAGCATTACAGGCATGACTATGGCTGACTGGCAGACTCTATCCGACCGTATCAATCACGTGGCTCCGAGCGCTACTCTGGCCGTCGATTCCAAGGCAAAGGCAATGAAAGCCGCTGGAATCGACGTCATCGGATTCGGCGCGGGCGAACCGAACTTCCCAACCCCGGCGCCAATCGTCGCGGCCGCGGCCGCCGCGGTGCAGGATCCGAAAAACTATCGTTACACGCCCACGGCAGGCCTGCCGGAACTGCGCAAGGCCATCGCGGACAAGACGTTGCGCGATTCGGGTTACGAAATCGACCCGAGCCAGGTCATCGTGACCAACGGCGGCAAGCAGGCCGTCTACGAATCGTTCCAGATTCTGCTCAACGAAGGCGACGAGGTCATCATCCCCACCCCGTACTGGACCAGCTATCCGGAAGCCGTGAAGCTCGCCGGCGGCGTGCCCGTAACCGTGTTCGCCGGCGCCGACCGCAACTTCGAGCCGAGCATCGAGGACATCGAGGCCGCGCGCACCGAACACACGAAGGCCATCATCGTGAACACGCCGAACAACCCGACGGGCGCGGTGTGGAAGCCGGAAACCGTCAAGGCCATCGCGCAGTGGGCCATCGAACACCACGTGTGGGTCATTTCCGACGAAATCTACGAACACTTGAACTATGACGGCGCCAAAACCACGTACATCGGCGCCGCGGTTCCCGAAGTGCGCTCCCAGCTGCTCGTGCTCAACGGCGTGGCCAAAACCTACGCCATGCCGGGCTGGCGCGTCGGCTGGATGATCGCCCCCGTGGACGTGGCCAAGGCCGCATCCAAACTGCAGGGTCACATGACCTCCAACGTGAACAACATCTCCCAGCGTGCTGCCATCGAAGCCGTCTCCGGCTCCCTGGACGCCGTCTACGAGATGCGCGCCGCATTCGACAAGCGCCGCCAGACCATCGTCGCCGCGTTGAACGACATCGAAGGCGTGAACTGCCCGACCCCGACCGGCGCGTTCTACGCGTTCGCCGACGTGACCGCGCTGTTGAACAAGCCGCTCGGCACCAACAAGACCACGTTCGCCAACACGTCCGAACTGGCCGCCGCGTTGCTTGACGAAGGCCATGTCGCCGCTGTCCCGGGCGAGGCGTTCGGCGCTCCCGGCTATCTGCGCTTCTCCTACGCGCTTGCCGACGACGATCTGGTCGAAGGCATGCGTCGCATGAAGCGTTGGGTCGAGGACTGAGCCGACCGGCCCCGCGCTCAACTGACGGAAAGTTCAGTTGATAGACGATATTTTTAGCGATTCGCGTTTCGGTGACATGCCGGGCGCGAATCTTTTTTTCGTTGGAAAATAGCGGTTTCTTGCGATTCGTCGTGAATCGGGTTGGACGAAGTCGCGAAAACCCGCTATTATTTCGACTTGGCGGTTTTGCCGTCTGCTTCTTGCGTGGTTTTGCATAGAATCCTCGCCGGCAAGTGGAGACGGCAGAGTTCACCTAGGGAAGTGGCGCAATTGGTAGCGCAACGGTCTCCAAAACCGTAGGTTGTGGGTTCGAGTCCCGCCTTCCCTGCCAAGCTTCTTACAACAAGCCCAGCGGAGGATTATTATGGCGAAGGCGAAGAACAGCGAGAAGGCCATTAAGCCGAACATCTTCATGCGCATTGGCTTGTTCATCAAACAGATTATCGACGAACTCCGCAAGGTCGTCACTCCGACCAGCAAGGAACTGTTCTTCTGGTCCCTCGCCGTGTTTATCTTCGTGCTGCTGCTGATGGCACTGGTCACCGGCATGGACTACGGTCTGGGCAAGCTGACCCTGTGGATATTCGGCTGATAAACAACTTGAAGGTGAAAGTGCATGACTGACGAAGTGTTTTCCGACAACCTCGACGAGGCTTCCAAGGCTGATACCGAGGCTGCTGCCGCTGTTGAGGCGCTGCCGGCCGAAGGCGAGGCCGTCCAGGCCGTCGCCGCCGATCAGGCGACCGATGAGCAGGCCCAGTCCGAGCAGGACGCTCCGGAAGAGCAGACTGTGGAAACCACTGAGGATGAAGACACTGAGCAGGATGCCGGTGCCAAGGCCGTCGAGGAATTCTCCAAGAGCCTGCGCACGCTTGAAGGCAAGTGGTATGTGCTGCACACCTATTCCGGCTATGAGAAGCGCGTGAAGACCAACGTCGAATCCCGCGTGGCCAGCTTCGGTATGGAAGACAAGATCTTCCAGGTCGAAGTGCCGATGGAGGAAGTCGAAAAGCACACCGAAAAAGGCAAGAAGGTCATCACCCGCGTGCGTGTCCCCGGCTATGTGCTGATCCGCATGCTGCCGGATGAGAACGCCCGTCGTATCGTCCGCGAGACCGAAGGCGTCACCGGCTTTGTCGGCCCGACCAAGGATCCGGCACCGCTGACCCGCAAGGAAGTCGTCTCCATGATGGCTCCGATGATCGCTTCCGAAGCTCTCAAGGCCGCCGGAGACAAGCCGGCCGCAGCCAAGAAGCGCAAGCTTGAGGTCTCCTACGCTCCTGGCGATCAGGTCACCGTCACCGATGGACCGTTCACCACCATGGCCGCGGTTGTCTCCGAAGTGGATCCGTCCACGCAGAAGCTCACCGTGCTCGTGTCCATCTTCGGCCGTGACACGCCGGTGGAGCTAGGCTTCAACCAGGTTGAAAAATTAGCCTGAACGTGCATGACGGAGCGTTAGCTGCGTTGCTCCAAGCTTGACGCACCTTGGTACGCCTGCGCTTGGGCGCCTTGCTACCGCACGCGTCACACCCATTCAGGAACCTGAAATCGTGATTCTTTTGAACCCCGCTTCGGCGGGGTTTCTTTGTATGTATTGCCATACGCGCAATGTCGTGGCGGAATCGCATAATAGAAAAGTTGTGTCTGGAGGGTCTCGTGTGCCTGAACAAGGCGGCGGCACCTGCTAGCACAGCACAGCAATATACGTTGCGGAAGGAACCGGACGCGGGAGACCTACTCCGGTGCCGTTAACCACCGCTTCACAGAAAGAAGAACCATACAATGGCTCCTAAGAAGAAAGTCTCGGCGCTTCTCAAGCTCCAGATTCAGGCCGGCAAGGCCAACCCGGCTCCGCCGCTGGGCCCGGCTCTGGGTTCCCATGGCGTGAACATCATGGACTTCTGCAAGCAGTACAACGCTGCCACGCAGGACAAGATGGGCCAGGTCATCCCTGTTGAGATCACCGTTTACGAAGATCGTTCCTTCACCTTCATCCTGAAGACCCCGCCGGCAGCAGCTCTGCTGAAGAAGGCCGCTGGCATCCAGAAGGGTACCGAGAACCCGCTGACCCACAAGGTCGGCTCCGTCACCAAGGCTCAGGTCCGTGAGATCGCTGAAATCAAGATGGCTGATCTGTCCGCACGCGACGTCGAAGCCGGCATGAAGATCATCGCGGGCACCGCCCGTTCGATGGGTATCACGGTTACCGACTGAGAGGAGAAGGACTAATGGTACAGCGTTCCAAGAAGTATCGCGAAGCGGCTGAGAAGATCGATCGCAACAACCTTTACACCGCCAACGAAGCCATCGCTCTCCTCAAGAGCATGCCGGAGTACAAGTTCGACCAGACCGTTGAGGCCGTGCTGCGCCTGAACGTGGATCCGCGCAAGGCCGACCAGCTGGTCCGCGGTTCCGTGAACCTGCCGAACGGCACCGGTAAGACCGCCAAGGTCCTCGTCTTCGCCCGTGGCCCGAAGGCCACCGAAGCTCTCGAGGCTGGCGCCGACATCGTCGGTGACGACGACCTCGTGCAGAAGGTCGCCGACGGTTTCCTTGACTTCGATTCCGTCGTCGCCACCCCGGACATGATGGGCAAGGTCGGCCGCCTCGGCCGCGTGCTCGGTCCGCGTGGCCTCATGCCGAACCCGAAGACCGGCACCGTGACCATGGACGTCACCAAGGCCATCAAGGACATCAAGGGCGGCAAGGTTGACTTCCGTGTCGACAAGAACGGCAACCTGAGCTTCCTCATCGGCAAGATGTCCTTCACCGAGCAGGCTCTGGACGAGAACTTCAAGGCTGTGGCCGACGAAGTCAAGCGTCTGAAGCCGTCCACCGTGAAGGGCCGCTACGTCACCAAGGCGACCATCACCTCCACGATGAACCCGGGCGTCCCGGTTGATCCGGCGGTCGTTGCCTGAGTGCACAGAAGCTAAGCTTCACCAAAAGACCCGTATCTGCAATCGCAGCATGCGGGTCTTTTCATATGTTCGGAAAGATTCATGACTTTATGACCGGATGACAGGCGCAACGGGCGTACCCAGACGCCATACCACCCGGGCAGCGGCTCAGCGGTCGCGCATACGGCCAATCGCCAGCGCGGTCGTCAGCACATACGCGTCACGCGGATCGGTGGCATCCCAGCCGGTCGTTTCGGCGGCACGCTTCAAGCGGTAGCGCACGGTGTTCGGATGCACATTCAGCTCCTTCGCCGTGTTCTCCAACGAACTGCCATACTTCAGGAACGTGGACACCGTCAGATAAGTGGGATCATCGGGATTCTCGCCGCGCAGCACCTGATATACGTTCCGATACAGTTCCTCACGCGCGTAATCATCACCCAGCAGCGCACGCTCCGGCAACAGCTCGTCGGCACGCAGCGGACGGGAAGGAGTGGACAGCGCCGGAGCCGCCTGCAGCGAGAACATCGTCTCACGCAACGCATGCGAAGCCCCCGCCACACCGGAACGGACCGGGCTCAAATACAGTGGCTCGTCCTCGCTGAACGCCGGCATGACCGCGGTACAGGTCACCTCCGGCGTGACCGCGCCCATCTGGCAAGCCAAAGCCAGCAGGAAAGTGCCGTACGTGCCGATGACCACATGCTCGCCACCCAAATCGCGCACCGCCTTGCGGATGGCGAGGGATGTCGAGGCAAGACTGGCCGAAGGCACCCCGCCGATCGCAAAACAGTTGAAATCGCCTTGCCATCCGAGAATGTTCATCAAGGAGACCACACGATCGTCGGTCATGTTCGTCAACAGGCATTCGAAAGCCAACCGCTCGATGGTCGTATCGTCGGTATGGCCTGACAAAAGGTCGAGGATGTCTGCCTGCTCGGAGTTCATAACCGTCCATTCTAATCGTCGTATCTGCGAATTGCCGCACGTTCGCCGACCGTTCCGGTCCCCATTCGCGCAGTGGCGGTAATATGCCGACTATGAGCGAAAACAAGAAAGCCGGAAAAGCCGACACGTTCCTCAGCTGGACGTTGGGCGTGCTCGCATGCCTGTGGGTGGCGTGGTGCTGCGGCATCGGTCCGCTGTACTGGTTTGGCACCGGACTCGCCGACTTCGGCTGGGCCAACGTGCTGTACATGGCGATCGCCTTCGTTGTTTCGTTTGCTATATTGTGGTCGCTGGTCCGTTACGGCCGTGGCGAGCGCGTGCTGCCGACGTATTTCTCACGTCGATACGTCAAGCTGTGTCAGGAGGTGTCCGGCACGCCGACGACGGTATTGGGCATCATGCTGCATCATCTGAGCGACGCCGCGCATAGCCGTCCGGGACGCGCCATCCATGCGGTGATCGTCTGGATTGGTCGCAAGCTGACACGTTGCACCGACTGCTGGTGGAAGCTCATGCTGCTGTTCGTCATCGGCTGGCTGTGGATTCCGACCACCCTGCTCGCCGCGTACGGCGCCGACATCCGCTCCCAGATCCGCGAATTCAGCTGGGCGTTGAACCAGTGGACCGGACTGAAACAGCCATACATCGGCTTCTTCTCATTCGTGCCGATGGACATCTACCCGACCGCGCACTACATGTGGCCGGCCAATCCCACGTATCTGACCGACCAGCACAACATCGTGCTGACCGTTTTCTACGGTGCGTTCGCCGCGGTCTCCCGGTATTTCACCGATTCCAACGACGCCGGCATCGTGGCGCTGGCCGCGCTGCAATGGCTGTTCTCCGCGTTCTGCTGCGCCGCCGCCGCCAATCGTTTCTTCAATCTGCCGTGGCGTAGGCTGGGCGTCGGCACGTTCGACTTCTCCCATCCCGAACGGCACGACTGCTGGAACATGCGCGATTTCACCCATCCCGAGGCGGGTGTGGTGGCGCGTCCGTCCAGACTGCGCGCCGGCGCGAAGACACGCTTCGTGATTCTGCTGTTCTTCATGGTGTGCCCGTTGGCGGTGTTCGCCACGATCTCACTGACCAAATCGCCGTTGTTCGCGTTCGCGTTCGTCTGGTGGTTCGGCGTGTGGTATGAGCTGCATATGACGCATATCAAGGCGCTGCCCACCATCAACGGCAAGCCCATGAAACTGCGCAAACGTTCCTTGGCGGCACTGTTCATGTCGAGCTGCGTCATGCTGATCAGCGCCAAATACGCGTGGTACATCATTCTGTTCGCCGCGCTGCTGGCCATCATCAACGACCGTAAACGTTGGAAGACGTACGTGGTCGCATTGATGCTGCCGACCGTGCTCATCCATGGCGGCCTCGTCTATCTGGTGAACAGCGGTGCCGTCATCGGCGGCGATCCGATCGAAAGCCGTGGCATCCAGCTGCAGCAGATCGCCCGCGTGGCGAAATACAATCCGCAGGGCATTCCCGAGGACGCGGCCAAGAAACTCGCTCCCGTCTTCAACCTCGACCAGATGGCCGAATCGTACTTCCAGCAGGACGCCGACCCGGTGAAATCGTCGGGCATCCAGTCCAAGAAGGTCAGCTACAAGTGGCGTACCGTCACCAAGGACGACATGAAGGATTTCAACGACGCATGGTGGCAGATCGTCAAGGCGAATCCTCAGATCGCGCTCGACGCGCTCTTCGCCGAATGCTTCGGATACTTCAACGTGACCGACCTGCCATACGTGTCGATGGACTACTACGTGAACAACGATTACGTGCAGTCCGACAACGAATGGATTCACCTATACAACCACCAGTGGCGCAACCAGGTGGCCGGCTTCGCCAAGAAATGGGGACAGATTCCCGTGCTTGGCTGGGTGACGCACGGCAACCTGTATGTCACGCTGACACTGCTGATCGGCGCCGCCGAAGTGGTGCTGCGCCGATGGCGGTCGCTGTCATGGCATCTGCCGTTGCTGCTGCTTATGGGTGTGATGATCACCGCACCGGCCAACAATTTCGAACGGCATATGCTTCCGATCGCATTCGTGTTCGGATTCCTGTGCCTGGAGTTCTGGCGCGAGTCGCGTGCCGCGCGGCTTGCCGCACGCGAGGCGTCGTACGTTGTCACGTCGACGGCGGGCAAACGGCGTATTGGCGGGCGTCGCATCGACAGACAGCAGTCCGACAAGCAGGACGCCGACGAACGATATCTCGATGGACGACAGCTCGACGGACAGGAGAAGGAATCATGACGACCATATTGGATTCCGCATTGACCATGCCACGCACCTGCGTCGCGGCCGACCAGGTGATCGCGCTGGACTCAGTGGGCTCCACCAACACGTACGCCGCCGAATTGGTGCGCAAAGGCGCGCTGTTCGGCTCGACCAGCCGAGATGGCCTCGATGGCTGCGATGGACGCGATTGGACCGGCCGTGAAATCGTGGCGATCTGCGCCGACGAGCAGACTGCCGGCCGTGGCCGTCTCGACCATCAATGGACCAGCGCGGTGGGGGAGTCGTTCATCGTCTCCCTGGTGGTCAGCGTGCCTACGGCGATTGTGCGGGACACGTCCGTCAACGGCTGGCTGCAGATGATCGCCGGCTGCGAGGCGCGCAACGCGATTATCGCGGCCATCCGCGATTGCGGCGGCCCGCTCGGCAAGGACATCGTGCTCAAATGGCCGAACGACATTTTCGTCGACGGCAAGAAACTGGGCGGCGTGCTCGCCGAAATGGTTCCGCTTGCCGCAACTCCCATCGCGGACGGTACAACTGGTACCACTGATGTGGCTGCTGCAACGGAACGCGTCGGCATTGTCTTCGGCATCGGCCTGAACCTGGCCGTCCCCGAAGACCATCTGCCAACCGACAAGGCCACGTCGCTGCAGCTGGTCGCGCATGGCCTGCCCGATTCCATGACATTGCGCGACATGATCGCGGCCCATCTGGTGGACGGTTTGCGATCAAGGCTCGCCGATTTCGAAGCCGACCCGCAGCGTGAGGCCACGCGTGCGATGGAGGAGATGCGTCCGGTATGCTGGACGCTCGGCAAGCCATGCGAGGCGCATTTCGTGGACGGCACCACCCTGCGCGGCACCGCGCTGGAACTCAACCCCGACGCCTCCCTCACCATCAGAGACGACAACGGCAACCTGCACACCGTGCGCACCGCCGACGTAGGCGTCCTACCCCAATAATTCTCTAACCCTCATCCCTCATAAAGTCGTAAAGCGCTTTTTTCGAAAATCGTACGTTTCAAAAAAACGCAATATTCGAGAAAAGCGGCATTTCCCAAAATCGCAATATCCAAAAACCGCGCCACCCGCAAACGCAACATTCCCCCAAAACGAGGTGGGGCCGGCGGATACCAACGTAAGACCGTAAAG
>OKTV01000167.1_pt1 | contig 11511 bp, 5 predicted proteins | sample 1606551 | NCBI WGS metagenome assembly OKTV01 (sample SAMEA3882507, study PRJEB24775) | human gut metagenome | biome: human-associated habitat; feature: intestine environment; material: feces | place: Netherlands | collected 2009/2010 | reverse complement strand
TGCGCCGTTCGCAGTGTGCCGGGCATGTTCGATAAGCGGTCCGTTGGGTACGGTGGTGCCGTCTTCCATGGCGAGATATTGCGCGGCCATGCGTGCCCCGAGAATATCCTTGCCGAGCGGATGGATTAGCGCGGATGTGCCCTTATCTGTGTCAAGGGAAACCGTCATCGCCACGTTCGACGAATCGTGCAGGTTGGTGTTGCCAAGCGTGGTCCGTTGCGCTTCTCGCACGTTCTGTGTGTACTGATAGTTCGGCCATCGCGCAAGTTGCACGTACAGGAACGGCAGATCCTTCCGTCCGAACACGCTACGGTACTGATTAATCAGCGCGGTCATCTGCGACTCATACTCCGTAGCGGTCGAAAAGTTCATCGCATCATCGCATCCTTGGTACCAGAGCACACCTGCCACATGAAAATCCTTCAACGGTGCAATATGGTTCGCGTAGATATCTCCGCCACGTATATGCCTGCGAATAGGCGTGCCGCCCCACGCGGTCTGGATGATGCCGACTGGTACGTTAGGATGCTTCGCGCGCAACTGAAGGGCGAATTGCTGTGCCAAGTAGCTCAGATGCAGTGAATTCGTGGAATCCGCATTCAGCCACGCGCCAGCGTTCAGATTGACGTTGGCCAGCGGAAAATCAGTGTTCTTCACATCATGATCCGCAATGACGAATTTCACGTTCTTATCGACGAGTGGTTTCGGTAGGTCTGTTTTCTTAACTAGACCCTTCCCAAAGTTGTAGGCATCGTTATTCCCCTCATAGTACTGCGCATAGTTGAGTTCCATGTTCGATTGGCCGGCCGCCACGAACACGTCGCCCACATACACTTTCGTCAGTTCCGTTACGACTTTGCCGTCGTACTTCACCTGTAACGAATACGGCTTGAGGCTTGCTTTCTGTGCGTTCAACGTGCAAGTAAACGAACCATTTTTTGCGATTTTCGCAGTGGCGCTCGCAGTCATCTTGCCTTGGGCAAGTGTTGCGGATAGTTTCGATGCGTCAATCTGTTTGCTGGCATGCGCGAATTTGACGGTTCCTTTGACCACTAACGGCTGGTTGCGCTGGAAGACCATATTTTCCATGTAGTAGGAGGGCAAAGTCACGGAAACCTGCGAATTTGAGGACTGTGCGGTTTCTTCGTTTTGGTGCAATGCTGAACCGTTGCCCCATTTGGGGCCGCACCCGACGATGATGGCAACGACTATTCCTACGGTTACGATAACGGCAAGCGCCGTTCTTGCCAATCGTTTTGCGCTCAATTCTAATTTGCCTCGTTCTTTGTCAACGCCCGCTCGAAGGTTCTGGCCTGTTTGTCATATGCGGCTCGTTCGGTGTTGGCTTTGCTGGTGGTCCCGGACGGGTCGGCTTTGCAGTCAAGCGCCTTCGGCGATTTGACTTCTTCCTGATACAAGGTGCTGAGCTTTTCCAGATCATATGAGGAATCCATGCTGGAAAATGCGTCGACAATCTTTCCCTTGAGCTGGAAATCCTTGGAATATGAAGCGTTCATGGCGGCAACCGCGTCTCTGCAGTCGTTAATGGCATTCAGTTCGCGCATTTTCTGCGATGTTCTCACGCCCATGACGCCGAAGACCACAATGCATACCGCAACGACGATAACGGCTACGATGATGGAACGGCGAATCAAGTTCTTGACATGGTTGTGCACCCAAGTGTCGCCATCTTGCACGCCTTGCGATATGGCGATTTGGAACGGATCTTCGGGAGCCGTTCGGTAGGAAGTCCCCGGTGCTTTTGTTCTAAGCTTTTCGTCACGATTGATGGCATTGACGGAATTGTTGGATTTGCTGGTCCCGACGGTCGCGGTACTGCTGAAAGTCCGGGGCTTGCGGACGTTACTTGCTTGACTGTCAGCTTTATTTGGCTGCCTTTCGTGCCGTGCCATGCTTCCCTCCAGGAGTCCGTGATACCGTTTTGATGTTGTCTATTGGAGGTGGTCCGACAAGGTCCTCTGTTCCCAAATGACAATACATAAGGTATGTTACCCGTTCCACTTCCGAATGCCAGCACTTCATGTTGTGGCATATTCGGTAAATGTGAAGTTTGGTCTGGAATCCATCTGCTTTATTTTGAGTGGGGACATCTCAGAATACACTTAAGTTTTGCGTGTGCAATTGCGTCAACGAGTGAAAATGCGTTTTGTGAGAGAGGCTGACGATGATATCGCCGAAAAGCTTGATGAAGATTGCGGTCACCGCTTCCGTGGCTGCAATAACGGTTTCCGTTGCCGTGGTGCCGGCTTACGCCATGCAGGATATTGCGATTGAGGATACGCCAAGTTCTTTTGCCGCAACTGTGGATGATGTGCAGGATTCGTCAAACAGCATGCCGGACAATCCGAACGCGACGCTGCCGGAAACGGTAAGCGAAAACATTTCGGACGATTCCACTGTGGTTTCGGAGAACCTTGCGGTTACGCCGGAAGGTGATGTACAGAACATTGAGACCGGCGAAACCGTGACGGACGCTCAGCTGGTCGGCACGCAATCGCAGCAACCTGATCCACTGGCCAAAACGAATGGCGAATCATTCATTCCGGTGAGTGCCTCGGATGTGAAAGATGCTGTGGAACAATCTGTGAAACAATCCGTGGAGCAATCGTCCTCAAAAAACGGAGCCACCGTGAAGCTTGCCAAATTCGATGGCAACGATTACGGCGCGCATTGGGGAACCTACAACAATACGAAAGCCTTCTTCGACTATAGAAACAACCTGTTCGCCCAGCAGGCCAAAGGCGTGATCGACGTCTCTTCATGGCAGGGGGATATCGATTGGGCTAAGGCGAAAGCCGGCGGCGTGGAAGGCGCGATCATCCGTCTTGGCTTTGGATGGGGCAATGACGCCGATGCCAAAGCGCAACGCAACATTAATGAATGCAAGCGGCTGGGTATTCCGTTCGGCATCTACTGGTACTCGTATGCGGAGGATGCGAGCGGTTCCAGGCAGGAGGGCAACGATGTGGTGTCCAAGCTCCGCCAGTTTGGCGTGAGACCGAACGACTTGAAATACCCCGTGTACTACGACCTTGAGAGTTGGACGTGGACCGGGCACACGCCGCCGAACGATCCGAACGTGTATAACGGCATCGTCAATGCTTGGTATGGCGCGTTGCAGTCCGGCGGTTACCAGAATCTCGGCGTGTACTCCTACACGAGCTACTTGCAGGGGCCGTTGAACAATGCGAACATCTATGCGAAGACACGCTGGGTGGCGCAATATGGTCCGCAGATGGAATTCACGGCGTTCGGGACCAACGATCGTGGCTGGCAGTACACCGAAAGCGGTCATATCAACGGTATCAGTGGCTCCGTGGATATGAGTGCCTTTGGCAATAAGACTTCTGTGCAGAATGGAGGGAATGACGATTCTCAGCCTTCCCTTGATGTGCGCAAGATGAGTGCTGTGAGCATTCCTAATGGGAATTATTACATCAATGTACGTTCCAAAGTGGCTTCTAGTGTTGATATCCCTGGAGCCAGTGGAGCGGATTCCACAGCTATTCAGCTGTACTCCGGCAATGGGTCCAAAGCTCAGCAGTTTACTTTCACTAAACAGTCTGATGGCAGCTATGTGATTGTTAATGTGAATTCCGGTAAGGCCTTGGACGTTCGTAATGGCGCTGCGGGTAATAATGCGGTGGTGCAGCAGTATTCGGCGAATGGTACGAACGCCCAGCGTTGGTTCATCCGTGATTCGGGAGCCGGTTATTACTTGCAATCCGCATTAGGCAATTGGGTTCTGGATCTAAGTGGTGGCAGCACGGCCAACGGTACCGCGATTCATCTGTATACGCCTAACGGAACGGTCGCGCAACTCTTCACTCTTTCCTCTAGCGAAGTCAATATTCCGACAGATGCGCCAGCAACGATTCGATCAACGAAAAACACTGGATTGGTATTCGACGTTCCTGGTGCATCAACTGTCAATAGCACGCAAATCCAGTTGTATACAAGCAACGGTTCCAACGCGCAAAAGTATCGTTTTACATCGGTAGGAAATGCGACCTACCGCATTACCAATGTGAATTCCGGTAAAGCATTGGATGTGTATGGAGGCTCGACGGCCAATGGTGCAGCGTTTCAACAATATGACAGCAACGGTACCAGCGCCCAACAATGGACCGTACGTAACTACGGTAGCGGCAAGGTGACATTAATATCAGTGAACGCGAACAAAGCCGTGGATATTCCTGGCGGCAACGCCACGCAGCAGACCAAACTGCAGATGTACACGCCTAATGGAACGGCAGCCCAGCAGTGGACAATAAGCAAGGTATCTACTCCAAGAGAACGTATGGATGCCACAGCTGATTCACATAGGAAGGATCTTCCTGACGGCACCTATGCGTTCGGATCAAAGCTGAAGACTTCCATGAAAGTCGATGTTGCCGGTGCTTCCAAGAGCGATAGCGCCAATGTGCGATTGTGGGGCGGTAATGGTACAAACGCACAGAAATGGAAAGTAACGCATGACGGCAATGGCTATGTGACGTTGATTAGCGTGAATTCCGGCAAAGTATTAGACGTTTACGGTGCAAGCACTGCAAATGGAGCCAATGTTCAGCAGTATGTATCAAACAACACGTATGCCCAAAAGTGGATCGCCATCAAGAACTCAGACGGATCGTATACCTTCCAGTCCGCGCTCGCGGAGAACAAGGTTCTGGATGTTTCGGGTGCTTCTACTGCCAATGGCGCTAACGTACAGTTGTATAGTGCGAATGGCACGAACGCTCAAAAGTGGGTGAAGTAGTCAAGCAGTAGATATTTCAAATGTGGCCTGAGAACAAAACTGCTTGTTCTCAGGCCACATTTGAAAGTTGCGTTATTTTTTGCGTCTCATCATGGCAAATTGGTTGGCGTCGATGATGAACGCCTTACGATCGTTCTTGGCCATGACGTCGAGGATTATTCCCGCTATGAACAGCAGGATTCCCGCGATAACGAGCATAACTGCTCCGATGAGTGTGGGGAAGCGCGCCACCATGCCGGTATGCCAGAAGTCTACTGTTACGCTACCGCACAGTATGATGCCGATGATGCCGATAATGGCTCCGAGCCCTCCAAAGAACGGCAGCGGCTTGTATTCGCGGATCATGCGGAAGATGGTGCTCATCACCTTGATGCCGTCACCCACGGTGTCAAGTTTGCTGACGGAGCCTTCCGGGCGGTCACGGTATTGAATCGGCATCTCGAACAGGCGTAGATTGTTGTTCAACGAATGGATGGTCATTTCGGTCTCAACTTCGAAGCCACGCGAAAGCACTGGGTAAGTCTTGACGAATGTGAACGAAAACGCTCGGTAACCGGTCATGATGTCGGTGACGTCATGACCGGTTACCGAGCGTTTTCGTTCAAAGTTGTGGAATGGTCTCTTGTTCTCTTGGAAATATGTGGAGCTCAGGCGGTCACCGATTACCATGTCATAGCCTTCAAGCACTTTATCAACCATGGCTGGCGCCGCATCAGCAGGGTAAGTATCATCGCCGTCTGCCATGACATATACGTCGGCGTCAATGTCTTCGAACATGGCGCGAATCACGTTGCCTTTGCCTTGGCGCGGTTCCTTTCGTACAATCGCACCTTCGGCCATAGCGATTTCGGCAGTGCGATCAGTGGAGTTGTTGTCATACACATAGATGTCGGCATGCGGCAGTGCTGCTTTGAAGTCGCGTACCACCTTGCCGATGGTGACTTCCTCGTTATAGCAAGGAAGCAGCACCGCAACGGAAACGTTTGAATTCTCAGGCATACGTTCTACTATAGCTTTTGTACTGGCCGTTTTTCGATTTTGCACGAGTTCATCATGCTACAGGTTTCTGCGTGGGATACAGCACGAGGAATGGGATTGTGCGGATGTTTTATAAATATAATTGCTAGGGAAACGATATAAGCGAATGAAAAAACGCGTGGTTGGGTATGACATTATCAAATCGATGGCGATGTTCTTTGTAGTGATGCTCCACTACTCATTTTACACGAGATTCTATTCCAGCGGGCTTGCTGGAACGGCGGTCACCGTATTGTGCGTGGTGTGCGTGCCATTGTTCTTCGCTGTGAACGGCGCGCTGCTTCTTCCTCGGAAGATGGATGAGGCGAAGCATTATCGGAAGACGCTGAACATCGTCATTGTGGTCACCATCTGGAGGCTGCTTGCCGCGGCGTTCTTCGTTTTCGTGGACGGTTCCCATCCGGTGACGTTGAAGGATCTTGTGCTGTTCCTGCTTGGCGGTGGCTTTGGAGATTATCCGACCGGTTATTTTTGGTTCATGAACGCCTTGATCGCAGTGTACCTTGTTTTGCCTGTGATGAAAATGGCGTTCGATTCGGAACGAAAGCTTGCATTCAACGCGCTGCTGGCTGTTTTGGCTGGTTTTACTGTGGGCAAGGATTCCCTGAAACTTGTTCTGCAGATGCTGGGAACCGCAACGAACCATGATTTCGCCTCGATTCTGAATGCACTTGATGAATTCTACATTTTCGGCTCGTACGGATACGTTTTGTTGTATTTCCTGATTGGAGGGATGATTGGGCGCTATCTAAAGCAGAAGCAGACCGGGGAACTCGATGCCGACGTCCATCATCCCCTGTTCGATATCTCTTGGGGTGAAGCCAGCGCTGGCATCGTTGTCTGCTATGCGTTGACGTTACTGATCCAGCGATACCAGCATGCCACCCACGGCACTAATTTGACTGTGGAGAACGGCTATTGGCTGCTACCGTCATTCGTTGCAACGATACTGATTCTGTTGGTATTGGGGCGGGTGAATATCCAAGGCATTTGGGCCAAAGTATTCCAGGTGATCGGCATGAACACGTTCGGCGTGTACATGCTGCATTTGGTCGGATTGGTGCTGTTGAGCAGATTACAGGCTCTACCATGGCTCCAGTTCATGGGAAACTTGAATTCCGTTGCAGTGACTTTGCTGAATGTGGTGTTGTGCGGTTGCGTGTTCGCCATATGTCTTGCAGTATCCGTGCTGTTCCGAAAGATCCCGTATATTAATCGTTTGTTCGCGTTGTAAGCATTATGAATTAGTCGAACCGATAAAGAAGAAATGAAAATGAACGGATTGAATATGCTAAAGAAAATTGAACCACGAATTGTGGTTCCGCTGGTTCTTGGCATGATGTTCGCTTTGGGAGATGAGGCTTCCAATCCTGAAGGTCATATCATGCAAATTAAAAGCGCGTTATGCGTGAAGGTGCTGCTTTTCTGTGTGCTTTTCTGTGTATTTTTTCGCTTCGCTGATTGGCTGATTGCCGAAGTGCAGGGAGCGAAGAGGGAAGACCAAGTAGAGCATTATGGCTTTTTCGAATATGGGTATGCGATAAAACCGTGGTTGAAGAACGCGGCGGTGATTGCCGTGTGCTGGCTTCCGTATGAATTTTGGTTGTTCCCTGGCGTGTATTGGTCGGATACCTCCAAACAGTTGCTCATTCATTATGGTGTGGAACGATTCACGGACCATCATCCTTTTGCTTTAACGTATTTGTTTGGTTGGTTCGCTGATTTTGGACAATGGGCTTTCCATAATTCCATTTATGGTTTGTATCTGCTGATTGTCGTGCAACTTATTGCAGCGCCGCTGCTTTTCTCTTGGATGCTTTTGTACACGAGGAAGATGGGCGTTCCGCAATGGTTGTGTCATGTGGAATTGGCATTTTTGGCATTGTTCCCGCTTTTTCCGGTGATGTTTTCTTCGTTAGCGAAGGATACGATTTCCGTTCTGTTTTTCATCCCTTTCTGCATATTGTTCGTTGACGGTATTCGCACCAAAGGTTCATCACTGTCTAAACCAGGAATCATTATTACATTATTGCTGTGTGGCTTACTGACGTGCCTGACGAAGAAAGCGGGCGTGTATGCGGTGGTGCCCTCATTGCTGCTGATGTTTCTGATTGTCGGATTGTCGAAAAAAGCGAAAGCTACCGCGTTTGCCATCGGCGCAGTAATTGCCATTGTCATGATGGTCATCATTCCGAAAGCCGTTATGCCGGCGCTTGGCGTTGCCCCTGGTGGTAAGCAGGAAAGCATCCCGTTTGCCATTCAGCAGGTTGCCCATGACGTCAAATACAACAGTGAGGACATGACTCAGCAGGAGAAGAAACTGATTTCTGACTTCCTGACCATTGACTATAAAAAGATTCCCAAAGCTTACGACCCGCAGATCGCAGATCCGGTAAAAGGGACCAGTTTGAAAGACCCTGATCTGTTCAGCGATTTTATGAAGCTGTGGCTCAAGAAGACAGTGGAGCACCCGATCGGTCATTTGGAATCGTGGATGGGATTGGTTCGCGGCTGGTTCAGCTTTTCTAACAACGATGGTTCTCCAAGCGATATGGTGGTTTGCACTGAATCTGCATGGTATTACGATCCGATTTTAGAATATGTTCCGCAGTGGCCGTTGAAGGCAAGCAGAAGTGATACTGCACGTTCTGTATATGACATGGAACAGAGCGTGCCCGTATTGAATGCACTGTTTTCAAGGGCATTGTGGTCATCCATCCTGCCCTGCTTCATGCTGTACTTGGCTTTGCGTCCCGGCAAAGGCAAATGGAGCCGCGTGGCTTCGATGCTTCCGGTGGATATGTCGTTTGTGTATCTGTTGCTGGTACCAGTGTCCGGCATGGGTGGAGAGCCAACCCGATATGTGTTGCAACTGATTTGCATCGCGCCATTGTTCTTAGCGTTCATGAGTGAATCGATTGGTAAAACGAAAGAACCTCTGATTAAAACGATGGCATAAATAATACAGAAATGGGTGTCGTAAAATACAACACCCATTTCTGTCAGTGACGACCGCGAACTGCTCGGCCGATCGCCTTCACCGCATCACGGCGACGGGAACCGATTGGCATTAGCGGATCGACAATCTTGCGAATCGGGTTGTCCTCCCCGACTGCGCGCTCGTGCTTCGGACGGAGCACGCCGGCTGGAATCTCTGATTCGTTTGCCTTTACTACACGTTTAAGCAGACGCTCATAGAACGGGGTCTCGCGTGCGTACTTCCAGTACATGGAAGCGAAATCGCAATCCGGGTCGGTCCATGGCTTCTGGAAGCCGGCATAGTGGACAATCTGTGGATCGTTGCGCGACTTCATATACGCGTCGTAAATGTCGTTCGGCGCCTGCACGAAGAGGTTGCCGACACGACCGCCGCAGTCATGCACCACATTCCATTCCCATGGCAGATATAGCACGTTCCCTTCGCAGTGTGCGTTGAGCACGTCTTGGTCGTTGTAGATGAAATCGGGATTCGAGGCGTAGGTAAGCCATTGTTTGATGGTGTAATGCTCACGCATCGCCTTGGTGTTGAGCACCAGCACGCCAGCTTGGAAGTAATCGTATGGATTCTTCATCTTCAGCACGGTTTGCGCGTAGCCCATGCGTTTGCCGTGCTTCACGTTGAGATTGGCGAGGAAGTCGATGTCTCGAATCGCGCCGAGCATCTTGCCCTGCAAATCGATGTTGTAAAGCTTCGCGATATCGCCGTTGATGATGATGTCGGAATCGAGATACAGCACCTTGTCGTAGAACGGCAGAACTTTCTGAATCAGGAAGCGGTAATACGTCTCCACACTGATATGGGCGTTATTGGTGGAAAGATCGTAGCCAGCAAGTTCGCGGTCCACGTTGGTGAACCTCAGATTCATATTCGGGAACTGCTTGAAGAAGCCACGCAGACGTTCCTGCTTGTCCCATGCGATGTTGCGCTGCAGCACCGTCACATCGTAGAAGTAATGCGGATCGGCGTTCTTCATGGCTGAATACACGGTGGTGGTCAATTGAGGAACATAATTGTCATCCGCTGCGAACACCACCGGAACGATTGGCTTGTCGGTAATGTCAAGCGGCTTGAGCTGCTCCGCTGGCTCCGGATTGGTGAAGTGGACGCACTGTAGTTCCTTGAACTTCCAGTTGGAACCGATACGCTTGTGATGCAGCAGGTAGATGTTGAGCAGACGTTCGGACAGATGACCCGGCGTACGCAGGGCCTCCTTGCTGTACGTGCTGTAGTCGGTGTTTTTATCGAACTCCTCAAGAATGGGGAACATCCATTTGCAATAGTCGAAGAAGATCTCCTTCTTCATAATGAACATGTTGCAGAAGCAGGCTTTGTCGCCGTTGAAGAACGCCTGTGCGTCCTGCTTGTAGTCGGGATACATGCTGCACAGGATCTGGTAGCAACGCTTCAGATCATCGTCATGCAGCAGGGGAGCGGCTTCCCACAGCGCGCGTGGAGTGCCGTGCTTATCGATGATTTTTTCGAGATTACCGAATGGCGTGGTGATGACGTCATACTGCTTCACCACTTTGGCAATGCTCTCGTCATCCAGTCTATACTTCTTTGCCGCGGCGGCATCGATGTAGTCGTCCATGATTTCGCCGTAGGGATTTTCCTCATGCGGAGTGTCCGAGAAGTCGAAGTAACGGCGGTAATGGCAGAAACCGTAGTAGTCGGCGTCGATGTTTTTCCAAGCCCAATATTGCGTGGTCAGTTCGCAGTAACGTGGGTTGAGATCGGCGATATTCTCGCCTTCATCATCGTGGAATGCCCAGGGGAAGCGATAGTTCTTCGGTCCGACCTGCACCGGCTGCATGATGGCGCTGTCTAAGGTGTCAACGTTTTTGTGAGTGGTGACGAAGATGCGGATGTGCTGTTTATTGTATTCGTTGATAGTTTTCGCTGCTTCGATTCGTTCGTTGAGATCATGCATGTGGATGGATGCGAGTTGCTTCATCTCATGGAAACGAGTGGCATCAGGTCCTTCCGCATTCTGCGGCAGCTTGCAATTGTTTGCGATATTGAACCATGTTTGCAGCTTGGAGATGCCGGGAGTGAAGTTTTCTTTGACGATTCGGTCATAGGCATCATCGCGCACGAAACGGTACAGTTCACGTCCCGTGATGGCCGGACCGAACACAGCCTCCATTTGCTTGGCGGCTTCCGCCTTTTCCTCTTCCGGAACCCTGACCTTCCAATCATTGGCAAGGATTTCGGTTGCCTTGCGTTGGAAGCCTTGTGCGCAATCACGAAGCATGTCGGAATGCTGTGCATCGGCGAATTCGTAGGCTGCATCGAAATCCGCCTTGAAATGGCCGCAATAACGGGCATACTTCGCTGCATCGATCATATTAGTGCCACTGATCCCGCGGCCATAGTAATACACGTATCCACGACATTCCTTGAAGGAATGGTAGCTGTTGGCGAATGCTGAAACCACGAAGCACTCGTAGCCGTCCTGAGAACGGCCTAGACGGTCGCGAGTCATGGCATTAAAAGCTTCCTTAAGCATGGAGGTCTTGTACAGACGCTGGGTCACACGCCAATCGACCTTGTAGCCGCGAGTCTCATCGAAAATATCGCCGACAATGTCTTCTCCGGTGGAATCAGGCGTAGGAGTGTTGTTGAAGGTTTCGAAGGCCTGGCGCTCGTTTTCCAGTAGCTCGTTGGCGGCGACAACAGTAAGGCCATAATG
>OKTV01000154.1_pt1 | contig 12171 bp, 7 predicted proteins | sample 1606551 | NCBI WGS metagenome assembly OKTV01 (sample SAMEA3882507, study PRJEB24775) | human gut metagenome | biome: human-associated habitat; feature: intestine environment; material: feces | place: Netherlands | collected 2009/2010 | reverse complement strand
ACGGCTTGATGTAGCCGTAGTGGATGTTGAAGCCATGAGCGAAGGCCAGAGCAGCGCCCGGCTTCAGGTTCGGCTCGACGTCCTTCTTGTACACGGCGGCCTGGTACTGGTCAGGCAGCAGGATCATCACCACGTCGGCTTCGGCAACGGCCTCGGCAACAGGCTTGACCTCAAGGCCCTGCTCCTTGGCATACTCCACGGACTTGGAGGTAGGACGCAGGCCGACGACGACGTCGACGCCGGAATCGCGCAGGTTCAGCGCATGGGCGTGGCCCTGGGAACCGTAACCGAGGATGGCCACCTTCTTGCCATCGAACACGGACAGATCGGCGTCCTTTTCGTACCAGATAGTTGCTGCCATAATTGGCGCTCCTTTATTGTTTTTTGCGATTCGGAACTTGCTTTTTCCGAACAAACTCGCTATTTTCTATTCTTTTTTCGGTTGTTATCACGGCGAGTGATTCCTAGGATGTTGCTCCCCCCGGATTGTGTCCGAGGAACCACTCCGCCTCTCCTGCGGAACTGTTCTAGTACCGCTTTCTTTATGATGTCTGTTGGCGTTCACATAGTGGCTATATTCACGTCAAACGTTTTTTCTAAGGCTCCGAGCCACCCCAAGCGAAGCAGCCCGGCAAGCCGGTCGGCGTCACTTGGTGAAGTCGACGTTCTTCGTTTCCTTGCAGCTCAACACCGCGATGAGGCAGCACAGGGCCATCACACCGAGGTACAGGCCCACGGAATGCACGCCCCAATGATGGGACAGCCAAGTGGCGATGGTCGGCACGAAGGCCGCGCCGACGATGGCAGCCAGGTTGTAGCCGATGCCGGAGCCGGAGTAACGCACGTTCGCGTCGAACAGTTCCGGCAGGAAGGCGCCGATCGGACCGAACGCGGTACCCATCAGAGCGAAGCCGATGCACAGGAACAGCAGGTTGGTGGCGAAGTTGCGCTGACCGACGACCGCCGGATCAAGCAGGAACGGGAACAGCAGGGCGAAGGCGATGAGGCAGCAGGAGGAGATGATGATCACGCGCTTGCGGCCGAACTTGTCGGCGTTCACGCAGGAGATCACGATGAACGCGGCGAATACGCAGACGGCGATCATCAGCATCAGCAGATACTCCTGGTTGCTGAAGCCCAGGTTGCCACCACCCTGCTCGACGGTCTTGGTGCCCCAAGCGAGGGACCAGGTTGCCAGCGTGTAGAACAGCGTGTAGGTGACGGCCACCAGGAACGTGGCCTGGATGACTTCCTTCCAGCTCTTCTTGAACACTTCGGTAAGCGGGGACTTGACGACCTTCTTCTGCTCCTGGGCCATACGGAAGATCGGGGTCTCCTCCATCTGGACGCGGACGACGAGGCCGACGATCACGAGGATGGAGGACAGCAGGAACGGCACGCGCCAGCCCCAGGCAAGCATCGCGTCATTGTCGTTGAAGGTCTCCAGCAGGAAGTAGGTGCCGTTCGACAGGAAGAAGCCGATCGGGGCGCCCAGCTCCGGGAAGGAGCCGTACAGCGCGCGCTTGTCTTCCGGAGCGTTCTCGGTGGCCACCAACGCGGCGCCGGACCATTCGCCGCCAAGTCCGATGCCCTGCACGAAGCGACATAGGCACAGCACGGCGACGGCCGCGACACCCCATTGGTTGTAGGTCGGCAGGCAGCCGATCAGGAAGGTGGCAATGCCCATGGTGAGCAGGGAGACCACCAGCGTGGTCTTGCGGCCCATACGGTCGCCGAAGTGGCCGAACACCAACGAGCCCAGCGGACGGGCGATGAACGCGATGGCGAAGGTCAGCAGGCTGGCCAGCAGCGCGACGGTCGGATTGGTGGTGTCTCCGAAGAACACCTTCGGGAAATAATTCGCAGCGGCGGTGCCGTATGCGTAAAAGTCGTAGAACTCGATGGCGGTGCCGACCATGGATGCTGCGATCACGGTTTTGACCGAATCGCGGACCATCGCCTGCGCTTTGCCAGCGGCCGCTTCGACTGTACTCATTGATGTACTCCCTGTACGTCCTGTTACCGGTTCCCAACTTCCGCCGATAACGATGTTGTTTGTAGTTTTTCTGTTTTCTGTTGTGCGCTATGCCGGCCGGCTTCAAAAGGTTTTCGCTGCGTCTGCCTTGTGGGCTGCAACAAAAATGGCCCCGCATCATGCAGGGCCATCAACGTGTGTGCTACGCGCGCCTCAAACCCTGCCTTCGTTGGCGAGGGATTGAAGCCGCAATGCTCGAATCAGTCCGCCAACGAAAGCGGAATAATAATTCGTGCGGACAGCAGTACGTGTGCGACCATTCCGTTCATCGTGGCGAACCTCCTTTCGCAAAGTCATTTCCCCGGGCGGGATTTCCGCTCGAACTAAGCCGTAAACATAGGCGCGTCCATCTCCCCTATCCACTAAAGGTTCACTATGTGGACGCGCCGTTTCGCTTTATTTTCCAATCATTGGCGATCTAGCACTGTCATAGTCGCCGTCATTGTTGCGATTTCAACCGCAATGTCAGCAGACCCGCCAACAGCATCGAAACAGTGGCGACAGCGAAGATCAGCACGGTGGCACCGGTCGCCACAATCACCGCGGCGCAGGCAGCGACGCCCAGTATCGTGCCGAACGTATTGGCCAGACTATAAGCGGCAAGCGATCGGCCCACGGAACGCACATCCGGCAGCATCGCAAGATCCAAGCTTTGGCTGGCGCCATCGAACACCACGTATGCGAAGCCGGCAAGCAGGGCGTACAGCGCAACCGCCAGGAAACCGTCGTCCATCAGCAACGGCAGCAGCGCAGCGACCATGAACAACACGGCGGACGCGACGGCCGGAATACGCAGATCGCCGAACAGGCTGACGATGCGGCCAAGCAGCAACGCCGCAATCAAAGCACCGACAAACGTGCAGATGGCCATGACCACAACCACCGATCCGGCACCGGCAATGCCGAACAAACCGGCCTCATCGGTATTGCCGACGATATTCGGCGCCAGATACCACTGATATACGGCGATTCCGGCTGTGGCCGCAACGGCGAACATGCGGGCCGCGAATGCCACAGAAAACTTCGGCGCGTTCTGCGGCGGACGGTATTGCGAGAAGAAATCGCCTTTCTCAACATCCCTACGCGGCAGGTAGCTGCTGGCCCCTTCGAACGGCAGTACCAACAGCGTAACGACGGCCGCGACGACAAGCCAACCCGCGAATACCAGCATCGCGAAACCCGTAGTGCCATCCCAACCTTCGCCACCGGCATGCGGCGTCAGCGCAACAGCCACGGCGACGCCGACCAGCTGGCCAAGCGCCAGCCCCTTGCCGTGCCACGAATCGGCGCGGTCGCGGAACTTGTCAGGCACACGTTCGCCGAACGCGGCGGCGAACGGTATGGCCGCCATCGCATACGCGGCCTGCGTGGCCAGCCAGAAGAACACGGCCCACGGGAGAAAATCGCATGCGGAAAGAATCGCCATGCAGATAGCCGCCAATACGCTGCCGCTGACGATCCATGGCGTACGGCGCCCGAACCGGCAGTAGGAATGGTCGGAACCGACGGCGATGCATGCGTTCAGCAGGAACGTCATGATGGCACCTGCGATGACGAGCATCGCCAAATCCGTGACGCGGTTGATTCCCGACAAACGGCTGACGGTTTGCGGAATGAGCACCGTGTTGAACGCCGCCATCGGAGCGGACAGCAGCATTGAGCCAAGCGCAAAACCCGCAACGAGCCGGTTGGCCTGCATTGCGGTCGGCTTGGTGCCGTCCGGAGCGGTCATCGGGTCGCGCAGGTCGAGGAAGGACGATTCGAGGTTCGGCACAGCCACGTCAAGATGCGCGGCCGCGGTTAGGGGCGCTCCACCTTCCGATGCGATGCGCGCGGCCTGGGTTTCCGGACGCTCGTTGGACGCTTCCGGAATACGCGGATGCTGCTGCACCGACAGCCGGCGCATGGCCGCCTTCGCTTCGGGAGTCAGGGTCTTCTCATAATCGGGGCGATCGTCGATGCCCGGGCGGATGAACACCTGGCCGGGCAGCGGCTGCGGTTTGAATTCGTTATTCTGATTGTCTTCGGTCATATCTGCTGTTTTCTTGGCTTATCGCGTTTTCTGCTTGTCGCGTTTCATGTGCTTCGATACTCCACGCATGCGCCCGCCCGCTACGAGCGACACATACGAAAATCGCCCGGACGCATTGCTTCAGCGCATTCGGGCGATTCTTCAACGCAACTTACAATACCAACACGTGCGGCCACTGCCGTCCGCCCGACGGACCGGGTGCGACGGACCGGGTGCGCGACCGCAAGGTGGAACGCAATCGCAAGGCCGTACGTAATCGCAAGAAAATACGTAATCGCAAGAAATTTTCCGTCAGGCGACGACAGGCGGATTGGCGATCAGATCATCCGAACGGTGGTCTCCCGCGGAATCCTCCCATTCCAACATGGCGACCGGCGTAGTGTTGTCCACACCGAGACCGCGCTTCGGCTCGAACGTCAGCGTGGCCTGGCTGGTTTCGCCGCGCCAGGTGAAGCTGATGGACGTGTCGTCATCGGTGGTGTACGAGAACGTGCCATCGAACGCGTCAAGCTCGTTGCGGAACTTCGCGAGCGCGTTCAGGGCCTTGACGACCGGACGCTTGAGATTCTCGTCGATTTCCGCGGTGGAATAGTAATGGCGGTTGATGTCGCGGCCGTTGTTCGTCTTGCGCAACAGCTCCATGTCGTTCCTGCCGGCAAGCGCGCCGACATAGTAGACCTGCGGCACGCCCGGCAGGAAGAACTGCACCGCACGGGCGGCGATGTAGTGCTGGTCGTTGCATCCGAGCGCCGAATAGTAGGTGCTGTTGACCTGGTAGAGGTCGAGATTGGATGCGGCGGCGCCAGTGGCTGCCTGGGATTCGCCGTGGGTGTTGGCGTGGATGGTGTTGACGAGGTTGTCCACGTCCTCATCCGGCACCAGGCCCTTGAGCGAGCGGTCGAGCTGGTCGGAGCCGATGTCGATCACGCCGATGCCGTCGTGCGTGTCGAGCACGGTGACGGCGTTGTTCGGGCGGATGTCGGTCCAGTGGGCGACGGGCTCGACGTGGCCGGTGCTCAGCGCGTGCAGCAGCAGCGGAGGCAGGGCGAAGTCGTAGACGCGGTCCACCTTGGATGCGATTTCGACCTGCTTCTTGTAGTAGGAGTGCACTTCGATGAGGATTTCCAGACCGCGCTTGACGCCTTCCTCACGCAGACGGGAGATCAGCTTGAAGGTCTTCGGGGTCATGAAGCAGCTGGTGCCGGCTTCCTTGGCGCCGTAGCCGACGGCGTCGAGGCGGATGTAGCTGACGTGGGAGGCGGCCATCTGGTCGAAGATCGACATGAGGTATTCCCAACCCTTGTCGGAATCGGTGTCGATGTCCACCTGCTGCGGGGTGAAGCTCACCCAGACCAAGCGCGTCTTGCCGGCGAACTTGTAGTGGGTGAACGGCAGGCCCGGACGCGGACGGTAGATGCCGGCCAGATCCTCTTCGGTGGCGCCGTTCGGGAACACGGAGCTCATGGTGAGGAACATCGGATAGTATTCGGACTCCTCGCCCTTGGCCAGCACGTCCTGGAACTGCTTGGATTCCCAGCTCATGTGGTTGACGATGGCGTCGACCATGATGTCGTGGGTCTTGGAGAGTTCGGCGACGTCGTCCCAGCTGCCGAGACGTTCGTCGACCTTGGTGTGGTCGATCGGGTCGAAGCCTGCGTCGGCGCCGTCGAACGGGGTGAAGAACGGCAGGATGTGAACGCCGTCGTACACGCCGTCGAAGCGGGTGCGCAGAATGTCGGTCATCGACTTGATGGTGCCGTCGCCAAGGCGGTCGGCGTAAGTGATGAGCTGCACCTTGTTTTTCATGGAGCCTCCTTCGGTTCCAAAAAGTCGTTGCGAGATTCTTTGCGGGAGTCCTTACGGCCATTCCCACGGTTGTGTCGAACCGGTTCGATATTACCGCAAAATGGGGCTCGACACCAAAACCGCAACCGGTGTTCGGGCGTGTCGAACCGGCTTTCGGCCGAATCGCGGCGCATGTCTCCGGCGCCCGATTCGAAAGCGACGGACATGCGGGGGCAGCCGCGAGCGCAGGGCCCTCAGCCTTGGGCACAGGACTTCAGCTGCGGGCGCAGTCCGTAAGCTGGCCGACCTGCTTAAAGTAACGGTCGGGTTCGAGGCCGTCGACGGTCGCCACGTTCGTCATATGCACGCCGTCGAGGCCGCCGTATTCGACGATCACGTCCAGCACGCGCTCCTGCCACGTCGGTTCAAGATACGGGTCGACGGCGTTGCTGCCCAACGCGCGCATCGCACAGACAAGCGCGTGCGCGCCCCAATTCGATGTGCCGGCCACCACCAGCTGGTCGGTCGGCACCGTGCAGGCGATGTTCTCGCCGTGGTCGACCACCCCTTCGATGGCGTAGTCCTCCACACGGCCCATGCCGATCTCGTTGCCGCCGTCGCCCACGCCGATCGTGTGCAGGCCGAGCAGCGTGAGCTGGCTCAGCGGCGCGGTCCATTCGGTGATGTCGATGCCGCGCATGTTGTGCGGGCTGCCGTCGCGCGCCGGGCCGACGCGTTCGATGTAGACGAGCGTATCGATATGTTCGGTTTTGGCAAGGTCGATGACGCCGTTGAGCCAGGCGTCAAAACCGCCCTTGGGATTGGCATTCGGCGCGATCAGCACGTGGTCGTCCGGCAGGAAACCCAATGCGGACGGGCGAATCACCGGCGCGCAGCATTCGTCGCTGACCAGCCATGCGTCGCCGCCAATCGTACGCAATGCCATGCATACTTCCAGCGCACCCAACGGGCCGTCCGTTTCCGCAGCGGGTTGCGCGGCCTTCGGAATGTAGAAGCCGGTGACCACCAGCGCGCGGGCGGGCCGACCTTCCTTGCTGCCCGACAAGTGGCGTGCGGCTCGGAACAAATCGCCGCGCGAATACGTCATCAACGTTTCGGAACCGCGTCCGACGTCGGCTCCCGCCATGCGTGCGATACGCGCGATTTTCGGATAATACCGCCAATCCAGCATACTCATGTTGCGTTCCTTCCGTGGTCTGGGTTTTGTTTTTGCGATTGCGATGCGTTGCGTGTAAGGGGCGTGCGGTTCACCCGACGGCCGGCAGCCGTATCAGCCGGCCGCCGCGTTAACTGATGGCGCCGAGGGGGTCGCCGTATTGCGCGGTGTCGCCGACCTGCGCCGATCGGTGCAGTATGCCGGCAACGGGGGCGGTGATTTCGGTTTCCATCTTCATCGCCTCGAGTACGACGATCGGCTCGTTTTCCTCAACGTGCGCGCCGTCATCGGCGAGCCAGCGGACGACCGTGCCGGTGATGGTCGATTCGATAGGGGTGTCTTGGGTGCTTGCGATATCCGAGTTTGCGGCGGTCTGCGTGCCCGATCCTGCTGGAACGGACTTTTGGGAGGCGTTCAGCAGGGCTTGGATGACCGATTCGCCAGAATCGGACGTGAGGGCAGGGTCCCCCGTTGCGCCGGCTCCAGCCAATCCGGCCAGCCCCGCGCCCAGCGCGGCGACGGAGGCGAGCGAAGCGGGCAGGCCCAATCGCACGCGTTTGCCATCGACCTCGACCCAGCTTTCCACCGGTTCGGGCGCTGCGGCCCGGCGACCCGGTTTGCCGTCGGCCAGCGTGCGCACGTCCACGGAAGGCAGGAATTCCTCTTCGATCCAGCGCGTGTAGACGCCGAAATCGCCGTCCGTCGCCACGAAAGCTGGCTGTTCGAGCACGGCCTGGTCGAATTTGCGGACCGTTGGCACGCCGGCAATCGCCAGCTCATCCAATGCGTGGCGGGCGCGCGTCAGACAGGCCGAACGCGACGGCGCGGAGACGATCAGTTTGGCGATCATCGAATCGAACTGCCCCGGAATCGCGCCGCCTTGCGCAACGCCGGAATCGAAGCGGATGCCCGGTCCGGTCGGCACGTTCAGCCGCTCGACGATGCCGGGGAACGGTACGAAACCAAGGGATGGATCCTCCGCGTTGATGCGGAACTCGATCGCATGCCCATGCGGAACGGGGGTGCCGTGTTCCAAGCCGGGAATGTCGGTGACATGCGCGCCTTCGGCGATCGCCAGCTGAGCGGCCACCAGATCGACGCCCGTCACCTCTTCTGTGACGGGGTGTTCGACCTGAATGCGCGTGTTGACTTCCATGAACGACATCGTGCCGTCCGGATCGACCAGAAACTCAACGGTTCCGGCGCTTTCGTAGTGCGCACGGGAGCAGATGGCGACGGCCGCGTCTTCCAGCGCCCGGGTGGTTTCAGGGGGTAGGAACGGCGCTGGTGCCTCTTCGATGAGTTTCTGATTGCGGCGCTGCAGCGAGCAGTCGCGCGTGCCGACGGCCACAACGTTGCCCGCGCCGTCGCCGAGGATCTGCACTTCGACGTGGCGCGGGCGGGCGAGGAATCGTTCGATGAAGCAGTCGCCGTTGCCGAACGCCAGCTCGGCCTCGTGCGTGGCGGATACGAACGCCTCGCGCACGTCTTCCAGCCGGTGCACCACTTTCAGACCTCGACCGCCACCCCCGTAGACGGCTTTGATGGCCAGTGGCAGGCCGTGTTCCTTGGCGAACTTGATGACTTCGGCGGGGATGCGGCGCGCTTCGACTTTCGAGCCGAGCGCGCGGATGGTGGCGGGCTGCGGACCGATCCACGTCATGCCGGCGTCGATGACCGCCTGCGCGAATTCCGCGTTTTCGGCAAGGAAACCGTACCCGGGGTGGACGGCGTTGACATGCGCCTTGTGCGCGGTTTCCACGATGGCCGCGATGTTGAGATACGTGCTTTGCGCGTCGGATCCGCCCAGTGCGTAGGCCTCGTCGGCGGCGTGCACGAACAGCGCGTCCGCGTCGGGGCCGGCATAGGCGGCGATGGCGATGCGGCCGGTGTCATGGCAGGCGTGGATAACGCGCATGGCGATTTCGCCACGGTTGGCGATGAGGATGCGCCGTAGTTTCGGGGTTGCGGGCGATGGCGACGACAATGATGGCGACGGGGATGGGAGCGCCGTTGCGGATGGTGCAGTCGATGCGGATGGCATTATCGAACCTCCTTGGTGGGGTACGCAGGTTGCGGAGTAGACGTGGCATGGGCGGAAACGACGTGGAAGCGGACGCATGCGCCTGGCGGCAACTGCCCGGCCACGTCCAACGATTCCGGTTCAAGCACGGCGATTACCGGATATCCGCCGGTTACAGGCTGGTCGCGCAGAAAAATGACCGGTTGTCCGCTGGTCGGCACTTCGATTGCGCCGGATGGCGTGGCCTCGCTGGCCAGTTCGCGCGTGTCGGTGCGTTCCACGGGTGCCGCTCCCGAAAGTCGCAGGCCAACACGGTTCGACTGCGCGGTCACTGTCCACGTTTGCGTCAGGAATGCGGACAGGCCGGCTGCGGTGAACCAGTCGTCGCGCGGTCCCAATCGCACGTATAAATCCGTAGGTCTGCCGGGTTTCGGCAGGTCGGTCGGCCATGGCTGCGGCAGGCCGACGCCGGCATCGCACGCCGTGGACGCGGTACGTATGGCGAGCCGCTGTTTGGCTGCGATCGGGCGCGGGCCGATGCCGCTCATCGTGTCCGTTGCAGCCGAACCGAGGGTTGTCGCGACGCCGAAACCGCCGCGTACGGCCACATAATCGCGCAGGCCGCTGGTCGGCGGGGCGATTGACAGCACGTCCCCGTCACGCAGCAGAACCGGTTGTTGCATGGCGATTGTGGTGCGGTCGGCGGCATCGTTCGATGCGTTCAAGACGGTCCGGCCACTGCATCCACCGGGGGAATTTGGGGTGAACGTGCCGTTTGAGCCGCCTTGACTATCTTGCGATTGCCGGCTTCCGGTAATCGTCACATCCGCCGAAGCGCCCGTCACCGCCACGACCACACTGCCGATGGCACGCATGCGCACGCCACCACCGGTGATTTCCAACACGGGGGTATTAGCGGGGTTGCCGACCAGTGCGTTGGCCAAGTGGGAAGACGTGCGATCGGCGGCGCCGGAACCGGTCACGCCCATGTTCGCGGCGACACGGCCATCATCTTGGAAGGTGGTGAGCAGGCCCGAGCGGAGGACTTCGAGAGCCGGAGTCGAGGCCGAGACGGACATGGAATCTGGCGCCTGCGAAACTTGAACGGAATCGGACACAGAGGCAGAAACAGAAGCCGAACCGCCGGAAACGGCGTCACGCACGGGCGTAAAACGCACGGTGTCGCCGGGCTGCAACAGCGCGGGCGGGTCGGCCCGCTCGTCCCACATCGGCGTTTCCGTGTGGCCCAGCAACTGCCAGCCGCCCGAGCTGACGCGCGGATACACGCCGGAAAACGTGCCGGCAAGCCCCACCGCGCCCGCGGGCACGCTCAGCCGTGGCACTTTGCGGCGTGGCACATCGAATATCGGGTCGCCGCCGGTCAGGTATGCGAAACCGGGCGCGAAGCCGACGAACGCCACGGACCAGGCGGCATCGCAATGCCGGCGCACAACCTCGTCAACGGAGATGCCCAGCAGGTCGGCTACGTCCGCTATATCCTCGCCATCGTAAATCACCGGAATTTCAACGATTCGGGAATGCCGTTCCATGTCGGCGGCAACGTTCAGCGCGCGAATCGCGGCGGTCAGTTCGACACGCGACGAAAGCAGCGGATCGAAGGCGACGTAGACGGTGCGCGCAGCGGGAATGAGTTGTTTCACGCCGGCGAAAACGGAGGTCGCGCTCGGCTGTGCGGCCCGCTCGGGCGATTCCGCAGTTTGTTCCACGGCATGTTTCACGGCGCTCTGCAACGCGGCGAACACCCGCAGGGTCTCGTCCAAATCGGCGAGCTCCACGAGTATGCTGTCCGCGCCACAGGTCAGGAATCGCATGTCGCCACCGCCTTAATCCCGCACGGCCGATGCGGCTGCGTCGCCTGCGAACGCGCGTATCGCAACGCCTTCCGACTCCAAGCGGGCGCGGACGGCACGCGCCATCGCCACAGCCGAGGGCGAATCGCCATGCACACAGACGGAATCGGCGTTGAGCGGCACCACGGTGCCGTCGATTGCCACCACCTCATGCTCGCACACCATGCGCAGCACGCGCGCCGCCACTTCGGCCGGATCGGCGATCACTGCATCCGGCAAACGGCGCGACACCAGCGTGCCGTCCGCGTTGTACGCGCGGTCGGCGAACGCCTCGTGGAACACACGAAGCCCGGCCTGCGCGGCCAGGCGGCCGACCACGGCGCCCGGCTGCGTCAGTATCGCCAGCGATGCGTCCACGGCGCGGATAGCCTCGACCACGGCGGCGGCCTGCGATTCGTCGCGGACGATCCGGTTGTACAGCGCGCCATGAGGTTTCACGTACCGCACCTGCGCGCCGACCGACCGCGCCATGCCTTCCAACGCGGCGATCTGGTACATCACGTCCGCCTTGAGCTCGTCGGGGGACTCGTCCACATAGCGGCGCCCGAATCCGGCCAGGTCGCGGTACGCCACATGCGCCCCGATCATTACCTCCCGCGACGCCGCGTATGACAACGTTCTCAGCATGACGGACGGGTCGCCCGCATGGAAGCCGCACGCCACGTTCGCGCTGGAAACCACGTCGAGCAGCGCCTCGTCGTCGCCGAGCGTCCAACGACCGAAGCTTTCGCCCATATCGCTGTTCATATCGATTCGCATAGCCGTCTGCTTTCCGTCTGTTTCCTGCACAGCCATCGTTTCCATTCCTTCCGTCGCCTTTCCGTCGTTCTACCGTCGCAGCGTTCTTCAGCCGCGACGTCCCTTCTGCCGCAGTCGCCGCAGCACGCATCTCATGCCGCGCCCCGCAACCTGCCGCTCGGCCTCACACCATGTATTCCAAATCGCGTTTGCTGGTGATGAACATGTGCCCCGGCGCGTGCGTGATCGCGAATTCCGGTTTGGACGCCATCACCGCGGCCTGCGGGGTCACGCCGCACGCCCAGAACACCGGCACATCGCCCGGCTCCAACACGGGGGCATCGCCATAGTCGGGATGCATGATGTCGTCGATGCCGATCGCGGACGGGTCGCCCACACATACGGGGGCACCGTGCACGGACGGGTAATAGCCGGAAATCCGGCATGCGTCGGCCACCTGCGTAGATGGAATGCCACGCATCGACACGACCATCGTCGAATGGAACGCGC
>OKTV01000135.1_pt1 | contig 13085 bp, 11 predicted proteins | sample 1606551 | NCBI WGS metagenome assembly OKTV01 (sample SAMEA3882507, study PRJEB24775) | human gut metagenome | biome: human-associated habitat; feature: intestine environment; material: feces | place: Netherlands | collected 2009/2010 | reverse complement strand
GTGTTCTCCTGGATGGCGTCCTCGAACTCCTGCGGGTTCTCGGCGGAGACGAAGGTGGTGGTGATGCCGTCGCGCGGCAGGGTGTGGCGCAGCAGGTTGAAGGTGCCGCCGTACACGTTCTTGGCTGCGACGATGTGGTCGCCGGACTGGGTGATGTTGCGCACCGCGTATTCCACGGCGGCCGCGCCGGACGCGACGGCCAGGCCCGCTGTGCCACCTTCGAACACGCCCTGGGTGGAGTTGGTCAGACGACCGTAGATGTTGCCCGGGTCCGCCAGTCCGAAGCGGGCCTCGGCGTGGTCGAAGTTGTGGAAGACGTAGCTGGTGGTCTGGTAGATCGGCACCGCGCGGGAGTCGGTGGCCGGGTCGGCCTGCTCCTGGCCGACGTGCAGCTGCAGGGTTTCGAAACGATAGTTCTTGTTTGCCATGATGCGCTCTCCTTGGATAAGGGTTCGTTGTTCTCGTCTTGGTTGGCCACCCGCCCTGCCGTGTAGGGCGCTTGGCCAGGTGTTGGTAGCGACAATAAACCGGCCGGCGAGCGCAACGCAAGCCGAACGTTATCGCACTTGCCTATATCCCCTTATAAACCGTTGGAATCATTGGCTTTCCCCACTCCCCCAACCGTTGAAAAAAACCATTCGGAACCATTCGACACGCCGAAGTCCCGCATGCCGGTGACCCACCGTGAGGAACGGATGCGCGTCAGGTCAGGGGAACGGCTAAAGTCATGGGCAGGCAAATCGCAAGAGAGGTTCCGATATGAGCGATGAGATTCTGTACGACCGTGATCCGCGGTATATTCCGCGCGTCGCCGCGGTGCATGACATGTGCGGTTATGGCAAGTGTTCGCTGACGGCGGCCATTCCGATTCTGTCGGCGGCCGGCTGCGACGTTTGTCCGGTGCCGACGGCGCTGTTTTCCGCGCACACGCGCTACGAGGTATTCACGTTCCACGATACGACCGAGATTCTGGACGGCTATCTGGACGCATGGCGTCAGGAGAACGTCGATTTGGATGGCGTCTATTCCGGTTTTCTTGGTTCCGCGGACCAGGTCGCAATCATCAAACGCCTATACGCGGAGTATCCGCATGCCTTGCGGTTGGTGGATCCGGTGATGGGCGACGGCGGAGAAATCTACGCCACGTACACTCCTGAGCTGTGTCGGGCGATGGGCACGCTGGTGGATGGCGCGGATGCGCTGATGCCGAATCTTACCGAGGCATCCATTTTGACGGGCCGTGACTATCCAGGCCAGGATATCGACGACGCGCAGGTGGATGAGATTCTTGGGGCGTTGCTTGCCGCCGGCGCGAAGAACGTGGTGCTTAAGGGCATCGATCGAGGGGATGGCATGATTCGCAACTATGTGGCGTCAGCTTCGACGGGCGTCGCCGGAAAACAGGAGCTGGCGCATGCCAAGCTGCCGTTCATGACCCACGGCACCGGCGACGCGTTCGCGTCGGCGCTGTGCGGCGCGGTTATGGCTGGCCGTCCTCTGGCCGAGGCCGCGAACATCGCCGGCGAGTTCGTCCGCCATGCGATGGAAAGCACCCAGTATCAGCCGAATCATGAGGAACGAGGCGTGAGCTTCGAACTCAATCTCGACGAATTGACCGCTTTGACCCGTCGTTGACGGTTCATCGGTCACTCTTTTCGCACAGAGGCCTTGGATCGTGTTGTGGATAGGTGTGGATAGCGTCGACTCATCCACCGACTATCCACGACACGCCCGAGATACGTAAGTTATCCACATTAGCCTATCGGCCTTGTCATGCGTGGCTTCTGTCTGTTGGACTAGGGCCATGAACCATTCATCATCACATGATGTTCCGGCCCCAACGCAGCCGCCGGAGCAGATTCTCGATTCCCTAGCGCGGCGTCTGCATGACGGCACGCTGCGTTCCCGACAGATCGGCGAGCTGGGAGAACAGTACGCCGCCGCATGGTTGGAAAGCCAAGGGTGGCGGACGCTCGACCGCAACTGGCATTGCCGATACGGCGAACTCGACGTCGTGTCGCGCAATCCGATGGGCCAGATCGTTTTCGTCGAGGTCAAAACCAGACGTACGATGCGCTACGGCACCCCTCAGGAGGCGGTGACCGCTTCCAAGCAAATCAATCTGCGCCATGCCGCCGTGCAATGGCTGACGGCGCCGGAGCACCGCATGCCGAACAGTGGCGTACGTTTTGACGTCGTCACCGTCGTGGTGCAGGGAGACAGACCTTTGCTGCATCATATCGAGGGAGCGTTCTGATGGCCATCGGCAGCGCCCTTTCCGTAGGACTGATCGGTTTGAAAGCCTTCATCGTCCAGATTCAAGCGTTCGTATCCCCTGGACTTCCCTATTTCTCCATCATCGGCCTGCCCGACACCTCATTGTCCGAGGCGCGCGAACGGGTCAAGTCGGCATGCCAGGCAAGTGGTTTCAAATGGCCGGAAACCCGTGTCACGGTCAATCTCTCCCCAGCGTCCATGCCGAAGAAAGGCTCTTCGCATGATCTGGCCATCGCGGCCAGCGTGCTCAGCGCGGCCGGCGCAATCGCCCATGACTGTCTGGCCGGCACCATCGTGCTTGGCGAGGTGAATCTTGACGGCACCGTATTGCCCATCAACGGACTGCTGCCCATCATGCTGCATGCGCGGGAGCAGGGAATCGCAACAATCATCGTGCCTTACGCCAACCTTGATGAGGCCCGTCTCGTTCCGGATGTCAAGGCGATCGGCGTGAGGCATGTCGGAGAGCTCATCGAACTGATGGGAGGCGATGCGGACTACCGGATTCCCGAAGCCACGCATGCCGTGAACGCCGATGTCGGCGCCACGGGCATGTGCCCTCCGCCCGGCGACATGAGCGAAGTGATGGGCCAGCAAGCGGCCAAATGGGCGTTGGAGGTGGCTGCCGCCGGAGGCCATCATCTGATGATGACCGGTCCGCCCGGCACAGGCAAGACCATGCTCGCTTCGCGCATTCCCGGCATCATGAGTCCTTTGAACGAGACGGAACAGCTTGAAGTGGCCTCGATTCGTTCGTTATGCGGCACGCTTCCCGGATACGGAATCAGCGACGTTCCACCGTTCGAGGCGCCCCACCATACCGCGTCGACCGCCGCGCTGGTGGGTGGAGGCGCGGGATTGGCCCAGCCCGGAGCCATCACCCGCGCGCATCGCGGCATCCTGTTCATGGACGAGGCTCCGGAATTCTCGGCGCGTACGCTGCAGACGCTGCGCGAACCTTTGGAATCCGGATATGTCGCGATTTCCAGAGCGAAAGGCACCACATACTATCCGGCTCGCTTCCAACTGATTATGGCGGCGAATCCCTGCCCGTGCGGCTACGCGTACGGCAACGGCGAGCGCTGCACCTGCCGAGAAAAGGACCGCGTCAAGTATTTCAGCCGGCTTTCCGGACCGATCCTCGACCGTATCGACATCCAGATCGAGGTGCCTCCGGTGGAGCGGATAAGTCCGGGGAACGCTCCCTCCGGCGATTCGAGCCATGCCATACGTCTGCGTGTCATCGTTGCCCGGCAGATGGCGCAGGAACGGTTCCGCGAATTCGGCTGGTGCTGCAACGCGCAGGCTACCGGCACCTGGCTGAGAGCCAACACCTCCCCCAAGGCCATCGAATTGGTCAACCGCGCCTTGGCGAGCGAGCGGCTGAGCCTGCGTGGCGCCGACCGTGCCATGCGGCTTGCGTGGACATTATCCGATCTGGCGGGAAAGACTTCCCCAGGACCTGAGGAAATGATGCAGGGAATATCCATGAGAACGAGGCTGGCATGATGGTGACGATCGACGACGAGACCCTGGCCCGCGCGGTGCTCACCTTCTGCCTGGACAGCGCCGACGCGATGATGTACGCGCTGGTCAAAGGCACCGGCTCCGCGGCAAGCGCGCTACAGCTGATCGCTGACAGCGGCCCTGGCAATCACGAAAACGTGACGGCCGCGGCCTGCACGTCATTGGATGCGGCGTTCATCAACGGCGTCACTCGTTGGGGACGCACCATCAACGCCCGCGGAATGGCTTCGTTCCATGGCTCGCTGGTGTCATGGCAGCAACGTCTGGCATCGTTGCCCAGCAAGGATCCGGACGCATTGCGAGACTGGTTCACAGCAGACGGCACGCAGTGGATCATCGCCCCGCATCACCCCTGTTGGCCCAGCCAACTGAACGACCTTTCACTGCGCACCGACTGGGCCTCCCCGCTCTGCCTATGGGGCAAAGGCGATCCGAAGGCGCTGGTGTCATGCCCCGAGCCGGTGGGTATCGTCGGCTCACGGGGCGTAAGCGACTACGGTAGGCAAAGCGCCCACGAGTTGGCCCTTCGGATGGCGCGTGCCGGACATCTGGTGGTATCCGGCGGCGCGCTGGGCACCGACGCCGCGGCGCATTGGGGCGCGGTCAAAGCCATGGACGAAATGAGCGCCGCTCGGGCGGGACGCACCGTCGCCGTATTCGCTGGCGGACTGAACCATATCGGTCCGAAAAGCAACCAGAACCTGTTCGAGCAGATCGAAAGCCATTCGGGCGCTTTGATTTCCGAACTGTGCCCCGGAACCGTGCCGGAGGCAAGACGGTTCCTGCTGCGCAACCGTCTGATCGCGGCATTGTCATCCACTCTGATCGTGGCGCAGGCACGTGCGCGTTCCGGCGCGCTCAACACCGCAGGCTGGGCGAACGAACTCAACCGCAATCTGTTCGCCGTGCCGGGAGACATCACCATGCCGCATAACACCGGCTGCAATCGCCTTATCCAAGACGGCAGAGCCACCATCATCTGCTCACTGGCGGAGATCGACGAACTATGCCATAGCGCGCATCGCCCGCAACATGTCGACCTGCCGGATGACACCGAACATCCGCAGGAATCGACAGACGAATCCGACGATGCCATACTCGCCGCCATTAAAACTTGCGCCGAAGCAAACGGCCACGTCTCCGCCGACGATCTGCTCGATCTAATGGACAAGACGCATCCGGGAGAATATCCCATCTCGCGAATCATGCGCGAACTGGGCTCCTTGGAGCTTGAAGGCCGCATCAGCATGCGGTCCGGATGGATCATCGCCGAGCAGCGATAGCAGGCCCGGCACCTCCACCTCAGCCGCGTCGAACGTGCGAGGTCACACCTTGTGCGAGAATCGGTGGTATGAGTCCGAAGCATGTTGAAGATATGTATGATGCAGTGATCGTCGGCGCAGGCGCGGCCGGCCTGTCCGCAGCGTTGGGAATGCTCCGTAGCGAGCGGATGCGCCAGATGAGGGCGGACGGCATCGAACCGAACGTCCTGGTGATATCCAAACTGCAGCCACTGCGTTCGCACACCGGCTCCGCGGAAGGCGGCATTGCGGCCAGCCTTGGCAACGTGGAGAAAGACGATTGGCATTGGCATTACTATGACACAGTCAAAGGCGGCGACTGGCTTGTCGACCAGGATGCGGCGAAGCTGCTTGCCGAACAGGCTCCTGCCACTGTGATCGCGCTGGAGCATGCCGGCGTCGCGTTCTCGCGTACCGATGACGGCCATATCGCGCAGCGCCGTTTCGGAGGCCATACCAAGGATTTCGGCAAGGAACCGGTCCGCCGCGCCGCTTATGCGGCCGACCGCATCGGGCATCAGATTCTGTTCTCGCTGTGGCAGCAGTGCGTGGCCGAGGGCGTTGAGTTCGCCGAGGAATGGTATGTGACCGACCTGGTGCTCGCCGACGACGGCAAGCAGGCGGCCGGCATCGCGGCCTTTGACACGCATTCGGGCAAGATTCAGGCCATCCACGCGCGCAACGTGCTGCTTGCCACCGGTGGCGCGGGCCGACTGTTCCAGACCACGGCAAGGTCGAGGGCGTGGTGGCGTTCGACACGCACAAGGGCGAGACGCATGCCATCCACGCACGCAATGTGCTGATGGCCACTGGCGGTGCCGGCCGTCTGTTCCATACCACGTCGAATTCGTGGGATCTGACCGGCGACGGCATGGCGTTGACATTGTCCGCCGGCCTTCAGCTTGAGGATAGCGAGTTCGTGCAGTTCCATCCGACCGGTCTCGCCCATACCGGCATTCTGCTGTCTGAGGCGGCACGTGCGGAAGGCGGCGTGCTGCGCGACTCCGATGGCGAGGCGTTCATGGAACATTACGCGCCGGGGCATGCCGACCTTGCCGCGCGTGATGTGGTGAGCCGTTCCATCATGGCTGAAATCGACGCCGGACGAGGAATCGCCGATCCGAAGGATCCGGATGGGCCGAAGGATTGTGTCTGGCTGGATATGACCGGCATCGATGCGGATCATATGCATGAGGTGCTGCCGCAGGTGGTGGAGACCATCGAACAGTATGCCGATCTCGATCCGACCCGCGACTATGTGCCGGTCAAACCCACCGCGCATTACACCATGGGCGGCATCCCCATCACCACCGACGGCGAAGTCTACCGTTGGGTCGATGGCGAACGCGCCGTCGTGGACGGTCTGTTCGCCGCTGGCGAATGCTCCTGCGTGTCGGTGCATGGCGCGAATCGTCTGGGCGGCAACTCGCTGTTGGACGCCTGCCTCTTCGGCACCCGTTCGGGCAAGGCGATGGCTGAACGTGTCGTCGATAATCCAGTGAACGATCCGATGGCCGAGCCTGCCGACGAAGCATCTATCGACGCGGTGTCGCAGGCTGCCGACAAGCGTTCCGCGCAGGTCAAGGAACTGTTGACGCGGCCGTCCGATGACGACGATGCGTCGTCGGACAATCCGTACCAGCTGATGGCCGATTTGGGATCCGTCATGGAGCAGGCGGTCGCGGTGCGTTGCGACCGGAACAGCATCGAACAGGCGTTGGCTACGCTGGACGATACGCTCACGCCGCGTGCCGAGGCGCTGCATGCGCATTCCGACTCCCCCACGTTCAATCAGGAAATCACCGCCATCTGGGAGGTGCGCCATCTGTTGGAGCTCGGCAAGGCCGTGCTCGCCGCCTCCGATGCGCGTCACGAATCCCGTGGATCGTTGAAGCGTCTTGATTTCCCGGAGCGTGACGACGAGCATTTCCTGGCCCATTCCATGACGGATGTTTCCTGCCAGGTCTCCTGGCAGCCGGTGCACATCGTGGACATGCCGCCAAAGGCCCGTGAATACTGACACCCTGGGCACGGCGTATGGCAGACTGGTTGACGGTTTTTTATCGAAAGGCAGGTATATGAGCGGCATGGAGAACGGCATGGAAACGGTGACGTTGCGGGTGAACAGGTTCACGCCGCGTCCCGAACGCGGCCGTGAACGAGGCGGCTCGCCGTTCGCTAGGAAGAGCTCTCCCTTCGGCGATTCCGGATCCGTGCGCAGGCGTCCGCGAGGCAAGCAGTGGGTGCAGGATTACGTGGTGCCGGCGCGTCCGGAGGACACCGTGCTTGACTGCCTGCTCAAAGTCAAGCGCACCATCGATCCGACGCTTGCCTTCCGTTATTCGTGCGGTCATGGCATGTGCGGTTCCGATGCCGTGTCCATCAACGGCACGCCTACGCTTCTGTGCACCGCCACGGTGAAGGCTTGGGCAAAGCAGCCATCCGACGCACAGGTGGATGAGGACGGCTTCCGTCATACGGGAGAAGACGTTCAACCCGCGCAAACGCAGGATGCCGACGATTTGGGTGTCATCGAGCTCGCACCGCTGCCCGGTTTCCCCGTGCAGCGTGATTTGATCGCCGATATCGACCAGATGCTTGGCCAAATCAGGAAGCTCAAGCCGTATCTGCAGGCCAGTGGCGAACTCGCCACCACCGCGGACGGCAAGATCAACGCATTCGAATATCTGCAGAATCCCCAGCAGCTCTCCAAGTATGAGCTGCTGAGCAACTGCATAGCCTGCGGCACCTGTGAGGGAAGCTGTCCGGTATATGCAGGCGGCGAGGCGTTCATCGGCCCTGCGGCTCTTATCGCCGCCTCCCGTTTCATCAATGATTCACGCGACGGTCAGACGGATGCACGTATGGATGCCATCGATTCCGCCGATGGCATCGCCGCGTGCCAGTCGGTGCGCGCCTGCACGCGTGAATGCCCGCGTGGCATCGATGTCGGTGAGGAGATCTGGCAGCTGATCGCCCAAATCAAGGAGCGCTGAAATGGATAGGACGTCATATACCAATCTCGCGAAATCGTGGGAATACGTCGAGGATCATGCGTTCTCACGCCAGTCTGCCGAACTCAATGCGATCAGAACCGCGGCCGAGGAAGCCGGCATTCCCCAAGGATCCGCGGCGCAGGCCGAATTGCTGCGCATGCTGGTGCGGATGTTGGACGCCTCGTCGGTGATCGCCATCGGCACCGGTTCCGTGGTGGAGACGATGCAGCTGATCAACGGTCTTGACAATGCAGGCCAGCTTACGGCCGTCGATTCGTCCACGCAGGGCATCGCGCTGATTCGCAAACTGTTCAATCGTCTGTCCGATGACACCGAAACCACATTGCGTGCCGTGAACGCGTCCGCAGGTGTGTTTCTGCCCCGCCTGAACGCCGAGAATTACGATTTGATCGTCGTGGCCGGCGATTCGGAGAATTATGCTGCGGCTTTCGCTCAGGCTCCACGCCTGCTGAAACCGCATGCCGCGATTGTCTTCACCGATGTGCTTGCCTTTGATTCGGCCACATCGGCCGGCGGCGTGCTGAATCCCGCCAATCGTGATGCCAAATCCATCGCGATGCGCGAATTGCTGGAAACGGTGGAGTCGGATGAACGGTTCGTCACTGCGTTGACGCCGACCGGCACTGGTCTGCTGGTTGCCGTCAAGAAATAGACCAATCAGATTAATCAGCCGTGCCGCAATGGCACGATATGTTGAAAGGGCCACGCATGGGAATGCGTGGCCCTTTCAACATATGGAAATCCCTTTTACTGTTCCTGGTGGGTGCCGATTATCTGGCTGACCACCACGGTACCGTCTTCCAGCACCGTCTCAACTTCGTTCATGGCGTCTTCGTCGCCGGTATGATGCTTATGCTTCGTACCGTCCTCCAGTTCGAATCGTTTGGATTGACGGCTCAGCAGAATACCTGAGATCACGGCTGCGACCATGGACCCCACCAGGACGCCGAAACGGGCTTCAGCCGATAGTTCGGCATCCTGATATGCCAGCGACGCGATGAGAAACGACACCGTGAAACCAATGCCGCAGGCGCAGGCAGCGGGGAACATGTCGCGCACGCGCAGCCCCTTGGCCATCTTCAGACCGCCCACGTGCGTGGACAGCCATGCGGTGGTCATGATGCCCAGAGGTTTGCCGACCACGAGCGCCACCATCACGGCAACGACCACCGGCGAGACGAACAGCGCCAAGGTCAACGACTCGAAGTGCACACCAGTGGCGAACAGTGCGAAGATCGGCAACGCCAGCAGTGCGGAGAACGGCTGCAGCTTGTCGGCGTAACGTTCCGCACGCGGCGTCTTCTCACCGAAACGCTCATGGGCCGGCGTGAGCAGTCCCACGAGCACGCCGGCCAAAGTGGGGTGCACGCCGGCTTCGAACATCATGACCCATGCCAGCACGCCCACGATGGCCACGGCCAGCCACGGTACCTTGCGCATGCGGACCAGGAAGTACCAGACGACCGCGCATACGGCTATGCCAAGGAACCAGTACCATGCGTTCACCGATGAGAAGAACACCGCGATCAGGATGATGGCCAGCAGGTCGTCCACTGTGGCCAATGTCATCAGAAAAGCGCGGATGGATCCCGGCAACGCTTTGGCGAACAGGGCCAATACGGCCAATGAGAACGCGATATCCGTGGCTGTGGGCACCGCCCAGCCATTGGACATCTGTGCGAAGGAGAACGACGTTCCTGAAGCGATGACGAGTTGCCCTGATCCTGCCGCCGCAAACAATGAGATCACGCCGATGAACAGTACCGGCGGAGCAAGCATACCGCCAACCGCGCACAGCATCGGCACGGCCGCGGCTTTGGGATTGGACAGTGATCCCGTGGTGAGTTCCTGCTTCAATTCCAGGCCTACGGTCAGGAAGAACACCGTCAGCAGGCCATCCTGCACCCAATGGCCCAATCCCATGTCGATATTGGTGTGTGGAATGGCTATACGGAAGTTCTCAAGCTGTTCGAACGCATGCGCGGTGAACGGCAGATTGGCGAGCAATAGGCCGGCAAGAGCGAAACCGAGCATAATCAGACCGGATATGCGGTCGGACGCGGCTATGCGTCGGATTGTTGCCCAGGTTCCCCTCTTCGATGTGGCCATCATGCTCCTTGTCTTGCGGTCCCCGTTCGACCGCAGTATCCGTAAACGTAGTATCAAGTGTATCGGAGGGTCTTGGCGTTCATCCCTGCCGCATATTGCGCTCCGCTGTGCGCGCAATCAATTGCAGGCTTCACAAAAATCCACGGAAAATAAAGAAAGCCTCCTCCGCATTCGCGAAGGAGGTTCATGTGCGCGAGACAGGATTCGAACCTGCGACCTGCTGATCCGTAGTCAGCTGCTCTAATCCGCTGGGCTACTCGCGCAACGTTGTCTTGTTTTCGGCAACTCGAATAAGATACACCCAAATGAACTCCAGGCAAAATCTCGGCGTGTCGCAGGAGTTTTCGGCCTTACGCCTCACGTAGACGAGGAATTTTCTGCGTCGACACCTTGAGTAGTTTCGGAGTGCCCGATCCGGTGACGGCGGCTTCGTCGACGACCACCTCTTCGACGCCTTCCATGCTGGGAAGACGGAACATGGTGTCCTCCAGCGTCTTCTCAATAATCGAACGCAATCCACGTGCGCCCGTACCCCGCCGAATCGACGTCGCCGCAATCTGCCGTATCGCCCCTTCGGTAAAGGTCAACGTCACCCCATCGACGGCGAATAGCTTCTGGTACTGCTTGACCAGCGCGTTTTCCGGTTCGACGAGGATTCGGGCCAAATCGTCTTCGGTAAGTTCCTCAAGCACGCTGACTACCGGCAGACGTCCGATGAACTCCGGCAATAATCCGAAATCAGCCAGATCATCGGCGGAGACCTGCGCAAGCAGCTCACGCTTGGGAACCTCATGGTCATGCCAGGCCGCACCGAAACCGCTTTCCCTGGCGCCCAACCGTTGCGCCACGATGTCGGCGAGTCCCACGAACGCGCCACCGCAGATGAACAGTATGTCGCGGGTGTCGATCTGCACGGTTTCCATTTCACGATGCTTGCGGGTCCCTTCCACCGGCACGGAGGCGACGGTGCCTTCAAGGATCTTGAGCAGCGCCTGCTGCACGCCCTCGCCGGACACGTCACGCGTGATGGAGGTGTTTTCGCCGCTTTTACGGGCGATCTTGTCGATTTCGTCGATATATACGATGCCCTGCTGCGCACGCGCCACATCCCCGTCAGCAGCCTGGATGAGGCGCTGCAGCACGGTTTCGACGTCATCGCCCACATATCCTGCCTCGGTGAGCGTGGTGGCGTCCGCTATGACGAACGGCACGTTCATCACATGGGCCAGCGTCTGCGCAAGATATGTTTTGCCCACGCCGGTCGGCCCGAGTAGCAGGATGTTCGATTTCGCCACTTGCACGCCCTCGAACGAATCGTCATGTCCATGCATCCGTTCCTTGCCGATTCGCGACGACTCGCGCATTTCCATGTTGACGCGCTTGTAATGGTTGTACACCGCCACTGAAAGTGTCTTTTTGGCGGACTCCTGGCCTATGACGTGATTGTCGAGGTAGGCGCTGATCTGGGCCGGCTTGGGCAGTTGCAGGATATTGAGCTGGGCGTCCTTGTCCCGTTCCTCGGAAATGATGTCCACGCACAATTCGATGCATTCGTCGCAGATGGCCGCGCCCGAACCGGTGACCAGTTTGCGCACCTGGCTCTCGGACTTGCCGCAGAACGTGCATCTCGGCACCGCATCGTTGTAGCTGACCACGCGTCCCATTCGCAACCTCTTCGTTTCACATATCTGCCGTTTAGAAAACACAATACCCCTGCCGCGACCCGGCAGGGGTATTGCATTTGTGAAGATATCATTCCACCGCAGGCTCAGCTGCGATGTTCCAGCACCTCGTCAACGATGCCGTATTCCTTGGCCTCCTGGGCCGTCAGGAACGTGTCCACTTCGATGTCCTTGCGGATCTTCTCGATGTCACGACCGGTATGCTTGGCCAGCGTGTTCTCCAGCCATTCACGCATACGCAGCATCTCCTTGGCCTGGATTTCAATCTCCGTGGCCTTGCCGAAGCCCTGGTCGATGGCCGGCTGGTGGATGAGCACGCGGGCGTTCGGCAGCATCAGACGTTTGCCTTTGGCGCCGGCGGCCAGCAGGATGGCCGCGGCCGAGGCGGCCTGGCCGAGGCATACGGTCTGCACGTCCGGCTTGATGTACTGCATGGTGTCGTAGATGGCGGTCATGGCCGTCATGGAACCGCCCGGCGAATTGATGTACATCATCACGTCACGGTTCGGATCCTGGCTTTCCAAAACCAGCAGCTGGGCCATGATGTCATCGGCGGAGGTGTCGTCCACCTGCACGCCCATGAAGATGATGCGATCCTCGAACAGGCGGGTGTACGGATCCTGCCTCTTGTATCCGTACGGGGTCTTTTCCTCGAACTGCGGCAGAACGTAACGGTTCTGCGGTGCGAACGCGGCCTCACGCGCCGCAGCCCTCTGGAAGCCGACCACACCGGTCGGTCCGGCCAGACGTTCGGCGCGGGCTACAAACTGTGCTTCTTCGCTTGCCATGGTCACTCTCCCTTGGTGGCGCTCATCGTGTCGTGGGTGGAAACGAGCTTGTCCACGAAGCCGTACTCCAACGCCTCCTGGGCGGTGAACCAGTGGTCATACTCGTTGTCGCGGTAGATCTCCTCGACGGTGTGTCCGGTCTGCTCGGCGGTCAGCTCGCTCATGGTCTTCTTCATGTCCATGATCAGTTCGGCGTTGATGCGAACATCGGTGGCGGTGCCGCCGATGCCGCCGGACGGCTGATGCATCAGCACACGTGCATGCGAGGTCAGGAAACGCTTGCCCTTGGTGCCGGAGGACAGCAGGAACGCGCCCATGCTGGCGGCCATGCCGATGCAGATAGTGGACACGTCGCACTTGATATACTGCATGGTGTCATGGATG
>OKTV01000133.1_pt1 | contig 13258 bp, 10 predicted proteins | sample 1606551 | NCBI WGS metagenome assembly OKTV01 (sample SAMEA3882507, study PRJEB24775) | human gut metagenome | biome: human-associated habitat; feature: intestine environment; material: feces | place: Netherlands | collected 2009/2010 | reverse complement strand
GCGCAGCTTCTTGTCCTTCATCTCGACCTCGGTAGCGGCACCGACCTTGATGACGGCAACGCCGCCGGCCATCTTGGCCAGGCGCTCCTGCAGCTTCTCGCGATCGTAATCGGAATCGGTGTTGGCGATCTCGCCACGGATCTGAGCGACGCGAGCGGCCACGTCCTCCTTGGAGCCGCCACCGGACACGATGGTGGTCTCATCCTTGGAGACGATGACCTTCTTGGCGGTGCCAAGCACGGACATGTCGACGGAGTCGAGCTTCAGGCCCAGCTCATCGGACACCACCTGGGCACCGGTCAGGATGGCCATATCCTGCAGCATGGCCTTACGGCGGTCGCCGAAGCCCGGAGCCTTGACGGCGCAGGACTTGAAGGTGCCGCGGATGTTGTTCAGAATCAGGGTCGGCAGAGCCTCGCCGTCAACGTCCTCAGCGATGATCAGCAGCGGCTTGCCGGTCTTCATGACCAGCTCGGCGATATGGACGACATCCTGCTGGGAGCTGAGCTTGCCGGAGGTCAGGAGGATGTACGGATCCTCGAGAACGGCGGTCTGGTCCTCGGCGTTGGTCACGAAGTACGGAGCGATGTAGCCCTTATCGAAACGCATGCCCTCGGTGAAGTCAAGGTCCAGGCCGAAGCGGTTGTTATCCTCGACGGTCACGACGCCATCCTGGCCGACCTTGTCCAGAGCCTCGGCGATCTTCTCGCCGACTTCCGGATCAGCAGCGGAGATCGTTGCGGTGGCAGCAATCTGGTCCTTGGTCTCAACATCCTTGGCGGCCGCGACAAGTTCCTTGACGATGGCTTCGGAAGCCTTCTCGATGCCACGACGCAGCGCGATCGGGTTGGAGCCGGCGGTGACGTTCTTCAGACCCTCATGCACCAGAGACTGGGCCAGCACGGTTGCGGTGGTGGTGCCGTCACCCACGGTGCCGTCGCCTGCAACGTCATCGGTCTTCTTGGCGACTTCCTTGACCAGTTCGGCGCCGATACGCTCATACGGATCGTCCAGATCGATTTCCTTTGCGATGGAAACGCCATCGTTGGTGATGGTCGGAGCGCCGTAGGTCTTGTCAAGCACCACATTGCGGCCCTTCGGACCAAGGGTGACCTTGACGGTGTCAGCGAGCTTGTCGAGACCCGCGAGCATTCCCTGACGAGCTTCGTCGTCATATGCAATCATCTTTGCCATTGTTCCTCCACATATGGCTACACGGTATTATTTCCACCTTCGGAGCGACAATCAGAACCAGCCGTCAGCCGCCAGTTATCACTCTCACTCGTCGAGTGCTAATTCGCAGATTAGCACTCTCACGTCGAGAGTGCCAAACCCGATGACGTTCTTTGCGCTGTGAGCAAGATGTCAGTCGCATCGAATCAACTTGAAAAACGCCGGATTTCCAAGAAAATAAAAGAACCTCGCCTATGTTCGGGCGAGGTTCCAAACCGGTTCGGACGGCGTTTTTTCAGTTCAACAGCACCACAACGATCGGCGTGACCAATCCGCTGCTCTGCTGGACATTGGAGATTCCCAGCGTCTGCGCGACATTCTCCGCCGTCGCCTTGTCGGCCTCATTCTGATACCAGACAACCGTCTGGCTGGGAACGTTGCCGGTCGGATTGCTGGGCGTCACGCTGGTGTATCCGGCCTGGGTCAGGGCATCGGCCTTGCTCTTGGCGTAACCGGTGATGCTGGTGGCGTTCACCACGCGGATCTCGGTGGCCAGATTCACGCTCTGCTCAGAAGCCGCATCCTGGCCATTGTTCTGATCGTTATTCTGTTCCGCGTTCTGGTTGGCGTCCGAAGCGTCCTTCGACTGGCCATCCGAAGTACTGGTCTTCTTGCCGTCCTCGGACTTCTTGTTCTCCGTCTTGGCGTCTTTGGACGTGTCGTCCGTCTTCTTATCCGCCTTATCCGCCGTGGAGACGGACGATGAAGAGTCCTCCTTGGCCGACCAAGGCATTCTCAGGTTGCTGATCTCACCAGAATAGACTCCCCAGAACAGCAGGCCGGCGAGCAGAGCCACAATCACGACAATCACATACGGCAGAGCCCTGGACGCCATGGAACGTGCGCCACGGTGCACGCCCATCGGTCCCGCCGGAGGATTGTCGAACATATCCTTGGCGTAGGATTCGTAGGTCTCCTTGTCCTGCTTAGCCATTTTCTGCAACCTCATTTCTCACACTTACCGCCCCAGTGTACCGGCCCGTGCAGTCAGCCCACAATCAGCATCGTCGATTTTGCGCGTATTCGACACGTTTCCGCATGGAATCGGCATGGACATCCACAGGGCACGTCGTACAGTGGGAAAGTATGACTCATATCAAACCATTGAAGGATCTTGTGGAGCCCGGATGGGCCCAGGCCCTCGCCGATGTCGAACCCCAGATACATCTCATGGGAGACTTTCTGAGGTCGGAAATCGCGGCGGGACGTAAGTACCTTCCGGCCAGCAGGAACATTCTGCGCGCGTTTACCATTCCATTCGACGACATCAAAGTGCTTATCGTCGGCCAGGATCCCTACCCCACGCCGGGCCATCCGGTGGGACTGAGCTTCTGCGTGGCACCGGACGTCAAGCCCATTCCGCGCAGTCTGGCGAACATCTACACCGAGCTGACCGACGATCTGGGCGTGCCCATGCCGGCCAACGGCGACCTGACACCCTGGACCAAACAGGGCGTCATGCTGCTCAACAGATGTCTGACCGTCGAACCGGGAAAGCCGGGAAGCCATCAGGGGCGAGGCTGGGAAGTGGTCACCGACGCGGCCATCAGCGCATTGAACAATCGCCGCCGGCCTGACGGCAGCGTCAAGCCTCTGGTCGCGATTCTGTGGGGACGAAAGGCGCAGACGTTGGAGCCCCTGCTCACCAACGCTTTCATCATCAAATCCCCCCATCCAAGTCCGATGTCCGCCCGCTACGGATTTTTCGGCTCGAAACCGTTCTCCCGCGCCAATCAGGCGCTAATCGAAGCAGGAGAACAGCCGGTGGATTGGACCCTCCCGTCAGCTTGACCCGTTAGAGTAGCAACCATGGCTTTATTCCCTCCAAAGAATCCGGCGCCAGCACCGGCACCCATCCCCATGCCCGCAGCCGCAAGACCAACCACGCTGTCGGCCGAAGACATCGCACGCGCCAGGAACATCGGTTCGCAGATTCGCGGACGTTTCGCGCAGACCCTGGTCGGACAGGACAATCTTCGTGAATCGCTGATCACCACTTTGGTGGCCGGCGGTCATATCCTCATCGAATCCGTCCCGGGTCTGGCAAAAACCACTGCCGCGCAGACCTTGGCCACTTCGGTGTCCGGCTCGTTCAAACGTGTGCAATGCACTCCCGATCTGATGCCTTCGGACCTGGTCGGCACTCAGGTCTTCGATTTCGCCACGCAGAAATTCTCCACGCAGATCGGCCCGATCCACGCCAATTTCGTGCTGCTCGACGAAATCAATCGTTCCAACGCGAAGACCCAGTCCGCCATGCTTGAAGCCATGGCGGAGGGCGCGACCACCATCGGAGGCCAACGCATCGCGCTGCCGAAACCATTCATGGTCATCGCAACGCAGAATCCAATCGAGGAAGAGGGCACCTTCAATCTTCCCGAGGCGCAGATGGACCGTTTCATGATCAAGGCCGTACTGACCTATCCGACAGAGCAGGAAGAGCAACGCATGCTCGCCATGCTGACCCGCCGCGGCTCCGATACCGTAGACCAGCACGCGCTCACCGGTGACACCGTTTCCATCAGCGACGTCGAATTCCTGCGTTCCGCGGCACGTCGTGTGCACGTGTCCGATGCGATCATGCAGTATGCGGTCGATATCGCGGCCACCTCCCGTGGCGCTGGAACCAAGCCCGTCCAAGGACTTTCCTCGCTCGTCAGGCTGGGCGCCTCGCCGCGCGCGTCCATCGCGCTGGTGCGCATAGGACAGGCCAACGCGCTCCTGCAGGGACGAGATTACGTCATTCCTGAGGATGTGAAGGCGTTCGCCCACGAAGTGTTGCGTCATCGTATTCTGATGACGTTCGAAGCACTTGCCGATGGCGTCACCAGCGACCAGGTGGTGGATTCGATCGTGCAGGCGGTCCCCGTTCCATGATCGACCAGATCCGTTCCGACGATCCGATCCGCAGAAAAATCGAGACGCTTGGAACCACGCTGAGTCTGCCGACGGTACGCAAGGCGCTCGGCATACTCGAAGGCGCGCACGAATCGAACAAACGCTTCGGCGCCGACGATGTCGTGGATATCCACGCCTATGAGCCGGGAGACGAGGCGAAACGCATCGATTGGAAGACCAGTGCCCGAGCGGGACGTCCAATGGTGGTGCAGCGTGAGCGTCCCTCCACTTCGAAGGCATGGTTGCTGCTTGACGTCGGACAGGAGATGACCGCCACATGCCCTTCCTCGGAACAGGCGTACCAGGTGGCGGCAAACGCCTTATGCATGTTCGCCGCGCTCAGCCTGCGCCGAGGCGACGAAGTGTCCATGGTGTTCGGCGACAGCGCTTCCATCACCCGGGTGCCGTTCAACGGTGGCCTGGCGCAGTTCGAACGAACCTTGGATACGGCATTGCAGCGCGAGTGGACCAGGCCCCGCAATATCGACGCGTTGCTGGAATACGCGCGCCGCATTCGGGACAAAGAGGCGCTGGTCGTCATCGCCACCGAGGAGCATGCGTTGGAGGAACGGCATTTGAGCGCCATCCGCACGATTGCAAGGACACATCCGATGGTGCTCATCGATGTGGCCACCATCAATCCGTTTGATGTCAGCCATGCGCGCGTGGTGCTTGACGGGGCTGGAAAACGACGCGTGCCTGCGTTCCTGCGTAGGGAAAACACAGCTGGGCAAGTGCGAACGCATCGTGAATACCTGGCTGCGTCCATTCGCCATGAGCTGAATCGCTGTGACTCGACGGTAATTCGATCCGATTCCAGCGAACGCATGTTCCATGAGTTCGTGCGCATGGTTTCCACGGCTTTGGCCCAGTCCACACGTAACCAATTGAGAGCCCCGTCCGTATTGTCGTTGGGAGACAAGGCATGATGCTCTTCCTTGCCGAGGATGACCTCGTCATCAAGGACCAGATTCATCTTGAGAACGGTTTGGCCGTCGTCATCGCGGTCTGTCTGTTGCTTGCCGTCGTTTTGGTGGCTCTTGTGGTCTGGCTTGCCCGGCCGAGCCGGAAGCCCGCAAAAATAGTCAATCGCGGCCGACATGACGCGCTTGCCGGCAAAACCGTCTGGCATCAGCGTATCGATGATGTTGTGTCCCGCCATGCCCGGGGGGAGCTGGAGCGCGAGGAGGCTTTCGCACAGCTGGCCGCAATCGCCAGGGATTTTGCTTCCACTGCCACCGGAACGGACGTGCGCAACCAGACGCTCACCGACATCGAAGAGACGCCTCGGACCACGGGGAACCAGCAGGGTCTCACCTTGCTCAGGCAAACCATCGAGGCATTGTATCCGCCGGAATTCGCGGATGCCGAGCGCAATCACATCGCCAGGCAGGCCACGGTCGAGCAGGCTGGCGAATGGGTGGCCAATCTTGTGGAAAGGTGGCGATAGATGCAACTGTCATGGCATTGGCCTTGGGCCTTTCTGGCAGGCGTCATCGTGGTGCTGGCCGTTGCCGGCGTCACGTTGCTGGTGGCCGCGCGCCACAAAACCGATGACATCGAGAGTGCCCGCACCTTCAGCCTGGATGATGACCTCAACACGGAATCCGCATCGAGATTATTCCGCCAGTGGAGGGTTCTTTCACGTTTGGCGGTGATTCTTCTAGTGGTCGCGTTGGCACTCGCCACGGCTCTGGTGGCACGTCCCAGCACCGTGGATGAAGGCGAGGAGAAGGCCAGCAGCCGAGACATCGTGCTGTGCTTGGATGTTTCCGGCTCGGCGCTCCCCTACGACCGCGAGGTCATCGACACCTACCGTCAACTCGTCGACAGCTTCAAGGGCGAGAGAATCGGCCTGAGCATCTTCAATTCGACGTCACGTACCGTTTTTCCGTTGACCGACGACTACGAACTGGTGTCCAAACAGCTTGACAAAGCCAGCAGCATCCTCGCAGGCGTCGAGTCCCAAGACGATATCGACAAGATGAAGGACAGCGATTATCAGGCGATTTCCGACTGGCTGGAAGGCACGCAGAACCGTAAGGAGTCCACTTCGCTGATTGGCGATGGCGTGGTGAGCTGCGCGGCCATGCTTCCCGGATTCGCCTATGGGAACGCAAGCGCCGACAATGCCGAGCGTCAGCGCGCCGCATCCATCGTGCTTGCCACGGACAACGTCGTTTCCGGAAAACCAACCTATACGCTTGACGAGGCGCTGAACCTGACCAAGCAGGCCCAAATCACCGTGGATGGATTGTTTTCCGGACCGAAGCAGAGCGAGGCCGACGAGACCACCCAGGAATTCAAATCCGCCATCGAAGCTCATCATGGGGTGTTTCTCACCCAATCGAATGGAGCATCCGTCTCTTCGCTGGTCAAGGAAATCGAATCTCGGCGGAACCATGAAAACGAGTCGAGCAACAAGGCCGCCATGGTGGATGCTCCCGGATGGTGGACACTGGCCTTGGCCATCGTTTTGATGGTCTGGCTGGCATTGGCTTGGAGGTTGAGGAGATGAACCATCTGACGCTTTCCCCTGCTTTGGGTTGGCCTGTCGGCGGAGCCGTCGCCGTGGTTCTGCTGGCCTGCGCCATTGCGCAGATCGTATTGCATGTTCGTCGCCGCGCTGACAGCGACGAAACCGTTTGGGCATGCGTTCGGCGCGTATTGCTTTGTCTGACGGTGTCGGTCATGGCATTGACGCCCAGTATCGTGGCGCCGACCAATAGCCGTGCGGTGAACGCCACCGACGTGGTGGTGGCCGTTGACGTGACCGGTTCCATGGCCGTCAAAGACGCGCAATATGGTTCAGCCGAACAGTCAAGCCGTCTCGACGTGGCAAAACAAGCCGTGAAGGACGTCACCGCGCTATATCCCAATTCCAGTTTCGCCGCTTTGCGATTCGGAGCTTCCGGCACGTTGGACGTGCCGTTGACCCCGGATTCGAACGCGATCGACAATTGGGCGGATACACTCGCGCCCGAGGCGACTTCCGTTTCGGCCGGTTCGACGTTGGATGCCCCTATCGACCAGCTGCTGCTGACCTGCAAGTCCATTCATGATCAGCATCCCGATGATGCGATCGTGCTGTACCTGTTTTCCGATGGAGAACAGACCTCATCAAAGGCACGGCGCACGTTCTCATCATTGCGACGATACCTATCCGATGCCTTCACCGTAGCCATCGGCAGCGAGCAGGGAGGCAACATTCCCGTAATCGCCGACGGCGTCGATGGAAATGCGGACCAGTGGGTCACCGACCCTGATACCGGCAAACCCGGAGTGTCACGCATGAACAAGGATGAGATGGCGTCCATCGCCGACGAGTTGAGCGGTACCGCGCTGGTGTTGAACGCCTCCAACACCATGCGTGACGGCGTGTCCAAGGAAGCGTCCGATAAGTGGCGAGTCACCCAAACCACCAAGAAGCGCACCAGGACGATGCCCGTCGTATGGCCACTGGCCATCGTCACGCTGCTGCTGCTCGCATGCGAATTGGGGGCTTGGATAATTCAGTCGAGGAGTTTGCTATGACCAGAACAACCATGAAACCGCGTGCCTCGCTGACGGTTCGCATCGTTTTGGCCGTCATGGCGGCGTTGCTGGTCATGGCCGACCGCCCTATGGGCCATAGTGAATCTCGCAGCCGTCAATAGCTACAACCAGGCCACGCAAAGCCTGCAGGAGAACATCTCGACCAGCAGAAAAGACGATGCCGATTGGGACAAGCTGCACACCAGGCAACAGCAGACGGACGCCCAATTCAACGAGGCATCAGCCATGAAGCCGCTGCTGCTGCCCCAAGTGCGCGAATCAATCGAGCATAACAGTCATGTTTCCAGCCAGCTTACGGATCACGCGTCCAAGAAGATCAAAGCCGAGCAGAGCGATCAGTCCGCTTCCACGGATTCAAACACCGCCGACGCTCAGGAATCGGGTAAATCAAGTCACAAGAACGACGAAAACCTATCCGACGAACAACGTCGGAAAATAGAGGAGCTATTGGCTCAGAACGCCCAATCCACGCAATCGGATCCCAATGACGATTCAGGTTCGGCTGCGAAAAAGAACCCAAGCACGTCATCCTCGCAGACCAAACCCTGGTAGGGGGCTTTTTCGAATATAGTTATCCACATGCCGTCGACGTGGTTTTCGTTGTTTTTCCAATAACGACACGCCGACGGTTTTTCATAGACTCGTTCTTTGACCACAAGCTCTGTTTTCCGATTGGCGTCAACACCGAATGTGGTCAAATGGCTGCCATGAACGTTTCAAATGCTTTTCTTGGTGCCGCCCCAGGCGTCGCAGCCTTCAATTCGTTGGCATCCCTGTCGGGAATGTCCTGTCGTTGCCGAATTGGCGTGCGGACCACCCAAACATTGATCAATGCGAAACTTGTTGCCGCGTCACGGCTTCTCGATGAACTTGATGCGGCAATAGCCTCCAACAGACTGGCCGACTGGACCGGCACCGCGGCCGAGGAATACCGCACCCGTCTCGATCGCATCGCACGGCAATCCGCTCTGCTACGTGATGATATGATCGCCACGTCACGTCTTCTCTGGTCGGCAGGTGCGGCATGAACCAACGAGTGACGGCCCGCATCGTTGGCGGAAAGAGATTCACCACCGCCGAATACCGGGAATACTTCAATGCTTCAAGAATCCTCAGAGACCAAGCGAATCGTCTTGGCACTTCCCGTAGATCCTTCATTGCCGCAGGCTATGAACTCAAAATCCACCCTCGCGCCACACCGCTCCTGTCCGCTTTGACCGGGGCAAGTCCACGGTGTACGGCGCAGGACCATATCGAATTGCCGTACCGGCAGCTGCTCGGACGTTGCGAAGCGCATGCCGAGGCCCTGCAATCCATGGCATCCCAGCTTAATGAGCTATCCTCATTGATCGCACAAGCCCAATCCTTATACGCCCAAGCTGAGGAAGCCAGCAGGAAAGGGCTGAATATCATGTTGCGCGGGCTTTTCATGTCATCACGGGAATCCGCGATTCTCGCTTTGACCGCCAGCGCACTGATGGGGGTAAGACGCAGTTACGCCAAAGAGGGGAAATTCAACAAATTCTATCTTGTGGAATCCACCGCATGGATGCAGGAAAGCTTCGTGAGCGTCCTCGGAGAGCATGCGAGCCGATTGAACATACAGGAACGGCCTTCAAAAGACACGTCCATCCTGGAATACATCACGAAAACCTTATTCATGGTCACCAAACCGGGAGCGGCTATAGCAGAGGGGCTTTCCGGCAAAGGCTCGGTCAATCGCGGTCTTAAGAAAATCGACAGACTGCTCATACCGTACTTCGACAAAGACCATGGAGACAATCTCTCCGTAACCCGTGTGTATCCGAAAACCAAAGTGGTCAGAGGCGGTACAAGCACGAAGGACGCCATCGCCGACCAACGGCGGCTGTCCGAAGGACCTCTCAACGGCGAACGTGAAAGCGGTCTGGAATACGGAACCATCGCATGCTGCAAGTACCGCAAAGCCGATGGCACATATGCTTGGAGGATCATCATTCCCGGGACCGACGGCAATCACGATTCGCCTATGGACTGGTACACCAATTTCGAGCTGATGAGTGCCGATGAGCGGCAGCGCGGAACCGCGGAAAGCCTCCGTTTCCTGGATGAGACCATGAAACAGGCCGGCATCCAGCCGGATGATCCCGTGGAAATCGTCGGCCATTCGCAGGGCGGCATCATCGCGGCAGCGGCGGCGACGGATTTCCAAGATAAATACGACATCCAACATATCGCCACGCTTGGCTCCCCGATAGCGAATTTCGAGATTCCCGAGAAAACACGGGTCACCGCCATCGAGATGGATGATGAAGGCATCGCGGCACTTGACGGGGAGGCCAACCCCCATACGGAGAACTGGCTCACCATACGATGCTCCGTCCATGAGGAAGATGCGCCGAAGAGGGCTTTTCCAGGAGCCGAAGTCAGTGATTCGTCTGGGGAGAAGAACTCCACGCACTACCCGAAATACCATGAAGCGGGATACCGGTACGCCTACGACACCGGAAGCAAATCCGTGCTGGACCATGACCGTCATTTCCAAGAGGTCGTGGAAGGCGAGCTGGAGGAGGTCCAGTATTATGAGGGACGCATCAGCAAATGACGGGACCAATGGTTCACGGCTGAACGTATGCTGTTGTCTATGAAGCTTACTGACATCTCCCCCGCAATCGCACTGACCCCTCTTGACGGCCGCTACCACAAGCAGACCGCTCCCCTTGTCGAATACATGAGCGAACCGGCGTTGAACCGCGAGCGCATGCGCGTCGAAGTCGAGTGGATGATTCTGCTTGCCAACGGTTTCGAGGGCAACGGCAATCAGACCATCGTTCCGGGTGTCAAGCCGCTCACCGATGATGAGCAGGCGTATCTGCGTTCCATTCCGGAGAATTTCGGAGCCGAAGGCATTGCCCAGCATGCCGCTTATGAGGCTAAGACCCACCATGATGTGAAGGCCGTGGAGTATTACATCGACGACCAGCTGGAGAAGGCCGCCGATGTGTTGGGTCATGACACCCAGCTGACCGGATTGAAGACTCTCGTGCATTTTGCCTGCACGTCCGAGGATATCAACAACCTGTCCATCGCCCGTTGCGTGAAGAACGGTGTGGAGCAGGTGTGGCTGCCCGCAGCCCAGGCCATTGTCGACCATCTGGCACAGAAGGCCGACGCCTACCGCGACAAGGCCATGCTGTCGCTGACCCATGGACAGCCTGCCACGCCGACCACGCTGGGCAAGGAACTGGCTGTTTATGTGTATCGTCTGAACCGTCAGCTCAACAAGGTCAAGGCCCAGGAATATCTCGGTAAGATCAATGGCGCGACCGGCACGTTCGGTGCGCATCTGGCCGCCTGCCCTGATGTTGACTGGGTGGCCGTCTCCCGCGAGTTCGTCACCAACCGTATGGGTCTGACGTGGAATCCGTTGACCACGCAGATCGAATCGCATGATTGGCAGGCTGAACTGTACGGTACCATCAGCCACACCAACCGTATCCTGCACAACCTGTGTGTGGACGTGTGGATGTACATCTCCCGTGGCGTGTTCGCGCAGGTACCGGTCAAGGGCGCGACCGGTTCCTCCACCATGCCGCACAAGGTCAATCCGATTCGTTTCGAGAACGCCGAAGCCAATCTGGAGATCTCCTGCTCGCTATTGGACACTTTGTCGGCGACGCTGGTCGAATCGCGTTGGCAGCGCGATCTGACCGACTCCACCACGCAGCGCAACATCGGCTCCGCGCTGGGCTATTCGCTGCTGGCGTTGAACAATCTGATGGGTGGTCTGAACTCCATCCATCCGAACGATGTTGCCATCCAGGCCGAGCTCGATTCCAATTGGGAGGTGCTCGGCGAGCCGATCCAGACCGCCATGCGCGCCTGCGAGCTTGCAGGACTGCCGGGTATGGATAAGCCGTACGAGAAGGTCAAGGAGCTCATGCGCGGTCACGAGATCTCCAAGGATGACGTCGAACGGTTCATCGACCAGCAGGCCTTCGACGAAGCCACTGCGGCGCGTCTCAAGGCGTTGACTCCGGCGACATACACCGGAGTTGCCAGCAAGCTGGTTGACTTCGACCGCTGATAACGCATCGCCACACTCATCTTGCGGATGATACGCCTTGGGGCGGCTGTGTTTTCGCACAGCCGCCCCAAGGCGTATCATCGGAGACGATAATAGGTGCATGTCACCCGGACGTATTCACCCACGTACCTATAAAGCAGGTCAATAGTGTCTCACGACTTCCCAACCAGCAAACACGAAACGCGCATTGAGGATGTTCCGCCGAAACGGAACCGCGATTTCGCGGATCTGCTCCATGCGCTGTTCGCCGTGCTTGTCGGCGCGGCCGTCATCCTGTTCTCCATCTACTTGCATGGCACCACCTCCGGAGTGGAGTCCGACGTGCGTTCCGCGGGCCACGTGGTCAGTTGGCTCATGGATGTGCCGACATCGCTGTTGCAGCAGATCGCCATAGTTTTCATTACCGTCAGCGTGCTTATCCAGCTGCTCATCGCCAAGGAATGGCTGCAAAGTGTGGTTTCCGCCATCGCCCTTATTCTCGGTTTCGCTGCGATATGGGGCATATCCGCTCTTATCAGCGGCTCGGGCAATGACACCCTCATCATGTCCATGATGTCCAACGGCACTTCCGTGGGAACCGGACTGCTTCCCGATTTTTATGCGGCGATGGCCTCATTCCTTACCGTCGCCGGACCGCGTCGCACCCGTTCCGGCACCAAATGGGGCTGGAACATCCTCTACACGGTCGCCGTGCTGTTCGTGGTGCTGTCATGGAATTCGCTTTCCGGCGTGCTGGTCTCCTTTGCCGCGGGACGTGCCTTGGGCATGCTGATCCGTTTCATGCTCGGCACACAGACCAACGGAGCTTGGGGCAACCAGGTGGCGCAGGCGCTCCGTTCCATCGGCATCGACGTGGCGTCGCTCTCCCGCAGGCTCGCGACCTACACCGATTCCGGCATGCTGAAGACCACATTGGACGATGATCTGACCGAGAACTCACGCATCTACGACGCCATCGACGTCGACGGCCACCAATACACGGTATCCGTTCTCGATAACCAAGTGCATATGGCAGGCTATCTCAACCAGCTATGGCAATGGGTCAGGCTGACCGGGGTCTCCATGCGCCGTGACCGTTCCTCCTTCGACGCCATCCACCACCATTACGCGATGATTCTCGGCCTGCAGAACGCCGGATTGACGGTGCCGGGAGTCTACGGAGTCGCAGACAGCAGCGAATCGTCCATTCTGGTGTTTCACCGCGACCACATGCCCTTGGAATGCAATCCGAACACCATGTCCGACCATGACATGGAATTGTTCATGACCTATCTGTCCGAAGCGCACCGGCACGGCTTCACCCATCGTCGAATCACTCCCGAAACGTTGTCGCGCATGGAAAACGGACAGCCGGTGATCGCAGGATGGCAGAATGGCGACTATGGCAGCGCGCCGCCAAACTATGCGCTGGACAAAGTACAGCTGCTGGTTCTGCTCGGCGCGCTGAACGGCATCGACCGTGCGATCGCATGCGCCCGCAGGACGTGGGGCGACGAGCAACTGATC
>OKTV01000130.1_pt1 | contig 13507 bp, 10 predicted proteins | sample 1606551 | NCBI WGS metagenome assembly OKTV01 (sample SAMEA3882507, study PRJEB24775) | human gut metagenome | biome: human-associated habitat; feature: intestine environment; material: feces | place: Netherlands | collected 2009/2010 | reverse complement strand
GCGATGCGCCGCTCAGCGTATCCGCCATGGTGGTGAGATTGCCGTTGAGGTTGCGCATGTATTCGGCCATTTGCGGGCTTTGCGAATAGTGTAGGATGCTTGAGGCCAGGTCGAGTCCGACTTGCGCAATCGTTTTGGCGAAGGTTTTGTCGATCGTGTTGACCACGGTTGTCGCGCCCTGATCGGTGATATGCGGGGCGATCGGGTTGATTTTCTCGTTCAGATAGTACTTGAGCTGCGCGTGTTTGATGTCGGGGGAGAACAGCGTCATCATGTCGGCGCTGAAACCTTTCGGAATTACGATCGCCGCATAGTATTCGCCGGATTTCACCCCGTCGATTGCCTTGTCGCTTTTCACGAACTGCCAGTCCAGCTGGTCGTTGGCGTGCAGTGTGCTGATGATGGTTTCGCCCACGTTGACGCGCACCGGTATGAGATCCGACTTGTAACCCTTGTCGTTATTGGCCACGGCGACCTTCAATGCCTTGGTGTTGCCGTAGGGGTCCCAGCTGGCCGCGATGTTGAACCAGGCGTACAGCGCCGGCACCACCACCAGGCCCATCGAGACGATCACGGCGATCACGTTGCGGGTGGCATGGCACATGTCCCGCTTGAAGATGCCCCAGATCATTTTCACTGTTCGTTCCCCTCCTCACGCAGACTCCTGCCAGCATTTCCGTCCGTGTTTCCAGCCGCATACTCAGCCGCATGTTCAGTCGCATGTCCGGCCAAACCACCATGCGCAACCTCATACAGCCTCGTACGTACGGCATGCATCGGCTTGTAATGCATGCCCGGCCGGAACAGCAGGTTCTCGTGCAGGATCGCGCTGCGGAACTCTTCCGCACTCATCGCTTCCTCGCCCAGATAATTCGCATACCGTTCGCGCAGATACTCCACCACGATGAGATACGTGTCGATGGCGATGATCGAAATGATCCAACCGAGCAGCATGGCGAGCTTCATGCGCGTGATGAATAGCAATAGCAGGAACACGAACGGCAGTACCGCCAGCGCGAGGAATCCCCAACGCACCAGGCGCGGGTACAGGCGGAAGAAATGAATCGCCCGTCTGCGGGCGAGTTCGGGGAACTCCTCGGCGATCTGCTGCGCGGTCTCGGTGAGCCGCAACGGTTCCACCGTGCCTTCGTTATGTTCGGTGATCATCAGATCAGTGTCCGCCAGACGGTTGTCGAACAGGCGGTTGAGGTTCAACGCCAGCTTGCGGACTACCAAGCCGATGAACAGCGCCACAGGCAGATACCAGAACAGCGAGAGCATGTCGATCCAATAATGGTTGGCATACATGCCGCCGATCGGCCCGCGCATCGCGTTGATGCCGTAGGTGAACGGTAGGAACGGTTTCAGACGGCGGAAGAATTCCGGCATCATCTCGATGGGGTAGAGGCCTGCCGCGCCCGGAATCTGGATGATCACCAGAATCACGGCGACGGCCTTGCCGATATGCCGGAACGCCACGGCGAGCGCGTAAATGATGTTCACGTAGACGAACGAGGCGAAAATGCCGGCGAGGATGAACAGGAACGGATGCTCGCATTGGATGCCCAGCGCGAGATCGCCGATCGTGGCGATGATCGCCTGCAGGAATCCGACCGTGACGAACAGCAGCCAACGGCCCATATAGCCTTGGCGTGGCGTGTACATGCGGATCTTCTCATCGCGGTCCACTTCAAGCTTGTAGATCGCGACGAGCACGAATCCGCCGACCCACAGCGCAAGATTCGTGTAGAACGGCGTGACCGCGGAACCATAGTTTTTGACCGGGTAGAGGACACGAACGAGCCGACCTCGCTCGCGTCAAGTCCGAGCGCTTGGGAAAGCTGCTGGAACATCGCCGAACTGCTCAACGCGGCCACATCGGTGCGCGTGGTGTTGAGCTGTTTGGCGAGATTGGCGAGCTGTGTCTGCGTGCCAGCAATGGTGGTGTTCGTTTGGGTCACGGTGCGCGACAACTGGTCGAGCAGCCCGTTGCCCTGTTCCAGCGTGCTTTGCAGCGTGGTAAGCGTGCCGGACAGCGACCCATTGGCCAGGCTGAGTGTATCGAGCCCGGTGTTGAGATTCGGCATGACCGTGCCGGTGATGGTCGTGCGTGCGCTCGCCATCGACGCCGTGCCGTTCTTCGCCAGCGTGGTGACATCGTCGTTGAACCCGTTCGCGGTGTTCTTCCCCGCGTTGATCGCAGCCGTGGTGTCCTGATCGAAGGCGTCGATGCGCTGCTGCTGGAACGTCAGCTGTTTGCGGGCTTCGGCGAGCTGCGCGGAAAGATCCTTATACGTTTGGCTGTTCGGATCCAGCTGGCTGGCCTGCAACGCCTTCTCCACGTCGTCGAGCACATTGCCGGTGGTGGCGTTGACGTGATGCATGGTGCTGGACACTTGGTCGAGCGCGTCCTGCGTGGTGTTCAGTCCGCTGAGCACGGTGCCGGTGGCATTGCTCACGTTGACCTGCAGGCCGGACAGTTGCGTGCTGCCGTTGTCGAGCGCTCCGACCAGCGTGTTCGAGAATCGTTCGGTTTGTGTGCGCGTCTCGCTCAGCAAGTCGGACGCCTTGCCGACGGTGTCAAGCGAGTTGGTGATTTCCGAGGCGAGCGCGATGTTGGACTGTTTGGCCGAATCGATGGTGGTGAGGGCCTTGTCGAGCGTGGAGCGGGTGTCGCGCAGCTGCTGTTGGACGGTTTCGAGCTGGTTGATGGTGTCGGTCAGATCGTTGACGACGTCGCTTTGCGCGCTTTTCACGCTGCCGGTGGTTTCTCCCGCTGCCTCCTTCACTTCCTTTGCCACGGCGTCGGCCACGCTGGAAACGAAAGTGGTGTTGATCTGCTCGTCGATCGTGGTCGCGCCCGTATCGGTGATTTTCGGCGCGATCGCGTTCAGCTTTTCGTTGATGTAGTACGTGATCGACGGTCGGTCGCCTTTACCGGTGACGGTACCGATTAGTCTGGAGCTGAAGTCTTCCGGCAGTACGATCGCCGCATAATATTTGCCGGATTCCACGCCTTCGATGGCTTGCTGCTTGGGAACGAAACGCCAGCCGAGCTGATGGTTCTTCTTAAGCTGGTTGACGGTCTGCTGGCCAGCGTCGAGATGGCCGACCAGCGTGGAGGTTGTGCCCTTGTCCTCGTTCGCCACAGCGACTTGGATGTTGCCCGTGTTCGCGTACGGGTCCCAGTTGGCGAGGATATTGCACCATGCGTACAGTGATGGGATGATGGCCACACCCAGCGTGACGACGAGCGCCACGGGGTTCTTCAGAATGCGTTTCACGTCTCGAAGGAAGATGGCGAAAACCTGGTGCATCAAGCCTCCTCGCGGGTATTGGTCGCAACATCTACGTGCGGCGGCATGCCCGTGCGGGAACACCCGGTTGGGCTCTTCGTCGCGCGATCCGGTGGACATTCTATGACTTCCGATGGAACGATCGCAATGGTTTCGCCATGTTTATTGGTCGGTCCCGCAAGTGTCGGGATATGAGACGAAAACGCTCGGCATATGGCTCTAGTGGGGCGGGCGACCTGGATATGGAGCGGACGGTCGGGAAAACGGAAAGGAAAGATGGCGAATGTTGTCACATGACAAGTGGGATAGGGTTGGGCGATAATGGAGGCATGACTATTGCAACGCCGGAACGTTATGCGCAAATGCTGGACGCCGCACGCCGCGGCGGTTACGCCTATCCCGCGATCAATGTGACCAGCACGCAGACCCTGAACGCCGCACTCCAGGGTTTCGCCGAGGCGGAATCCGATGGCATCATCCAAGTCTCCGTAGGCGGCGCCGCCTACTTCTCCGGGCAACGCGTCAACGACCGCGTCACCGGCTCGCTTGCCTTCGCAGCCTTCGCGTACGAAGTCGCGGCGAAATACCCCAACATCACCATCGCCCTGCACACCGACCACTGCGCCAAACAGTATTTGGACGAATGGGTGCGCCTCTTGCTCGACCATGAAGTCGAACAGGTGAAGCACGGTCAGGAACCGACCTTCCAGTCACACATGTGGGACGGTTCCACAGTGCCGCTGGATGAAAACCTCGACATCGCAGAAGAACTGCTCGACAAATCCCAAGCCGCGCACACCGTGCTGGAAATCGAAATCGGCGCGGTCGGCGGCGAAGAAGACGGGCACAGCGCCGAAATCAATGACAAACTGTATTCCACGCCCGCGCAAGGCATCACCGTCGCGCAACGACTCGGCCTCGGCGAGCGCGGACGCTACATGGCCGCCTTCACCTTCGGCAACGTGCACGGCGCATACAAACCGGGCGTGGTGAAACTGCGCCCCGAACTGCTCGACGAAATCCAGACCACGGTCGCGCTCGCGATCAAGGCCGGCGAAATGCCCGACCCCGCGCACTCGCTGGATGTCGCTCCCGGTAAGCCGTTCGCCCTGGTGTTCCACGGCGGTTCCGGCTCCGCGCCGGAGGAGATCGCGCAGGCCGTGAGCTACGGCGTGGTGAAGATGAACATCGACACCGATACGCAGTACGCATTCAGCCGTGCGGTGGCCGGTCACATGTTCTCCAACTATGATTCGGTGCTCAAAATCGACGGTGAGGTGGGCAACAAGAAGCTGTACGATCCGCGATCCTGGGGTCGTGAAGCTGAATCCGCGATGGCCGCGCGTGTGGTCGAAGCATGCAAGCAGCTCGGCAGTGCCGGGCGCGCGCTGAACTAGCCAACGGTCTTTCGAACTGTTTTCGGGCGTTTTCTGGTCTGTTTTTCGGACCGGTTGCAATCCGATTACGGTCGGTCCGGAGCCGTGAGCATCCCTCAGACCCGGTAGAGGGTGAAGAGTAACCTTTGTAAGGCTTTAGGCGCAAGGCTTAAGGCAGAATCGCGTACGCACGGAGGTGCAACAACATGCCTGGAATTGTTTTGATCGGTGCCCAGTGGGGAGACGAGGGCAAAGGTAAGGCAACGGATCTGATCGGCACGAAGGTCGACTACGTCGCCCGTTTCAACGGCGGCAATAACGCAGGCCACACCGTGGTCGTCGGCGACGAATCGTACGCACTGCACCTGCTGCCGTCCGGCATCATCAGCCCCAACACCACCCCCGTCATCGGCAACGGCGTCGTCGTCGATCCGGAAGTGCTGTTCCAGGAGATCGACGGCCTTGAAAGCCGTGGCGTGGACTGCTCCCGACTGCTGGTGAGCGAAAGCGCGCACATCATCGCCCCGTACCACCGCGTGCTCGACAAGGTGACCGAACGCTTCCTCGGCAAGCACAAGATCGGCACCACCGGCCGTGGCATCGGCCCGGCATACGCCGACAAGATCAACCGCGTGGGCATCCGCGTGCACGACCTGTTCAACGCGGAGCATCTGCATGACAAGGTCGAGGCCAGCCTGCATCAGAAGAACCAGATGCTCGTCAAGCTGTACAACCGTCGCCCGATCGACGTGGACGAGACCACCGACGAGCTGCTCAAGCTCGGCGAACGCCTGAAGCCGTACGTGGCCAACACCTCCCTGGTGCTCAACAAGGCGCTTGACGAAGGCAAGACCGTACTGTTCGAAGGCGCTCAGGCCACCATGCTTGACGTGGACCACGGCACCTACCCGTTCGTGACTTCCTCCAACCCGACCGCCGGCGGCGCCTGCACCGGCACCGGCGTTGGCCCGACCAAGATCACCCGCGTGATCGGCGTCTCCAAGGCGTATGTGACCCGCGTGGGCGAAGGCCCGTTCCCGACCGAACTGTTCGGCGAGGACGGCGAATGGCTGCGCGCCCAAGGCCACGAGTACGGCGTGACCACCGGTCGCCCGCGTCGCTGCGGTTGGTTCGACGCGGTCGTCAACCGTTACGCGGCCCAGGTCAACGGCCTGACCGACATCGTGCTCACCAAGCTCGACGTGCTCACCGGCCTCAAGGAAATCCCGCTGTGCGTGGCGTACGACGTCAACGGCGAGCGTCGCGACGATATGCCGACCGACCAGGCCGAGTTCGCCGCCGCGAAGCCGATTTACGAGTCCATGCCGGGTTGGGACGAGGACATTTCCCAGGTCCATGACTTCAACGATCTGCCGAAGACCTGCCAGGATTACGTCAAGCGTCTTGAGGAACTGTCCGGCTGCCGCATTTCCGTGATCGGCACCGGCCCGCAGCGCGACCACATCATCCAGATCAACTCGCTGATCGACTGAAGCTGATTCGGCTGATTCGTCGATATGAACGTCGGTAACGAACGTCAATGACAAGTGCCGGTGGGCCTGTGCCTGCCGGCACTTTGCGTATGGTGCGTGCGATGGCGTGCGCGTATGACGCACACCGCATACACACCGACGGGGTGCGCGGCGGAGGAACGGAAAAGGGGAGTGCGATGACTGCAATGCCGCCTAACGACAGGTTCGACAGGTTTGACAGGTTCAGCAAACTGGTCCCGCGATTCGACCACCTGAAATGGAAGATGGCCGCTGCCGGCATTCTCGTCGGCCTGATTTCCGGCTTCCTCGTCGTCCTCTACCGTCTCGGCATCGAATACGGCACCGACACCGCGCGCTGGATCTACGCGCGCATCCGCGAAACCCCGTGGCTGGTCGCACCGTGGGCGGTCGCCGCAATCGCAGCCGCGCTCGCCATCGCATGGATGGTCAAAAAAGAGCCGATGGCCGGCGGCAGCGGCATTCCGCAAACCAACGGCGTGGTGATCTGCGGCCTGAAAATGCGATGGCAGACGATTCTGCCGGTTCGCTTCATCGGAGGCCTGCTCGGATCGCTCTTCGGCCTCTCGCTCGGCCGCGAAGGACCGTCCATCCAAATCGGCGCATCGGGCGCGCAGTTCCTATCGCACCGGCTGCGCGGCAAGAAACGTGAGGACGTGCAGGAGCATTATCTGGTCACCGCCGGTGCCGCGGCCGGCCTGTCCGCCGCGTTCAGCGCACCGCTGTCCGGCATGATGTTCGCTTTGGAAGGGGTGCATCGCAGTTTTTCGCCCGCGATTCTGATGGGCGCCACCGCCGCGTCCCTGACCGCCGATTTCGTATCGAAATACTGTTTCGGCCTGCGTCCGGTGCTTGACTTCGGCACCATCGGCCAACTGCCGCTCGGCGAATACGGGTGGCTGATTCCGCTGGGATTGGTGGCCGGTTTGGTTGGTTCGCTGATGAACCGTTCGCTGCTCGGCTTCCAAACGCTGTACGGCAAGCTTCCCGCATGGAGCCGCCCTTTGATCGCGATCGCACTCGCGCTGCCAATCGGCATTTGGCTGCCTGACGTGCTCGGCGGCGGCTCGAACCTGATCGCCATGGCCGAGCATGCGCGCGTCGGCTTGGGCATGCTGTGCGTGCTGTTCGTGGCGAAAGTGCTGTTCACCTCCACCAGCTTCGGTTCAGGCGCTCCCGGCGGCATTTTCATGCCGATTCTCGCGGTTGGCTCACTCGCCGGCGGTATCTGCGGCGAGACGTTGCACCAGTTCGGCAACCTGCCGTCCGATTCCGTGGCGATTTTCTCGGTATGCGTGATGACGGGCACGCTGGCCGCGTCCGTGAAAACACCGATCACGTCGATTCTGCTGGCCGTGGAAATGTCCGGCACGTTGACGCACATGCTGCCGGTCGCCGCCGTCGCGTTCATCGCGCTGCTCGTCTCCGACCTGCTGCGTACGAAACCGATCTACGGCGAGCTGCTGGAACGGTACATGCGCGCGCAAGGCGGCACGACGGCAATCGCCAATCGCATCGACAACGGCATCATGGAACTGCCTGTGGAAATGGGCGCGACCGCGGACGGCAAGCTGATGCGTGACGTGCGCTGGCCGTACGGCTGTCTGGTGATTGGCCTGCGTCGCGGCGAACGGCAGATCGTGCCGCATGGCGATACGCGGCTGCGCGCCGGCGACTATCTGGTCGTGCTGTTCAGCGGCGAGGACGAAAGCGACGCACGGCATGCGATGCGGCGGCTGTGCGACGTGTCCGTCTGACGCGGCCTTACTGTCTTCCATAACCATTCGTAGACGTCTAGGGCCACCCGAAGTTATCCACAGTTATCCACCGAATCGGACATGTTCGATGTTTGGTTGCAATGCACGTGTAGACTCGTACAAGGTTAGGAAGACGGCACCTGCGGCCAGCTCGTTGCCGTATGGCTGGGGCGGAACGACGCTGTCCGCGGAAAGCCAAGTACAAGGGGAACGTGATGGAATCGCAAGAACAACGGGCGGCAGACTCGCCAAACGCGGGTGATGAGCCGAATCCCGCCACACAGTCGATCGACGTCGCCGAAGTGGCGCGCGCGGATGTGCGCCCGTCCGGTGCCGCCGCATCCAAGCATCCGCCGCAGATTCCGCTCGCGCCGATGAAACGCATGCAGGCGCGATTCAACCCTCTTGCCGATGGTCTGATGTATCTCGTGGTGTTCGTCGGCGGCTTCGTCGGCGTCGGGTTCCGTCGTGCCACGGACCTGCTGCTGCCGTCGGTGAACGGTTCGCCGTTCGTGGTGGGCACGTTCGTGTCGAATATGCTCGCCTGCTTCCTGTTTGCGATGCTGACCGAATACATGGCGACCGCGTCGTGGCTGCGCCGCAGGGTACGGCAGGTCGTCAGCCGTGGCGTCGGGCTTGGTTTGCTTGGCGGACTGTCGACGATGTCCGGCGTGATGTTGGAAACCATGGAAGGCATGCGCGAGCAGCGTTTCGGCAGCGCGCTCGGCTATCTTGCGGGAAGTTTCGCCGGCGGTCTGATCGCGGCCGCGGTTGGCGTGGCGCTGATGCAGGCGTTGCTGGCGCGCGGCACACGCAAGCGGGTCCGTAACGCGATCGCCGATGCCTCCACGGCTTCCGTATCCTCAATGTCCGATTCGGGCGATTCGGACGCGTACGGCATCGTGCAGGACGTCCAGATGACCGACACTGCAGTATCGGCTACGCAGAGTGTTACGCAGACGGTCCCCATGGCCGATTCGGGCGAATCGGACGTGCCGGCCGCGCAAAATGTGCAGAACAACGTGCCGGACGCGCAGGGCGTGCGCCACGTGAAGGTGGCGGATGCGGCGCATTCGGCCGCGCAGGCCGCGTTGGAGGCCGCGCAGGCGGCACAGCAGGCGGCCCAGGTCGCCCAGCAGGTCGCGCAGACCGGGCAGGTGCCGAAAATCGAATCGCAGCCGCAGTCATCGCAACCCGTCGCACCTCTGCCCAGCTTCGAACCCAAGCCGGTCACCGCGGAAATCCCGCTCGTCGCCGACCCGACCACAGGGGAGGTGCGCTGATGACCTGGATGATCTGCCTGTTCGGCGGCATCGGCGCCATGGCCCGTTATGTGCTTGACGTGTCGATCCAACGCAGCTGGAACCGTGACGGCAACCACAGCTTCCCCCTGGCCACGCTCGTCATCAACGGCGTCGCCTCCCTGTGCGCCGGCATCGCCATGATGTCGTACTATGCGCAGTCGGTTGATATGGGCACGGTAATGACGTTCGTTGTGGGGTTCCTCGGCGGATTCTCAACATTCTCGTCGGCGATCAACGAGGTGCTGTCGCTGATTCGCAAACGCCGTTTCGCCATGGCCCTGGGCTATGGCGCTGCCACGGTCGCGGTGCCGCTCGCCTGCGTGGCGCTCGGATTCGGCATCGCCATGCTGGGCGGCCACGCATAGCTGTCACCGGCTCAGCCGCGCGTAATTTTCACGTTACACGGGCGGTCATCGGGTAACGTTCAGGAAATCTGAGCGCAACCGCGCGAGCTGTTTCCTCTCCTACGTTGTGAAAACAACAAGAGAGGAAAAACCTATGACAGCCGTAACGTATCTCACACGGCATCGTCGACCGGGAATCGTCATACTCTGTTCGATTGTCGCCGTTCTCTCGATGCTTTTCGTACTCCCTCCCGCCATCGCGTCCGCAGCCGATTCCGGCGCGCAGGCCGTCGATGAATGCAATCCGACCGCCAGCAACGGCTGCGTCAACGGCATCCTGCAGGACGCCGACAAGAAGCCGATCGCCGACGTCACCATCACGCTGTCCGGCAAGGCAACGGCGGAAACCAAAACCGCTGCCGACGGCAAGTGGGCGTTTTCCGTTGCCGATGATGGCGATTACACCGTCACCATCGACGCATCCGTTGCGAAAGAGCACGGTCTGAAGGCAAGCAGCGCAACGGTGACGATCAGGAAAGCCAGCTTCGACAAGCAGCGCGGAGTCGTCCGTTTCGACCAAGCTGGCGATTCCACCGGCAGTGGCACGTCCGGCACATCCGGATCGACGGCGGCCACGCAACGCAAGGGGCGGTGCGACGCAAGCGAGATGATCGCAAGTGTCGCACCGCCCCTTTTGCGGGCGGAACGCATGTGGAGTACATGCGGAGCGTGCGTGGAAGATGCGTGGAACGCGTCGTGAAACATACGTCGTTCACGGGTGAAAAAGTGGATTTTTCGGGGGAATTGAAGAGGGGGAGGACGTCTTTCGTCAATTGATAGTTCATATTGTGCGAACGATTGCAAAGAAACGTTACAGATGCATGTAAAATAACACATAATATCGCGATTTGTAAGGAAACATCCCGACGATGCGGGGGAGAGGTGTTGGGCAATGGTCGGCATGCGTGACGTGGCGAAAGAGGCCGGGGTCTCGCTGAGCACGGTTTCGCTAGTGGTCAACAAGACGGGCTACGTGTCCGACGACATGCGCGCGCGCGTCAAAGCCGCCATGAAAGAGCTCAATTACGTGCCCAACGAGCTGGCACGCAACCTGTACAAGAACCGCACGAACCTGGTCGGCGTGATCGTGCCGACCATCCGCCACCCCTTCTTTGCCACCCTTACCGCGCATCTGCAACGCGAGCTGGCCGCGCAAGGACTGCGCACCATGCTGTGCTCCACCGCCGACGCGGAAAACGGCGAGGTTGAATACGTGGACATGCTGCGCCGTCACATGATGGACGGCATCATCGTCTGCTCGCACACCACCCATCCGAACGATTACTGGACGTCCATCCACCGCCCGATCGTCGCCTTCGACCGTGTGCTGGGCGGCGGCATCGCGTCGATCGGCTCCGACCATGAGCAGGGCGGCCGGCTCATGGCGCACATGCTGGTCAACACCGGCGCGCACCACGTGGTGATGATCGGCGGCCCGCGCGACCAGTTCTTCGATTTGGCGGCGCGCAATGGAGACAGCCCGGACGATTTCGACCTGCACAAGACGACGTTCCCGACCGTCCGCTACTACCTTGCGCTGGAGCAGGCGCTGAAGGCGGCCGGCGTGCGGTACGAGTACGTCGAAGCCGGCAATGTGGAGGATTTCCAAGGGTATAAGAACGCGGTGAATGCTGTGCTCAACAGTATGCCGGTGGACGGCGTCGATGCCGTGGTCAGCTCCGATATCGGTGCCGCGCTTTGCGTGCGCGAAGCGATGCGGAGGCATATTTCGATTCCGCGCGACCTGCAGATCATCGCCTACGACGGCACGTATCTGACCGACCTGGCCGGTATGAAAATGACCGCGGTGGCGCAGAATTTCGACAAAATCGCGCAGGTCGCGGTCGGCAATATCGTTCGTGCGATCGCCAAGGAAGGGGATGCCAAGGCAGATGCGACAAGCGCCACGGGACGCAAGCCGTACGAGCCGGACGTGCTGATTCCCGTGACGCGCAAACTGGGCGATACCACGCGCTAAGCGGGCCGTATCGCCCATCATTGGACGGGCCGTTTTACCTGCTAAGCGGGTCGTTTCGCCTTATTCGTAATCGCCGGTCGGACCGATCTTCAACGCGTCCTCGTGCGTGCGGCCCGAATGGATCGCATCGTTGATCGCCTGGATTTCCGCCGCATCCACGGCAAGTGCGCGCCCATCGATCTCGCTGATCGGAATGGACCACCCTCCGTGCGTCATGTACAGGCTGTCCGCTTCGCGCAGCTCGGCGATCGGCAGCTTCCTGTACTCCGCCTTCTTGCCTTCTTCGAGCGCCCAGGCGAACATTTCGCGCTGTGATGTGCCATTCAGAATACCGATGCGCGGGTCGGGCGTGACGAACGTATCGCCATAGCGTGCCACAATCGACGAATTCGGGCATTCCATCGTGTAGCCGTCCTCCGTGAACAGAATCGCGTCGCCGACGCCACGGCGGGCGCATTCGCGGTGCACGGCGCAGTTGAACGCGTAGCTCAGCGTCTTCGCGCCGTTGAGCAGCCACGGGGCGCGTGCGGTGATGTCCGACGGGTAGCCGCGCGTCATCGAAGCCATGGTGATCGGTTCCAGCGAATGCAGCGTGCCCTTCGCGTCAAGGAAGATGTAGACGGTCGGCGTGCGGTCGGCCGCCTTGCCCACGCCGGTGTCCGGATCGAGACCACGGGAGACGATGATGCGCAGCATCGGACCGGGTTCCGGATCGTCATACTGGTCGATGACCAGCTGGACCGCGCGGGTGAGCGCGGGAATGTTCGGCTCGGGCATGTCCACCAGGCGGGCGGAATTGGCGAGACGCTTCAGATGGTTCTCCAACGAAACCGGGAAACCCTTCCATACCGTGGTCGCTTCGAAAATGCCGTCGCCGCGCAGCGCGCACAAATCGAACGCGTTGATGATGGGGCTTTCCGGATCGACGAAACGAACCAGATCCGCGTCGGGCGCCACGCCTGCGCCTCCGAATAGCGTCTTGCCGTTACCGACTGCCAGAACGATCGAACTCATGGGAACCTCTCTTCCGCGCTCCGCGTCTTTTGATTGCCGCTTTATTGCTGTTGCGCTGTTGTGTTGCGTCAGCGTTCGCGTGCGTCTTCGGCGTCCAACCTAACCATGGTTTGTTTCCACTTGGCACCGCCAATTTGCAATGCGGAAACATACGCGTCATGAATCGCGCGGCTCCCGTAACGTTCGGCGACCAAGGTGAGGGAAAGCGGCTCTGAACGTCCGTTTCTGCGGAATCTGATTTCGGGGTTCGTCGGCAGTTCGTTCGGAAAAGGCCGGACGGCGGCCGACGGGAAAGGTGAGCGCAATGGTGGATGGGATGTCCGATATGGGAACAACCGAACTTGGCGCGGCGAGCACGCCCGAACAGGCGCGCGCCGCGTTCCGTGACGGCCTGGTCCGCCCGACCTGCGGCATCGCGCAAGGCTACGCGCAGGCGAATCTGATGATTCTGCCCAAGGAGCAGGCATTCGATTTTCTGCTGTTCGCGCAGCGCAATCCCAAACCTTGTCCGCTGCTGGAAGTGATGGAGCCGGGCGTCACCGCACCCGTCACCGCGCCGGGCGCCGACATCCGTACCGACGTGCCGTTGTACCGCGTGTGGAAGCGTGGCGAACTGGTGGCCGAAGTGCCCGATATTCGCGAGTATTGGCGATCCGATTTGGTCACGTTTGTGATTGGCTGCAGTTTCACATTCGAGTTTCCGCTGATGGAGGCGGGCGTGCCGGTGCGGCATATCACGGCAGGCCGCAACGTGCCGATGTACGACACGTCGATCGAGTGCCGTTCGGCCGGCGCGTTCCATTCGACGATGGTCGTGTCGATGCACGGCATGAGATGCGTGCTGCGGCGACTGCGGCAGAAGGGACG
>OKTV01000125.1_pt1 | contig 14090 bp, 10 predicted proteins | sample 1606551 | NCBI WGS metagenome assembly OKTV01 (sample SAMEA3882507, study PRJEB24775) | human gut metagenome | biome: human-associated habitat; feature: intestine environment; material: feces | place: Netherlands | collected 2009/2010 | reverse complement strand
AGAAAAAAGCTATGTCGTATCCTAAAGTTCTATTTTTAGCAATAAATTTTACGTTATCTAAAAATAAAGAAATGATGAATTTTGGTAGAAAAATACCCCCTTGCCATAGACCAGCCCAAAATCCATAAATCTCAGCATCACTTATTTCATGAGTAAGAAGATAAACATAACACAACAGTATTACTCCCCCACAAACAAAGTGTTTCTTTATATTCGCTTTCACTTTTAATCCTTTTGTATTCATAACAAACAATATTTAATTATAAAACATAACACGAAATATATTCTGTGTACAAAATTACTCTTATTTTTGAAAATATCAGGTTAATAATTTGTTAGTTTTAGGTTAGAAAAATATCCTCCGATACACTTTCATTATATAAAGTTCACCTCCAAAAACACGCAGATTATTCTGCGCCTACTTCTCTACCAGCACATCCTGCTCCTCGTAGCTGTCGAATCCCAGACTGAGATCGGCACCTCTTTCCTTGAAAATCTCCAGGAGTTCTGCCTGCATCTGAGGATTGAGAGGGAACTCGCCATTCCTTGCCTTGTAGAAACGGCGCTGGGTGAACGGCGTATATACGTTCAGATATTTGGCATTGCCCGATGGGATGGATTTGCAGAGACGGCTGAAACCTCTTGCCCAGCGCTGACGTTCGGAAACGAGATGATAAGGACAGACTTCTCCCTCTACCTGGAGAAGATCGGTATTCAAGACCATGAAGGAAGCTTCTTCTGACTTTGCCTTCTGATAATTGGCGTAGCGGGCACAGGTGTTGCTACGGCTGCAGGATGCCAACGGGCATGTAATGTTGTAAGGAATGTACTTGTTCATATTTGCGTAATGTTTTAAAAGTTATTCTATAGTCTATTATATATGTAAGGTGTGATGGTACTTACGAGATGTCGGAACGTCTCTGAGAGGTCGGCATGATAGTCCTGACGGGTGGTAAAGAGGCACCTTTCGATTATTGCCTCACTACGGCACAATATTGCCCTTTACCAGGGCAATATCTTGCCATTGCCAGGCACGAAACGATACGTCGGGAGATAGAAAGGCCTTGCTCTCCATTTTACTCTTCACCCTTCACCTTTTCGCCTGAAACCCCGATAAACACTAGGGTTGCGAGAGGTGAAGGGGTGGCTCAACCCTTCACCACCCTTCACCCACCCTTCACCTTTTCGAGTAAGCGGCTCCGCGTTTATACCTTGCATAATTCAAAAAAGCAGTAACAGCTGATTAAACAAATGCTGCTACTGCTTTTTCCATCGGTCAGGAAGTAAGTCTCTATATTTCTCCAGTGGGGTATTCGGTTGCCATTCAATGGTCTTTTCTATGACATCGCTAATGTATTCAAACAGATTGATGCCATTCAACTTGCATGAAATAGCTATAGAATATAGGATAGCTCCCCGTCTTGCTCCTTCGTGTGAGCCAAAGAACATAGAGTTTCTTCTTGATTCCTAAGACATAGCCAAATTTTTGAGCAACTTTTTGTGTTAATAAATACAAAAGAGGTATTTTGGAACATACAGGCACTACAATATCGGTAGCAGAAATGGTCATAATTGACTTTTCTGTTACAAAACAACACGGAACTCGTTCTTTTAATAGCGTGTGGCTAGATTCCTAATTAGTTATCCGTGTTTGTGTCTTTACAAGACTCTAAATGGCAGTAGCACAGACTGCTATAGTTCACTTGTTTCGGACTTATGATATTGCAAGTTTTTCATTGCTGCTCTTTGAATCCAACGGTTCCCATTTTCTGTTCTGCTTACCTATGGCGAACATTCTGAGAACAAGTTTGAACTTAACGGCATTCAATGCCTTGCGTTTTGTGTCTGAATCTTGCTTACCTCCTAATTTACGGTTATAAAATGATTGTAACTCTGCATCATATTGTACAACAACTGTGGCCGCCATGGATAGATCTGCTTTCGCCTGACCATCACAGCGTGCTGAAGGTCGGGGACGCCATTTCACACTGGTGCCTGAAGTGCGGAAGTGCGGTGCCACGCCGACATAACTGGCATATTGCCTTGCTGTTTCAAAAGCGGTAAAGTTTCGGGTAATGACAATGACATTTATGGCATTGACGAAGCCTATTCCCGGTATTGTCAGAAGATTCTTGTAAGTAGACAAGAGGCTATCGTCTGTAGCCAGCAACTTCTGTTCTTCCAACTCGATGTTCTCAATGTCACGGCTGAATTTTTTGATGTAGCCATCATATAACTGGGCATCTTCCTTTGTGATGCATAGCTGTCTTCTGTTCATGAAGCATGTACGCTGTTCCACCAGGAACTTACGCTCATTCATCAGTGCCTTGAGTCTCTGCATGGTCTTGTTAGGCATATTATAAGGCTTGACACATTCAGTACCATTATAGCGATAGAGAAAGTCTGCAATCTTGGCAGAGTCAATCTTGTCGCTCTTGTCCTTGGGCCCCATGGGATAATGCTTTACCACATGGGTGGAGAGCATGCAGAACTGATAGCTCCTGGCATTAAGAAACTTCTCCAGCTCCATGGAATAGCTGCCGGTGAACTCCATTCCGAAGAGACAGTTCGAGAGAACCACATGATTCTTCTTGAGCCATGTGCACATTTCGCCAAATCCCTTGCGGGAATTGTTGAATACATCGTGAGAAAAGTCCTTAATTGGGGTTTCTTCACAGAAAATTGATACGTCAATGACATTTTTTGAGATGTCGATGCCGATAAATGATTTATTTTTCATACCTTTGTACCGCATTTTGCAGGAAGGAGCTCTCTATGTCAGGGTAAGCCACATCTTTTAAAAGCTTCCACGGCTAATTCCCTAAACGGCACTTGACCTGGCATTTCAGGCTGGGGAGACTAGATCAGGGAAAGGTCTTTGTCTAAGACAAAATAGTTCACTACCCCCGTCCGGAGTTCCTTCCATTTCAGATGCTCCGGCAAAGGTAGTGAAAAAAACGCAGACAAAAGACTTAGTCGGGAAATAGTTATGCTCTAAGAAGTGCGATAGTTCACTTTTGCTGCATTTTAGTTCTTGTATGCATCTGTCTCCACGTATGGTGTTCCACGCTTTATCACGGCAAACATACGAAGGACTAGCTTGAACTTGACGGCATTGAGCACGATACCACCGCATTTTTCCTTTCTCTTGCGTATCCAATAGTCTCTTATTGAAGGATTGTTCTTTATGGCGGAAAGGACAGCTATGGATAAGTCTGCCTTGGCTTCTGAAAAGCCTTTCTTGGAAACCCCCGTTTTCTTTCTTACTGAGGTACCTGATTCTTTTTTAAATGGGGCTATTCCTATGTAACAGGCATATTTGCGAGGATTGCTGATTGCAGTGAAATTTTCCGTCAATACAATGGTTTCCAACGCTATGATGCGACCAATGCCAGGAATGGAGGTCAGCAGATTGTAATTCTTGCTGATGTTTGCATCTTCCTGCATGTAGCTGTCAATCTCCTTGTCTATTGCTTTCAGGTTTTCCTTCATGTTCTTCAGCAGGAGTTTCTTGCGTTCTACGGATAAGTCTGTGTCGTATGCGCAGATATCATGAAGCTGCTGCTTATAGAGAGTTGACTGCTTGGTGTTCTGCTTACGCTCTGCCAGCAGTCTCTTCAACTTAAAATAGACAGGTGAGGGAAGCTTGGAGGGATTGCGAAGAATCTTCTTGTGGTTCTGCTCACAATAGATTGCTATTCTGAAAGCATCCAGTTCATCAGTCTTGATACGGTCTAGAGAGCGCTGGTCATCATCCAAGTCTGGCTCGAAGCGATGCATTTTGCGAGGTTCCACCATACCATAGATATATTCTTTGGATTCCAGCCATAATCTGAAGTTTTGGTTATAGAGTCCAGTATATTCCATACAGAACAAAAAGGTATCGAAGTCTTTTCCTACCTTTGCGACCCAGGAGCCAATCTTTTTGAACCCAGCATCATCATTGCTCACCTTAATATGAGCATTCTTCCAGTCGATGGTTTCACCATCATAATAAGCAAGGTCGAGAGTCTTCTTGGAGACATCTACGCCAAAGTAAAGTTCCTTATCCATATTATTGACATTTTAGCATTAAATGGAAACAAGAAAACATTTGGCTTGGCGAAGGACTGAATCAAAAAATAGTGATATTCTAGAGTGACATACAGTTCACCTTAACACCCGTTAACCAATTCGTTTAAACTTGTTTCCAGGTGCAAAGGTAAAAGTGAAGTGCGGAAAGAGATGCTAAATAACTGAAAGATGAGGAACAAAAGTACTGATTTTATTCATTTTATCCATCGTATTGAATAAAATCAGTACTTTTTTATTCAATACAAATGATATATTGAATATTTTTTTGTATCTTTGCCTCGGTTTAATCAATTCATCAGAAGAGAAATGAGAACAATTATCAATAACCAGAAAAAGGAACGGGATACTCTGCTTTCCCGTCCTTACCTTACACGTCATACCCAATATGATGTGCGGGGGAACTCAAATGCTCTAATTTGACTATTGTTACGATGAATGAGGAAAGAGTAATTGAGAAAAATGGATATAAGGTCAAGGTTTTGCCTATATATAAGTTTTAATGAGCGACAACACTGCGGATGCTGATTCGCGGTGGGTTTCCTTGACATTTGATGTTACCAAACGTTAAATATAACCTATTCAAAGACATTTTCTACATAAAAATGCAAAAAAAATGAAAGTTTTGTGTATATTTGTCCCCACTTTGCAGTCCTAATAAAAAGGGGCTCTAAAATCTCTAAACTTTATGATATGAAGAACGAAAAGAAAAAACAGAAGGAGAATTTAAGGCTTCTCAGAAGCTATTCTCTGTGTGCGTGTATGATCTTTTTGGGTGGAATCGCTTTTCCTATGCCTTCAAATGCATCTAATGCAACTGAACTGGCTACCCAGCAGAAAGGCAAGCAGATTTCGGGTACCATAACCGATAGCCATGGTGTGCCTGTGATTGGTGCAACCGTGCTCGAAGTGGGTACAACCAATGCTGCCATCACCGATCTGGACGGTCATTTCACTCTGAATGCACGCCCGGGTGTAAAACTCAAGATTTCCTATATCGGTTTCAAAGACATCTTCGTAACCGTAGGCTCTACCAATGAGTACAACATCGAACTGAAGGAAGATACCGAAGCTATCGAAGAAATCGTAGTTGTAGGTTATGGTACTCAGAAGAAAGTAAACCTCACAGGTGCTATTGCCACCATTTCATCAGATAAGCTGGTCAACCGTACCAGCGCCAACGTAACCAACATGCTGGCTGGTCAGATGCCGGGTGTAACCGTTATCCAGAACAGCGGTCAGCCGGGTGCTGACGGCGGTCTGCTGCGTGTACGTGGTCTCGGAACCATGGGTAACGCCAGTGCGATGGTTGTCATCGACGGTGTGGAATCTACCATGAGCAGCGTGGATCCTAACGATATCGAGAACATCTCTATCCTGAAGGATGCTGCGGCTTCTGCCATCTATGGTGTGCGTGCGGCAAACGGTGTGATTCTGATTACCACCAAGAAGGGTTCACGTGGCCGCGCCATCGTTTCCTACGACGGATACGTAGGTTGGCAGAGTGCAACCCGAATGCCTAAGTTCCTCGATTCATACGACTATGCAACCCTGATGAACGAAGCATACAGAAACGACGGATTGAACGAGCCTTACAGTCAGGATGCCCTGAAGAAATTCAAGGATGGTTCTGACCCGGATCATTATGCCAACTCCGACTGGTTGGGTACCTTGCTGAGCGAGAACGGACTCTTCCACAACCATCACCTGAGCATCAAGGGCGGTAGCGACAAGATTACCTACTCTCTGGCTATCAACTACCACGACAAGGACGGTTTGATAGAGAATACCAACTACAACAAGTTCAATGTACGTGCCAACCTGGAGGCTTACATCAACAAGCGCCTGAAGGTTACTACCAACATGGCAGTATATCGCAGCGTGATGACTGCTCCAGCAGAAGGCATCGACAACCTGATGCACTACGCATTCCGCGAGACTCCGGTAACTCCTATCCAGTTCAAGAACGGCAACTACGCCCTGTTCAAGAACGAGCATAACTCTGTAGCTTCTGCCCGAAACGGCGGAACCAGCAAGCAGATCAACAACAACTTCCAGGGTAGCCTGGGAATGGATCTCGACATCATCGACGGCTTGAAGTTGCGTGGTATTGCTGCCACCACATTCAACCTGCTGGATAATCCTACCCATTTATATACCCAGAGTTTCTACACAGCAGATTCTGATACTCCTGTCAAGACTACCCAGAACCAGCTGACAGAGTATGACGCCAAGAAGGTGGAACTGAACCTCCAGGCATACCTGGACTACAACAAGACCTTCGGTAAGCATACCGTAGGCGCATTGCTGGGTTACTCTCAGATTTACAACCAGATGCGCTACCTGCAGGCATCACGAAAGAACCTGCCTAACTCAAATACACTCGATCAGATCAATGCCGGTGAGGTGACCACTCAGACCACTTACGGTACAGAGACAGAATACTCTCTGCGTTCCGTATTCGGCCGTCTGAACTATTCATACGATGACCGTTACCTGTTCGAGGCAAACCTTCGCTATGACGGAACTTCCCGTTTCCCAAAGAACAAGCGCTTCGGTGCCTTCCCATCATTCTCTGTAGGATGGAGAATCTCAGAGGAATCCTGGTTTAATGTTTCTTGGGTAGATAACCTGAAGCTCCGCGGTTCATGGGGTCTCCTGGGTAACCAGGACACCGTAAGCTCTAACTATCCTTACCAGACTACCTACGAGTATGGTTACGACTACAGCTTCGGCAATACCCTGTATCCAGGTATTTCCATCTCCAGCACGCTGGCTAACAGAGACTTGACCTGGGAGAAGACCAGCCAGTACGACTTCGGTATCGATGCCACCTTCCTGGGCAACAAGCTCACTTTCGGCTTCGACTATTTCCATAAGGAAACCCGAGACATCCTCCTGAAGCTTCCTATCCCTTATACCTTGGGTGTAGGTGCTCCTATGCAGAATGCCGGAAAGGTTCGCAACTCCGGTTTCGAGGTGCAGGTGGGTCATAACAACCGCATCGGTGACTGGACTTACAATGTAGGCGCCAACTTCAGCCGTGTATCTACCAAGATTCTCGACCTGAAGGGTGGTGATACTCCAGGACAGTCGGTAGGTGATCCTTTGTGGGCTTACTATGGCTACGTATGCGATGGCATCTTCAAGGATGAAGCCGACGTGAAGAATCATGTTTCTCAGGCTACCGGAGCTCCAAAGCCTGGTGATTTGAAGTATCGCGACCTGGACGATTCCGGCTCAGTAGACAGCCGCGACCGTAAGGTATTGGGTTCTTACTTCCCAAAGATCAACTTCGGTCTGAACTTCTCTGTTCAGTACAAGGACTTCGATATGAGTGCCTTGCTCCAGGGTGCAGCCGACGTAAAGGGAATGCCAGTGCCAGAAATCAGATATGCATTCTACAATGGCGGTAAGGTGACCGATATTCACATGAACCGCTGGACCGAGAGCAATCCTAATCCGAATGCCGCTTACCCACGCTTGTCAATGAAGGATTCTCAGAACCGAGTAACTTCCAGCTTCTGGGTTCAGGATGCATCTTATGCCAAGTTGAGAAACCTGCAGGTGGGTTATACCCTTCCTAAGCAGCTGACATCTAAATATGGCATTAGCCGATTGAGAATATACAGTAGTATCGACAACCTGTTTACCATCACCAGCTTCGACGGCGTAGATCCAGAGGCAGTATCAGGTAACTACTATCCTCTTACAAGAAATTATTCATTCGGAGTTAATGTAACCTTTTAAAAACGAGTAGATTATGAAATTGAAATATCATTTTTTGAGTGGACTGATCCTTGCCTGCGGTCTGGGATTGAGTTCTTGCAACGATAGCTTCCTGGAGAGAAACCCAAAAGACCAGCTGTCTGACGTATCTTTCTGGAAGACTGCGGATGATGCAACCAAATATGCAACAGGTATCTACCTCTATCTGATAGAGCCGGAGAACCATACGATCATGACCGACTGCTATACAGACAATGCCATCCCGGTTCACGTAGGTGCTGAGCAGGGAGTCTTGTCAGCCGGTACAGCCGTATCGAGCAACCCTCACTTCCTGCAGCTCTGGCAGGCAGCTTACGAGACCATCCGCCGCTGCCAGATATTCTACGAGCACATCGGAGAAGTTTCCATGAACGAGAAGGCAAAGGCGCAGCTCACTGCCGAGGTGCAGTTCCTTGAGGCTTTCGCTTACCACAACCTGTGGAAGTATATGGGCGGCGTGCCTATCCTGGATCATCCGCTGCAGTTGAACGAGCCACTTCCAGCCCGCAGTTCTGCTGAAGAGACCTACGAATATGTTGTGAAGCTCCTGGATAAGGCGGCTCCTAACCTGCCGGAAATCCGTACTGCTGCCGACCATGGTAAGGCTAGTGCCGGTGCTTGCTACGCCCTGAAGGCACGTATGGCTTTCTACAACCACAAGTATGATGTGGCTGAAGCTGCTGCTGAGCAGGTGATGCAGACCGGTAAGTTTGGTCTGTACCCTAACTACGGCGACCTGTTCCAGCCTGTAGCAGAAACCTGCAACGAGATTCTCTTCGACCGTGAGTATGTCGAGAATCCTAAGAATGGCAACGAGGGTAGCGTGATTGGTCTGTTCTTCTCGCCATGCGACTTCGGTGGTTGGGAGGCTTTGTCTCCTACCCAGGATATGGTGGATGCTTATCCATGTACCGACGGTAAGTCTATCGCAGAGTCTCCACTCTACAACCCGGCCAAGCCATTCGAGAACCGCGATCCACGATTGGCCTACTCTATCTTCTGGCCAGGAACCACCTGCGGTCCGATGACCTTTAACAATAAGTATATGGGTGACGGCAGCCATACCCGTACCGGATACTGCATGCGCAAGTACATCAATCCAGACAACTATGGAATCCAGAATTATGACTGGACCAACTTCATCTACATCCGCTATGCTGAAGTGCTGCTCACTTATGCCGAGGCTCGCAATGAGAACCTTTCTGCTCCAGATGCCAAGGTTTATGATGCAGTGAACCAGATTCGCAAGCGTGTGAACCTTCCTGGTTTGAAAGAGGGTCTCAGCAAGGATCAGATGCGCGATGCCATCCGCCTGGAGCGCCGTCTGGAACTGGCATTCGAGGGAATCCATCTCTTCGACACCCGCAGCTACAGAACTACGGAGAAGGATGTTACCAAGCCTGTTTATGGCATCGATCCTGACGGAAAGAAGATTCTGATAGAGACTCGCAAGTTCAATCCTAACCGCGATTACCTGTGGGCTATTCCTCTGAAGGAAATCGACTTGTCACAGGGTGTCTTGAAGCAGAATCCTGAATGGGATTAATTTTTAGTTATTAAATAAGAAGCCTTCTATCATCGATTGCAACGGCAATCTGACGATAGAAGGCTTTATTCTTACCTCGTTTCCACGAACCGGTATTTCACTTTTGCCATCGGATAGTTATCGTTCAGTCGCAGAATGATGCGATAGATGTTATCCTTCCACTGCGTCTTCATGATGCCATCCGTCATCTGCACCTTTTCTACGGATGCCGAAAGATACTGCGCATCATATTCCAGACGAACCAAACCGCCCTGCAGAAGGATTCTGCCTGCCTTCTGAACCACAGGCTTGCCATACGCCATCAGGATAATCTGGTTATCGAAAACCAGACCGTTCAGTCGGTCCTTCTCTATCTGCAGGGAATCAAGCTTGTACTGCTCGGTTACTTCTACCCAGTTGTATTCCCTATCCAGGGCGATGGTACGCTGCCACTTATCCACATGCGCCGCCTCGGTATATGCCTTTTCGAGATTCAGGGTAAGAGAAGAGATGCCCTCGCTGAATACATGGCTCACTTTCTCGGCACGATATTTCCTGCCATCCTTCTGCTCCAAGCCATTGATGATGGGAACGTTGTGATAAGCCGAACGGCAGTTCATCAGTTCAAAACGCTGGTTGCTGAATGACTTGGAGGTATAGGTATCACGCCCCAGGTCGATGACCACCGGCTGATTGTTGTGATAGACGATGAAGTTTCCGACATCATTATGGTTATGGCTTTCGGCATTGTTACCGCCTTTTGCAGCCACAAACCAGTTCTTGTTGCTCGCCACCATAATCTGCGAGTTTTCCAGATAGGCATCTTCCGTCTTTGGCTCCACAGCAGCTGTAGCCTGATACTTCGGCAACATGGAGAGGAGCATCAGTTCCCTACCCAGCTTCGGATAGTTGCCCGATTTCAGGAAGAGCGTTGTAGGCTTGAGGGTATATTGATATTTCTTGCCCACATAAGCTGCCAACTGCATCATCTGCAGGTTCTGGAGATAGGCTCCATAAGGAAAGAGGATGTTGATGTTCGGAACGTTCTGAGCCTGGGCATCCGAGAAATTCACGAAGATAAGGTCGTTGATATACATCGTAGTGATGAACCTACCCATATTCTCCACCTTCTTCTTCTGAGCTTCATTCAATGTCAGAACCGCCTGCTTGGGAGCAAACTGCATGAAATAGAGCGATTCGAAGAACGAGGCTCCGGCACAGTCCCAATAGCTGACACCTTCCTCGCAACCGCCATCATCGGGATAACCCTTCAGAAAGGTTCGCAGACATTGCTGCACTCCCTTGAAGGCTGCATCTCGCTGCTTGGCATCAGATTCGCAGATCAAAACAGTTTCCAACCAGTTGCTCGTAATCCAGGTATTCCAGTTGTTGGCATTGTTCTTCCAGCCCTGCGGCTGGTTCAACACCGGTTGCAGGAATCGGCGTTCTATCTCGCTTCTCACCTGATCACAGAGTCCCTTTTCCTTCCTGTTGATTTCATCTTCCAGCATATAGAGGGTCCAGGCAAGCATGCCTGCCGTCTCTGCATTGAAGAGATCAACCGGCTGGATATCCTTTTCAGGATGGTCTTTCGGATAATGCGCCGGTATTCCCCACCATGGTTCCTTCTCTATAAAATAATGTAAGCCCTTGCGGATGGAAGGCAGAAACCGTCCCCTACCCTGCATAATCTCCGCCATCACCAGACAGACAAACTGTTTTCTGATACCAAAGCTAGCCTCCTCGTATCGGGTACGGTTACCATTGGTTCGGAACTCGGCAAAAGTTTCGGCAGGAATGGCATTCCAAGGCTTCTTCTGATAGAGATTGCCCAACCGGATATAGTCGTTGCGCATCGCCACCGGCACCTGCTTCTGCCAGTATTTATCACCAAGCCTAATATCATTATCAATTTCTTAGTCATATCGTTTACTTTTTGCGTACAAAGTTACGAAATTATAACAAGACCGAAGTCTAGAAAAAGATAATCTTAGAGAAAATATCGCTTTAAGCGGTATTTTAAGAGAGAGAGTTTCACTTTTTCCTCAGTGTATATCTCCAGAACTTGCTACTTCCTCAAAGAATTGGCAGTTAGTTCCAAAAGGCTCTGCAGATATTCATCGTCTGTATCCTTCTTCATCTTATTCAGCGAAGTGGCGCAGAATTTCTTCTCGTCAGCATTCAGCAACTTGCCGTATCCCTTACAAAGCTTGACTATTTTGTTGGCAATGCCAGTCTGGAGGGTACGCCGAGTCACCTGATTTCCAAAATAAGGGTATTGGTCTCTGGCATTCTTAAAGGCAGCACGGAGCGTGTTGAGTTGCATTATAAACTCTGCAGCATCCTTTGGCGGAGTCATCTCCAAGTCATAACTGCGAACCAGATTTTTGTTATACCTGATGTTGCCTAGAGAAACAAGAGAATCCAAACCTTGAACAGCATTCATCTTATAAGATAATGGCTTCTTATAGGTTTGCGGATCCTTGGAGTAGAACTTATATACACTGCCCTTTACCGAACGATCCATTCCCTGATACCATACCAAGGCATAAACATATCGCATGGTAGAATCCTTGCTGTCGCGGAAATACTGCAGGTTATAGTTGCGGTCTTTGTGAGTACCAAATTCGTAAGTCATGGAATTATCCTTGCCATACCCCACCCGATTCGTTTCAAGACTGAGAGAGCCCGCTTTCTTGGTAAAACTAATATAAGCGAGGCGACTATTGCTCAATAAAGCCTTTTGAAAGGTATCCACCATTTTCTGCTTTCTCTCAGGAATAGCGAACTCAAATCCCTTCATCATACCAATATTATAGGTATTCATAGAGGAAGAAGTAACAAAGTCGCCTTTCAACAAATCCTGTGCGAATACATCAAAAGCCTGGTCGATAGCCGGTATAGGCTCCTGAGCATGGCAAGCCGAAGAGAGCATCATCAGGCAAGCCACAAATGCTAATTTAAAAGTTGTTTTCATATTCTTCTTCTTTTTAATTGTTTCTTGTTAATAAACCTCCTGGTCACCATTCACATAGTCCTCATCATGCACATTCTCCTCGCTTTCGAACGAGGCACTGGCAATTTCGGCATTGAGCGCCTGGGTCTGAAGAGCATCGACAAGATAGAGTTTGAAGAACATTTCGTTCTGCTGTTCCTCCATCTCCCGGAGATGCGCATCGGCAAGCTTTTCCGGCTCTGCCAACAAAGAATCGGTAGCAATATTCTGAGCTATCCAAAGCTTTGGAGGAGCAGGAGCAAACAGATGCTGACGATATTTCCCTAGCTTGTGCTTCCTCGTTTTGGGAGATACGGAATCACCCGACTTTTTTATCTTTTCAGGTATGGAGAGATCGGCATTTGTCGATTTCTCCTCGTGGACAACAGCAGAATCAACATCCTCATGAGTCGTTCTTCCATCGAGTTGAACCATCTTCGAATCATCCTGATGCCCTGTCTGTCGCCCTATCCAAGGAATGGCAATCACAAAGAGCAGGGCGATGGATGCAGCCATACCTATCGGCAAGCATAGGCGACGCATTCGTGCCTTAGTCTTCGGATGAGCATCTTCTACATGATTCTCTGCCTCATAGTCGAGGGGCATCCCCTCATCGAAATATCCAAACATCAGCTGATATTCCTTCAAGTCATCGCTCACATCGGGATGCTGACGAAACCACTCCCCTAGCAGAGCCTCCTCTTCCAGAGAAGTCTCACCAGCCATAAATCGGTCGAGCAACAGTCGTATGTCCTTTTCTTTTTCGTTCATATCCAGTTTCCTCCTTTATTGATTATACATAAGAGCTATCGACATCTTTTTCTGATTTCCTGCAACATCTGCTTTCTTGCCCTCGAAAGCAAGACAGATACAGATTCTGGGGTGATGCCCACGATTTGCGCTATTTCCTCAGAGCTTTTCTTCTCTACCTGTCGCAGATAAAGCACCTGATATTGGTTGGAGGGCAGAGTCTTGAGGCGTTTTTGCAGCCACAGCTCGTTCTCCGAGTTTTCCACTTCCACATCGGGCGGCGCATAGTGGCTAGGCGACTTATCGAAAGGCTGGGCATCTATCGAAATCATCTTCCGCTTGCGAAAGAAGTCGATGCAAAGATGCTTGGCGATGCAACCCATCGAACCTTTGGCATGAGCAGCAGACTGAATATCATCCTTGATGGCCCAGAGCTTGAGCATCGCATCCTGTGCGATATCCTCAGCCTCATCGCAGCCAACACCATAACCTTGACTGATCTGCAAGGTTATCTGCCGCAACTGCGGAACGATATGGATGAATTCATTCTCTGTCATTAGCTCTCTTTTGCTTTATTTATTCAAAACTACAACATAAACGGAAAAGAAGTGTTTTTCTTAATGGGATTAACCTATATTAACAAGAAAGCCTGGCAATAACGGTTGCCAGGCTTTCTTATTTTATAAAACTGCAAATTATTTATCCAAAGCATTCAAGTTCTGATAGAACCAGACATTCATCTGGTTGGCACCACGATGATTCCAGGCATAGTAAGGAATCAGAGTCAACACATTGTTCTTGACAGATACGCCATTGGCACCCTCTTCCAGAATCTGGGCATCACGATAGCCATGCTCATAATACTTGTCGATAAGTTTCTGCTTGTCTTCCTTCCAGCGTTCGGGAGTAAACTTCTTGGCTTTGAGGAAGCTGCTCAGCTTGCCAGCCTCATGAGTCTTGGCAAAGGCACCTTTCGAGAAG
>OKTV01000116.1_pt1 | contig 14786 bp, 13 predicted proteins | sample 1606551 | NCBI WGS metagenome assembly OKTV01 (sample SAMEA3882507, study PRJEB24775) | human gut metagenome | biome: human-associated habitat; feature: intestine environment; material: feces | place: Netherlands | collected 2009/2010 | reverse complement strand
GGACACATTAGGTAAGGTCATCAAGCAGGAGCAAGAGAACGGCATTATCTATTCGTTGGTATCTGTCCTTGGAAATGATGTTGGCGAGAACAAAATCTACGCAAAGGAGAATAATTCGGTAATTTTCCCTGCCAACGAAGGGAATGTTAATGCGATTGTTGCTACAAAGGATGGCAGAGTCATACCGTTCGACCTCAATACCCATCAAGAAGTTCCTTTGGATGCCAACGAACCAGGATTTTTACTTGTCGCTATGCAGAGTGAGGGCAATATGGTACGTCAGAAACTGCGTGATACTATAAGCATCCCTAAGATGAAGGACTATATAGAGTCTATGAGGGATAAGGAGGAGTTGCTATCTGGTGACTGGGATTTGATACCTTCAAATACCACTGTTGATAAGAAGCTTTGTGAAAAGGAAAGATACGAGGAGGAGTTTCATGCCTATACACATAGCTCTTACTCTATGTCACCTGAAGACCGTAATGAAATGATTGCGGACTTGGAAGCATCGTCTTTAGCATTTCATACGGAAATGAAAAAGATGATCGATGCTTACAACAGCCATTCATATTCATTTGATGAAAATGACGTGAGAAAGTTGGAGCAGTTAGATGCCATACTTGGCTTCAATAACAATCATCAAGCGGTACGTCACCACAAAGTAAACCAACCCCAAAACCTTACAGCCAACGAAGCGGCGTTAAGAGATGCCCTTGTGGATAAAATGAAGAAAAATGGTATGGATGTCATCACTGATGCCGATGAAGCCAAGAAGGTACATCAAGAAGCTTCACATGAAGTGAAAGAAATGGGAAGTCGTGTCTTTAAAAGAATGGATAAGATTGGAGAGGAACTTGAAGGACGTGTTCTTAATGATTCTCAAAAAGCTGTAGTTTCTGTGTATAGCAGAAAGGATGACAACCGTTCTTTTACTGCACAAACAGAAGTTGGAGATAAGATTATTGTGATGCGTCAAGGCAATGATTCCCATGCAGGAACAAAACATAGTGTATATCGTCATTTTGGTACCAATAATGGCTTTATAACATCTGATGATATTTTACGTATCCCAGAAATTATAGAAAAGGGCAAACGTGATAACAGCAAGGCTAATGGAAGAGTCTCATATATTTATACGGACAAAAAAGACAGTGTAAAATATACCGTTGTTACAGAGCCGAGAAATGAGAGGGAATTTTTCTGTGATTTCTATACAAATAAAAAAGTGTTATCGTTAAAGACGTCCAGCCTCAGTGAAGAGACTAACACTAACCTAATAGCACATAACGATAACGACAACACTAATTTTGATGCAAAGATACAACAAAAGGACGATACTGCCAAATCTGATGTAAATAAATTAAATAAGTTTAAGACTTCCAAAGGAGAAATTTGGGGATTTGCCACAAATGGTAAGATTTATATCGACCCAAGTGTGGCAAACGCCGAGACTCCAATCCATGAGTACACTCATATTTGGGCTGATGCCATTCGTGAGAACAATCCTAATGAATGGAGCAATATCGTGAATTTGATGAAAACCACTACCTTATGGGGGCAAATTAAGAAAGACTATTCGGAATTGAAGACCGAAGATGAAGTTGCTGATGAGGTATTAGCTACCTACTCTGGCAAAAGAGGTGCCGAAAAACTCCGTAAGGAAATGTCTCGTATGACCAATCACGGCAACATGACAGAAAAGGCTGCTGCTGCAAGGTCTTTGGGACGTATGGAGCATATTTTAAATAGATTTTGGAAAGCCGTTTCCGATTTCTTGCATATTCATTTCACCTCAGCTGAGAATGTAGCCGACCGACCTTTAAAAGACCTCCTCGATGGTATTGACCCACGTGTTTACATCAAGGGCGACAAACGAATAGGAAATGGAAAATCCGTAGATGTATTGCCACTCAGAGAACAGAGAGGACAGCAAACTTCTGAAACTCGATTTATTGACCCTCTGCTTCTCAAAGCAAAGACAGATGGTAGATGGCATACCCAGGAGCACATGGAAAAGAAAGTATATAAAGAATACGGCTCCATACTGGCAGCCTCCAAGGGTTTGACTGTTTCAGATAACGGTAATGAGTCTGTACCTATGGATATGAGCGGACATAAATATTCAGGAACAACAGCAATGATGTTGAATATAGCAAGTCGCAACCATGGATATGAAGTTCCTGTCTTCCTCAACTTGGCTACGATGAATGCCAACGGTATTCGTGTAAATGAAAATGCTGTAGCTATTCCGGTTATAACAAAGAATGGCGTTGAGAATGTCTATAACATTGAACAGACAGATTTTCCGAAGAAGCGTCCTCAGGAGTACAGTAACATGAAGCTCAACCAAGTTCTTGAATCCCGGTTATCATTGGAGAATAAGGATGCCATTGAATCGTTGGTAAATAACAAAAGATTTACCACCAAAACATCATTTGACTCTTCTGTTGGTTCCGCTTCCTATTCAACTAATGACAACACTATACATGTTGCACCTGTAGGAGAATATGATAAGAAGGATGGCTTCTTGCAAGACCTGTCTGAGGGATTGGTTATGAGAACAAGAAAATCAGAACCTGTATCTTCAAGATTTGAGAATATTCTCAAAGAAGGACTGATTGTTCATCTTGGCAGTGGACTTGTCGGACAGAAGTATGGCTATGATGTTGGTGAGACCGCTGGCAGTAAGTTTTGGAAGGAACGATTAAAGAATGACCCTAATTATACCAAAACTGTGCTTAAAGCTGCCGAGAAGTCTTCGGATAAGATTATCGACTATGTTGATAAGCTTCAAAAAGGTCAGAGTCAATCATCCAACTTAGATATGCGTTCCACCACCCCCATCGACATAGACGTAGATGGCAACGGCATTGTGGAGAGTGACGAGAATCTTGCACCAGACAAAAAGCAAGGCTCCGATGAAGAGAAAGACAACAACAAGGAAGAGAGTCATCATCAAGAACATCGCTACCATCGAGGAAGATGATTCTGCATGATTCCATTGTTGGATTTTTATTACGAATTTCAATGAATATACTTTGTTTATTCGTTGAAATTCTTTATTTTTGCATATTAATTAGTTAACAAAAAAGTAAAGTAAAAATATGAAGAAATTTCTTATCTTAATGATTGTTTTTGTTAGTAATCTGTTCTTGTTATCAGCTTGCTCATCTGATAATGATGAATCTGGAGATAGTAAAGCACGTTACTATATTAAATATACAGTAACTGGAGGTTCATGGTATCGTCCCCCTTTCGGGCATACTTCAAATCCAACACCGACAACCATAAAGTTTCAAGACAAAAATAGTATTGTAACTGAAAGCCAATCGGGAAGTATAAAATTTACAAAGGTTGTTGGACCTGTAAATAACAAATTCAAAGCTTCTTTATCTGTATCAGGTACAAACAATGGCAGTTATTCTGCATCATATGAAGGTACAATAGAGATTTTGAAAGATGGTGAAAAGTTAATAGGTAGTAGTTCTAATGCAGGTAAAGGATATATAAATGTTACCTGCGATATTAATGATTAATAATAAAGGGAGAATAATAGTATGGGGCTATTATTCTCCTTATTTATCTTACAATATATGATGTACCACCATCATCATTGAGTGTTATATTATTATCTTCTGTATCAATACCTTGATTGGTTGGTAAAAAAATATCTACACTTCTTTGCATATTTTAGTATCAAACATTTTACTTTTAAATTGTTCAATAGGCACTTGTAATTGCTTATATAATCTACATAATTAAAAGTCCTGCCACTTTCACAAGCAGCAGGACTAAAACAATATATTCTTATTTGTCATATGAAACAATCTTGAACCTTATAATCTTTAAGCTTCAAGAGTTTTTCTACAAGCTTCTATCAAGAAAGACTTCAACTCCTTCTTATTCATGTCTCGTAGGTTTGTCGGATGAAAATGTCCACCTACATAACCGTTGATCCAATCAGGGGTGCACCACCATTTTTCAACATCGGCAATTGGAACACCAAGCTCTGAGGCACATTTTTGCTTATCAATTATGGTTGGGTTTTTCCATCGCCACAAAGTTACGTCTCTTGCACTCTCAGAGGATGAGAGTTCCGCAATTTTAGTAATATCCTTATTCCATTCAGAGAATACATCTTGATAGCCATTCGAAATAACTTCCTCTGACTTTTCTTCATCGTCCAACATTTCTGCGGCAGTAGGTTCTCTATCACTATCTTCTTCATACCACCAACCAAGAAAAGCTGCTGCGGTTTCTTCTGTATCTTGCAGATTTTTCTCAGAACAATATATATTATACTGTTCTTTTACGTCATCTGGCAAGAATACAGAAACTATCTCTTTAGCTGTGTATTCGCCATTGATGTAAGCATCGAGCATTTCTTGCTCATCAGCAAACTTATCTATTGTCTTTTCCATATCTTTTTATATTACATGTGCATACCTCGTGCTTTGTTCTTTTCAACAAGTTCATTTTGAGCTTTCACCATTTCGTTGGTATAGCTCTCTTCTGGTACATAGGATAGGTTGTTGTCATTATCAAATGTCCAACATCCATAAAGTCCAAAATTGTACTTTGGTAACTTATCAGTTTCTTTCTCCTGCTTCCAGTTCTGTTCATCACCTTCAACGACTCTATAGCCCTTAGAATCTGAAAGATCAATACCAATTGTTATCACGTTACCATCTGACACAACAGATTGGATTTTGCCTTCTGAGAATGTCTTCTCGTCAATATAAGCCGATAGGTTAGTTTTCAATCCATTGAAATTGTTCATAAGACAATCCGCAGGGCATGAAAGAATACGGTTAGTATCTTCGTCCATCTGATAATAAGAAGACGGTTGACCTTTAAGCTCTGTCAAAACAACACCTCCACTAAGAAGTGTCTTTTGCTGGCTTTTACTAAAATCTGAATAGTCACGTACATTATCATAAGGACGATAAAAGCCAGTAACAACACCGTTCTCTTCCCTACTCATCCAAATGGTAGCCTTCATTGGATTGTCTTTAGAGTCATTCTTAGAAGATACCAACAGAGGTGTTTTCTCTCCAGACAAGAGTCTGTTCATAATTGCCTCAGGAAGGTCATCTATCATTTCTTGTGAGAATCCCATACGCTCAAAATCCTCGTAAGGAATCTCGTTTTCTGTAAATTTCCTCATGTTTCTTTTTTATTTATTTTATTGTGGATGCAAAATTAAGGCTTTTCTTTAATGAACGTGTTAAAAAACAAATATATCTCCTATATTAACATTTTAAATATAAAATGTATAAGAATAGGCTTAATTTATATTATTAATGTTAATATAAAACATTTATTTTTTTTAGAACTATTCCTTGTATCTATTATTGTATTTTTGCAGCTTAATAAAAAGGTATATCAATGAAAAAGATTATTGTTCTACTATTGCTTTTATGCAGTATGGGAGTACAATCCTCATTAGCAATAACTGAGGATGACATAAAAGATTATTGGATTGACAAGTATCTAAGTGTTAGCTTTCCGCTGAAGACAATAAGAATAAATTCATTCTACGGAACACGTGCTGACCCTTTCAACGGTCACACCAGGCAACATGGAGGTCTTGATTTGGCAGCACGTTATGAAGAAGTGCTTGCCATGTTCGATGGCTATGTAAAGGCAACTGGCTATGACAGAGGTTCGGGAAAATATGTAACCATGCAATTTGGTGATTATACCGTTAGTTACTGCCATTTGTCGGAGATTTGGGTTGAGAAGGATATGAAGATATATGCCGGGGAACCTGTAGGTCTCAGCGGCACTACCGGACGAAGTACAGGACCTCATCTTCATATAACAAGCCGACTTAGAGGGAAACTTCAAGACCCATATAACCTGCTGGTATATATACGAGATACTAAGCAGAAAGCCGTCAAAGCTCTGCATTTGGACGAGAAGAAGATAATGACTCCAACAGAGTTCTTCAAGGAATATGCAAGTATAGCAATGCGGCAGCAGCGCAAGTATGGCATTCCATCTTCTGTTATTCTCGCTCAGATGGCATTTGAAAGCGGATGGGGAAACAGCAATCTTGCACAAGCAGGTTACAATTTCTTCGGAATCAAAGCTAACAGCCGATGGTTGAGGGAAGGTTTGCCATATAGTGTACATAATGATGATCGTCCGAACGAAAAGTTTTGCAATTTCAACTCGCCAGAGGAAAGCGTTGAATACCATTCACGCCTTCTTATGAGTGATCGTTACGCACGATGTTGGAGATATGGCAGCAAAGACTACCATCATTGGCTTTTGGCTATAAAAGCTTCGGGTTATGCAACCAGAAGCGATTATGTTGAAAAATGTGAGCGTATAATATTGAAACATAAGCTATATCTGTATGACGATTTAGCTGAAAAAATGTAGAATTTATAAATAATAAAAAGAAAATAATGAAAGCAAAAACTTTAATGATGCTGGCTTTATGCCTTACAACAACGGTAGCAAAGGCACAAGTGGTTTATGGTGATGACGAAAAGAACTATGCAAGAACTACAGGTTCTTCAATGCCTATGTCAGCAACCAACCACAATCTTCAACAGCAGCCATCTATTTCTGATGGAAACACACGTTTCCATCTATCAGGTATCGGAGACAACTGGTTTGCCTCAGTGCAAGCTGGTACATCCACTTTTCTTGGTGCGCCAAAGGAATGTGGAGACTTTTATGACAAGACAAAATACACCATGGTGTTTAGTCTTGGTAAATGGCACTCTCGTTTCTTCGGAACACGTGTTGTGTACCAGGGTTTTCAGTTTGCCAATTTTGACAAGGAATCTGTAAGCTATCAGAATTATCATGGTGATTTGATGTTGAATATTTCTTCGTTCTACAGAACCACCTATACCCCTCTTCCAAAGTGGAACGTCATTCCCTATGTTGGTGCAGGTATCATAAGAAACAGCGATTTACACAACAAACCATTTGCCATTAGCTATGGTGTGATTGGCAGCTATAGAATGTCAAAAAGAGTCAGTTTGTCTGCTGAACTCGGAGGAACGAGCACATTCCAAACCTTTGATGGAGCTGGCAAGGACAAGCATTTTGGTGACAATTTGTTTCAAGCAAGCATCGGCTTGACTGTAGGCATTGGCAAACTCGGATGGGAAAAGAAGTCATCAAAGTGTGTTGGTATGTTACCAGTGCAAGATGTTACTGACCTCACACCATTTCCTCGCAATGATTATGAAGGCTTGCGAAGACTTAAAGAGCGAATGAACAACGGTGAAACAACAGTTGACGAGCGACTTGCCAAGTTTGACGCACCAATATTGTTCTTCTTCAAGATTAACTCAACTGAACTTATTGACAAGCAGCAGTTGGTAAATATCAAAGAGATTGCAGGAGCAGTAAATGAGTTCGATCTCAATCTAAGAATTGTGGGAGCCGCTGATAGTAAAACAGGAACACCAAAAATAAACCGCAAGCTGAGTATCAAAAGAGCAAAATATATAGCCAAACTCCTTGCCAAAGCAGGTGTGCCAAAGGAAAAAATGATTGGTGTAAGCCAAGGTGGTATCAATCTCTACAAACCTTACACTGCTAATCGACACACTTGTGTTATAGTGTATAAGAAAGACCAATTATAATATGTAAAGTTATGACTGAAAAAGAATTGTTTAATAGCATCTATCCAAAACAGGAAAGCTCTGGAATTATATATGAGAAGGACTTGCAAAAGTCTTTCTCTATTCTTATGGGTAAGGTTTATCTTTGGATGACACTTGCCCTTTTAATAACAGGATTTACAGCTTATTCTGTAGCTCAATCAGTATCATTGATGTCTGCAATGTTTGAACATCCATTGATGGTATTTGGAATATGTGGTACAGAAATAGCATTGGTATTTATCATCAGTAGTAGAATTAGAAAACTTGGCTTGACACAAGCCACTATCCTATTCATTCTATACTCTTTGCTTAATGGCGTGACCCTGTCATTTACGCTGCTGGTATATCAAGAGGCAAGCATTGCAAAGGCTTTCTTTATAACAGCAGGAACCTTCGGAATAATGTCCTTATATGGCTTCAATTGGAAAATTACTGTTTTTCGCATTAATCGGCTTAGTTATAGCTACAATAGTCAATCTTTTCTGCAAAAGCAGTGGATTTGACTTAATGATAAGTTATGCGGCAGTAATAATTTTTATTGGACTGACAGCATGGGATTCTCAGAAAATAAAAAAGATTCTTATAGAAGAATCCCAATATGAAGTTGACGAACATAGTCAAAAGATAGCACTATTAGGAGCTTTAGAATTGTATCTTGATTTCGTCAACCTCTTTATTTATATACTCAGAATTATGGGTAGCAAGAAATAATATCTAATAAACAATAACGAATATGTCAGTAAGAAAAAATACAAATCCAAGAGCTTTGGACATAGCTCCTCAGCTCCAAAATACGCTTAATGCCAATGGTATGCAAGCACAGATTGCAATGACCCCAACAGGTGAATATCAGTTGGTAACAATGTCTCACAACACATCAACACCTCGACGTTATACACTCAATGATGCTCAATTGGAGGCATTAAGGAATGGCGGAAATAACGTATGGGATAAAAAGGCTTACGAAACTTTTGTATCAATTGTGAAAAATGACTATTATATTCCTGGTTCTTGGGTTGCTGCACGTAATGCTAATAGCCCTGTAAATATGGGTTTAAATGGACATCGACTTAATCCTGGAGAATATGGATATAGAGGAGAACGCCCATTCCACCCTTTTGAAGGTGCAAGATACGGACGTTTTGACAGTTTCTTGGATGGATTCAGAGCGTTTGGAAGACATGGTTATCATGCAAGAAGAATAGATGACCGTCCTTTCTTCGCAAGTAGTGCACCTGTTGTGATGGATAGACCTGATGGAAGACTAAAGCCTGGAGAATTGAAGACTGGCGATTACGGCTTTTATGACAAAGGAAACCAGCAGCAGGATTCTTTGGCTAACATGAAGATTGATGCTAAACCAAAACAGTTGGTTCGCCCAAAAGGACAGGCGTTGACCTTGGGAGAATACCTTAATAGCTACAGTGCAGAACTAACCTTTAGTGGTGAAGGATTCAACAAGGTTCTCTCTTCACATGGCATCGTTATCGATAAAGAGAAGAAAACTCTTACAATCAAGTGTGACGGTATCAACAAGGATTTACAATATGCGTTGACTGACGAACAATTGAAAAAGATCCTCAATGACAAGCTGAGATTCACTTCTGGTGAAGGTAAGCACAAGATGGTTCATAACAAGACTGCTCCTAATATTAGTGAGCGACTTGATATTATCAACAATGTCATTTCCAAAGACTTTTCAGAGAAGATAACCAAAGAGCATCTTCAAAGCAAGGACTACATCAATATTAAGTTGAAACCAGAGATTGAACAGGAGTTGAACTTAGGACAGCAACAAGCAGCATCCTATGCCAAGAACATCGATGCCATTGATATTGACATGAAGAATATGCGTCAAGATTACAAGACTGGCTATATAGACAAATGGAATAGTATTGGTGTTGTAGATGGTAGAAGTTTGGATGCAAGCCAAGGGTTCTATCTACCAGTCAAAGATGGTCGTGCCGTTTCTGTGGGAGAGATACAAGCCTACCCTACGAATGACGGTCAGAAGACAACATTCCGTATGACAGCGGTAATAAACAATCAGTTGATGAGTCACGAGATTAGTAAAGATGACTATCTGAAGTTTATCAACTATGATGACGAGTATCGCTTGAAGCTGTTTGATAAAGTCTTTGATGAAGTGAAGATAAAGAGTGCATCAAATGGTCAGATGCAAGATGCTGTTAGGTCAAAAGGAATTGACCAAGCAGAGGGCGTTGTCACAATGAAAGGAGATTATAGTCTTGTAAATGCAAATACTTCCGCTGCCATTACTGGAGCTATGGCATGGAAAGACCAAATCTCTGGCAATTATCAAATAAATGTCCGTACCGATAAAGATGCAGGAATGTGGTCATTTAAGATAACAGAGGCACAATACAATGCTTTCAAAAATGGAACAAATGAGGATAGAGCCAAGATGTTGACCGTCCTTATCCCTTTTACAGATGAGAACAAGCAGAAGATGCAGATTGTTCCAACAAGCAGCCTTCATCAAGATATGCGTCAGCAGTCATTCAACAATAATGCCACTATCAGCAACAAGTTTATAGATGATTTGCATAAAGCCGGATTTGGCACCGAAGTCGTTAAGACGGTTGGAAAAGAGAAAGTATTGTCTGAGGATTTAGTATCTGCTCATAGTGAGAAGCCTTCTGTAGCAGAAGGCAGGGTTGTTCATTATGGTAACGAAGCCATTAATCTCAATGACTTACGTAATGCAGCAAAGATTAACCTTATGGGGGATGCTGGGGTAAACGGAGAGTCTTTGAATAATCTCAAAGAAAGCAAGGAATGGAAACGTAGTGGCGAACATGGTCGTGCTACAACTATTGGTGATATTTCTGTGGAAAGATTGAAGGATGAGCAAGGTAAGGTTATCGAGGGTAAATATAAGATGTCCGCAGTCATTGACGGAAACGTAATTTCACACGAGATTAATCAGAAAGACTTCAATAAATTCCTTGCTGTGAATGACTATCAGAGAATGAAACTCTTTGATAAAATATTCCCTGAGGTGGAAATGAAGACTAAGCCAGGACATGGTTTTAACTTAGGTGCGGCTATTCTTGCTGCTGTTACTACCGGATTGGATGTTGCAGCGGGTCTTTCGATGGCAGCCCCACCAAGACCTAAACCAGACTTCTATGAGTCAAGGGCTGTATTTTCTAAACCAGGTGTTGTATCGCCAGAAGCAGTTGCAGCTGCAAGTTATGCAGCTGAGATAGGCGAAGACCGTGGACATGGAGAAGGTAGAGGTATGGGCGTTTAACCCATACTTCTTTTCTCTTTATATTTAATATAATAAGGTATGAATAATAACTCTATTCAAATATTTCAGACGGTGGCATTGAGACCCCATGTATTACAATACGTCATTAATGAGTTTCCTGCCATCTGCCTAAGCATTGCCGCTTTTTGGATATATGTATTTGGCAAGTTTATGTGGCACGAATATTTTATCTATGCCGCATTGTTTTTGGTTATATATCTGTTCTGTAAGTTACTGTCATTGTTGCGTACAGAATACGTTATAACATCGGAACAAATAATAATACTTCATGGAGTATTATCACACTCAACAGATTATGTTGAGTTGTATCGTGTTGTGGACTACAAGCAACATCGTTCGTTGCCACAACAGATATTTGGATTGAAAACCGTCACCATTTATTCAGGTGATAGAAACAATTCTGTGGTCAACATGATAGGTATCAAAGAATCTGACGATGTGGTGTCTGAAATAAGGATGAGAGTTGAATTTAATAAAAGAAGAAAGGGGATATATGAGATTACTAATCGAGTTTAGAGCTGTAATGCTCTGTTTTGCTATTGTGTTGTTCTCTGCTGTATGCCGTGCACAAATAGGTGCTACTACTTCTAATCCTGGTCAATATCTTGCTATAAAGAAGGGTGAGGACAGTATTCTTAACAAGATTTCCGCACAAACAAATTATCGAAAGAAAGAAGCCGGGATTCAAGCGGAACTTTCGGCAACCACAGCAAAGATAAAAAATTGGGAGCAACAATATAATAAATATTTAAAAACTACAAAAGGGTTTGCAGATAGAATTGCTGCTGATTGTCAACTCTACTTAGAAGGTGTGCAAACTTTAAACGCCTTATGGGAGGTTTCTGCTGCAAAGAAAATCAACCCACAAGGTGTCTTTGCCACAATGTCTATGAATAACCTTTATATGGAAACAGCAATACAATTTATTAAAACATATCGCTCCTTAAAAAAAGTATGCAAGAAAGGTGGCGATGGTAATATGCTGAACGGTGCAGAACGAACACAATTAATATGGAATTTGGAGCGTGAGCTTGAACAACTCAATTCCAAGTTAAGAAGATTGGCTGTATCTATATCTGTGTTCAGTTTTGAGGATGTTTGGAATCGTGCCATTGCAGGCAAAATAGACAAGTCAAATGGTATGCTTGCTCTTGAAGCAAGAAACAGAATGCGCCGAGCAGCAACTTCTGTTGCAAAATATTATAAACTTAAACAGAACAGTAAATCATGGGGATGGTAAATAAATTCTTTTATATGATAGTATTGGCAGGACTGATGTCTTTCCTTCCATTAAAGGCTTATGCCGGAGAAGACGTAGTGCGTGCAGGATTGTTCCTTGATTACGCTAAGAAGGCAAAAAAAGCTCTGAAATCACAAGATGAAGTAATGTCACTTAACCTAACTGGTCACATGTATGTCTCAGACCAGACGGAGAAAGTAACAAACTTTCAAAGAGAGTTTGATAACTATCTATCCAGTTTTGGTGATATGCTTACTTTAGCTGCAAGCATTTACGGCATATACTACCAGGTTGACCAAACTCTTAAAAATCTTAAAGAATTAAAATCTGTCGGGGTTTCATGTCCTGCTAACGTGTTGGCAGTAGCTTTGTCCCAGAAGAAGAACAACATCTATGAAGATGTCATTGATGACGGCATTCAGATAGCTGCCGATGTAAAGCAGATTTTACCGCTTGGATCATCGAAAGGAAAGAACCCTAAACTTACGGAACATCAACGGATTCAAGTCATAGCCAATATCAACAATACATTGGTAAAGTTGAACTTTAAGCTAAGAAGGATGAACAGATTAATCCGCTATACATCTTTGTTGGATTCTTGGTACGAGCTTCGTGGAACACCAAGAGGAACACGGTCTATGAAAGCTATTGTTGCTGACTGTAAAAGAGGATGGATAAATAAAGCAAGAACAGCGAATAAAATGAATACAAAATAATGGAAGAGTCAAAAGAACTACAGGGAACATACACCCTTTTCCGAGCGACAATCTATATTTCTTTGTTGCTCGAATTTTTTATGTATGCGCTTGACCCAACAGCTTTGGATTTCTTGGGCGGCGTTATCACCAACGTACATAGCCGACTTGGGAGGCTATCCATGTATCAGTTTCTGCCATATAGCAAGATTGTTACAGTAATGTTGGTAATCATCACCTGTATAGGTACTAAAAACAAGAAACAGATAGAGTTCGATGCGAGAAAGATGGTTTTCTGGCCTATCTCCATCGGACTCGTTTTGGTAACAGTTTCTGTTTTTCTTTATAGCTGTGATTGGAAAACCAGAGTTTGGTTGCTGAGAACCAACATTTGGCTTTATATGGTAGCATCTTTGATAGGAACCATATTGATTCATATCGCACTTGATAATGTTTCAAAATATTTCAAGGATGGAATGCTTAAAGATAGATTCAACTTCGAAAACGAGAGCTTTGAGCAGACAGAAGAATACGTTGACAACAAGTATTCTGTTAATATACCGATGCGTTACTATTATAAAGGAAGATTCCGTAAGGGATGGATTAATATCATTAACCCTTTCCGTGGAACTTGGGTTGTGGGTACTCCTGGTAGTGGTAAGACATTCTCTGTCATAGAACCATACATCAGACAGCATAGTGCCAAAGGCTTTGCCATGGTTGTGTACGACTATAAATTTCCAACCTTGGCTACTAAGCTTTACTATCATTACAAGAAGAACCAACAGCAAGGTAAAACGCCCAAAGGATGCAGGTTTAATATCATCAACTTCGTGAATGTTGAATATTCAAGACGTGTCAACCCTATTCAGCAGAAATACATCAGTAATTTGGCGGCAGCCCAGGAAACTGCTGAGACACTGATTGAATCTTTGCAGAAAGGACAGAAAGGAAGTGGCGGTGGCAGTGACCAGTTCTTCCAAACATCTGCTACAAACTTCCTTGCCGCTTGCATTTATTTCTTTGTAAACTATGGAAAGAAACCATACGACGAGCATGGTAATGAACTTGAAGCACAATATGAAGAAGACCCAGACACGCATCATAAGCGACTCACTGGACGTGTATTTGCAAAAGGTCATCTTGGTGAGAAGGAACACATTGTTGAACCTGCTTATTGGAAAGGCAAATATTCGGATATGCCTCATGTACTGTCGTTCTTGAATAGAGATTATTCTGAGATATTTGAAGTTTTGGAAACAGACCCTGAGGTTTATCCTCTGATGGCTCCGTTCATGACAGCGAAGAAGAATAACGCTATGGAACAGTTGGAAGGTATGATTGGTACACTTCGTGTTCAAACCTCACGACTTGCAACGAAAGAGGCATATTGGGTATTCTCTGGCGATGACTTTGATTTAAAAGTCAGTGATCCTAAGAATCCAAGTTATCTTCTTATTGCTAATGACCCGGAAATGGAGAGTATCATCGGTGCATTGAATGCCCTTATATTGAACCGCCTCGTGACACGTGTGAACAGTGGTCAAGGTAAAAATGTTCCTGTAAGTATTATAGTTGACGAGTTACCAACTTTGTATTTCCATAAAATAGATAGATTGATTGGTACTGCTCGAAGCAACAAGGTTGCAGTAACATTAGGCTTTCAGGAGTTGCCTCAGTTGGAGGCTGACTATGGTAAGGTTGGTAAAGACAAAATCATCACGACTGTTGGCAATGTAATCAGCGGCTCTGCTCGTAGTAAGGACACTCTCGATTGGCTATCAGGAGATATATTTGGTAAAGTGGTTCAGCTAAAGAAAGGTATCACAATTGACCGTGACAGGACTTCCATTAATCTTAATGAAAACTTGGATAGTCTGGTTCCTGCATCAAAGATTTCTGGCATGGCTTCTGGT
>OKTV01000075.1_pt1 | contig 19674 bp, 13 predicted proteins | sample 1606551 | NCBI WGS metagenome assembly OKTV01 (sample SAMEA3882507, study PRJEB24775) | human gut metagenome | biome: human-associated habitat; feature: intestine environment; material: feces | place: Netherlands | collected 2009/2010 | reverse complement strand
TGCCCCCTGCGGTGCATTCACCGTATATCCGGCGGGATACGACAGTTCGCAGCTCAGCGAAGCGATCGTCGGCTGGAGCCGTGCGTGGTATGACAGCATGCCCGCAAAGCTGGAAACGCCGATTATCGTGAATGCCGAGGACACGAATCTCGGTAGCGAATCACAGCAAGACGCCTTCTTCCAATCGAAATATCTTGAGTGATATTCGATAAGGTCGCGTTGTCGGCGGTGCTGCCGCCGAGTCGCTGTCGATCATTGCGATTGCCACGAGCATCACATTACTGCGATTTGCGCAACAGCCCCCGAACCGCGTATCCGATCGCGCCGCACGTCACCGCGCCCACACCCAGCAGCGTGGCGCTGACCTGCGGCCTGCGCAGCTCGTTGCGCACGCCGATCAGGTCCGTCACGCAATGGTCCTCGAAGAACACGCGTAGCTCGTTGCTGGAATAACGGCCGACCAGATCGCCCCACGTCAGCATGCGCGTCACGTATGCCATCGGATTGTCTTCGCGGAATTCAAACAGCCGGATGCCGCGGAACCGCGATTTCGGGCCGTAGCATTCGAAACCACAGGTCGGCGCGTATCCCAAATCGATGTCGTGCACATGCCCGACGAACGAATTCTTGTGGTCGTGCCCGCAGAACAGCGCGAAATAGCCGCCCGCCTCACGCAACGCGTCCACTTCGCCCACGTTCACGTCGGCGCAGCCAATCGCCTCGCCCAGCCGCGAACCGGGTCGGCACACATCGCGGTCGAGCACATAGCAATGTCCTGCGAATTCGCGCGCGCCCTCCACGGCGTTCGGCGTGTAGGCGGGCACTTCGCGCAGGCAATCGTAGAATTCCTGCGGCGGAATGTGCTGGAAGGCGATCGCCGGCACCGCCTGCCCGTCGCCATTGCGTCTGCCCAACTCGCGTTGCACGCGCTTCAGCCATTCGACGGCTTCCGGCGAGGGGGTGCCGTAGCCGTCGGAGTCGGCCAGATCCCAGCTGCGCGAATTCGCCGCGTATTTCGCGTATTCGGTGACCGACTGCCGTCCGTTGCCGTCACCCGCGTCTGCCGTGTCGGCGTAATCGCCCGAATTGACCATCATCACGCTCATTGTGATGCGCCCCGAACCGTCGGACGCTTCGATCGGCAACGCGAACGTGCCCGGTTCGAGCGCCAACGGCGACGAGCCGGCGACGGGATTCATACAGCCGGCAAACTCGCGGTAAAGATCGTCCTGTTCGTCGGCGAGGATGCCGCATTGGAAATCATGGTTGCCGTACGTCGCTGCGAAGGGGATATGCGATTCCAACGCCGGCCCCAAAAACGCGGCGAACGTGTCGCGCACTTTCTGCCGTGTCTCGTCGAGCAGCGACGCCGCGGTGACGCGATTGATGGCTTCCGCCCACGATTCCAGCTTGCTGGCAGAACCGTTGCGACCTGCGCTTTTCACCAGTTTCGGCGAATCGGTGCCGATGCCGTCGATCATCCACCGTTCGTCGGAGGGCTGCGATTTGGTCAGTGTTTTGGCGATCGGATGACGTTTGATGCCACGGATTTTCGCTTCGATTTCGGTGACCGCGCGCACGTGCGTACCGGGCTGTTCGCCACGGCGGCGTAGAAACGTATCGATATATGCCGGATCGTAGCCGCGGATCTGATCGCCGGTGAGCACGATGAGGTCGGGATGTGCCTTCCTGATAGCGGCTTCGATCAGCCGAATCGTGTCTTCGCGCACGTCCGGACCATCCTGAATATCAGCCATTTGCAGCACCCGGAACGTACCGTCGCTGTTGAATCGCAAGCTCATGATGCCCACTGTACTGCGGCAAATCTGGATATGGGGTGAAATAAGGGCGCGAAAATCGCAAACCATGCCGTCATATCGCGGAATACCGGCAAAATATGGGATTGGTTGTCGCTAGTATGGGCGGCAGTGCAGGTAGGTAACATGCACGTAACAATGTGGATTGGCAGAAGGCCGATCCGACTTTACAGATAAGGAGGAGTGATGGGTCAGGATCAATCGTCAGTGTTTGATCTCGCGGCAGTCGCCGCGGCGTCCAACGGAGGGAACAACGACCCGCTGCTGCCTCCGGCGCGTTTCATTGGAGCTCCGCAAAAGCCCAGCAAGATGCCGTACAACAAGTACGTCGCATACGATAAGCAGGTGCCGTTTGATTTCCCGGAGCGTACGTGGCCGGGCAAGCGACTGCAGCGTGCGCCGCGTTGGTGCTCCGTCGATCTGCGTGACGGCAACCAGGCTCTCGTCAACCCGATGGATTCCGAGCGCAAGCTGCGTTTCTGGAACCTGCTCGTGTCGATGGGCTTCAAGGAGATCGAGGTCGGTTTTCCGTCGGCTTCCGAAACCGATTACGACTTCATCCGCATGCTGATCGAGCGCGAGCTCATTCCGGATGACGTCACCATCGTCGTGCTCACCCAGGCCCGTGAGCACCTGATTCGCAAGACTTACGAGTGTCTGAAGGGCGCCAAGCGCGCCGTCGTGCACTTCTACAATTCCGTGTCCGTGCTGCAGCGCGAGGTCGTGTTCCGCAAGGACAAGGCCGGCATCAAGAAGCTCGCCACCGACGCGGCCACCCTGTGCAAGGAGCTCGAGGGCGAAGCCAAGGGCATCGACCTGTACTACGAGTATTCTCCGGAATCCTTCACCGGCACCGAGCCGGAGTACGCAGTCGAGGTGTGCAACGCGGTGATCGACGTCATCAAGCCGACGCCGGAACATCCGATGATCATCAACCTGCCGGCAACCGTGGAAATGACCACGCCGAACGTCTTCGCCGACGAGGTCGAGTATGTGTCCAACCACCTCGTGCCGCGTGACGCCGTGGTGCTCTCCCTGCATCCGCACAACGATGAGGGCATGGGCGTTGCCGCCACCGAGCTGGCGGTGCTGGCCGGTGCCGACCGCGTGGAAGGCTGCCTGCTGGGCAACGGCGAGCGTACCGGCAACGTCGACCTGGTCACCCTTGGTCTGAACTTCCTGACCCAGGGCATCGATCCGCAGATCGACTACTCCAACGTTCCGGAAATCCGCAAGACCGTCGAATACTGCAACCAGATCAAGATCTCCGAGCGCCATCCGTATGCGGGCAACTTCGTGTTCACCGCGTTCTCCGGCTCCCACCAGGACGCCATCAAGAAGGGTCTTGAGGCCCGTCAGGTGGCCGCCGACCGTGCTGGCGCCGATCTGGACAGCTTCGTGTGGCTCGTGCCGTACCTGCCGATCGAGCCGAAGGACATCGGCCGTTCCTACGAGGCCATCATCCGCGTGAACTCCCAGTCTGGCAAGGGCGGCATGGCCTACCTGCTGAAGACCAACCACAACCTTGATCTGCCGAAGCGTCTGCAGGTCGAGTTCGAGAAGGTCGTGCAGAACTACGCCGATGAGACCAAGAAGGAAGTCAAGGACGAGGACATCTGGCGTCTGTTCAAGGACGAGTACCTGCCGGTCGAACAGTCCGGCATGACCGCCGCCGGTGTGGTTGTGGGCGATACTCATGACGAGACCCTGAAGCAGTGGGGCCGTCTGAAACTGCTGAAGGTGTCCGTCTCCTCCGGCGAGGATGGTTCCGACACCGTGCTCAAGGCCAGGATTCTCGACCGCGGCGTGAACGTTGGTGTCGACGAGCCGGTGGAGCGTGAGGTCTCCGGCATCGGCAACGGTCCGATCGCCGCCTTCCTCAACGCCGTGAGCAACTTTGGCATCGAGGCTTCGGTGATGGATTACGTGGAGCACACCATGTCCGTCGGCACCGATGCCATGGCCGCTTCCTATGTGGAATGCCAGATCGGCGAGGAAGACAACACGAGCATCGTGTGGGGCGTCGGCATCGATACCTCCATCGTCACCAGCTCGCTGAAGGCCATCATCTCGGCCATCAACCGTTCCGAGCGCTGATTGCGCTGATTGCACGGACGCGTTGAGCAAACGCGCCGGATATGATTCGAGGGGCTTTCTGGGTAACCGGGAAGCCCCTCGTCGTTGTCATGTGCCATGCGATGCGCCCGCTCACAAGTATGACGAGCGCGTTCCGTGACGCTTCCCCCTCCGCGGATGAAGGGTGTCACAAGGCCGCCACACCAAGTTGTACAACGATGTAAAACACGGTATAGTACATCGTTATAAAACCTGTATCTGCTTACTGAAGGATCTTCCATGTCGGCCAATTATTCCCTGCTGTGTTATACACGCGAAGCCACCGGACGCGAAGAGGCGAACAACGAGGACATCGCCTACAGCATGCATTTGGCGCTACGTTCCGGCGATGACGCCGAGTGGCAGCCGCTGAACGAAAACTATGGCATCTTCTTCGCGGCCGGTGTACCGATCGCCGCTGCGACCGCGGAGTCCCGCCGTGCGTGCACGGCCGCGGCGCGCTTCGCCGCCGACCCGTTCGACGCGCCTCGCCCCGCCACCGACGCCGTCGCCCATGGCGTGGTCATGCCCGGTATGGATATCACGCTGAAATCACTCAAGAACCCGTTCCTGTTCCGTCTCGCGGACGGACGATTCGCCATCGCCGCGACCCGTACTGCCCGCGGCGGTGAACCGGACGGTTCCGAACGGTCGGCATTCCTGCTCGCCATCAGCGATGATCTGACGGCGTTCGACCAGCGGGGGCTGGTGCTGTTGCGCACCACCGGTGGGGTCAATCGCCCGTCCGTCTCTTTCGACGCCGCGGACGCGTGCTACGTCGTCTCCTGGACCGGTGACGATGGCAAGGCACGCACCGCGCGGACGGCCGATATCGTAGCCGCCGCCGGTTCGGGCAGGCCGCTTGATGTCGTGGAATCGGCGTCGTCGCAGCCGTTGCGTCAGACCGGGGATTGCGGCATTCCGAACGCCGTCGTCGGCAACAGCATCGCCATCAGTGAGCCGGAGGCCGAGCGCCTGATCGAGCGCTTCGGCCGCATCCGCAATACCGGAACGTCCGTGCCCGCCCAGCGAATCGATGCGGGCCTGCATGGTGAGGATGCCCGGAATGCGGTTCTGGCCTTGGCCGCAACCCGTGCGGAGCTGGCCTACAGCGACGGCTCGCAGGCCGCACGCGCGGTGGATTGGAACATGGCCCAGCTTGAGGCCATCGCCCAGGAGACCTCCGATGGAACGTTCAAGGCCGGCCAGACCCGTACCGTCGAAGGTGTGATCCGCCAGAGCGTCTATCCGGTGCCGTTCGCGGTGGAGCGCGCCGATCCATCGGTGTTCGCGTGGGATTTCAATGGCAAGCCGATGTTCATGTTCATCGCCACCGATGACACCGACGGCAATTGCGTGGATCCGAACGACGGTAGAACCCATATGCCGCTGCGCATCGCCGACTCCATCGAAGCGCTTTCCGACGCCGCGGGTGGACGGGCCAAGGAGATCGATCTGCTCGCATGCGGCGATCTCAATAGCGAAGATCGTCCGATGACCGGCTGCTTCTGGGCGCCGGAACTGCATGTGATCGGCGGCAAGCTGTCGGTCCTGTTCATGCCCTGCTTCGATGGGCCGCGCGTCAATCCCGACGGCACCCCCAACGATCGTGCCGGCAAACCGGACATGTGGACCGGCAGCTGCCACATCATGCAGCTCAAGCAGCATTCCGACGGCACGGATTTTGATCCGCGCGAGCCGGAGAACTGGACGGTGCCCGAGCCTATCCTCGACCCGGATGGCGAGACGCTCAATCCAATCCAGCGCATTTCGCTTGACATGACCGTGTTGTGCGATTCGGGCCGCTGGTACTACGCATGGCAGCAGGTCGGCAGCATCTGGATCGCCAGCTTTGACCCGGCTCGTCCGGCGAGGCTCACCAGCAAGCCGAAGCAGATCGTCGTGCCGGAATTCGCATGGGACAACATGATCGCCGAAGGACCGAACGCCATCGTGCATGACGGAACGATTTTCCTGATCTACTCGGGCTCGCTGGTCGGCATCGACTACACGACCGGCCTGGTCACCGCCCCGGCTGGACAGGGGGCCGATCTCACCGACGCCAGCGTATGGACGAAGCTCGATTATCCGCTGCAGAAGTCCGGCATGTACAACGGGCGTTGGCAGCTCGGCACCGGCCACGGCATGTGGTCGCATGACGAGGACGGCAACCTCATCTACGTGTTCCACAACGCCGAATACGAGCACGGCCGCTATGGTGGCCGCGACGCCCAGGTGCGCCGCGTGCACTGGTCCAAGGAGGGCATGCCCATCCTGGATATGCAAACGGCGGAGGAGCTTGACCCCGACTATGCTCGTGTAACGATGGAGGTTGGTTTCTTCGATGCCGACTGAGTCCGCTGAATGACAAAAGGGGTATATATGCCGAAGCGAACGGGGGGAAACGGCGAGCATGTCGTGACCATGCGTGAGGTGGCCAAGGCGGCCGGAGTGTCGATCAAAACCGTCTCCAACGTGGTCAACGACTACGAATTCGTCTCGCAGGCCACGCGCGACAAGGTCAACAAAGCCATCGCGGAACTGGGATACACGGTGAACGTATCGGCGCGCAACCTGCGCCGAGGGCAGACCGGCATCATCGGCTTGGCCATTCCCGATCTGCAGATGCCGTATTTCGCGCAGCTGTCATCGCTGGTCATCGAAGAAGCGAAGAAAGTCGGTCTGCGCGTGATCGTGGAGCCGACGCAATATTCGCGCGATGGCGAGTTGGAAGCGCTGCACGGGTCCCAGCAGACGATGATCGACGGCCTGATCTACAGCCCATTGGAGCTTGGGCAGGATGACGTCGAGCAGCTGAAGGTCGATTATCCGCTTGTGCTGGTTGGCGAACGCATCTTCACCGACCAGGTGGATCACATCGCCACCGAGAACGTGGAAGGCGCGAAGCGGGCCACGCAGTATCTGCTGACGACCGGTTGCCGCCGCGTGGCCGTGGTCGGTGTGCACCCGGGGGAGAAAGTCGGTTCCGCCGCGCTGCGCTACCAAGGGTATCTTGAGGCGCTGGAGGAGGCCGGCGTCGAATTCGACGATCGGCTGGTCGTCGAATCGGGCATGTGGCATCGTAGTGACGGCGTGAGGGCCATGAACGCGTTGTTGGATTCCGGCGTCGAAGTCGATGGCGTCGTCGCGCTGAACGACATGCTGGCTTCCGGCGTGATGCACGCGATTCAGATGCACGGCTTGCACATTCCCGACGACATCTCCGTGGTTGGTTTCGACAATTCCGACGATTCACAGTACCTGTCGCCGGCGCTGACGTCGATCGCGCCGGGACTTGAAGCGGTAGCCCGTCTGTCGGTGAAAGTGCTCAAGGAGCGCATCGACGGCCGTGACCCGAATGCCGACAGGCCGGGGGAGAAGGTCTTCCGCAAGGTCACATCATCGCTGGTCGTGCGCCAATCCACCAAACTCCCCGCCGATTCCCTCGTTCTCTAAGCGTTCGTCTGCCTGCGGCAAATTTCCTGACGTACCGGGATACTTTCCGTCCGGCCCTCGTTGCCGTACCCATCGGTTGGCTCTTCCCCCAAGGTGCCGCCGCCGGGCATGGGCGCTCGGCCGTAAGCTTGGCCGAACGGCCTTGAGTGTGTCGAGCACCCATGCCCGGCGGCGGCACCGACATTGGCATGAATGGCGCAAACGATGGACGCCCATGCCCGGCGGCGGCACCGCATCCAAGCATCTTCCGACAATGACGCGCCCAAGTTGTTACAACGATGTAAGAATGATATATTCAACGTTGTAAATACTGGAACAACGGATTGGGAAGGACTAAACATGGTTGTTTACAACAATCCGATCGTGCTTCAGCGCGCAGACCCCTGGGTGCTCAAGGTTGACGGCGAGTATTATTTCACCGCCTCCGATCCGGAATACAACTGCATCGCCATCCGGCACGCATCGAGCATCAACGATCTGCAGAAGGCTCCGGAGACGGTGGTGTGGCGCAAGCACGAATCCGGCCCGGCAAGCATCTACATCTGGGCCCCCGAACTACACCGCATCAATGGCGCATGGTATATCTACTTCGCAGGCGCCGCAACGGATTTCGAAGCATCCGGCCTGCCGACGCACCGCATGTTCGTGCTGGAGAACACCGACGACGATCCAACTTCCGACAACTGGGTGGAGAAGGGCCAGATCATCACCCCGATCGACTCCTTCGCACTTGACGCCACCACCGAAGTGATCGATGGCGTGCAGTACTTGGTATGGGCGCAGAAGGATCCCGCCATCGAAGGCAACTCCAATCTGTATATCGCCAAGATGGCCAATCCGTGGACGCTGGGCAGCGAGCCCGTCATGCTGACCAAGCCGGAATACGACTGGGAATGCATCGACTTCCTGGTCAACGAAGGACCGGCCTTCCTGTTCCATGAGAACAAGATCTACATCACGTATTCCGCCTCCGGCACCGGCGTTCCGTACGCCGTGGGACTGTTGACCGCCGAGCGCGGCAGCGATCTGCTGGACAAGGCCTCCTGGACTAAGAGCCCGGTGCCGGTGTTCAAGACCTGCGCCGAGAACGGTCAGTATGGTCCGGGCCACAATTCGTTCACCAAGTCCGAGGACGGCACCGAGGACCTGATGATTTACCACTGCCGCAACTACACGGAAATCAAGGGCGATCCGCTGTTCGACCCGAATCGCCACGCGCGCGTCGGTGTGGTCAAGTGGACCGCCGACGGTCCGGATTTCGGCGTGCCGGAACCTGATAATCTGTGGACCCCCACTACCGCGGACGTGTTGCCCGCTGATGGTGGCCCGCTTGCGGGAACTCCGGCCGTAGGCCACTGAGGGGCGTGGCCGGAGGGGTCACCCCGTCTATAACCCCATCCATAAAGCTGGCTGTTGTCGTCGGCGTGTTACCGTTTGTACAACGATGAAAATAGCTGTATAATCAAAATTACAACGTTGCAAATGAGCAGGGAGGCTCAATCGAAAAGGATTCTTCCCATTCGGATTGCAACGAGGAGCGGTCCAGCGATGGTCCGTTGAGGAAAAGGAAGGAAACAATGTCTACATCCAGGCATCTTACCGGGTTGCGGCGCTTTGCCAAGGCTGCCGTAGCCGTGTGTGCGTCACTTGGACTTGTGCTTGCCGCCGGAGGCTGTGGTGCCTCTTCGGGTGAAAGCAAGACCATTTACTTCTGGAACAATCTGGTGGGCGATGACGGTCCTGCAATGCAGCGCATCGTCAAGGAATACAACGCCCAGAGCGATTACAAGGTCGTTTTCCAGCCGATGAACGGCGGCGATCTGACCACGAAGATCTATTCCGTGATGCAGACCGGCAAGAACATCCCCGACATCATCATCGGCGACCAGTTCCAGACCGCCGTTCTGCAGTCCCAAGGTCTGCTCGACACCATGGACGATTGGCAGAAGGTCGCCCCGGACCTCAAGGAGAGCAGCTTCCTGCCCGCCACTTGGAAGGGCGTCACCGTCAATGGCAAGGCCTACGGCATTCCGCTGTATCTGTACCAGATGGCCATCTACTACAACAAGGACCTGGTCAAGAAGTACAACCTGCAGTACATCCTCGACGACGGATTCGTCACCATCGACGAGATCAAGGACCTCAAGGGCAAGCTACCCAAGGGCACCTACGCGCTGACTTACGGCAATCTGCCGTGGGCCTTCATGTCCCTGCTGTACGGCGCGGGCGGCACGCTTGAGAACGATATGGACGACCTGACCAAGGACGTGTGGCGCAAGCCCATGGAGAAGCTCAAGGAAGCGTACGACGCCGGTGTGATCGCCCCGATGGACGTCGACGGCGAGCAGGCGTTCGGTTCCGGCAAGGCCGTGTTCGCGCAGCTTGGCACGTGGGCGCAGGGCAATATGTCCAACACCTTGGGCGCCGACAAGATCGCGGAAGCCAACACCCTGCAGTACAGCGCCGACAATCCGGTGAACTTCTTCTACCAGTGCAACTGGATGCAGTTGAAGGATCCGCACCGCTCCGCGGCGAAATCCGCAGCCGCCGCCGACTTCGTCAAGTACGTGTACGAGCACTGGATGGATTGGTCTGAGGTCGGTTCCATCTCGCCGGCATACCGCGATCTGAACAACCCGGAGTACCAGAAGCTGATCCAGGCGTCCTTCACCAACAGCAAGAAGGAACGCGACTACATCAAGACCTCCAACTACCTCTACGGAGGCTATGCGACCGCTGGTTGGGGCACATACAACGACATCGTCTACGGCAATGTTGGTCTTGAAGAAGGTCTGAAGACCCTCGACCTCATGGCCCAGGGCCAAATCGAGATTCAGGAGGAATCGTGATGAGCAAGGCATCTACGATCGGATCCGCAAAATCATCCATGAAGCGCAAGAACTCTATCTGGCACGCGCTGCCGTACATCGCTCCGCACTTCATCATCTTCGCCGTCTTCGGCATCATCCCGATTATCTTCGGCATTGGACTGGCGTTCACCCGTTGGAACATGGTCGGTGCGCCGAAGTTCGTCGGCCTGCAGAACTTCGCGAAGATCTTCGACCCCAGCACCTATTTCTACTCGATCTTCTGGCGTGATCTCGGCCACACTCTGCTCTTCGTGCTGGTCAGCGTGCCGCTGACCATCATCGTGCCGCTGCTGCTCGCCGTGGCGCTCAGCAAGAAGGGACTCAAGGGCGCTGGTCTGTTCCAGGCGATCTTCTACATCCCAGGTCTGATCTCCATCGCCGCCGGTGCACTGGTCTGGCGTATGGTCTTCAACTCCCAGTTCGGTCTGCTGAACACCACCTTCCACACCGACATCAACTGGCTCGGCAAGAACCCGTACGCATGGATCACCATCTTCGTACTCGTGCTGTGGGCCGGTATCGGCGGCAACCTCGTCATCTACCGTTCCGCGCTCTCCGGCGTGGACGAGAGCCTCTACGAAGCCGCGAAGGTCGACGGAGCCGGTCCGGTCAGGATCTTCTTCTCCATCACCCTGCCGGAAATCAAGCTGCCGTTGTTCTACACCACCATCATGACCACCACGGGCGCCTTCAACGTGTGGGGCCAGCCGGTCATGCTGACCAACGGCGGACCGAACTACCAGACCCAGGTGCTGCTGATGGATATCAGGAACCTCGCGTTCCCCGCCGGCCCTGCGGCCGCCGGCATGGCTTCCGCAATGGCATTGCTGCTGGGCATCATCCTGATGGCCATCGCCGCGATCCAGCTGATCTTCATGAATAAGGAGGACTGAAGATGTCCGCTGCAACCACAGTCAATGTCGCAAGCGCGGCAATTCCTGAAAACAAAACCAAAAAGGTCTCCCCGTCGCTGATCGCCGTCTATGTGGTGCTCGTCGTGCTGGCAGTCGTCTGGCTGCTTCCGGTGATCTACACCGTGACGACTTCGTTCAAGTCGGTGGCCGAATTCACCTCCAACGCGTTCAACTTCCTGCCCGCGAAGTGGGTGCTTGACAACTACATGACGCTGATCGAGGCATCCGCCAGCTACCCGGTCCTGAACTGGCTGGGCAACTCGCTGATCATCTCGACCGTGTTCGCAGTGCTGTCCGTGTGCATCGTCGCGCTCGCAGGCTTCGGCTATTCCCGTCTGAACTTCAAGTACCGCGATACGCTGTTCTTCGTCCTGCTGCTCATCTCGATGTTCCCTGCCGTGGTCAACATGATCCCGCAGTACCGCATCATCGCCTCCCTCGGCTGGGTCAACACCTACTGGGCCTGCATCATCCCTGGCCTGGGCAACGTGGCGAACATCTTCCTGGTGCGCAACTTCATGAAGGGCATCCCGAAGGAACTGGACGAGGCGGCCGAAATCGACGGCGCCACTGATTTCCAGATCTTCACCCGCATCATGCTGCCGGCCATCCGCCCGATTCTGATCGTCATCTTCCTGTTCAGCTTCACCGGCGCTTGGAACGACTTCCTGTGGCCGACCTTGGTGTTCAACGACATCAACAAGATGCCGGTCACCGCTGGTCTGCAGCTGCTGAGCAACCAGATGGGCCAGTACAACCAGATGGGCTCCCTGATGGCGGCCACCTGCATGGCCATCATCCCGACCCTGCTGCTGTTCCTGTTCGCGCAGAAGTACTTCCTGCAGTCCCTGAACATCACCTCCGGCCTCAAGGGCTGATACCGGCCGAGTGAGATAATGCACAGGTCCGTCCCCAAACGGACGGGCCTGTGATCTTATCTTTCCCGAGCTGCGCATCGCACATCGGATGAGGCCACACCACGGAAAGGACCGATATGAATCCGCAAGGCAACACCATGCAGCCGCCGGCACCATTGGCTCGCAAGGCGGAACGAGTGCTGATGACCATCGCCGCCGCCTACAACGTGATCATGGCGTCCATCACACTGTTCATGTTCACCAGCTGGTTCAAAGGCCAAGCCTACGATCTGCTGGAACATAACGGTTTGCTGAAAACGGACTATTCCGCGGTGGACAACGCCTCGACGGTGGTGGGCATCTACGCGCTGCTGGTGCTGATTATCGGCATCGTCAGCTTCATCATGTCCATGCGGTGTCTCGCTCCCGGCACCACCAGCCGGTGGGTGATCATCTGGCTGGCAATCGTGGTGGTCTTCTCCCTGGGCACGATGGACCTCATCGGCCTTGCACTGTATTCCATCACCTTGGTCATCTATCTGGCCCGCAACAAGGCCATCGCGGCGCAGCAGGATGTGATCCGCACATGGGCCCGCACGCATCAGGGCTAATCCTCCTTCCCGAAGAAAGCTGTCGCTCTCGTGGCGGCGGCTTTCTTCGTATCCGCGCATGTTGACGCGGTACGTTATCGAACACGCAATTCACTTATCCAATTCATTCATTCACAACCACAAGGTGGGACCATGACCGACACAACCGACGACTACGGTTACCTGCTCGTCCACTTCATCGAGGATCCGGACGGCTACGCCGAGAAGATTTACATGGATATATCCGACGGTGACAATCCGCACCGTTGGGTGCCGCTCAACGATGGAAAGCCTGTGCTGGCTTCGCATCTCGGTACCACAGGCGTGCGCGATCCGCATATCATCCGCAATCCCGACACCGGCACGTGGTATATCATCGCCACCGACCTGCGTGTGTTCGGAGGCGACGGCGGCGGCTGGTACGAGTGGAGCCACCACGCCAGCACGAATCTCATCATCTGGGAATCCGACGATCTGCTCCATTGGAGCGAGCCGCGCATGCTTGACGTGTCCCGCAAGCCGGACGGCTCCCATCTGGAGCTTGGTATGGCCTGGGCATGTGAATGCCTCTGGGTGCCGGACTACTATCCGCAAGGCCATCACGGTGGGCGCGGCGCATTCGTCATGTATTGGTCCAGCACCGTGTTCAATGATGCGGACAAGGCTCACGACGACAAGAACGTCTACTGCACCGTGCTGTGGGGCGCCACCACCGATTTCACGCAGGACACGTTCGAATATGGTGGCGTGTTCATCGACAACCACGGTGACGCCATCGACACCACGATGATCCAACGTCCGCTGCCTGATGGTGGTGTGCGCACGTACCGCATCACCAAAGACAACGCGCATGGCACCGGCATCTGGATGGACCGCACCGACGCGAAGCGCTGGTGGGAGCCGGGGACGGTCTGGACCAAGGTGCAGGACCGGATTGGCGCAGGCTACGTGCCGGACGGCAACCCCGGCGGCGTGGAAGGTCCTGCGGTGTTCGTCAACCACCACAACAACGGTGGACCGGACGACGAATGGTACTTGTTCGTGGACGTGATTCCGTCGATCGGATACCGTCCGATGGTCAGCCGCGATCTCGATCAGGGCTGGATGCCGTTGCAGGCGGACGATTACTTCCTCACCGCGCATACGAAACATGGTGGCGTCGCCTCGCTGACACGCGCCGAATACGACCGTCTCGCCCAGCATGTGCATGCATTCTGACGAACGACGTTGACGACCGTGCGCCCGCGTGTGCACGCGGCAAAACCAAGGGGGCTTCCCGGAATAACCGGGAAGCCCCCTTTGCGTGTTCGCTGACCGCGACGGCAATCGCAGTCAGCGACTGCTATTGCTGCGATGTATCGCCATTGGCGCCGTTATTACCGGAATTATCGCTACTGGTTCCTCCGCCATTGCCACCGTTGGTGTGGTTACCGTCGCCGTTAGCGGGGATACCGCCACTATTACCGCCGTCGCCACCGCCCTGACCGGTATTCTGCGTTTCCTCGGTCTGATTCGGCGTGGTCTGTTGGGTGTTCTCCTCGGTGCGCGGAGTCACGGTGGTCTGCTGCTTTCTAGTCCAGGTCTTCTGCGCGCCGGTGCCCCACGTACCGTCCGGTCCGCCGACCTTGCCGTTATCGGTGGCGTCGGGGAACGTTTCGTTCGGCGTATCGGCCAATGCCTGCTTCATGTATTCGGTGAACAGATGCACGGGGTAGTCGCTGCCGCCGGTCCAGCTGCCGAATGCGGGAATCTCCTGCGGGTCGCCGTTGTCGTCCGGATACCACATCGCCACAGAAGTCAGCATGGACGGCGTGTAGCCGATGAAGCTCGCTGCGTTGGAATCGTTTGCGGTGCCTGACTTGCCGGCAATGGTGTGCCCAGTGGCACGCGCCTCGGTGGCGGTGCCTCGCTGGACCACGCCGGTAAGCGCCTTCGTCACGAGGTTCGCGTTGTTCGCTTCGAACGTCTGCTCCGCCGAGGTCGGCGCGTTGTACAGGTCGGTGCCGTTCGCCGTCTGCACTTGGGCAACGATATGCAGCGTCGGCTTGTTGCCTTGGTTGGCCAGTGTGGCGTATCCCTGCGTCATGTCCTTGAGGGTCAGGCCGTTGTTGCCGAGCACGGTGAACGGGTTGGAACCGTCCAAAGACGAATCGTCAACGCCGGCCTGCCGTGCGGTTTCGGCGATTTTCTGCGCGCCGAGCTTGGTTTGCAGATCCATGTACACGGTGTTCGAGGATTGTTCCGTCGCCGTGTACAGGTTCACGTATCCCAGATTCTCGCCGCCGTAGTTGCTCACCGTTTCGGTGATGCCCGGGAACGTCCGGTACGAGTTGCCGTTGAAGTACGTGTTGAGGCTGACGCCTTCGTTGACGGCGGCCAGCAATGCGAACGGCTTCATGGTGGAGCCGACTTCGTACGTTGCCTGGGTGACGTTGTTGAGCTGCTTGGTCAGGTAGTCGTCTCCTGCGTACAGCGAGATGATGGAACCGTCCTTGGGGTTCACCGACAGCGCGCCGAACTGCATGCCGTCGGGCACGATGCCTTGCATGCCGTTTTGGGAGGGACTGATGGTGGAGAACATCAGGTCCTGCTTCGATTTGTCAATGGTGGTGACGATTTTGTAGCCGCCGGTTTCCAGGTCCTGCTTGCTGAACGCCTTGGTGTTGACGAGTTCGTTCTGCACCATCGTCAGCAGGTATCCGTTCGGTCCGGACATCTGGTTGTTCTGTTGGATTTCGATGGTTTGCGGGAATTTCGCGGCTTTCTTCTCGTCCGGCGTGATGTAGCCGTCTTCGTCCATGATGTTCAGCACGCGCTTGTAACGTTTTTCAGCTTGCTTGGGATTCACGTCGGGGGTCCATACGCTCGGCGCGGGAATGATGCCGGCAAGCATGGCCGCTTCGGAGAGCGTCAGATCCTTCGCGTCCTTGCCGAAGTACGCTTTGGCCGCTGCCTGGATGCCGTATGCGCCACGGCCGAGATAGATGGTGTTCATGTAGTTGCACAACACCTGGCTCTTGTCCTGTGCTTGGGCGATTTTGACCGCCAGGAACGCCTCACGCAGTTTGCCCACGTACGAGGTGGTTTCGCCCAGATAATAGCGTTCCGCATACTGCTGGGTGATAGTGGAACCGCCCTGCCTGCTACCGGTGGTCAGGTTGTTGTAGAACGCGCGTGCGATGCCGATCGGATCGATGCCCTTATTGGTGTAGAAGGAGCGGTCTTCCGATGCCACGATCGCGTTGCCGACGTAGTCGGGCAGGTCTGCGCAGCTGATGATTTCGCGATTCTGCTCCGCATAGCTGCCGATCGGCGTGGTGCCGTCGTTGTAATACACGGTCGTCTTTTCGGCCAGCGCGAACTTTTCCGGCTGCGGGATTTCCGTGGTGATGTACATGTAGGCGAACAGGCCGATACCTGCCGCGATGAGCGCCGCGAAGATGCCGAGCACCCATTTGAGCACGAGATGCTTGTGTTTTCTGGTCTTTTTGGGTGCGCGATGCGAAGTGTGCTTCGGCCCCTGGGGCGGCTTGCTCAGCACTTCTCCATGGACCCCGTAGGTGGTGCCCACCCGTGGCGTCGTGGACGTTGCGCTGCCGCTGCGGGCGCTTTTTGAGCGTGAGCTGACACTTCGTGTTCGTGAAACCATGGTTTCCACCGTAGCCGAACGACCTGAAAAACAAGGGTGTAGATAGTGCTGTCCGACTGGAAAAACATGTTTTTGCGCAGCTTTTTTACAAATCGACAATCTGTTGACGACTGCCGTAATATGGCCGTTTTTCAGTGATTTTTCAGTTTGCAATGCGGTTTGTGGGTATGCTTGGGGATTGGTATACCTGCGAAACGCATAACAGAGGAGTCGTTTTCAGATGAGCATTCGAGTGGCTATCGCCGGCGTGGGCAATTGCGCCTCGTCGCTGGTGCAGGGCGTTGAGTATTACAAGGACACCAAGGACGAGGATAAGATTCCCGGCCTGATGCACAACAATTTCGGTGGCTACCGCGTGCGTGACATCGAATTCGTCACCGCGTTCGACGTCGATGCGCTGAAAGTGGGCAAGGACCTGTCCGAGGCGATCGGAGCCTCCCAGAACAACACCATCAAGTTCGCGGACGTGCCGAATCTGGGCGTGGAGGTGCTGCGCGGCCCGACCAACGACGGTTTGGGCGAGTACTACCGTCAGATGATTACGGAGTCGGACGCCGAGCCGGTGGACGTGGCCCAAGTGCTGCGTGACAAGAAGGTCGACGTGCTGGTCTCCTATCTGCCGGTTGGTTCCGAGAAGGCGGACAAGGCGTATGCGCAGGCCGCCATGGATGCGGGATGCGCGTTTGTGAACTGCCTGCCGGTGTTCATCGCGTCCGATCCCGAATGGGCGCAGAAGTTCCGTGACGCGGGTGTGCCGATCGTCGGCGACGATATCAAGTCGCAGGTCGGCGCCACCATCACGCACCGCGTGCTGGCCCGTCTGTTCGAGGATCGCGGCGTGCGTCTGGATCGTACGTACCAGCTTAACGTCGGCGGCAACATGGACTTCATGAACATGCTGCAGCGTTCCCGCCTGGAATCCAAGAAGATCTCCAAGACCCGCGCCGTCACTTCCGTGGTGCCGCACGACATGGATCCGCACAACGTGCATATCGGACCTTCCGATTACGTGGCTTGGCTTGATGACCGCAAGTTCGCGTTCGTGCGTTTGGAAGGCACCACGTTTGGCGATGTGCCGCTGAATCTGGAATACAAGCTCGAGGTGTGGGATTCCCCGAATTCCGCCGGTATTGTGATCGACGCCGTGCGTGCGGCGAAGATCGCGCTCGATCGTCATCTGGCCGGTCCGGTGCTGGCTCCGAGCTCCTACTTCATGAAGTCCCCGGCTGTGCAGCACGAGGATGGCGAGGCTCGCCGCTTGGTGGAGGAATTCATCAAGGGCGATGTCGAAGGTACCGAAGAGCAGCTTGACGCCGATGTGGCGGCCGCGAAGGCCGCCGGCAAGGATGTGTGGCGCGCATAGCGTGCGTTGCTGACGGCAGACCCGCGATGGCAATGGCAACCATCTCGTAGGTCTCGACCCACTCGCCTGATTCGTAGGCAGAATCAGCATATAATGAAAATCCCTATGGCCTGGGGTAATGCCATAGGGATTTTTGTTGTCCCGGAAACGCTGCGGCGGTGGCGGCCAATGGTCGTGCGCTGTCGCAGCGTGAACGGGAATCATATATTGCGCAATGTATATCGCGTCACTTTTTGAGGAGTGGTTCGACCTGCTGCTCGTACGCGGTCAACGCGGTGTCGATCACGTTGTGCATGTCGTAATACTTGTACGTGCCCAAACGGCCGCCGAACACGGTCCTCGGTTCGGCCTTCGCGAGCTCCTCGTACCTCGCGTACAACGCCTTGTCGGCCTCCGTGTTGATCGGATAGTACGGCTCGTCGCCACGCTCGGCGAAACGGCTGTACTCCTCCCACACCACGGTCCTGTCCGGGTTCTGCGAAGCCCTGCGCTCCGGGTTGAAGTTCTTGAACTCGATCGCGCGCGTGTACGGCACGTCCGCGTCGGAGAAGTTCATCACCGGGCATCCGAAATGGTCGCCCTCGTCGTACCGCACCTCCCTGAAGTCCACCGTGCGCCACTTCAGCTCGCCGAGCGAGTAGTCGAAGTAGCGGTCCACCGGACCCGTGTACACCACCGGCACGCCCGCCGCGGCCAAGGCCTTCCTGTTGTACGGCTGGGACTCGTCGAAGAAGTCGGTCCTGAGGGTCACGTGGATGCGCGGATCGTCGATCATGCGCTCCATCCAAGCGGTGTAGCCGTCCGTGGGCAGGCCCTCCCACGTGTCCCTGAAATACCGGTTGTCGTAGTTGAAGCGCACCGGCAGGCGGTTGATGATGCCCGCGGGCAGGTCCTTCGGATCGGTCTGCCACTGCTTGCCCGTGTAGTTCTTGATGAACGCCTCGTACAACGGGCGGCCGATCAGCGAAATGCCCTTGTCGTTGAGGTTCTGCGGATCCGTGCCCGCCAATTCGCCGGCCTGCTCGTCGACCAGGGCCTTCGCCTCGGCCGGCGTGTAACGCGCGTGGAAGAACTGGTTGATGGTCCCGAGGTTGATCGGCAGGGGATACACCTCGCCGTCGTGCGTGGCGTACACGCGGTGCACGTAGTCCGTGAAGCTTGTGAAACGGTTCACGTAGTCCCAGACCCTCTTGTTGGACGTGTGGAACAGGTGCGCGCCGTACTTGTGGATCTCCGCGCCGGTCTCCTCGTCCATGTAGCTGTACGCGTTGCCTCCGATATGGTCGCGCACGTCGATGATCTCGACCCTCACGCCCAGGTGCTCGACGGCCTGCTGGGCCACGGTCAGGCCGAACAGGCCCGCGCCCACGACCACCAGATCGGGATACTCCACCGCATCAGTCATAAGAAAACAACCTTCCAAACGTTATCGATGCTTATCGCAGCCACGCAAACGCACAGGGGTGGCGTGCGATTCCTTCTCAAGTGTACCCGTGCGTCTAGTCGGTGCGGCGAGGTCCGGGCATGGTGTAATATGGCAAGAGCCTCCGCGTGGCGGTATGTCACCCAACTCCCCCAGGGCAGGAATGCAGCAAGGGTAAGTGGCCTCTTCCGGGTGCGTGGAGGTTTTTCTATATCTTCTCCGATTCGTTCCCCACAGTAGGGGCGATGCCGTATTCTCGGTGACTATGACCAACGAATTCAAGCCACTTGTCCGAGATCCACAGCAGCCTGTGAACATGCTTCAGCAGCCCACGGCAGCAACGCCTGCGGAACCGTTGGAATCGTTGTCGTTCCCTGATATGCGCGAAGTCGAGGCGGTGCTTTCTCCGCAGGACGTCAACAAAGGCTTGGCTCAGGCGGATCCGCTGACCCGCCATCCGCGCGTGTCCAGCATCGTGCTGTGCGTGGTGTTCGGTCTGCTGATGCTTGCCGCTTCCGCCGGCGTCTGGTGGCTTGGCGTGCGTACCATGGACGGCCAAAGCTATGAGGATATCGTCTGGTCGAAATTCGATGCCGCGTTGCCGGGTTGGCTGGCGCCGG
>OKTV01000040.1_pt1 | contig 29047 bp, 23 predicted proteins | sample 1606551 | NCBI WGS metagenome assembly OKTV01 (sample SAMEA3882507, study PRJEB24775) | human gut metagenome | biome: human-associated habitat; feature: intestine environment; material: feces | place: Netherlands | collected 2009/2010 | reverse complement strand
TATATAAAGGCACATTCCGATCGGAATGTGCCTTTTTTGATATTGCTTTCTCTGGTTATTGCCGGATATAGTATTTGTAAATGGGAATGGAGAATGCAAAGTGGGATAAAATGTGGATAAACAAAAAGAGTCACAAGTAAAACTTGCGACTCTTTTCTGCGCTTCAAGATGGGCTTGAACCAACGACCCCCTGATTAACAGTCAGGTGCTCTAACCAACTGAGCTATTGAAGCATTTGGTTTGAAAAAGAACAGAGTTACAGATAAAACCTGCGACTCTTTTGCGCTTCAAGATGGGCTTGAACCAACGACCCCCTGATTAACAGTCAGGTGCTCTAACCAACTGAGCTATTGAAGCATTTTGCATTGCGGAATGTTGCGTTCCTTATTTGCGTGTGCAAAAGTACTAACTTTTCTTCATTCAGCCAAATTTTTCGGCAACTTTTTTCTGTTTTTCCTTAAAAAAGTGCATTTTTCGGTGGTTTTCACTACTTTTTGCATCAATTATGGCAGTTTTCGAGAAGAAATGAGTACTTTTGTGGTCGAATAATCATATAACTAAGGTAAACATGAAAAAAGTATTGGTTTCATTGCTGATGGTGCTCCTCGTGGTGCCATCTATTGCACAAACAGATAAAGATCACGACTTCAAGATGGCTAAGGATATCTTCAATGCCATCTATAAGAATCTTGACTTGATGTACGTTGATACGCTCGATGCCGAAGAGGTGGTGGGCAATGGCGTTAAGGCGATGTTGGGAAGCCTCGACCCTTATACTACCTACTATCCGGAGGAAAAAGTCAACGAACTGAAGAATATGCTCACCGGCAAATATGCTGGTGTGGGTGCTGTGGTGCGCTATAACTTCCAGTTGCAGCGTGTGTGTATCAGTGAACCTTATGCTAATATGCCTGCTGCAGAAGTGGGACTGAAGAAGGGTGATATCATCCTGAGTATCGATGACGAGGATATGACCAATAAGGAAGTGAGCTATGTAAGCGATCATCTTCGTGGAGAACCGGGTTCTTCCTTTATGTTGAAGGTAAAGCGACCAAGTACTGGTAAGATTCTGAAGGTAAAGGTAACTCGCCGTACTATCCAGATGCCTTTCCTGCCATATTACGGAATGATGGAAGGTGGTATCGGTTATATCAACTTCAATTCTTTCACCGATAATTGTGCCAAGGATGTGCGCCGTGCTTTCATCGACCTGAAGAAGCAGGGAGCCAAGGGACTCGTCTTCGACCTCAGAAGTAATGGCGGTGGTTCGGTGAGCGAGGCCGTGAGCATCGTCAATATGTTCTTGCCAAAGGGAAAGACTGTATTGAAAATGAAGGGTAGATTGCAACGCTCCAACAATGAATACAAGACTACGGTAGAACCTGTTGACTCTGTGATGCCGATGGTAGTTCTGGTGAGTGGAAACACAGCCAGTTCCAGCGAGATAATGAGCGGTAGTCTGCAGGACTATGACCGTGCTATTATATTAGGTACGCGCACGTATGGAAAAGGTCTGGTACAGACCACTATGGATTTGCCATACAATGGACAGATGAAACTTACTACAGCCAAGTATTACATTCCAAGTGGCAGATGCGTGCAGGCACTTAATTACAAGCATGCCAAAGGCGGCTATGTGGAGCATGTTCCAGATTCACTTACCAAGGTGTTCTATACTGCCGGTGGCAGAGAGGTGCGTGATGGAGGCGGTGTGAAGCCGGATGTAGAGGTGAAGCCGGATTCCTTGCCAAACATTGCTTTCTATCTCGCCGGTGCCCGCGACAGTAATGAGGTGATGCTCAACTACGAAGTGGATTATATCGCCAAACATCCTACTATCGCACCTGCCAAGGATTTTGCTTTGACAGATGCCGACTATGATGAGTTCAAGTCCCGCGTTCTGAAAGCGGATTTCAAGTACGACCGTGAGACCGAGAAATATCTCAAGGATTTGGAGAAACTCGCTAAGTTTGAAGGATATTACGAGGATGCAAAACCTGAGTTCGAGGCGTTGAAAAAGAAGTTGAGTCACAATGTGGCAAAAGACTTGGATTTCAATAAAGACTACATCAAGCAGCTTTTGGAAAACGACATCGTGGCAGCTTATTATTTCCAGGCTGGAGCCATCCAGAATTCCCTGCGTTACGACAAGCAGGTCAAGGCTGCCGTCAAGTTGTTAAATTCTCCGGAAGAATACGGAAAAATACTCCATCCTGTGAAGAAATAACAACAAAAACCTGCACAATCGCCTAAAATTGCGCAGGTTATGAATAAAAAACAGAAAAATCTTTGGAGATTTTCAAAAATATTAGTAATTTTGCACACGTTCAGTGGAATGAGGGGCTCGCAAGAGTTCCTCATTTTATTTTAAATAGGTATATATGATAGATAAAAACGTCGTAAAAAAATTAGTTGATGAATGGCTCCAAGATCAGGAATATTTCTTGGTGGACATTGAAATCAGTCCAGACAATCGTATCGTAGTCGAGATTGACCATGTAGATGGTGTATGGATTGAAGATTGTGTGGCTTTGAGTAGATATATCGAGGAACGATTGAGTCGTGATGACGAGGACTATGAGCTGGAAGTAGGTTCTGCTGGTCTGGGTCAACCATTCAAGGTTCCACAGCAGTATATCAACTTCATTGGCAAGGAGGTAGAGGTGCTCGATGCTGACGGTATCAAGGTAAAGGGCATCTTGAAGGCTGTGGATGGCAATGATTTCACAGTAGGCGTAGAAGAAAAAGTGAAGGTAGAGGGCAAGAAGCGTCCTGTAAAGCAGGAGGTTGACCATGTTTACCAGATGGATAAAGTAAAATATACAAAATATATAATCAGTTTCAAATAAGCTATGGCTAAAAAAGAGCAAGAATTAACAGCGAGTATGATTGATACATTCCGCGAGTTTAAAGAAACCAAGAATATCGACCGTACAACATTGGTAAGTGTATTGGAGGAAAGCTTCCGCAATGTACTTGCCAGAATTTTCGGTAGTGATGAGAATTTCGATGTAATCGTAAACCCAGACAAGGGCGATTTCGAGATTTATCGTAACCGTGTCGTTGTTGCTGATGGTGAGGTAGAAGATGAGAACAAGGAGATTACGCTTACCGAAGCACGCAAGATTGAGCCTGACTATGAGGTAGGTGAGGATGTGAGCGAGAAGGTAGATTTCAATAAGTTCGGTCGCCGTGCCATCTTGACTCTTCGCCAGACTTTGGCTTCTAAGATTCTTGAACTTGAGCACGACTCACTCTACAATAAATATAAAGACCGTGTTGGACAGGTAATCTCTGGTGAGGTTTATCAGGTATGGAAGCGCGAGGTTCTTATCGTTGATGACGAGAACAACGAGTTGATGTTGCCTAAGACGGAGCAGATTCCTGGCGATATGTATCGTAAGGGCGAGACTGTACGTGCCGTCATCCTTCGTGTTGACAATGATAACAACAATCCTAAGATTATCTTGAGCCGTACAGCGCCAATCTTCCTGCAGCGCCTGTTGGAGGCTGAGGTTCCTGAGATTGCAGATGGCTTGGTTGCTATCCGTCGCATTGCCCGTCTCCCTGGTGAGCGTGCCAAGATTGCTGTAGAGAGCTTCGATGAGCGTATCGACCCAGTTGGAGCTTGTGTAGGTGTTAAGGGTAGCCGTGTTCACGGTATCGTTCGCGAGCTTTGCAACGAGAACCTCGACGTCATCAACTATAGCTCTAATACCAAGCTGTTTATCCAGCGTGCCTTGGCACCAGCCAATATTACGTCTGTGAACATCGACGAGGAGAACAAGAAGGCAGAGGTGTTCCTGAAGCCTGAGGAGGTTAGCCTGGCTATCGGCCGTGGCGGTATGAACATCAAGTTGGCTTCTATGTTGACAGAATATACCATCGATGTATTCCGTGAGGTAGATGAGAATGAGGCTGACGAGGATATCTACTTGGATGAATTCTCTGACGAGATTGATCAGTGGGTTATCGATGCCATCAAGGGTATCGGTTATGACACTGCTAAGCAGGTGCTCAATGCCCCACGTGATATGATCGTAGAGAAGGCTGACCTTGAGGAGGAAACCGTGGATAACGTACTCAAGGTATTGAGAGCTGAATTCGAACAATAATTTCCCTAGCTGGCGAGTGCTTGCAGGGAATCTAACTTTAAAAATAGGAGAATAAAATAATTTATGAGCATCAGATTAAATAAAGCACTACGTGAATTGAATATAGGACTTAAGACGGCAGTTGAATTCCTAGAAAAAAGAAAGGACCTGGGAGAGGTCAAGGCCGAACCGAGCTTCAAACTCAGCGACCAGCAATACAAGGCATTGAACGATGCCTTCAGTCAAGATAAGGAGGTTCGTGATCAGGCCGAGAAACTCATTACCAAAAAGGCCAAGGATAAGAAGCGTGCGCCGGAGCAGAAGGACCATCGTGCCGAAAGCTTATTGGAGTCGAGCAACCAGCAGCAGTATAAGCCGTTGGGTAAGATCGACCTGAATAGCATCGGAAAGGGTAAGTCTGCAGAGTCTGCTGCTAAAAAGTCGGAGGCACCGAAGCATGAGACTGCTGCCGTCAGTCCTGCGCCAGTGAAAGATGCTCATCGTAATGAGCCAAAACATGACCAGAGATCTACCCATGGATCTCACCAAAAACAAGAGATGAAACAAGAGAATCAGCAAAAGTCACAGCAGCCAAAGATGAACGACTTTAAGGGTCAGAAGAATGCTGCACAAGGTAACAAGATTGTAGAGGCTCAGCAGCAGAATGCTGAGCAGAAGACTGCTGACAACAGCCAGCCTTCTAGCGTGTTCACATTGAAGAGTGAGAAGAAATATACTTCAAATGAACCTAAGGTGTTGGGTAAGATTGATCTTTCTTCTCTCAATCAGAGCACTCGTCCTAAGAAGAAGTCTAAGGAGGAGCGCCGCAAGGAGCGTGAAGAGAAGTTGGCGCAGCAGCACAATGATCGCAAGAAGCGTGTTCGTATCAACAAGGAGCGTGTTGACATCAATGCCGAGGCTAAGAACAACAGTGCCGATGGTAATGGCCAGAATAAGGGCAACAATGGTGGCAACAACAAGAAGAATAGAAACAAGAATAGAAATAATAATAATAACAATAATAACAACCGCGGCAATAATAATAACAACCGCGGCAACCAGCGCCAGATAGAGGTGGACGACGAGGCTGTAGCACGCCAGGTAAAGGAGACTCTCGCTCGCTTGACCAGCAAGAGCCAGAACAAGAAGGGTGCTAAGTATCGTAAGGAGAAGCGTGAGGCTGTTCAGGAGAAGTTGCAGGATCAGGCTCGTCAGGAGCAGAAGGAAAGCAAGACTCTGAAGCTTACTGAGTTCGTTACCGTTAGCGAGTTGGCTACGATGATGGATATCAGCGTTACTCAGGTTATCTCTACCCTGATGGGTGTAGGTATCATGGTATCTATCAACCAGCGTCTGGATGCTGAAACCATCAACATGGTGGCTGAGGAGTTCGGTTTCAAGACCGAATACGTGAGTGCCGAGGTTCAGGAGGCAGTGAGCGAGGAAGAGGATGATGAGAACGACTTGGTTCCACGTGCTCCAATTGTAACCGTGATGGGTCACGTTGACCACGGTAAGACCTCTTTGCTCGACTATATCCGCAATACCAATGTGATTGCCGGTGAGGCGGGTGGTATTACCCAGCATATCGGTGCTTACAGTGTGACACTGAACAGCGGTCGCAAGGTAACCTTCCTGGATACTCCTGGTCACGAGGCGTTTACAGCCATGCGTGCCCGTGGTGCTCAGGCCACCGATATCGCCATCATCATCATCGCAGCCGATGACTCTGTAATGCCTACTACCAAGGAGGCTATCGCTCATGCGCAGGCTGCCGGTGTGCCAATGGTATTCGCTATCAACAAGATTGATAAGCCAGGTGCTAACCCAGACCGTATCCGTGAGGACTTGGCCAACATGAACCTGCTCGTTGAGGAGTGGGGTGGTAAGTACCAGTGCCAGGAAATCAGTGCTAAGAAGGGTATCGGTGTTCACGATTTGCTTGACAAGGTGCTCCTCGAGGCTGATATGCTCGACTTGAAGGCTAACCCTAACCGTCGTGCCACAGGTACCATCATCGAGTCTTCGCTCGACAAGGGTCGTGGATATGTTTCTACTGTATTGGTTGCCAATGGTACCTTGAAGGTTGGTGATATTGTTCTCGCCGGTACTTCTTGGGGCCGTGTTAAGGCGATGTTCAATGAGCGTAATGCCAATATCAAGTCGGCTGCTCCAGCTGAGCCAGCTATCATCCTCGGTTTGAACGGTGCGCCTACAGCAGGTGACCAGTTCCACGTAATCGAGACAGAGCAGGAGGCTCGCGAAATCGCCAACAAGCGTGAGCAGTTGCAGCGTGAGCAAGGCTTGCGTACTCAGAAGCGCTTGACTTTGGGTGATATTTCTCACCGTATCGCACGTGGTGAGTTCCACGAGTTGAACGTCATCGTGAAGGGTGATACCGACGGTTCTGTTGAGGCATTGAGCGACTCATTCATCAAGCTTTCTACCGAGAAGGTTCAGGTGAACGTAGTGAACAAGGCTGTGGGTCAGATTTCTGAAAACGACGTGATGCTGGCATCTGCTTCAGATGCAGTCATCGTTGGTTTCCAGGTTCGTCCTTCTGCTGATGCACGCAAGGCTGCCGACCGTGAGGGAGTTGAAATCAACACATACTCTATCATCTACGATGCTATCGACGATATCAAGAGTGCGATGGTAGGTATGCTCGACAAGGTGAAGAAGGAAATCGTTACCGGTCAGGTTGAGGTGAAGCAGACCTTCAAGATCAGTAAGGTGGGTACTATCGCCGGTGGTCTCGTTACCGAGGGTAAGGTACACGCTAAGGATAAGGCTCGCGTCATCCGTGACGGTATCGTGATCCGTACAGCAGAAATCGGTGCCTTGAAGCGTTACAAGGACGATGTCAAGGAGGTGGTTACCGGTATGGAGTGCGGTTTGAGCCTCGTCAACTACAACGATATTCAGGAAGGCGACGTTATCGAGACCTTCACAGAGATCGAGGTAGAGCAGAAGTTGTAATATAGCATATATTATATATAATAAGGTAGGGATGAGTCCTCAGCGGCTTATCCCTATTTAGGGTTAAAATAACGAAAGGTTATTCTAAATAAAATGGCAGAAATAGAGAAAGAACAGAATCAGGTTGTCAAGGATGTGATAGACCAGAAATACGAGTATGGTTTTACCACCGATGTACATACTGAAATCATAGAAAAGGGTCTCAACGAGGATGTTGTGCGCCTGATCTCGCAGAAGAAGGGAGAGCCAGACTGGATGCTCGAATTTCGTCTGAAAGCCTACAATTACTGGAAGACGCTCAAGGAGCCAAAGTGGGGACACGTTCACGTGCCACCTATTGACTACCAGGAGATTTCATACTATGCCGATCCTTTGGCAAAGAAGCCGAAGAACAAGGAGATTGATCCTGAGTTGGAGAAGACATTCGATAAGCTCGGTATTCCTCTGGAGGAGCGCTTGGCTTTGAGCGGCACTGCCGTGGATGCCATCATGGACTCTGTATCGGTGAAGACTACCTTCAAGGAGAAACTCCGTGAGAAGGGCGTCATCTTCTGCAGTATCGGTGAGGCTGTGAAGGAGCATCCTGATTTGGTAAGAGAGTATCTGGGAACTGTGGTTCCTTATCGTGATAACTTCTATGCAGCCTTGAACAGTTGCGTATTCAGTGATGGCTCATTCGTTTATATTCCTAAGGGCGTCCGCTGCCCGATGGAGTTGAGCAGTTACTTCCGCATCAATGCCCGTAATACCGGTCAGTTTGAGCGTACATTGATCATCGCCGATGATGATGCCTACGTTTCTTACCTGGAGGGATGTACAGCGCCAATGCGTGATGAGAATCAGCTTCATGCGGCTATCGTAGAGATAATTGTCAAGGACAATGCTGAGGTGAAGTACTCTACCGTTCAGAACTGGTATCCTGGTGATGAACATGGTAAGGGTGGTGTGCTGAACCTGGTAACCAAGCGAGGCGACTTGCGTGGTGTGAACTCTAAGTTGAGTTGGACTCAGGTAGAGACGGGTTCTGCGATTACCTGGAAGTATCCTTCCTGCATCTTGCGTGGCGACAACTCCGTGGCAGAGTTCTACAGCGTGGCTGTTACCAACAACTATCAGGAGGCTGATACCGGTACCAAGATGATTCACATGGGTAAGAACACCAAGAGTACTATCATCTCGAAGGGTATTTCGGCTGGTCATAGCCAGAACTCCTATCGTGGTCTGGTTCGTGCCACGTCCAATGCCGATAATGCCCGCAACTACAGTTCCTGCGACTCCTTGTTGCTGGGTAGCGATTGCGGAGCGCATACCTTCCCATATATGGATGCTCATAACGACACAGCCGTGTTCGAACATGAAGCAACTACCTCGAAGATTTCAGAAGACCAGCTCTTCTATTGCAATCAGCGAGGCATTCCTACCGAGGAGGCTGTCGGCTTGATCGTAAACGGTTATGCCAAGGATGTGCTCAACAAGTTGCCTATGGAGTTTGCCGTTGAGGCACAGAAACTCCTGAGTGTTTCACTCGAAGGAACCGTAGGATAAGCGATAGTTTCTATTGGCTATTACGAAACAAATTTTGAGGTGACGTCTTATGAGAAAGATAATGCTTTTATGCTTACTGATGGCAGGTATGTCTGTTGTAGGACAGACTACCTATAAACGATCTAAGTATAAGGATGATGATGTCGAAAGAGTATGGGCGATAGATGCTCATATTGGTGGAGGCTTTTATCAGAATGCACATCATACGGGTGCGGAAGTACCAAAGTACCATTTCGGTTCTACCCAGAATATAGGAATGTTGACTAAGTTTCATGCGGAATATTATTTGCCGAATACGAATTTTAGTTTAAAGGCAGGTTATGAGCATGAAGAAGTTACCTTTTTGAAGGGGGAGGCTGCTTATGACATAAATCAACTGATGTTAGGCGGAAGATGGTATGTTGCTCCTACGGATTGGTGGGTTCAACCTTATGTGGGGCTCGATATGCTTTGTGCTTTTGATGCAGAGCATTCAGCTTTCTCTACGTCAGCTTCTATCACGACTGGTTCAATGGGAACGAAGACGTATGAATACGAAGGATATGGTAAAATAAGATTGCCACGTTTCAGTGCAGGACCTGTGGTTGGAGCGGATTTCTATTTGTTTTCTAATATTGCAGTACAAGTAGAATACAGCTATCGTCTTGGTTTCGACTCGCACTATCGGGCTACTTACATGGAAAAAGGAAGTTCGAATACGTCGTATAATCATGGACAACTGCATCGCCATGCAGTATCAGTAGGTTTAAAGATTAATTTTCCATTTACTTTTACTGCTAATGACAGAAGAAGTTTGTGGGATGGCTTGTTTGAATAATTATAGATACATAAATATAATATGTTAGAGGTTAAGAATCTGCATGCTACTATTGCAGGCAAAGAAATATTGAAAGGTATCAACCTGACTATCAACGATGGTGAGATACATGCGATTATGGGACCTAACGGTTCCGGTAAGTCAACCTTGAGCGCTGTGCTCACAGGTAACCCTCTCTATACCGTAACCGAGGGTGAGGCTATCTTCAACGGCAAGAACCTCCTGGATATGAAGCCTGAGGATCGTGCCCGTGAGGGATTGTTCCTCTCTTTCCAGTATCCAGTGGAGATTCCTGGTGTATCCATGACCAACTTCATGCGTGCGGCTATCAATGCCAAGCGTGAGTATCAGGGCTTGGAGCCATTGAACACCAGCGAATTCATGAAGCTGATGCGCGAGAAGCGTGAGTTGGTGGAACTGGACAGCAAGTTGGCTCGCCGTTCTGTAAACGAAGGCTTCTCTGGTGGTGAGAAGAAGCGCAACGAGATTTTCCAGATGGCAATGTTGGAGCCAAAGCTCTCTATCCTCGATGAAACCGACTCTGGTCTCGACGTGGATGCGATGCGTATTGTGGCTGACGGTGTAAACAAGATGCATACCGACAAGACTTCTGCCATCGTCATCACTCACTATGAGCGTCTGCTCGATATGATTAAGCCAAGTGTGGTTCACGTACTCTATAAGGGTAGAATCGTGAAGACTGCCGGTCCAGAACTTGCCAAGGAGATTGAGGCTCGTGGCTACGACTGGATCAAGGCTGAAGTAGATGAGAAATAATAAGGAGGATGGCTATGCTTTCAGAAAATCAATATTTAGACTTGTATCAGTCTTCTTCGAGAATGATCAAGAAGAACAGCGCTGAGGTGCTCAATGCAGTGCGTGATGCTGCCTTCGAGGACTTCCGTCGCCTGGGCTTCCCTTCCCGCAAGGTAGAAAGATACAAGTATACAGATATGAGCGCCATCTTCGAGCCAAACTATGGCTTGAACTTGAATCGCCTGGAAATTCCGGTAGATCCATACGAGGCTTTCCGTTGCGATGTGCCTAACCTGAGTACTTCGCTCTACTTCGTGGTGAACGATGCTTTCTATAGCAAGGCATTGCCAAAGGTAGAGTTGCCAGAGGGTGTTATCGTGGACTCTTTGAACAAGATTGCTGCAGAAAACCCTGAATTCATCGGGAAATACTACGCTAAGATTGCCAAAACCGATGAAGATGGCATCACGGCATTGAATACATTCCTGGCACAGGATGGCTTGCTTATCTACGTACCAAAGAACGTGAAGGTGGAGCGAACCATTCAGGTCATCAATATTCTCCGTTCGGATGTAGATTTGATGGTAAACCGCCGTGTGCTCATCGTGATGGAACAGGGTGCTGAGGCTAAGTTCCTCTTCTGCGATCATGCTGCCGATGATAAGAACTTCCTCGCAACCCAGGTTATCGAGGCTTATGTTGGCGAGAATGCCAGTCTCGACCTCTATTGTCTGGAGGAGACTCATTACAAGAACCGTCGTGTCAGCAACGTTTATATTGAGCAGCAGGCTAACAGCCGTGTAAACCATAACGTGATTACACTCCATAACGGTATCACCCGCAACCGCCTCGACCTCGTATTCAAGGGCGAGGGAGCCGAGTGCTTCTGTAATGGTTGTGTGATTGCTGATAAGAACCAGGTGGTAGATAACAATACGCTCATCGATCATCAGGTGGGTCATTGTACCAGCAACGAGCTTTATAAGTATGTACTCGATGGTGAGGCACGTGGTGCTTTTGCCGGTAGAGTATTGGTTCGTCATGGTGCCCAGAAGACCACTTCGCAGGAAACCAACCAGAACCTCTGTGCTACGAAGACAGCCCGCATGTTCACCCAGCCGATGCTGGAGATTTATGCCGATGATGTGAAGTGTGCGCATGGAAGTACTGTTGGTCAGCTCAATGATGCCGCATTGTTCTATATGCAGCAGCGTGGTGTGAGCCGTGAGGAGGCTAAGTTGCTCCTTCAGTTTGCATTTATCAACGAAGTCATCGACAAGATGGAGCTGGAGCCATTGCGCGATCGCCTACATCATCTTGTAGAGAAGCGATTCCGTGGAGAACTCAATAAGTGCGAGGGTTGCAAGCTTTGCAAGTAGATAATATCCTTTTAAAGGAGTTAAGTTCTTAAAAATATGTATGATATCAATCAAGTAAGAGCAGATTTCCCGATTTTATCGAGAACGGTATATGATAAGCCATTGGTGTATCTGGATAATGCGGCAACCACGCAGAAGCCATTGTGCGTGCTTGATGCCATGCGCGACGAGTATCTCAACGTAAATGCCAATGTGCATCGTGGCGTTCACTATCTCTCTCAGCAGGCTACCGACCTTCATGAGGCAGCCCGCGAAACCGTGCGCAAGTTTATCAATGCGCCTAAGGTTGAGGAAGTCATCTTTACCCGCGGTACTACCGAGAGTCTGAATCTCGTGGTTTCATCGTTCAGCGATGCCTTTATGAGCGAGGGCGATGAGGTGATTATCTCTACCATGGAGCATCACTCCAATATCGTACCTTGGCAGTTGCAGGCTGCCAAGAAGGGAATTGCCATCCGTGTAATCCCAATCAACGATAAAGGTGAGATTAACCTCGATGAATTCGCCAATTTATTTACCGAACGCACCAAAATCGTGAGCATTGCCCAGGTGAGCAACGTGCTCGGTACGGTGAATCCGGTAAAAGAGATGATAAAGATTGCTCATGAGCACGATGTACCTGTCATGGTGGATGGTGCCCAGAGTACTCCTCATTTCGCAGTGGATGTGCAGGATATGGATTGCGATTTCTTCGCTTTCAGCGGTCATAAGATTTATGGTCCTACCGGTATCGGTGTGCTTTACGGCAAGGAAGAGTGGCTCGAGAAGTTGCCTCCATATCAGGGAGGTGGCGAGATGATTGAGAGTGTGAGCTTCGAGAAGACCACTTTCGAGAAACTGCCTTTCAAGTTCGAGGCTGGTACTCCTGACTATGTGGCTACCCATGGTCTGGCTAAAGCCATCGATTATGTTTCTGCGCTCGGTATGGATAACATTGCCAAGCATGAGCAGGAACTCACCCGTTACTGCATGGAACAGATGAGAACCATCGATGGAATCAGGCTTTTTGGTGAGCAGGAAGGCAAGGACGCCGTTGTCAGCTTCTTGGTTGGTGATATTCATCACATGGATATGGGAACCTTGCTCGACCGCCTGGGCATCGCCGTTCGTACAGGCCATCACTGTGCACAGCCTTTGATGGACCGCTATGGCATTCTGGGAACCGTTCGTGCAAGCTTCGCCTTGTACAACACCAAGGAAGAGGTTGATGCGCTTATAGCAGGCGTAAAACGCGTTTCTCAGATGTTTTAGGTCGGACAAGAGTTTTGTTTGTCTTCTTAACTTCATTTATCTTCTTAAGTAGATAAGAATATGTTAGAAAGTCATTATTATAAGGATATGATTGAGGCGGGCTGCGATGAGGCGGGCAGAGGGTGTCTGGCTGGTAGCGTCTATGCAGCAGCAGTGATTCTTCCTCCCGATTATCAGAACCCTGACCTCAATGATAGCAAAAAGCTGACTGACAAGAAACGCAAGGCGCTCCGTGAACAGATAGAGCGTGATGCTGTGGCTTGGGCTGTGGGCATTGTTACTCCCGAAGAAATTGATCAAATCAATATTCTGAATGCGAGTTTCCTGGCGATGCATCGTGCCTTGGACCAGCTGAAGGTACGTCCTGAGGCGGTGATTGTGGATGGTAATCGTTTCAAGCCTTACAAGGACCTGCCTTATACCACGATTGTAAAAGGAGATGGAAAGTATCTCTCGATAGCTGCGGCAAGCATTCTTGCCAAGACTTATCGTGATGACTATATGGATGAGCTTGCAGAGGAATATCCACAGTACGACTGGAAGGGTAACAAGGGTTATCCTACCAAGAAGCATCGTGCTGCCATCAGGGAGTTTGGCATTACGCCTTATCATCGCAAGAGCTACAATCTTCTAGGCACAGGTGAACTCTCACTCGATTTTAAAGACTAGGTATCATAGCTGCAGTGCTATGATTTCCATATAAAAAAGCCGCTCAACAGATTTGCCTGTTGAGCGGCTTTTGATTTTGATTAGAAGTCGAGGGTGATGCCCTTTTCCTAATCAGGCAAAAAAAAGAGCCACAAGTAAAAACTTGCAGCTCCTTGTACCCAGACCCGGGATCGAACCGGGATGGGTTGCCCCACTGGTGTTTGAGACCAGCGCGTCTACCGATTCCGCCATCTGGGCGATGGTGTTTGCAAAGGAAAGAGCCGCAAGTAAAAACTTGCAGCTCCTTGTACCCAGACCCGGGATCGAACCGGGATGGATTGCTCCACTGGTGTTTGAGACCAGCGCGTCTACCGATTCCGCCATCTGGGCGATTGCGGGTGCAAAGGTACAAATAAAAATTGAAATAGCAAACTTTTTGGTGATTTTTTTTCTGAAAAAACAATTCCAGAGGCGAAAAAAGCTAAAAATGTGTTTTATTTCTCCTATTCTTTATTAAATTCTTAGAAAAGATTTGGCTTTCTCGCAGATAATGAGTAATTTTACACTTGAATTTAGTAACTTATAAAAAATGAACTATAATATGACACTTAATGATAATAATAATTATTGTGTGATTCTCGCAGGTGGAAAAGGTCGAAGACTTTGGCCATGCAGTCGGAGCAGTCATCCAAAACAGTTCATTGACTTCTTTGGAGTCGGACGTACCCAATTGCAGCAGACATTCGATCGCATGGCAAAGATAGTACCTGCCGACCATATTTATATCAATACCAACGAGGAATATGTAGATTTGGTGAAAGAGCAGTTGCCAGAGGTGTCTGCCGACCGCATTATGGCTGAGCCTATTCATCGCAATACGGCTCCAAGTATGGCTTGGGCTAACCATCGCATCTCCATGCTGAACCCTGATGCGTGCATCATCAATACTCCTTCCGATCAGGCCATCTTCAATGAAGAGGCTTTCCGCAAGAATGTATTGGAGGGCTTGGCGTTTGTTGCAGCTAACGACCGTTTCCTGACGATGGCAGTCAAGCCTACCCGTCCAGAACCGGGTTATGGTTATATCCAGATGGGCGATGTGGTAGAAGAGGATATCTATGCCGTACAGTCGTTTACGGAGAAACCTGAGCGTGATTTTGCCAAGATCTTTGTTGAGAGTGGCGAGTTCTATTGGAATACAGGTATCTTCCTGAGTAATGTCAAGCATCTTCGTGAGTGCTTCTGCAAGATTCTGCCTCCTGTGCTTCGTGAGTATGACAAGAAATATCCGGAGTTCAGCATAGAGACGGAGAATGCCTATATGAAGGAGACCTTCTCTTCTTACCCTAATATCTCGGTAGATTTTGGCGTATTGGACAAGCCATCCAATGCCTGCATGATGAAATGCGACTTCGGATGGGCCGACCTGGGTACCTGGCACAGTATCTATGAGGCGATGCAGAAGAGCGAGGATGACAATGTGGTGATAGACAGCGACGTCTTCATCGAGGATTGCCATAATACGGTGGTGAAGATGCCGAAGGGCAAGCTTGCCGTACTCAATGGTCTTGATGGCTTTATCGTTGCCGAGAAAGACAATGTGCTCCTGGTATGCAAGAAGGAAGATTCTTCTGCCCTTATTCGCAAGTATGTGAATGAGATACAGATGAAGAAGGGCGATGAATATGTATAGGATAGAAAAAGAGCAGCGAATCTTCGCTGCTCTTTTTTTATTGCTTATAACTTCTGGAATTCTGTATAAATCTTGTTGGCGATTTCCTTGAACTCCTCTTCAGAGAGCTTGAGGTGCTCCTTGCGGAAGTTCACGTCTGCCTCACTGTTCATAGGAATGAGATGGATGTGAGCGTGAGGAACTTCCAGTCCCAAAACCACCTGAGCCACCTTCTTGCATGGGAAGGCTGCCTTGATAGCCTTGGCTACTTTCTTGGCGAATACTTCAAACTCAGCCAGGTCTGCATCCTCCATATCGAAGATGTAGTCCACTTCCTTGCGAGGAATCACCAAAGTATGACCTTTGCCGATAGGGCTAATGTCGAGGAAAGCATAGAACTTGTCGCTTTCTGCACACTTGTAGCTAGGAATCTCTCCTGCTGCAATCTTTGAAAAAATGCTTGCCATAATCTCTATTTCTGTTTAAAATGAATAATATATCTTGATGGGCTTACATATAACATAAAAAGGAACCGTCATACGGGCATCACTGTCCGTATGATAGTTCCTTTATTCTTTTTATTCAAATGAAATCTTGTCGATGCGAAGATTGATGGTTCCGCGAGGAATCTTGATCTCTGCAATTTCACCAACCTTCTTGTTGAGCAATCCCTGTGCGATAGGGGTCTTGATGGAAATCTTGCCTTCCTTCAGGTTAGCCTCGCTCTCGCTCACGATGGTATAGGTCATCTTTGCCTTGTTAGCCATGTTGGTCATCTCTACCTTCGACATGATCTGCACGCTGTCGGTGCTGAGCTGCTTGGTGTCGATGATTTTAGCCTCGGCAATGGTGAGCTTCAGACGATTGATCTTATCTTCTAGATGAGCCTGAGCCTCTTTAGCGGCATCATACTCAGAGTTCTCACTTAAATCACCCTTGTCGCGGGCTTCAGCAATTGCGGCTGATGCCTTAGGGCGCTCTACAGTTACGAGCTGTTTCAGCTCAGCTACGAGATTGTCGTAGCCTTCTTGTGACATGTAAGCCATAATTTTCTTTTTGTTTATTGTTATTAATTAAGTTGGCAGGAGGCATAAAAAATAAAGAATTCCAGTGCCTGTTGAGCACCGGAATCCTATATCTTATTGTGTCTCTTGTTTATCCTTTTGTTTGTAATCCGATTGCAAAGATAGGACTTTATTTCCGTATCACCAAACTTTTTCGGTGAAATTTTGAAAATATCCTCCTTTTTCTTTCACATAGTCCATTAATTGGCTAAAAATCTGATTATTGCGCAATATCTCTGCATTGCCCGTCATAATCATCTGTTTCCGGGCTCGGGTAATGGCGACATTCAGCTTGCGGTCGATGATGGCTCCGTCTTCCACAAAGCTGTTGCCGGCAAGAAAATCGAGCTGCCAGATGTTCTGGATGGTGAAACTGTAGATGATGACATCACGCTGACTGCCCTGATAGCGCTCCACGGTGTCGATGCTGATCTTTTCCAGTTCCGGGATGCCCAGCTTTTCGATGCCTTTGCGCACCATGGCTATCTGGTTGCGATAGGGTACGATGACGCCCACCGTCTTCTGGGCATCAAACCTGTTGCCGTAGAAACGGTGGATGCGGCGAAGCATATCCACTACGATTTCTGCCTCGTTGGCATTGATCTTGTCCGACACATTCGGTTCCTTACAGAATCTGGAAGGGAGGAAGATCATGCGGTGTTCCTTCAGCAGGTCATCAAGTGCATCTTCTGATGGGAGGGTGTACGACAGTTCCGACTCCAACTGATGCGGACAAGGTACGGGTTCCAGTTTCTCCCGGCGATAGAACATCCGGTTCGGAAACTCGGCAATCTCCGGATGCATCCGTCCCTGTCGGCGCAGGATGCCGATGAATTCGGTGCGCTCCTCGTGGTCTTCCCATCTGATCAGGCGCTCGAAGAGGGAGTTGCGGCAGTTGGTGAGGCAGATGTCCTGCAGGATACTCATATCGATGACACCCCCTTTCTGACTGTCGTTGATGGTAGGGATGCCCGAATCCTTCTCGCTCTGCTGCACGACGGCAGGCAACTGCTTGTAGTCGCCGATGAGGATGAACTTATCTACCGCCGATAGCAGACCGATGAGATTAGGCTCCAGTATCTGGCTCGACTCATCGATGATGGCAAGCTTGAAGTGCTTCAGCGTAAAGATGAAGGGCTTGGAGGTCATCATCGAAGTGGTGCCCACAATCACGCGCGTACCTATTATATATTGCTTGATGGCTTCCAGCTTCGGACAGTCGCTGATAGCCTTCTCTATCAGATAAGGGCGGAATCGCTCATCGCAGGAATACTCGCTGCCGAGGCGCAGAAATGGAATGCCGGAATCTACCAGCATCTCGCAGATTTCATCCACGGCACGGTTGGTATAGCTCATCAGCAGGATAGAGGAAGCAGGCTGAAAAACCGACTTGCCTCCGGCGGCGATGCTTTCTGCTGTAGGCATTCCAGTTCCGTCGTTCAGTGCTTCTTCCACCATGAACTTCAGGGCACGACTGGTCTTTCCTGTTCCAGGAGGTCCCACGAGCAGGAAATAATCCTGTGCCTGCTTGGCACGGAGGATGATGTCGTCCAATACATCGTCATAGTGTCTGGTCAATTCCTGCGAAGTGTCTCTCTTTGGAGTACGCTGCCCCAGAAGAAGGTCGCGTTTGTCCTTTGGTGCACAGATAAACTGGTGCAGGTTGCGGATGCTTCCCCCCGTAGAGGCATCACTCGTTCCGTGTTCGATGGCATACGGCAGGTTCATCTCAAAGATGTCGGCGTTCTGCTGTCCATCGGTCAGGTGAACCACGATTTCATCGCTGTGAATCTCCTGCAGTACACCTTTATATAATATAGCCTTTCTCACATCCGGTTCTTCCTTGAGCTTGTAGGTATAGAGATACACCATATCGCCGATGCGGAAGTTGGGCAGGAAGTCCTTGCCCTGGTCGGGTACGCTCAGGGTGATGGTATCATATCCGCTTCCGGCGCAGCTCTGTTCCTTTCGGATGATGTGCAGGTCGGTATAGATATTTCCGGCATCCTTCTTTTCGGCGAGCGGCATGGTCCAGAGGTCGGAACTGGAGGTATTCGTTCCTTCCTGTGCACCCACCTTGCTGATCATCTGTTCCCGTAATACGAAGGTCATCATACGACAGAAGTAGGCTTCCTCCAGGGGCGATAGGGTATGGAGCGGCTTGGTGATGGCTTCTATCTGTGGTTTCAGATACTTGTTGTAGAAGAAGTCCTGAGTGCCTGCCACATTCAATACCTCGGGGGTAAACTCGTTCAGCGCATGTTCGAAACCCTCCTTGGCTATCTCGAAGGAGGCGGCTACCAGCTGGTTGCGGTATTGGATGGCTTCCTTGAAGAGCTTCTGGTAGTAGGCTACCACCATCAGTCCGTCCTGTGGACGGTATTTGGAGTAGAGCAATCGGATGTTCACGCGGTCGTTGCTCAACTTGAAGTTGTGCTGCAATACACCATAGTAGAGCAGGAGCTGCACATAGTGAGGCTCCAGCTGATAACTGTGATAACCCGGATCCACCTGATGGGTTTCGATATTCATGTTGCGTCCTGATTTCTGTTCCACCAGCAGTTTGCAGTCGGTGGTCATCAGATCCACACGACCCTGAATGCCGAGGGCTTCGCAGACGAACGAAGGTTCCAGGATAGCTTTCTTCCGGTCGTAAAGACTTTCGCCACGGAAGGCTGACATCTGTGCCTGAGATGCGGTGCGGGGAAAGAGGATATCCACAACCTGCTGCAGATTGAAAGCCTGCAGGCTGGCATCGGTATAGAACTTCTTGGGGTCAAACCAGGGACAGGTGCAGAATTCCAGGGCTTTCTCCCGGAAGTTTGTCTTCACCGTTTCGTTCATCTGGTATTTGCCGTGGCTGTTGATGATGTCATCCAGCGCAGCTCCGGCAAAGTTACCCAGCAGGGTAGCCTGGGTATTGGCTCTGGGCTTCATCAAGTTGAGAAGATAGAGCAGGGGATGATGACCGAAAGCCGTAAAACAGGTGGCGATGCTACTGATATCTACCAGATAATCCGGTTCCACCACGATGAGGCGGGGAGTGATGATGGGCTGTTTCACCTGACAGTCGAGCAGGTTGAGCTGCATCCCTTCCTTCAGGATATCCCAGAGATAGGTATGGTCGATATGATTCTCCTCATCCTTCAACTGCACGAGATATTCCTCCTCATCGGCATCCTGGTCGATGTCCACACGGATGAAATCTCCGTCCCAGTTCTTCACAATGCATCGGATACGGCGGTTGTTGATTTCCAGTCCCTTCTGATAAGGTCGGGGAGTATGCGGAATGAGCACGTTGAGTTCGTGGGGAACATCCACTCCGAAGACAGCGGAGATGAATAGGGCGAGGGCACGTGCATCGTATTTCAGGTCTTCGCCCGAAAGCGGTTCCTGCGAGTTGCTGTGTCGCCGCATGGTCTGGATGGCAATCTTGTCTGCCACCTTGATGCCGCGTGCCTTGCAGAGATAGTCCACCTGTGAGAAAAGGTTACCGAAAGCCTGTCTGGTATCCTTCACTCCTTCGTGGCAGCAGAGGATGAGCGTGTCGTGCATCATCTTGTTGCGAGTCTGCGGTTCCAGTTCTGGGAGCATCAGGAGTTCCCTTACCCTTTGGAAAAGTTCTGCGGCGCTGATATTATTCTGATTCATGAGATATTGCTAATTCTTGAAATGTAGGTACAAAGATACATCAATTTATAGATAAAAGCAAGAAAATAGAGATAAAAGAAAAAAGCCGCAGGGCTTTTTCTAAAATATAGGTAAGAAATGCTTGCCGTATCAATTCTTTTTTGTAAATTTGTAGCCCCCAAATGATAAAGATGGGATGTTATTAATCTAAAATATTAAACGAATGACAAAAGAAGAATTGATGCATAGAGCCATTGAGCTCTCAAAGAATAGTGTGAAGACCGGTGGCGGACCTTTCGGTGCCGTTATCGCCAAGGACGGAATCATCATCGCTGAGGCTTCCAACAGTGTAACCATCGACCTCGATCCTACGGCTCATGCCGAGGTAAACTGCATCCGCCAGGCTACCCGCAAGCTGAAGACCTTCAATCTGGAGGGGTGCGAGATCTATACTTCCTGCGAGCCTTGTCCGATGTGCCTGGGTGCTATCTATTGGGCGCATCTCGACAGAATCTATTATGCCAATGATAGAAAGGATGCGGCAAAGATAGGTTTCGATGATGAGTTTATCTACGAGGAGATAGACCGCAAGATAGAAGATCGCCATAAGCCGATGATTGCCCTGATGCGCGATGAGGCGCTGGGAGCCTTCCGTATGTGGGAGGAAAATACTGAAAAGACAGAGTATTAATGAGATAAGATAAAAAGGGAAGGTTGCACAGGATATTGACCGCAGCCTTCCTTTTTTCGTAGCTTCTTCTTGTATTCTATCATGCCGGATAGAGAAAAATGGAGAAAAGGAACGATTTCTCGGATTTTCTTTGTAATTTTGCCGCCAAATTCAGAAAAAACCTGAATTCTCTGATTATATGGAAATTCTCTAATTATTATAACGACAATGGAACAGTCAATAGAAAATCTCTACAAGCTTGACGGTAGAGTGCCCGTCGGTAAAGCACTCCCATTTGGTCTTCAACATGTGTTGGCGATGTTTGTCAGCAACATTGCTCCAATTATGATCCTTGCCGGTGCGATAGGATTGGATAGTTCGGTGAGCGCTGTGCTCATCCAGAACTGTATGGTTATCGCCGGTATCGGTACTCTGGTACAGCTCTATCCGGTATGGCGCATCGGTTCCCGTCTGCCTATCGTGATGGGTATCTCCTTCACCTTCCTTTCGCTTGCCATCGCCATCGCCGGTGCTCATGGCATGGGTACGCTGATTGGTGCAGTCATCATCGGCGGTTTGGTAGAAGGTACACTCGGTCTCTTTGCCAAGTACTGGATCAAGCTCATTCCGCCTGTAGTAGCCGCTACCGTGGTAACAGCCATCGGTTTCTCGCTGCTTCCTGTAGGCGCCAACTCTTTTGCCGGTGGTCAGGGTGCTGCCGACTTCGGTAGCATGAACAATTGGGTCGTGGGTTCAGTAACCTTGCTCGCTTGTCTCCTCTGCCAGATTTTTGCCAAGGGATTCCTCCGCTCTCTGTCGGTATTGGTTGGTCTGCTGGTAGGCTATGTCTTGGCTCTCTTTATGGGAATGATCGATTTTAGCGGACTTTCCGGCCTTTCTATCGTTGCCTTGCCAAAGCTCCTTCCATTTACTCCGGAGTTTAATGTTGGTGCCATTCTCTCGGTGGTAGCTGTTTATTTGGTTTCTGCCACAGAGACCATCGGTGATACTTCTGCGCTCTGCAACAGTGCCTTGAAGCGCGATCCTAATACCAAGGAGATGGGTGCAGCTGTCTGCTGTGATGGCTTCGTAAGCTCAGTATCGGGTCTCTTCGGATGTACTCCTATCACTTCGTTCAGCCAGAATGTAGGTTTAGCAGCCATGTCGGGAGTTGTTAACCGCTTTACCATTGCCTTGGGTGCCATCATCATGATTATCGGTGGTGTGTTCCCGGCTATCGGATATGTGCTCACCACCATTCCTCAGGCTGTATTGGGTGGATGTACCATTATGATGTTTGGTAGCATCCTCTTTGCCGGTTTCGGTATGATGGCTCGCACGGGTTTCTCTCAGCGCAACATGGTCATCGTGAGTCTTTCACTCAGCGTGGGTCTCGGCTTTACATCAGCAACAGGTATGTTCAATATCTTCCCAGAGATTGTGCGCACCGTTTTTGCAGATAACTGTGTGGCAGTAGTCTTCCTGCTTGCCGTGATTCTGAACCTCGTATTGCCAAAGAATCTGGATAAGGCATAAGATTACTGTCCTCCCAGTCTTTCGAAGAAGGTGATGATTTCCTCGAAGGTCTTGAATTCATCGCTGCCGTATTCTATCGTCGTACCCATGAAACCATCGCATGGGCTAGGGTCGATGAAGTAATCGCCGTAGAGCAGGTTCTTCTGATTGCAGAAGATGATGTGGTTGTAGGCTGGGGTAGAGAGGTATTCCTCCACCCAAGTCTGTACCTTCGCCATGTATTCATGGTCGTTGGTTGGCGCTGGGGCTACGATATATACGTTGTAATGCTCTATCAGCATCTCGTAAGCCTTGTGCATCGAGCTGGTTGCCTTCATGTAACTGTCGTGCAGGGCATCGAAGTCTATATATACGATAGGGCGCTCCTTGCCGTTCTGCTTGTCGTCAATCCATCGGATTACGGGACAGAGATAGTGGAAAGCCACTTTGTCGATGAGTCGGTGCTCGCCATGGAAGTGGATAGCCTGTGGATAATGCTCATGGAAGAGGTCGAAGGTGTGGACTAACGGGTCTTCATCGCCGAAGAGACCATATACCCGCTCCTGTTCCTCGGGAGTGATATCCTGGAAGCATCGCTCGGTGAAGTCGCGGTATTCCTTGATAAGACCTTTGGTAACCATCAGCTCGTTCACTCCATCCTTTCTCGGGTTCTGGAATTCCTGCTTGCCGGTCATGCTGCTCATCGTGTTTCCCATCTCGAAGGCTGGGTTTACGAGGATGCGGTCGAATCCTTTCAGCAGCTCGGTGTACATTCCTCCCATCGAAGTACCGATGATGAGGTCGGGTTGCTCTGTCTCTGCCATCTTCTGCAGCATCTCTATGGCTTCTTCCGGATGAACCGGGATGTCTTCAGCCACGAGGGTAGCATTCGGCATCAGTTCCTGCAACATCTTCACGGTACCGCTCTGTGCAGAAGAGAGGAAGCCGTGCACATACATGATTTTCTTGCCCGACATCAGGTCGGGGAATTGTTTGATATATGAATTCATAATCTTATATTTTTTATTGGGGGTAAGTCCTTAACTTCTTTCACTCCCAGTTATTTTCGCTGCAAAATTACGGTAAATTGCAGACAAAACAAAATTATTGGGTGATAAACTTTCTTGTTTGCGAAAAAAGTAGTAATTTTGCACCCAATAACCAAAAAGTTCAAGTCATAATGGATTTACTGAAAGAAAGAATTATGCAGGAGGGCCGCTGCTTTCCTGGTGGAATCTTAAAAGTAGATAGCTTCGTAAATCATCAGATGGACCCAATCCTGATGATGGACCTGGCTAAGGAATTCGTGCGCCTTTTCAAGGACATCAAGTACAACAAGATTGTTACTATCGAGGCTTCGGGCATCGCTCCAGCCATCATGGTGGGTTACCTGACCAATCTTCCTGTTGTCTTCGTCAAGAAAAAGCAGCCTAAGACAATGGAGGGTATGATTACCTCAGTAGTTCACTCTTTTACCAAGGATCGTGACTATACGGTTTGCGTGAGCAACAGCTACCTGACTCCTGAGGATCATGTGATCTTCATCGACGACTTTCTCGCCAACGGTAACGCATCCAAGGGTGTGATGGATCTCTGCGAGAAGGCTGGTGCCAAGATTGAGGCGATGGGCTTCATCATTGAGAAGGCTTTCCAGCATGGTGGTGATTTCCTGCGCAAGGAGGGTATCCGTTATGAGGCGCTCGCTACTGTAGAGAGCCTGGATGATTGCAAGATTGTATTGAAGTAATACACCTATTATTATATATTGTAAAAGCCGCCTGTTGATACGGGCGGCTTTTGCTGTTTCTATGTTTTGGCGTTTCTATGCTGTTTTCTATTTGATAATATCTGCGGCATAGATTCCCATAGCCTTGTATCCTGTCGGATTCGGATGGAGCCAGTCGTTGCTGGCATATTCCCGCTTCATTCTTCTGTCATCATTCGGATCCTGAAGCAGCTTGGCGAAATCCAGGATGCCATCCACGTTCTTCGCCTGACTTCGTATCCAGTCGTTTACATAGAGGCGGGCTGCCTCATGGAAATGACTGTAATATCCTGCACCCTTGAAAGGAGTGATGGTGCCTAGATAAACCTTCATCTTCCTTGCTTTCGCCTTCTTTACCATTCCCTGGATGCTCTCGATGATCTGTCGGGCTACGGTTTCGCTGCTGCCGCTTCTGGCTGCACCGATGTCGTTGACTCCCTCGAAGATCACCACCTTCTTCACGCCGCTCTGCATCAGGATGTCTCTGTCGAAACGTTCCTTGGCGAGGGCTCCGAAACCGCCAGGTACGGTTACGCGGTTGTTGCCGATGCCCAGGTTCAATACTCCCTGGTTGGTAATCTTATGTTTCAGCTGCAGCATCTCCGACATCACGTCGGGCCATCGGTTCTGGGCATTGTCGGTAGAGCATTTTCCGTCGGTGATGGAGTTTCCGATGATGGCGATGGCGCTCATGTTGTTGCTCATCGTATAGACATCGATGCCGCTGATGTTGTACCAGTGGTTCTCCCGGAAAGCCTTCGCAAAGTTGGAGTGGGCATTGGTTACACCTTTCATGATATAGGAGGTGGTGCGCGAACCCATGTGAACGGTTGGAATTTCGGGAGCCGAGGTGTAGTTGATGGTGATGGCTACACGCTCCAGATTCCTGAGTTTGAACTTCAGGGCATTGCTCACAATCTGCTTGCCGGCAGGGATGACGGTCTTGTAGCTGTTGCCGAACTTGAAGTATTGCGCCGTCTTGGCATCGATGTCGGAGGAATCCTTGGCATGAGCGATGTAGATAGAGCGGATCTCTACGGGCTGCATCGAATAGATGTTGCTCAACTTGAGGCGGATTACGTCGCCTCCTATGCTAACCTTTACCACTTGGCGTACCGAACGGTTAGTCATGCAATTGTTATAGGGCATAAATGATTTGACTACAGTTTGCGGAGCTGTGGCCCAGGTGCCTACCCAGTTCTGTGCCAGCGAATAAGTTGATAGGACACAGAACATCATTAAGAAAACTAATAATCTTTTCATCATACGTGCAAAGTTAGATAGAAAAGGCAATAAAACCAAGAAATTTAAAAACTTTTTTCATAAAACTTTGGAGAATATTGAGAAAAGTTGTACCTTTGCCCAAAATTCTAACTAAAATATAAGTCTATGCAACCAACAAAAAGTTTTGCGATTCCATTGTCGTTCATTGGAATCATGTTTTTCTCTTTGGGCTTTGCCCTGGGTATTAATTCCTTGCTGGTGCCTGTATTGCAGGGCTCGCTGGGTATTTCCAATGCTGCCTCTTATCTCATCATCGCAGCCACCTTCATTCCGTTCCTGATTTTCGGTTATCCAGCCGGACTCACCATCAAGGCTATCGGTTACAAGAAGACGATGTCGCTGTCGTTTGTCATCTTCGCAGCAGCATTCTATCTCTTCATCCTTTCTGCCGATGAGAAGAGTTTCCCACTGTTCCTGCTTGCCTCTTTTGTAAGTGGTGCTGCCAATGCCTATCTTCAGGCATCTGTCAACCCTTATATCACCATTCTGGGTCCATTGGATAGTGCTGCCAAGCGTATCAGTATGATGGGTATCTGCAACAAGCTGGCGTGGCCAATCCCATCTATGTTCATCGTATGGCTGTTGGGCAAGGATGTGCATCTCATCGGAATCGAGGATTTGTCTAAGCCTTTCTGGATCATCATCGTAGCGTTCCTGGCTTTGGGTGTTCTGGCATTCCTGGCTCCATTACCAGAGGTGAAGGCTGCCGGAGAGGATGATTCTGAGGAGGAAGAGTCTGCAGCTTGCGCTTATGCAGCAACCAAGACTTCTGTATTCCAGTTCACTCACTTGCTTTTGGGCTGTCTGGCGCTGTTCCTGTATGTAGGTGTTGAGACTGTTTCTCTCGGTACATTGGTAGATTATGCCAATTCCCTGGGTTTGCCGGGTGCAGCTAACTATGCCTGGATTGCTCCTATCGGTATTGTTATCGGTTACATCTGCGGTATCATTCTGATTCCTAAGTACATCAGTCAGGCAGTAGCCTTGAAGCTCTGTTCGTTCCTGGCAATTGCCGGAGCTTTGCTGGTAGTTCTTACACCAGCCGAGATTTCCATCTATTTCATCTCATTGATGGCATTGGGTTGTTCTCTGATGTGGCCTGCTCTCTGGCCATTGGCAATGGCAGATTTGGGTAAGTTTACCAAGTCTGGTTCTTCCCTGCTCATCATGGCGATGTTTGGTGGAGCCGTTCTTCCTACGCTCTATGGCAGTTTGAAGGATGCAGTAGGTGCTCAGCAGGCATACTGGCTCTGTCTCCCTTGCTTCCTCTACATTTTGTATTACAGCATCCACGGATATAAGATTCGTTCATAGTATCGTTTCTTATCAGCTGAGATGATAAAAAAGTAAGGTGTATCCTCTGTTGCCTTCGATGATGAAAGGCTAGGGATACACCTTAATTATATTATAGTCCTTTAATTTCCTGCTCTGTCAAACCAGTAATTAAAGCAATCTGCTCTATGCTCAATCCATTAGCCAGCATTTTGCGGGCAATGTCATTTTTCTCTTTGGTTCTTCCTTCTTCCATACCTTCCAGTCTTGCATTTCCCAAAACATCATTTTGAATCATGATGGCATTGATATGCTCATCGTATGCATAACGTTCAGCATCCGACATGGAATAGTATTTCAGTTTCTCACGAGCTTCCTGCAGACCTGGTGCCTGGGTGTCTGGCGAGATGACTCCATTTTTCAGGTATTCAACCCATTCTTCCAATGGTGATTTAGCTACCTTATTGAATTCATTAACTCGAACCAGAATATAGGTTGGGAATATCTCTGAAGGCGATTTCCTTACTATCGTATCTTTCTCCTTGGTGCTGATAACAAGATGGTCTTGGGTATGTAAACCCACGAAATTGTTCTGTCCCACATAGATGTAGTCTGATCCCTTGCCCAGATCAAAGTACAGAATACTGATAGAATATACCTTCTTCACCTCTTTATAGGTATTGCCTAGATTGATATGATTGAAAATAATATAGAATACGGAATGCATGAATATCTACAATGATAATTTCTCCCTTGCTATTTTTGGCTTTGATATCTACACGATTAAATTTATCTTCAGCTGCCTGCTGGTTGCTTTCGCTTTCCAGAATATCAACTATCTTGATCGGTTCATTCAGAAACACAGTCAGGAAGCCCTCAAGCACCCCAAAGTTCGCCTTCTGGCGAAGCAAACTCTTGATAGCCCAGTCAAAACGTATGTATCTATCTCTTAGCTCTGTCATATTCTACCTCCTTATTTTAAATTATTCAGCATTGTTTATTTTTCATTGCCCTGCGTTCAAAATCACAATTCGTGATTGCGCTTTCTTCAATAAGGCCAAAAAGTCTATAAACTTTTCTTTTGTCCACGTTTCCATTCTATGGCCTGTTCTGTCAACCTGTATTGTTGGCGAGGATGGTTTGGGATATCAGGATATTTACGCTCTATAGCCCCTTCGTCGAGGGCTGGCAAAATATAGGTTGTCCTAAATCTCAGTCGGCTCTTTAATCCACAAGTTTTCATCATTTCCCCTGTTGATAAATAATCTTCAGAAACAGCTAGAATTAAATCTTTAACTTGGTTCGTACTTGGTTCGTACTTGGTTCGTACTTGGTTCAAATTTAATCCCAGTTGCATCCCCACAGGAGTCTTCATCGGATCGGTTACAGGTCGCACGAATGTCACGCAAATGAAGCCACCGTTGATGCTCCACTTCGGTTCTGGAGCATTCTGTGCCTTGCAAGCCTCCATGATACGGAATGCGCCAGACCCCCAACTTTCAAGGAAAGTGGTGCGGTAAAGCACTTCCGCCATGATGGGATTGTATGGATAGGAACTGTGTGACTGTTTGATTGTTTCTGTGTTGAGTTGTGGCGGCAATACACCAGGATTCTCAATCTCTATGCGGTCATCATATATGGCAATACTTGGCGTAAGGTTGTACTTCTCGAACTGCCTATGACAAAGGCTGTTTGTAAGGGCTTCCCTCAATGCTTCGGCTGGCACCTCCATATTTTCCTCACGACGGAAGCCAACAATTTTGCCACTCATGTTCAGGTGCTTCAAGAAGAAAGCCATACCGGCATCAAGCAGTTGGAAGAAATTTCCTTCCACCCTTTGGTTGTCGATGAACTCTATCTTATTGATTCCGCGGAAACGAGCCAAACGCAGCTGCATCTGCGTGTAGCCCTTTAATTTGGTGGAAAACAGGGCGGCAGCAGCATTATTGGGAACGCCATCGTTCATTAGTTCAAGTTTTCTGAGCACATCCGAAAGAGGCTCTGTCAAAGCTGTGGCTGGCATGCGGTTCTTCTCCACGCCGAGCCGTATAGCTCCCCTGATGAGTTTCTCGTCCATATCATCAATGGTTATGTCATCAGCCGACTGTCTCTCCCAGGCATAATAGTTTGGTTTGTTGGCACGCAGCCGTTCCTCAAACATATTGCGAGGCATCAGCTTCGTGGTACTTTCAACCTTATAATATGGGCTACCGTGATAGGTATAGGGTGCTGTTCCCCAAACGAATGCTTCGAAATACATTGCTATGACTTGACTGCCTAGTCTATCGGGCACGTCAATGTATTGAATGTCAATCGAAACTGCTGGTTCGAGACCACTCAACGCTTGGGCTATCTCTCTTTGTGTATTATCCGTAACCTCCTGTCCGAGAATCTTAAGAGACTTAGGGGCTACACCGAACACCAGCCAACCGCCAGCACCATTGAGGAATGCACAGGCAGTGTGCATACCATCCTTCAACTCACCTGTAGTTTTTTTCAACTCCAAATGTACGTTTTCATCGTTGGCTATAAGCCTTTCAAGTTCCTCTATGTCCATATTTACCTCCTTGCTTTAATGATTCAACTTTCGTGCTGCAAAGATTACGTAAACGAGCGCAATGAAAGTTTACTTTCAAATTGCCGAGTGCAGCTTTCCAAGTAGGTCCGTGGGGTTGCCCCCACTTTCCCCTTCAAGAACCGTGCATG
>OKTV01000020.1_pt1 | contig 45883 bp, 38 predicted proteins | sample 1606551 | NCBI WGS metagenome assembly OKTV01 (sample SAMEA3882507, study PRJEB24775) | human gut metagenome | biome: human-associated habitat; feature: intestine environment; material: feces | place: Netherlands | collected 2009/2010 | reverse complement strand
TACTTACAATGCAGATCCAGTCTGTAGAGTTTCTTGCCTTTACAAAGACAAGTCTTACTTTTAAGTCTTTGTTTGTATAAGCAATGACAGAGGTAATAAGTTTAGCCTTGTTGAGTTTACCTCCATTGATTTTCTTAAGAAGTTCTTTTTGAGAAAAGGAGTTAGAACTACCTTTTTCCAGTTTGAACTGAAGGTTACTTTTAACAAGACAGATACTCTGTAAACCTAACTGTTTAAGCTTTCTTACAAGGAAGTCAGAAAAGAACCATGAATCCATCAGAATGTAAGATGCAGGAATAGCTCTCATTGCTCTCCTGCACATACTGATGAGCACTTCAGGTTTCTTTTTACAAGCTAAGAGTCTGCGTTTAGCTCCAGTAGTTCTGTTATCAATGTTACTTGTATTAGACTTCTGAATAAGATTTTTCTCTTTATTAGAGGCTATAAGATGACTCAGTAAAGGAACGTAGTTAATACCATCAGTCCAACCTAAAGCCAGATTGGTAAAACCTTTAACTGTTTTGCCAATAACATGGTTGTACTGTCTGGATAAGAGCTCAACCTTTTACCTCGACATCTCTCAATCATGGTATCGTCTACTATTAAGCAGTTAACCTGGTTCTTATTGTTTTTATTTAGCTCACAGATAAATCTGATGATAAACGTTGCTATGTAAAACATCAGTGATTGCCAGTCATACTTAGGATTAGACAGAAATCTGTAAACAGAATCTCTGCTAAAAGGTAATGACTTACCTTCAGTAGATTCAAAGAACCTATACAGATTGGGATAACCTTTAAAGATTGATGTAACAAGTACAGAAAGAAGCGTATATACATCAGCCCCTGAGCGTTTAGAAAACTTAGCTCTGGCTAAAAGAGAACGAACGCCGATATGTGTAAAAGGGGCTCAAAGCAGTACACCTGAGCCATTTTAACTGTGTATTTAAAAAGACTTTATAATCAAAAATCATATTTTAAAGAGCAAAGTCGGTGCTGGACCGCTTATATTTAACGTTTTAACTCAATTTTTGAAATGCAAAAGTTGAGTTAAGTCATCTTCATCAGAAGCTAATAGCTTTGCTCCTAGAGGCAAGGTTGATTCACTATCTGTAACAGATAACTGCAAACAGTTATATCCCTTTACAGATTTCATTTGATTATGGTCGAATGTCCAGGTGCAGTTATTAGCTTTCTTAGTACAAGGACATTCAATTACAGAATCATCAATGATAAGGCATAAGTCTTCTTTAGAACTTTCTTTTCCAAAAGTTCTGATGTTTCTCATGGCATATGCTCCTACATAGAAACAAAGTGAGTACCAGTTAAAGTGGATGTTACTCATAAATCTATATAGGGATTTCTCTGATGAATTAAATAAACCTTTACCTGATGATACTGATGCTCTCCACAGGTTAGAGCCTAGAAAGATGCTGTTTATCATATCTACAAGCATAGATAAGGGACTTGGACCTTTATCTTTCTTGAAGCCTGATAGATACAGATACTGCTTTAGATGTAGTTCTTTGATTACAGAAAGTAATGGTGAATTTAGTGATTGATAATCATCGTGGTTTTGCTGTAACATAGCTGTGGGTAACCCTTTTGAATAATACGATGTAACTAATTGAATTATATCAAAAAGTTACCCAAAAAAAATCCATCTAAAACCGCATATAAATCATCTTTCTATTTCATATTAAATTTTAAAGAGCAAACCCTTAGTGCATAAGGTCTTTTAGATGTTTTTCTCTTGTGAGAAAGACAAGATACAGTTTTTAAGTACAAATAAGATCTGTTGCCTGTTGATTGTTCTAAAATCTGTTCACATGCTGTAAGCGCATGCTCTTATCGTGTATAATAACTAGAGTTACAAACAAGGGCGATTTATATGAAAGGTATATTATTAGCAGGTGGAAGCGGAACCCGTTTATATCCACTAACCAAGACAACATCTAAACAGCTTTTACCTGTTTATGATAAGCCTATGATTTACTATCCTTTATCAACTTTGATGTTGTTTGGTATCAAGGATATTTTAGTAATCTCAACCCCAAGAGACTTGCCAAATATTGAAAAGCTATTTGGTGACGGTTCAAAGTTTGGTTTAAATCTTCAGTATAAAGTACAAGAAGAGCCTAATGGTATTGCTCAGGCATTTATCTTAGGAGCTGACTTTATTGGAGATTCAAAAGAAGATGTATGTCTAATCTTAGGCGATAATATCTTCTACATGGGAAGTCAGTTTGGTGAGTTTAATGACCAGGTAAAGAAGAACAGTGGCACTAATGCTACCATCTTTGCTTATCACGTAACCGACCCTGAAAGATTTGGTGTAGTTGAATTTGATGAGAACAGAAAAGCAGTTTCAATTGAAGAGAAACCTGCTCATCCAAAATCAAACTATGCATCAGTAGGTTTATATTTCTATCCATCAGATGTAGTAGAGAATGCTAAGACCTTAAAGCCATCTGCTCGTGGTGAGTACGAAATTACAGACCTAAATAACATCTACCTAAAAGAAGGTAGATTATCTGTAGTACCAATGAGACGTGGTAACGCCTGGCTTGATGCTGGTACTCCAGATTCACTTATGGATTCAGGCTCTTTTGTACAGATTGTAGAAAAGAGACAGGGATTAAAGATTGCATGTATTGAAGAGATTGCCTATAAGCAGGGCTTCATTAACGATGCACAGATGCAGGCTTTAATTGATGAATTAAAGAAAGGTAACTATAGAGATTATTTAGTTAAAGTTTTAGAGGAAAAACATGAACTTTATTAAGACTCCAATTGAAGGTGTCATTATTGTAGAGCCACGAGTATTCAATGACCCTCGTGGATATTTCTTTGAAAGCTACAATGCTAAAGAGTTTAAAGCCAACGGTATTGATTGTGACTTTGTACAGGACAATCAGTCAAAGTCTAGTTATGGTGTAATCCGTGGTTTACACTGCCAGAGAGGTGAGTACTGCCAGGCAAAGCTAGTACGTGCTTTAGTAGGTAAAGTTCTAGATGTAGTAGTAGATATCAGAAAGAATTCTCCTACCTTCGGTCAGCATGTAGCTGTAGAACTGTCAGATGAGAACCAAAGACAGTTATTCATGCCACACGGCTGCTTACATGGTTTTAGTGTTTTATCTGAAACTGCTATCTTTGCTTATAAAGTAGATAACTTCTATAACAAAGAATCAGAGTGGGGAATGAGATATGATGCTCCTGAGTTCAATATTGACTGGAAAATTCCTGCTGATAAAGTATTAACCTCAGAAAAAGACAGAATTGCACATTCTCTAAAGGATGTGCCTGACTTTTCTTTATAATACCAAAGTATACATATAAGAATATATAAACAAGTTTTACATACAAAAGATTTAATCGGATATACATATCATGACAAAATCAATTCTAGTAACCGGTGGTGCTGGTTTTATCGGTTCTAACTTTGTACCATATTTCTGTAAGAAATATCCTGAGTACCACATTATTAACTTAGATAAGTTAACTTACGCAGGTGATTTAAACAATGTTAAAGAGTGTGAAAACGATTCTAATTATACCTTTGTAAAAGGTGACATCTGTGATGAGAAGTTAATTGAAGAGTTATTCACCAAATATGATATCCGTGGTGTAATTCACTTTGCTGCAGAAAGCCATGTTGATAATTCTATTAAAGGTCCAAAAATCTTTATGGAAACCAACATCATGGGTACCTTTACTTTAATTGAAACAGCAAGACGTCACTGGATGGATGCTCCTTTTAAGGTAAAACCTGGTTACGAGGATGCAAGATTCCATCACATTTCAACTGATGAAGTATATGGTACTTTAGGTGAGACAGGTTACTTTACAGAAACCACTCCATATGCTCCTAACAGCCCTTACTCATCATCTAAGGCAAGCTCTGATTTAATCGTAAGAGCATATCACCATACCTATGGTATGAATGTAACTACTTCTAACTGTTCAAACAACTATGGTCCAAAACAGAACCATGAAAAGTTAATTCCTCATATCATTGAAAATGCTCTGGCATTAAAACCACTACCAATCTATGGTAAAGGCTTAAATGTTCGTGACTGGTTATATGTATTAGACCACTGCAAAGCAGTTGATTTAATCTTCCACAAAGGTGTATCAGGTGAGACCTATAACATCGGTGGTCATAATGAGCGTAATAACATCACTATTGTTAACACTATCTGTTCAATCTTAGATAAAGAATGTCCAAGAAAAGATGGTGGTAAGTATGCAGACTTAATCACCTTTGTTCAGGACAGAGCAGGTCACGACTTACGTTATGCTATTGATGCTACCAAGCTTTCAACTGAACTAGGTTGGAAAGCTGATGAGACATTTGATACAGGTATCATTAAGACTGTTGAATGGTATTTAAATAAATACAAATCTTAACATTCAATTGCATTGGAATGAGGAGGGGGATCTCCTCATTCTTTTTAACGCAGTATAAGTCTCTTCTAAAAACAAATTTCAATCTACATCTTGTGAATCGAATGCAAAAGCAAGTTTTATTAAACTCAATTAAGGGTATCTTTAATCCTAAATTTATAGACTATTTGATCTATATACTGATTGGTTTTTGGTTCTTTATTAGATTAACTGATTTCGCATCTTTTACGTTTTCAATTCGACAGGTCTATATTTTGCAAATCAAATTCACCAGGGGGTTAACTATCTTATTTGTTCTGATTTATTTTTATAAGTGGTTGACGTTCTCAAAAGATAAATTTAATTTTTTGCTATGTGTGATTTTTCTTTTGACATCTTACTTCTTAAATAAATTTGCTAAGACTCAACTTGTATTTGATTTGTTTTTTATCCCTCTATTTTTGTGCCAATTTTTATACAAAGAGAAATTTTATAAATATGTACTTGTGTCATTTTGTTTATTATTTATCTTAGTAATAATTATGCATTATTTGGGATATTCTCAAGATATCGCTTATTTTTCAAGGAGTGAAGGTATAAGACGTTATACTTTAGGTTTTGCGCATCCAAATGGACTTGGATTTATTATTGCTTTATTTTCTATTTTTTACGTTATTTTAAAAACAAAATTCAAATTTTATGATTATTTTCTTTTATTTGTTTTTTCTTCTTTTTGTTATTTTGTGCCAAACTCTGTTACGTCCTCTTGTATTATCATATTATTAGCAGTTTCTGTATTTTTATCACATTATATTTCTAGAAGAAAATTTGATAGAAAATCAACTTACGTTATACTTTTTTTATGCTTGTTTATAGTTGGAACAGTATTGTTCTTTACTTATTACATTACATTTACTGAAAACTTTAAAGAATACGTACAAAATTTGCCTGGCTCAATGTGGGCTAGATTTGAACTAAGTAAAAAAGGATACGATATTCTGGGATTTAGTCTCTTAGGTAAATATGATGAATATTGTGCTATGACTTTAAGCATTGCTCAAAAATATGGATTTCAAGCTGTTTGGCTTATTTTGGACTGTTCATATTTCTATCTACCAATTGTTCATGGTTTTTTTGTTTTTGGAATTTACTTAGCAATGATCATTTATTCATTGATTAGAGGTGTAATGAGACAGGATTTCTTATACGCTTTTATTTTAGTGGTTATAGTTGTTTATGGTGTTTCTGAAACCACTATTTTCAGACCAGTTATGATGCCTTTATTTGCTTACCCTTTCTTTTTTTATTCAAAAAAGAAACTAGCACTTAAAAGTAAGTGACTTTAGATTTAATCGTTTGATTGAACATGTATCGTCGTTAGCTCTGCTCTATTTATAGTCTTATTTCTTCATTAGTAGTTTTATCTTTATAAATCGCTTTCAGGATCTCTTTGGCATTATAATTGCTTAATGTTGTATATTAGTTGTAGTGCATTTAAATTTGGCAAAAATTTGCTATATAGGCAATAAACAATACTTAGAGATATGTTTATGAAGAAACTTACAGTTTTAAAAATGATAATGGCATTGGCTGTTGCAGCATTTTCAATGTCATCTTATGCTCAGATAAGATATCAGGCATCTATCGATCCGTCATCTAAGAAACTGTGGTCAAACAATGGTGACAGATTAAGCTGCTCACTTATCTTTGACATTCCTGAATATGGTTTTGCCAATTTTATGACATATTCAGGTCGCACCTTACGTTCTAATATGACTATTCACCCAAGATTAAGCATCGGTCAGTCAAGTTTTATGAGATTTATTGCTACAAAGCCTGAGTGGCATACAGCAAGCTCTGAAAGACGTTTAGGTAGAATTCAAATTTATCCAGGCTTTAACCCATATGTAGGCCCAACTTTATCTTGGAAGATCCTGTCTGAACTGTCTCACGGTAATCAGATCTTAATGCCATATACAGATACTAAGTTAGCAGCAGGACAGAACATAATTCCAGCTATCAGCCCTTTAGGTTTTAAATCTGCTTATCATAAGTATTTAGCTTGTCAGGAAAATCTAATCAGAGTTAACTTTAACGATGTAAAAATGACTCCTTTAGTCTTTAAAGTAAGATCTCATGAGTTAACCGCAAAATCAAAGCAGGTTTTAAACGAGCAGTTAGAGTATATAAAACTTGATAAATCTATTAATAAGGTAACCATAAGAGCTTATGCTTACGATATGGAAAAGAATGCTGATAACATTTCATTAGCAAAAGATAGAGGTGAAGCAATTAAAAAGGCCTATCTTGATGCGGGAATTAAAGAAGATGACATCACTATCGTCCCTTTTAATGCTTTAACCTTAAATACAAAGGATGACAATCCATTAGCCGATGAATCTGTCACCTCAAGAAACGCTTTAATTACTTTAGACAGAGACAATGCTCTTATTAACAAAGATCTTGAGGTGGATGCACCAGATGTAGGTGCTGACAGTGGTGCCTACTAGAAGAGTAGATTAAATTAGTTAAATTTGTTTATCTGCACACTTTACACTTTTATACATTTAGTTTTAGTTTAGTGTAAAGGTAGAATAATACATTAACCTAAATTAGGTAAAGTAAAAACGTAGAATATTAACTCTTGGACAGTACAAGGTTTCAACGTTACTAAAGATTAAGATAAGATGAAGAAAAAAGCTAAAAGACCAAAAATAAGCCTTGTAAAAAGAGTCAAAACTTATATATCAGAACATAAAACACCTCTAATTGTAAGTGCTTTAGTCATGATGTTCGTTTTGGGCTTATATCTTATTATCTCAGGTTACATTCAGTACGCTAATGCCAATAAAGAGTCTTATGTAGTCGCAGGCGTAAAATCCATGCAGGAAGGTAACTTCCATAAAGCTCAAACCTATTTTATGCAGGCAGGTCAAAATGGCGCCTCAGAGGCTTATCCATATTTAGCCTGGATCAGCGCTAAATCAGGTAACTTTTCAAAAGCACTTGATTATGCCCGTGAATGTGCCAAATCTGATGATACTCATGGCGAGTATGAGCTGATGGGCTATTTAGCATTGTTAGGCTATGGCAATGCTCAGGGGGCTGGCTCTGCCATTTACTATTTTAATCAAGCTTTAAAAGATTATTCAGAGGATTACTTAAAGACACATGATCCTTTATTAAAGATGTGTGAGTACGGCATTGAACTTTGCATGAATACTCAAGACTATATCCGTATGGTCAATGAGGCTTCAAATCATGGGTCAAAAGATGCTCTTTTATATAGAGGTGACATAGACTTTTTAGGTGAAGAAAATGATGTCTCACCTGTAAGTGCAGCTAAGTCTTGGGGAAAGGCCAGAAATCTAGGCATTCTTGCAGCTAAAAGCAGATTGGCAGGTCTCTACTGGCATGGCTACGGTGTTAAAAGAGATTATGAAAAGGGGCTTGAGCTTTACAATGATGCTGCTAAACAGGGTGAGCCTGTTGCTAACTACTCATTAGGTTTGATTGATTTTAGACGTAGTTCTAATCTGTATGATGAAGGTCTGAGGCACATGAAGAATGCTGCTAAAAAGAATTATGGACCAGCTCTTACAGCTGTAGGAGTACTCGCTTTATCTCAGGATAGAAATAACCAAAAAATTATCAAAGCTGTAGCTGACATCTTTAAACAGGCCTACGACTGTGGTGACTCTACAGGAGCTATTCTTTATTCTCTGATGTTGATGAATGGTGAAGGTGTAGCAACCGATGAGACTACTGCTTTCTCTATTCTTTATGATTTAAAGAATCGTTCAGTAACCTCTGTAAACTCACTCCTGCGTTACTTTACCTACACAAAGTATGTTGATACCAAAAAACTTTTCAATCAGGCTTTAATGATCTGTAGAGGTATTTATTTAGGAGAAGTTACCTTCAATGAAGGTGCTCCTGAGGCTACTAAATATCTTGAAGCCAAAAATGAGAACTCTCTTTCATACTATAAGTCTCAAAAAGATGACAGACAGAGATTTGACTCTTCATTTATACAATCTTTAGGGGCAAACTATGTGGAGACCTTTGATAAGAGTGGGGATATTACTATATCAGGTGAGCCTCTACTGTATCCAGATCTTTACAAAATCTTAGAGATGTATAATCCTACCACCGGAGCTAGAGCTTTTATGCCTCAGATTATCATGAAGATCGACGCTTCCTTGCCAAAACTTCCTAAGTACTATGACAGGTTTAATCTGAATCTTGAGGGGATTGAGAATAAACTTTAGATAAGAGTAATTTAGAGCTGTTTACTGTATAATAAATCTGAATATAGTGTTTACAATAAACAGTTTTATACAGAAAAGAGTTAATTTTTTCTCGCAGTAAAGGCTTCTTTACAATAGCCATGTTGCTTTACAAGGTATTCTAAAATTGTTTTTTGTCCAGCTAGACAGTGATTTTCATTGAGATAGTACGCTATGACTTACCGTGCATCTTTCGCATTGAAGTTTGACAGAGAAAAATTAAAAACACTCCGAGGATGATCTTGATGAAAAAGATTGGAAATAACGATTCTTTTGCAAAGTTTTATATTAAAGATCAGATATATATAGATAAAACAGAAACAATATATAATCTCCTCGATAACGAAGAACGAATATTCATCTCACGTCCACGTCGTTTTGGTAAATCTCTTACCTTAGATACTATTGCAACCCTATTTGAAAAAGGTGTTGAGCCATACTTCAAATGTAAGAGCATTTTCTCAATATCAATTAGTTATTTAGCTTTGTTAGCTAGCGACTTGTAATGTACGATCGTTATTAGTATTACTTTTAAAATTTGGTTAACGGCAAACAATTATATTCATGTCGTTGTGAATTCTGATACAAATCATGCCTGATATTAAATTTGATTATAAAAGTTTCTTAAAGACAGTTCCTAATCGTCCTGGCTCTTACAGAATGTATTCAGATGATGAAACAGTTATCTATGTAGGTAAAGCTAAAGATCTTAAAAAGCGTTTGTCATCGTACTTTCTAAAAGAAGTTAACTTTAAAACAAATGCACTAATTCATCATATCCATCATATTGAATTTACTGTTACTTTCTCTGAGGCTGAAGCTCTAATCTTAGAGAACAATCTAATTAAGAAGTATCAACCTCACTACAACATCCTTTTACGTGATGATAAGTCCTACCCATACTTAGTCCTCTCAAAATCAAAGCATCCAAGACTCTTTTATTACAGGGGGGCTAAAAAGATTGATTGTGAGTACTTTGGTCCATATCCTGATGTCAGTGCAGCAAAAGAGAGTTTAAAGCTTTTACAAAAGCTCTTTCCAATAAGACAATGCGCTGATACCGTTTATGCTCACCGCTCAAGACCTTGTCTTATGGCCCAAATTGGTAAGTGTCTGGCGCCATGTGTTCCCATGAGTGAAAGTGCCTATAAGAATTATATGGACCAGGTAAATTACATCAGGATGTTCTTAAAAGGTCAAAATCAGGATGTTCTAAATGATTTGACTAAAAGAATGGAAGAGGCCTCAGAAAAACTTGAATTTGAAGAGGCTGCCAAATTAAGAGATCAACTGTTAGCTCTAAGACGTGTTCAGGAATCTCAGGCAGTATCAGGCGATTTAATGTTTGATATGGATGTAATTGCCCATGAATGTGCTCAAGAGCTTTGCTGCTCTCATGTGCTCTTTATCAGAAAAGGCAGGATCATCGGTACTCGTTCATATTTTTCAAAATTGTCAGAAATTGATGGGGATGATCCTCTTACTGCTTTTGTAACACAGTTTTATCTATCTGAGAGCAGAGCTTCAATGTATCCAAAGGAAATTATCTTAGATGATAAGATTGAAGATCCTGAGGTCATTACTGAAGCTGTAAAAAAACATTGCTCAAAAGAAATCCACTTTTTAACCTCAGTTAGAGCAGAGAGAGCAAAATACTTAAAATTAGCTAAAGAGAATGCTAAAGCATCTTTACAGGCTAAATTAGCTGATAAGACCACAGCTAAAAAGAGAATTGAATCTTTAGAGTCTGTTTTACATATCTCCGGTGTAAATCATATGGAGTGTTACGATATATCGCATACACAAGGTGAGCTTACTGTAGCATCTTGTGTATCTTTTAATCGTGAAGGCCCTGACAGTGCAAACTATAGGCGCTTTAATATAGACGGGATCACACCAGGTGACGATTTTGCAGCAATGCATCAGGTATTAACCCGTCGTTTTAAAGATCCTGAAGAAGGAATTATTCCTGAGGTAGTTTTTATCGATGGCGGTAAGGGGCAGTTAAAACAGGCTGAAGATGTTATTTCTGATATCTTCAGCAGGTTTAAGGTTGCTCCTCCTCTGATAGTTGCAGTTGCAAAAGGGGAAGGCCGAAAAGAAGGTCTGGAAACGCTTATACGTGGTTATACAAGAGAAGAGTATCATTTAACTTTAGATGATCCTGCTCTGCAGCTGGTACTGCATATTCGTGATGAGTCACACAGATTTGCTATAACAGGGCACAGAAACAGAAGACAGAAGGCAAGAACACACAGTGTGCTTGAGAACATTGAAGGCATAGGTCCAAAAAGACGTCAGGCTCTGTTAAAGCATTTGGGCGGTATCAGAGAAGTTATGAATGCCAGTGTGGAGGAGTTAAAAAAAGTGCCTGGAATATCAGCGCAGATGGCAGAAGATATCTACGAGACCATTCACAGTTTGTAAATTAGTGTTTAAATTTAAGGCATTTAAATTTGTAAAAGTAACATAATAATACTCACGTTACCATTATCTCTGTCTTATAGAGACAATTACTGAAATCATGTTAATAAAAGTCAGTCCTCATTTTCTGTAATTCAACAAAACAAAAAAAAACAGGCAACGCTTAATGGTTGCCTGTCAGCTGAATTAGTAACAAAAATTTAAATCTTGATCCTGTTTAAACTCTCCTCCAGATCCTGTAACAGGGACATAGAACGCTTAACTTCGTCTTTTGCATCAGAACAGTTTTTTGATAGAGACTGTGAAGAGTGTGTAATATCCTGCATATTGCCAGAAATTTCAGATGTGGCTGTAGTCTGCTGTTCGGCTGCAGTTGCAATCTGTGTGATCTGTGCGTTTACAGAGCTTACCTGCTCGGTAATATTGTTTAATAACTCTTCGATAGTGCTGGTCTCAACAGCTAAGTTATCCATGTTCTTAACTGATGACTGCATTGACTCATTTGCTGTATTAGCATTTGACTGAATCTGAGTAACCATCTTGGTAATTTCCTGAGTTGAGGTAGAAGTTCTTGATGCAAGGGCACGAACTTCATCTGCAACAACAGCGAATCCTTTACCGTACTCACCGGCACGGGCAGCTTCAATGGCGGCATTAAGAGCAAGCAGATTGGTCTGAGAAGCAATGTCATCAATTGTCTGAACAATAGTGCCAATCTTCTGGGCCTGATCAACTAAAGACTGTACATATTCAGCATCCTGTTTTGATTTAACAACCTGGTTCTGAATTCCCTCAATGGTTAACTGAACCTTATGAACACCCTGCTGAGTAGTATCATTTGACTGACTTGAATTTGCAGCTGCAGATTCGCAGTTTTTAGCAATGTCAGATGTAGTGGAAACCATTTCGTCAGCAGCAGCTGCAACGGTAATTGAACGGTTCTGAGCCTCATGAGCAATATCATTCATATCAGAAGTAACCGCATCAATTTTGTTGAATGTCTGGATAACATTATCTGTTGCAGACTTAATAACCTTAACGTTGTTCTGCCAGTCTAAACGCATCTTTTCCAATGAGTCTAATAACTTACCAAATTCATCTGTACGACCTCTGTTCTCAACAGTCTGTGTTAAGTCACCACGAGACATCACGGAAGCATGTGACACAGCATAGTGTAGAACACCGATGAAAGCTTTAGGCAGTTTGTAAGCAATTACAGCTGAGAAGATTACAGCAATTAAAGTGGTTACAAGAATAATGATGATAGGGGTTACATCAGTCATTGAGGTGACGTTGTTGTCAACTCTATCTAGGTACAAACCAACTAAGCGGTTAATTTCAGCGATAGAGTCATTTAAAACAGGGAACAATTCGTTATTGTAAGTGTTTCTTACGTCAACAGAATAACCTCTATCAACCATGCGTTCCATCTTGTTTTTGTAAACATCGATAGCTGAGTTGATGAAGCCTTTCAGTTTCTCAAAGTCAGCTGCATCAGTAGGATCTAATAACTTAATATCAGACATTGATGCAATTAACTTCTCGATGTCAGCATCAGCTTTTGCTGCACTCTCTTTATTGTATGTAGCAACATTATTTGTAAACATGGTCATATCATCACGGAATGTATTAACATTTCTTGAGATCTGAACAATCTTACTGTAATGCTGTTCAATAACTTCTTTTGCGAAGTTAGCTACAGAACGAGAATTGGTGATACTTGTAATTGAAATGATTGCAATTACAAGTGAAAGAAAAATCACAGAGGCAAATGCTGCTGCAAGTTTAGCTTTAACGCCTAAAGAATGTAATATATTCATAGCTGTCACTTATTTTCAAACTTCTACTTACAATAACCTAGTATCAGCAAAATAAAGAAAAACTTTAATGTTTTTTGAAACTAATTTTGTAGATAAACATATTTGCTGATCCAATCTATTAATAGTATCAGATAAGCTCAATGTATTGCTACAACTCAGCCTAGATTAAAATTCTTCCTTATCTAACTAAACGTTACTATCTGATTATAGCTAAGAAAATGTTAAATGTTACACTTACATATTGAACTTAATCATAATTTTTTAAGATTTTGTTAAATCTTGTATAAAAATCACAATTTCATTTGCAAGATAATTGATGTCTGTTAAGTATATTGAATGGTATCGATAAATTGTTTTACTATGGCGACCACACCATTTGAACTACATCACAAAGTTGTAAAGTAGTTCAGATAAAAATTAATGTAAATCTCTACACTCCACGGTTAAAATTTAACTATAGACCTCATTCTACTGCGGTTGTGCTCTTTAACAACCGATTAAATACAATGAGAGAAAAAAATGAGAGAAAATGTAGTAAAATCAATAAATTAGCTTAATTTAGTGGTATTTTTTTTCTGTTATAATTCAAGGTGTTAACAAAAGCGAATCATAAACAGGAAAACGCCATGGATATGGTATCAGCTAAAGGTAGAGAATTACTACAGTTTAACCCAGGAAAATTTGCTAAGGAGGCTTTAAACCTTAACTGGAACGCATACAGATGCAGACTTCCTAAGTCAGGCTCTATTTCTTCCAAATACAAGTCTCAGACCATTAGTGCCGGAGAAATGTTGTCTGGAGTTATCAACTCCTGTCTTCTTGGAAACAATTTCTCTCAGTCCTGTTCATCCTTTGTTTCTACTCTCCTGCCAGCTAAAAAGAGTGCCATATATGAATTTATGAGTTCTCCAAAGGCAAACTGGAACAGGATGCCTTCCTGATTCATTTAGTAGTATTTAGATATCTTGCTGTTATCTATTACCATTTACCAGTTGTTGAAGGTAATGAATTTCGCTTGACCTACGGCTGTTTGATAAGCTTAATTTTAGGTTTTGGAATAACTATAATTGCAACAGAAATATAGATGAGACTTTACGCTAAATTCTTTGCTCCTAAAACAGCAAGTTAGCGACAAGACAATGTAGAAAAAAGGCTAGAAAATAGTTCTAGCCTTACTAAATTGATTTTATAGCTTAGAAATTCCATTCTCTGCTTTTACAATGTCAGAATTTAATCTCTCATTTAGCTTTTCAAGATTCTCTTTCTCACTGCTTCTGTCATTCTCATGATGATAAAGGTGGAACACTCCTGTGGCATAGCGTCCAGATTTAATTAAAATACCTGCATGAATAAGTCTTATTGCAAGATCAGAATCCTCATAGCCCCAGCCTTTAAAGTCGCTGTCACAACCATCTACCTTAAAGTAGTCGTCTTTAAACAGAGCAAAGTTGCAACCTCGAGCTTTCTTCCACTTTTGTTTTAAGTTTCTTAAATGCTGAAAGTAAGGGAAAACAATTAAAGGATGCAATCTGTTAATACCATGTTTTAGGTAAACAGATACCCACTTAAAGAAGGAGTAAGCATAGATTGGGGCCTGTTTAGCTAGTACAAATTTGGTGAACTCTTCTTTTAAAAGAATTCTGTTACCGGCTACTATAAAGTTCTTTTGAGCTAGTCTTCTGTGACAGGCAATAAATGAAGGTCTAGGTACACAGTCACCATCTAAAAAGATAAGGTAGTCGCCTTTAGCTTTTGTAGCAGCCAAATTTCTAATTCTTGCAAGACGGAACCCTTCATCTTTTTGGTAGACATGAGTGATTGGATAACTGCAGTCAATCATCTTTTGCAGAACAACTTTTCTGGTGTCATCCTTTGAGCCATCATCAGCTACGATTACTTCAAATTCTCGGTCAGACTGCATATCAAATGCACTTAAGATTAGTTTTAAGGCATCAGGTCTGTTATATGTAGAGATAATGACTGAAATTAACATCAGATCCTTCCTTTATATTTGTTTAAACTGTTTAGTTTTAAGTATTTTTCTAGTGTATAGAAGTAATGTGTTAAACAAAACTCAAAACCTAATTTGCCATCTAAGAAACCACCGTGAATGATGTACATCTTAAAGAAGGCCCACAGCGGTTTTATTAGAATATCATTTACAAAATGGCATTTCTTGCCTTTTTCATAATATTTATGAGCAAGTAGGGTGGTATAGCGATTCATCTTCTCAAGATGTGCTTCCCATGACTTATATGGAAAATGAATAAGTCTGCCTTTTAAAAGCTTCTTATCATAAGGTGAGTGCAGTCTTTCATGTACTACACCTTCGTAAAAAGAACCTTCTTTTTTAAATAATCTTTCAACCCTGTCAGGTCTCATGACACCATGAAGCACTTTTCTTTCAATAAAGTGATTCTCACGGGATACCTGATAGGTACAGTCACGGTTGCTCTCAACGCAGATCTTAATTTCATGGGCAAGCTCATCTGTAATTCTCTCATCAGAGTCGAGCATAAAGATCCACTCATATGTTGCATTAGAGATTGCAAAATTACGCTGAGCACCATAGTCATTGTTTAAATCTCTTTGCAGTACTTTTGCCCCAAAAGATTTTGCGATATCTACTGTTCTATCTGTAGAGTTACTGTCTACAACAATGATTTCGTCTGCAAAACTGGCACTTTTAAGACAGTCTGGAAGATTATCTTCTTCATTATGAGCTAATACGATGATGGTAAGAGGAGTCTTTGGCATGAGAAATAGATTTTTTTAGTATTAGATAAAGGTGTTTTGTGGTTCTTTGCTTAAAACAAGCCTAATTGTGATTAGGCTTATTTAATACGTCATTATATTTAGATGAAGATAAGAAAATCTTTAATGTCATCTTATGCTTCATCTTTTATCTATAAAAAAACAAAAAGGGCAACCTTTGAACTGCCGTTTTTATTAGTGTGACATTACGTATTTTACAAACTTTAACTTAGTTGCATCATCAGCACTGTTGTACATCTTAACTAAATTGTTGTAGGTAGCAGCATCAGCCTTACCTGAAGTACCGGTGCTTGAGGTAGCCATAGCTGATGAATCAACGCCCATAGGCTCTAGGGTTAGCCCCTGAACCTGCTGATCTGCTGTTGCACTAGACTCAGAGCTGGCTCTTACAGTAGGAGCACCATACTCAGTCATGGTAAGCCCCTTATCAGCATTTGATACGTAAGCAGGAGCATATAATCTGCCTAAGCTGTCTAATTCCTGACGGTAGTCACGCATTAAAGAGAAGCCTTTATCTGAGGTTAAGATAAAGTATGAAGCTTCAGAACTTGGAAGTACACGACCTGTGGTATCTGATAGGGTGATCTTCTGCTGATGAGCATAACGCTTGGCCTGATCTTCATTAGCAGGCTTTGCATACTGGAAGGTTACGACCTGATCAGCTTTTAGATTGTTGATATCGATGACTAAAGGATCGATAGACTGGACAATACGTGAATCAGAACCGTTCTTAAAATTGTCTTTAAAGGTTAAAACAACCTGATGCTTACCAGGAGTTAAGGTTACTGTACGGCTAAAACGGCTGTAGCTGTCAGGATCACTTTCACCATCAACCAATTCAACGTTGTAGTGAACAGGTACCTTAAAACCGGTATCAGCCATTGCATTTATGCTAAATAAAAGACCTGCAGCTAATACAGAAAACTTTAAATTCTTTGATAACATACTTTTTTCCTAAAAAAAATAAATCTTTTGAAATCTTAGCACCAATAGAGCTTTACATTAACACTTAATTATTACCTCTTCGTTAAATTCTATTACGAAAACGGTAATGTTGAGAGATAACTTTAGTTTGGACTTTTGTTTATCCTACAAAGTTCAATCTTATTTTATTAAAGCAAAATTCTCTTTAACGGTAACCTCTAAAACAACTGACTGCTTTAACTTAATATGAGTACATTGCACCAATTAAAGCACGGTTCTTATCTAAAGACAGATCTTCAATTAAGCTCTTTGAGAAGAATCTGTCAGGCTTACTTGAAGCATCAATAGTACCTTCGGCAAAAACTTTAAAGGTAGGGCTTACTTGATAATATGCACCTAACTCAACATCAGCAATGATGTTTGCTCCGTTAAAGCGTTTTATACCGTAACCTGCGCTAAAGCCTAAACCGTTATCAAAGGTGTAATTTACAACAGTATCAACGCTGTAGAGCTTATGGGTAAAGTTATCATATTTTGATACAGTAAAGTTAGCACCTGCATATAAGCCTTCACCAAAGGTACCATATGAGATTGATACACCTTTATCAATCTTCCATGAAGGTTTAAATAAGTTTGCACTAAAAGTATCGTTCAGTGACTTATAGTGCATCTTATTTACTATTGGGGCAAAGGCTGCTACTGATTCCTGATCTTGATTGTACTGGAAATCATAGTAGCTCATACCGTAGCTTACAGAAATACCTGACTTTAATCTTGTAGCAACGGAAAAAGCAGCTCCATTGTGGATGTTGATCTTAGTATCGTTGATGTCGTCTGAGGCTGTTTGGAAGGACAAGCGTAAATCCCAGCCCATTGATGAAAGACTGTACATGATAAGTGATGGCATCTGATCACCATAGGCATAGTGATCATTTACTCTGGGATCAAGCTCAGTAAAAACATCGGTAACACCTGCTACTGCGTAGTAGGCATTGTCTCCTCGTCCAAAGGTTAAGGTACCTAACTCCAGAGCATCTACACCTACATATTGTGATCTTGCCTTAAAGGTATCAACACCGTTGTTACCTGTAGGCATTAACCATTCTGAATAAGCAAGAGTATATAGACCATCGGTTATTTTACTTCTGCCTGCAATACCAGCATGAACAGCGGTTAGTAAGGTATTGTCGCTGTTCTTTTTCTCTGTAGAACTTTTAATGGTACGGGAAGCTTTATCGGTCATAGCCATCGCACTTACAGATCCGAAAACATCTAATGATGTACCATCTTTACTGTAGACAGTCGCTGCATAAGATCTAAATGGAACAATACTGATTGCTAGTATTGATAAAAGAAACTTTTTATTCATGAACTTATTCATATAAATATTAGGTGTAATAAAATACTCTGCTGTTTGCGGTGTTTTAAGCATGAAGCAGCATCTTAAAGCCCACAAAATGAAACTATATAAAATTTACGCATCCGTTTTGATTCTTTTCTTGAAAAGAATATATATGTCAAACTACGTTTATACGTTTACTTATGGATTAATTTTATTAAATTCAACTTTCTTCGTTCCACTTCGTTTTCTCTATTTTATCAAAAAATGAGCTTTTTTAGCTCTTTTACATCTTTGACACAATATGTTGCATTCCATAAATTAACGTCGATGCATTCATTAGTACCATAGCCCCATAAAACGGCCGCACTGTCACAGGAAGCTGCATTGGCAGCTTTAATATCATTTAAATGATCTCCTACGTATAAGGCATCCTTTGGGGAAACTTTTAACAGTTCCAAAGCTTTTAGTATAGGTTCAGGATGAGGCTTTGAGTGGGTTAATGAATCACAGCCTAAAACTAAAGAAAAGTCTTTTGAAAAAGGGAATTTTGATAAAACCTTAGTTGCCATATCATGGTATTTGTTGGTGATAACAGCTGTTTTAATTCTGTTTTTTGTTAAATCATCAATAAGTTTTGGAATACCTTCAAAAGCTTTTGTACGGTCACAGATATGTTCTTTATAAAAGGATGCAAACTCATCTCTCATATAAGTTTCGATACCTGAGTTTTCATGATCTTCTTTAGGCACACCCAACTTTAACATCTCACGCATACCGGCTGTAACTTTAGTTTTTAAAAGTTTTTCATCTAATGCTTTGTAACCATATTTTTCTAATGTATGGTTACAGGCGTTCATGATATCCAGTGCTGTATCTAACAGTGTCCCATCAAGATCAAATAAAACGGCTTTATACTTCATATAAAAATCTGTACTGTTTATATTTTGTGTAAATAAATTGTTCTTGCCAAAATCAATGTTCATATGCTTGAAATCGGGTTCTTTTATGATTATTTTGCTTGTTTGAACCTTGATTGCAGTTGAAAGCTAAGTTTCTAACAATTGTGAAATTAGTTTGAAATTTAAAGACTAATTCCTGTCAAAATTTGTTAAAATTGCTCGTTGAATTAAAATGAAATGTTATTTCAAGGCTTAAAATGACTAACAATAATACCACTGATTGCAATGCTGTTTCAGGTGATACTGTCTCATGTGATAATGCTACTTCAACTCAATGTACAATTCACTCACCCGAGGATATTTTAAACTACGATAAGCGCATTGACTACTTAAAATGCTCAATTGCATCTGTAAAAGACTTTCCTAAAGAGGGTATCTTATTTAGAGATGTAACCACTCTTTTAGAAGATGCAAAGGCTTTTAAAGATTCAATTGATCTTTTATATGAAATTTATAAAGACTGTAAGTTAGATTATATCGTTGCAGCTGATGCCAGAGGCTTTTTATTCGGCTCTGCCTTAGCTTACCTTTTAGGAGTAGGCTTAGTTTTGGTTAGAAAAAAAGGTAAATTACCTCGTGAGTGTTATTCAGAAGAATACTCTTTAGAGTATGGTACAAGCACACTTGAGATCACCAAAGATGCTCTGCATAAAGGTGACAGAGTTTTACTTCTAGATGATCTGTTAGCAACTGGCGGTACTGCCGGTGCCATGATAAAATTAGTAAGAAAGAGTGGAGCAGAGATTGTTTCATTTGGCTTTATCATCGAGTTATTCGATTTAGGTGGAGCTAAGCTTTTAGAAGACACCTATGGCGTAAATGTACAATCTTTAGTGAAATTCCCTGGACATTAAGAAATAAAATATGGCAATAGAATTACAGGGTCAGTATCAGGCTTTAGCCAGAAAGTACAGACCTCAGACTTTTGAAGATGTAGTAGGACAGGAGCATGTAATCAATGCTCTGATGAATTCAATTGAACAGCAGAGAATTCATCATGCTTATCTTCTGACTGGTACAAGAGGTATCGGTAAGACTACTATTGCCAGAATCATAGCCAAATGTCTTGAATGTGAGAACGGTATTACCGCTCACCCTCATGTAAACGGTGAGGCTTTATGTGATACCTGCAAAGCTATTGCTGATGGCAACTTTCCTGATGTAATTGAAATCGATGGAGCTTCTCAGACCAAGGTTGATGATACCAGACAGCTTCTAGAGTCAACTCAATATCCTCCTTTAAAAGGCAGATTTAAAGTCTATATCATCGATGAGGTTCATATGTTATCTCAGAGCAGTTTTAATGCTCTGTTAAAGACTTTAGAAGAACCACCTGCATACGTTAAGTTTATTCTTGCTACAACTGATCCCCAGAAGATCCCAGTTACTGTATTATCAAGATGTTTACAGTTCCAGTTAAAAGCTCTAACCGTAAATCAGATAAGTGCGCAGATTGCTAAAATTGCCACCAAAGAGAATATCTCTTTTGAAAATGATGCTGTAAATTTATTAGCTCGTGCTGCTCGTGGCAGTATGCGTGATGCTTTATCCTTATGTGATCAGGCAGTAGCTTTAGGTAATGGTTCTATTACCAATGATAATGTTCAGGCAATGTTAGGTACAGCAGGTGATGGCTTTGTTTGTTCTGTTTTAGATTTATTAAAGAATCCATCAGCTACAGTACAAGATACTGCAACAGTTGCAGTACAACCACAAAAGACTTTATCAGATGTTTTAAATGAGATTAGAACTATAAGTCCTAATTACAGAACTCTTTTAAATGATTTAGTTTTGTGTTTTCATGATTTAGCTCTGTTCCAGATGATTGGATATCCGCAGAACATCAATATTTTTTCTATTCCCCAAAGTACTCTTACTACATATGGGCCATTGTTTAGCTCACAGGCTCTGCAGCTTTACTATCAGATAGCCCTGCAGGGCATTGAAGAGTACAAAGTTTCATCAGACGGTGCCACAGCCTTTGAGATGACCATCTTAAGAATGCTGGCTTTCACACCCGAAAAAAAAAAGATTGGATAGGTGAAGATAATTCTGTCGAGGTCATCTATCTTAATCCTGTAATAAATTCGGCAGTAGACGGCATTGTTGCTGGTAAAATACCAGCAGAGAATAATCATTCTTTAAATACAATCTTCACTAATGAAACAACTGGAGCTGTAAGTAGCAGTGTTTCTGCTAATCTTAAAGCTGATGGTTCGGTAAACTCTGAACTTGTAGATATGGTAGCATCTGAGAACATTACCTTAAATCCTGATATTACCAGTGCTCTTGTAGCTGAAGCTAATGCTATTACTAATAGCAGGGCCATCTTAAATAAGACAGGTGAAGAGATAGCTTTAATAACAGAAACTGACAAAACAAAACTAAATTCAGACATAAACGTTGCAACTGAAACTGCGCCAGACGCTCAGGATTTACCATCAGATTCAGTTACAGATCATGACGTGGTTGTACAGACTGCAGATACTACTAATAATGATGTATCAGCGCCTCTGTCTGTTAATACTGATGGCACAACTATTCAAAGTAATAGTGTTGAGGCTAATTCAGCTTTTGCAAAGAAGAGCACTTTAGATAACATATCAATTAGTTCAGCTAAAGTTTCACCAGCTGTTGAAGCTACTGATACAGTCACCGTTTCTAATGATGAAATACCATCAGTTACAGATCCAAATGAGATAAATGAATTCCCAGTGCCTGATATCAATCCACAAAGCCAGGTATTTTCAGTAAATCCGCAAAACAGTGCACCTGACTTTGGTTCTACTTATGGTTCAAAGTCTGAAGATCTCAATGTTTTAATTCATGGCTTAGAGACTTTAAATAATCAGGTTGTAACTAACAACAATCCTCATTTAGGTCAGTACAAGAAGGTCTTAACTAATATCATTACTCCAAAGAGCACAGACAGCTCAATTGTCCCTGAGAATGAAGAGTTACAGACTAACTCCTCATTTACAAAGTTATCCTCATTACGAAACAATCAGGAACTTCAGGACAAATTCAGTCTTATCAGTGATGTCAGCAGATATATCAATCATATCTATGGGGTACTAAAAGGTTATCAAACTGAAGCTGAATCCTTAAAAGAAGGTAAATCAAAGTCATCTCATATTGAAGGTATGTCATCAATCATTTCTGATATGACATATGGCAAAAATTCTAATGACTCTGTTAATGGTGCCGCAAATAATGAAACACCTTCAATTACCGATTCTATCAGTAAGTTACCATCATTCAATGAAAATGGAGAGATTGTAACATCAAGCTCAATTGCTCCTGACACCAACAATACCAGTGAGGTTAAGACTGAGCCTTCTGTTCAATCTGTAAATGACAGTTCTTTTGAAAACACTGAAGTTAAGAGCAATGTAAACAATGCTGAGACTGCACCAGCAAATGATGAACCTGTTTATATAGGTGCTACTGGTAATTTAAATCCTGAAGCAATAAAAGCTACTAATGCAGATAATACAAATGTAGCTATTGAAAATTCTGTTTCTGACTCTTCTTCTTTGGTTCATGTACCTTCTAACTCAAATAAAGTTACAGCTGATGACTTTACTAAAGTTGTTCAGGAGTTATCTTCTGATAACTCAAAAGATAAGAAAAATGAGGTTAAAACTGATAATAATGAGATTTTAACTCCTCAGGTCGTTGAGCTTACTCCTGATGAGCTTTTAAGAAAAGCTCAGGAAGAGGCTTTAGCTCAATTGCAAAGCAATCAGAGCTTAAACCAGAAGTTGAAAGAAGAAGCTGCTGCATTAAATAAGAATGTTGATGCTTCAAATTTGCCCAAAGAAGATAACAAGTCTTTTATAGAAGATGATAAGGCAAATTTAAATGCAGAGTTGCCCGATGCTGTAAGTGAAGGTTCTGTATCAGCTCCGATTGAAACTACTCCTGCAGCTTCTAATCTTAATGCATCAACTGATAATGCTGCCACGAATGCAACTCGTACGGCAGCAACAAATGGTATTGCAGAGAGTACTGATAAAGAGCTTGTACTAAAGGTAAATGACACTTTAGTCTCTACTGATACAGTAAAAGAAAATTCCATTGCGCAAAGCTCTGTAATAGGATCTGCTAAGGTAACTAATAACAATACAAAGCTCATCAATACTGATGACATGAGAGCTGATACTGATTTATCTAAAGTACAGGAATTCATGTCATTAACAAAAGCTTTAGCTCTTGAACTTCAAAAGGGCAGTTATACTGACTCTGTACCTGTAATTAAAGCTCATACTTACTCTCAGTCTTTAAATCAGGCTATTACAGAGACTTTAAATGGTCAATTAGGCTCTAATCACAATGCAGTTGAGGGTAATTCAAGTGGAGTATTTTCAAATGAGTTCTCATCTATAAATGAAAACAAGGTAATTGAGACCGCTTCAACTAAGCCTCAAGTCTTAGTCCAGCATCAATCTGTGCTACAGGACAAGACCTCAACAGCACAGAATACTCAAATTTCAGAAAATAATAGTGTCTCATCTTCATCTGAGGTGCCTTCAGAGTATTTTTATGAAATTCCTGTTGATGCTTACGAGTCAGATATTGATCCTGTAGATAATTCAATTGTCGATGAAAGTTATGATAATGATGAGTTCTCTGAAGGAGCAAGAGTAAAGGGTAGTGATCTTAAATTTGATTACATTGGTGCTAACGAGAACAGTACTAATGCAGATGGAAATCCAGCAAAATTCCGTGAATCTACTTTAAAACTCATAGAAGAAGATCAGCAGTTTGAGAACAAGCGCTTAGGCAGAAGACTTGAGTCTTGTGATTTTTATGACAGAGTTTATAAGAATGATGCCTGGTATCAGGATATTGTTAAAGCAGGCTACAACGATGGTCCTGTTTATTCTGCTTTATGCTACACCAATAGAGTTGTAAGCCCTGATGATCCTTATTCCTGGGTTTTGCAGATCTCATCTGACTTCCAGCTTTTGTTCATCTCACCAGAGTTCCATCATAACTTAAGAACTAAGTTCTCCATTGAACAGGAGCATCCTGTAGAACTAAAAATTGAAAAGGTGCAGGGAATACCTCGTGGCTGTCCTGAAGATCTAGCAAGACACTTCTATGTAAAAGAAATTGAAGATACACGACAAAAGATGTCTAAAGATAAGAATGTAAGTCTTCTTTTAGAGCATTTAGGGGAAGATATTAGAACCTTGAATTTGAGCTTATACAAGCAAGAAGATAGTAAGGCTCTAACCAAGAAGTAAGTTTATCTTTAAAAGCTTGTGCCTTTGTGTTTTGATGTAATCTTATAAAACAAAAATCCCGTAATCGCATTTTATTACGGGATTTTTTAATTCATTTTAGCTTAATCCCAGCCGCTGCCACTATCCTGATCATCCTCATTTTTACCAGAATTTAGTTTCATAGAGTTCCAAATTCTGTTGGTGATCTTAGTCATCTTAGATGAGGTTGGCTTTACAAAGTACATTGTCTTTATCTTGTCTACAGGGATATTAAATGAAGGATTATCTTTTAAAACCTGGTCAATATTTTCAATAGCAGCATTAACAGGTAGCAGGTAACGGATCTCGTTGGCTACATTAGTTGCAACTTTTGGATCCTGCAGATAATTAAACCACTTTAGAGCATTGTCATAGTGATCTGCGTTAGCAGCAATAGTCCAGCAGTCAAACCAGAATATAGAACCTTCATTTGGGATAGTGTACTCAATGTTGATCTTTTCGGCCTTTGCTCTTTGAGCTGCCTGCAGAACATCACCTGAGTAACCTACAGCTACACAAACTTCACCTGAAGCTAAATCGTTAATATAACGTGATGAGTGGAAATATGATACATTTGAAGCAAATTTAGTTAAGATATCCAAAGCTTCATTATAATCAGATGCTTTCTCTGAGCTTGGATCTTTACCTAAATAATGCATTACAACAGAGGTTATCTCAATAGGTGAATCTAAAACAGCTATACCGCACTGCTTTAACTTCTTAGCATTCTCTGGTTTAAAGAGAATGTCCCATGAATCAAACTTAAAGTCTTTACCAAAGATCTCTTCAATTTTATCTTTGTTATAACCAATTCCAACAGAGATCTCTGTATATGGGTAAGCATAGCTGTTGTCAGGATCAATTGATTCAAGAGCTTTCATTCTTACAGGATCTAAGTTCTTCCAATTAGGGATCTTAGATTTGTCAATCTTTTGTAGAGCGCCAGCTTTGGCAAGTCTTGGAACATAGTAGCTTGTCATCATCACAGCATCAAAACCTGATTTTCCTGATAATAGACGTGCCTCTACTAACTCATTACTGTCAAAAACAGCATAATTAGCTTTAAGACCTGAAGCCTTTTCAAAATCAGCAACAGTGTTTTCGCCGATGTAATCGCTCCAGTTCCAGATATTGATATCAGATTTAGCCTGAGCAATTGTTGCAAAGCTAGCGATGCCTATTGCAACAATAGTTTTTGACAGATTCTTCATAAGCAATTCCTAAAATTTGAAGAACAAAGAAATAAAAATTTTTTTCATTTTTGTGAATTATAAATATTTCTTCATGAGATACAACAAAAAAAATTGACTATTTTGAAAATTACTTTTTGTTAAAATGAAACTCTAAAAATAACTTCTTATTTTTTAAATGGTTAGGCTTTATAGAATTAAAATGTATTTAAGAAAGGTAAGTTGGAAAATGAGCACATTTTATGATTCTATAATTGTGCATTAGAGCTAAAAAGTGACATTTGATAGACAGTCATATATATAAGCATCAGAGCGGTTTTGATCTGATGCTAATTTCGTTATTTCAACTTTTTTACAGTTACAAGACAATCCTTTTTACAAAATACTAAGCCATAAGCGTAGATCTCAGTAATCTTTGATTGCTTAATAAATGGTTGTGCGTAGTTCTTCTCTTCAATTTGAGATAAAGCATTTGTTGCAAGCTCATCCATATCCTCTTCATTAGAGGTAGCTTTAATCTCAATGATTACAGCTTTGGTATTACGTTCTACTTTGAAGGTAATATCAGGATATCCGCTACCAGACTCATAATTAGAGTGGTAGTCAGAGATGATATTTTCACAACAGGTAAAAATACCATTGATAAAGCCATGGTAGTAATTCTCGAGAGGAGCTTTAGTTGCTGTATCTCTGATTGAGACATATTTTTGTAACATATCAAAGAAGATGTCATAAGTTTCTTTAGATTCATGCTGTGACAAACAGTCATAGTTCATGGATTCATTTAGAATAAAGCTAATCGACTTACCATCAACTATATCCTGCATTTTTGGGTTGTCATTATCAGTTAAATAACCAATATAGCCTGATAAGGATTTATCTGAGGTTGTGCCTTCCCAGTAGTTTTCTAACCTGTTTAACTTTAAGGTTCCCTTAAGATTCTTTTTGTAATAATCACTAATGAAACTTACTATATCCCATGGACAGAAAATCTCTTTGTCATAGAACTTGTATCCGTCATAATGCTCTTTTACTTTTTGAGCAAAATTGTCCATTTTATAGTCTTTTAAGAACTTATAGGTTTCTTCTTTGGTAAAACCAATGATTCCTGTATAGTCTTCGTTTTCAGAGAGGACTGTATTTACCTTAAGGTTATTAACATCTGTAAAAAGACTGTTCTTAGCTACCTTTAAGCAACCTGTGATAATGACTTTGGTGAGAGTCTTTTGATCTTTTAAATTGCACAAGTTTGAGAATTATCGTGTCTGATAGACTGCATCAAATTGATAAACGTTGAGTAAATCACATGCTAAAATGTAAGATAAAGTTCGTTGCCTATTTCATTTGTTGTCTATTCAAAAATTCTCTACAATACACATAAGGAGTCAACAATGGGCAGAATAATTACAATTAGCAATCCTAAAGGTGGCACAGCAAAAACTTCAACAGCTGTGAATTTGTCTTGCGCATTAAGAACTGTTAATAAAAAAGTTCTTTTAATCGATTTTGATCCGCAGAGAAGTTCTAGTGTAGCCTTAGGCTATGAGTACACTGATGTTGAACACAATATAGCAACGGCCGTACTAGATGGTGTAAGTGCTGATAAATGTATAACACCTTACCTTAAAGGCGGTTTTGATGTGATCCTGTCATCTGATGATTTAGTGGCACTGCCTACGGTCTTACGTGAGGATACAGAACCTGCTTCAAGATTAAAAAAAGTCATTGCAAATATAAAAGATAAATATGATTTTCTAATCATAGACACTCCTGCTAGCATGAACCTAATCACTATCAATGCTCTGTGTGCCGCTGATTATCTTGTGCTTCCTGTATGTTGTGACATGTTTGCTATCGACTCCATGAAGATACTGCTTGACAATCTTTTTGAACTAAAAGAAAAGCATTTATCAAAATGTAATCTTTTAGGTATCCTAAGAACAATCTATGATCCAATGCAACCATTAGCCTCAAGAATTAGTCACGAGCTTGCAGAATCTTTTAAAGATCTTTTGTTTGCAACAAAGATAAGCTATAACCCCAAAATTTCAGAGTCCTCAAGTGCTGCCTGTCCAGTTCTTGTGTATGACAGAACCTCTTTAGGTTCTAGAGAGTATCTGTCTTTTGCCGGAGAGATCTTAAAAAAGTTGCGTCAGTTGCAATAGACAGACGGCAAAATCTTGTCAAAAGAATTTGCTGCATTTTTTCTAATTCACTGATCTTAAAGAAGAATGTATTTCTGGCATATATCTTGCTCTTCAGAAAATTATAATTTCTGGAGAGAAGAATTATGTCAATCACGATACAAACAAATCTTGCCTCAATCACGTCGCAGGCTGATTTAAGAAAATCTAATCTGACATCTGCTGATGCAACCAAAAGATTGTCTTCTGGTTCAAAAATCAATAGTGCTAAAGATGATCCTGCAAATTTGCAGATCTCACATAAATTTACCTCTCAGATCAATTGTCTTGATAGGGGGAATAGAAATTCATCAGAAGGTGAGGCTGTAGCTCAATTAGCTGAAGGTGCTTTAGCTGAGGATTTTACAATATTGCAGCGCATCAGACAGTTAGCTATTCAGAGTGCTAATGGAACCTATAACGAACAGGATAGACAAACTATACAGTTTGAAGTCAATCAGTTGTGCAATGAGATAACACGTGTTGCTTGCAAGACTACATATGGTGGAGCTCAGATCTTAAATGGTAAGTCTGAGCACAGTCTAATCAATGACGATGGCAAACTCTCTTTGCAAGTAGGAGCAAATGCAAACACTACCATCGATCTCGATTTGTCTGTATCTTTTACCATGTCTTCAATGCAGGCTCATATAGGGGGTGTTTCTGATGGTAATGGCTATAATGATGCTAACAAAACCTTTGATGTTTCTACCACAGAGAATGCTCAAAAGGTTTTAGAGAGTATCGATGACTATATTGCCTTTATCGATTCAAAACGTTCTGATGTTGGAGCTGTTTCAAATCGATTGAATAGTACTATCAGCAATCAGGAAAACATGCACGAAAATGAGTCGGATGCCCGTGCAAGAATTACTGATGCTGACTATGCTGTTGAGTCTTCAAGACTGATTTCAGCTAATATCTTAGAAAATGCCACTTCTCAGATGATGATGCAGGCTAATGCATATCCACAGGTTGTGGCAAATTTACTAAGTTAATTGTAACTGATAAAAATATGATCATCTTTATAAAGTGATTTTTAAGCGAGTTCCACATTTTTAGGAATTACTAAGGCTTATCTAATTTAATCTGGTTACTATTACAAAAACGAAGTAATGATGTATCAAAAACTAGACTTAGTTTTCATTGATGTCATACTCTGCATTCTTTTTGCATTTAGGGCAGGGTATGACAGACAGATACTCTTGAGCACATTTAGGGTCTTTTAAATCAAGATAAGGAGTGTTGCATCCTAAACATGCTACAGGTTCTGCCTTCTTGTTTACATACATTTCTAAAATCGCATAGAAGTTATCAAACGATGGAAAGTTATGTAGCTTCTTGCTCTTAGTAAAGCAGTTCTGATAATTAACATTAAGATTAGAACAGACAATGTATACGCCAATTGCTAAGATATTTGAGATCTTGTCTGGTATTGAATTTGTGTCAAAGTGCATTGTTGAAGCTTCTTTATTAGTAAGAACACGACAGCAGATTGTATAAAGAGCGATCATCAACATTATGTAGCCTGAAAGCTCTTTATCAGAGAGAATAGGCAAAATAGAACGCATTTTTTTGTAGCTTTTCTTAGGTGATGCCTCATAGAACTCGGATAATGTTCTGTAATGTAAAGATGTGATTTCATGATTTAAAGACTTAGAACAGCCGGCACTAGCTAAATGGTAGGCAGTTAGACGATTTATCAAGTCGACCTTTAGTGGAGGTGATAAGTCACTATTGGTAGCAAGCTTTAACTGTAATAGATCTTCTAAACAGGAGAGCAAAGTAGGAGTTGAAGTATTGATTAGATGTGAAACAAATTCACTTTCCGAACGTGTAGCCAGTTCTAAATTCTCAACAATGTCGAAGATAGAAAATCCGGATAGTCTTGATAAAGAGGCAATAGGTGATTCTGTCATTCTTAAAAAGTCTAGCTTATGATCTACGCTAACTTTTGAAATAAGAGAATAATCTCCAAAGAAATGAGCATCAGTTCTGGCTGCTTTTGCCATCCATAAAGTTAATTCATCAGGAATGTGATTGAAGATGAGGTTGTATGCTTGTGAAATCTTTAACTCAGTTCTTGTAGAGATTTCATAAAGAGAGGCCACACAATCTTTGGCATGTTGCACTAAGTTGATATCGTTTGCTGTAGCAGTTTTGAACCTTGAGTAGTAAATCCAAGGATTATTTGATGTATGATTCATAGGTTTATCCTATATTAAATAATTGTGAACAAGATCACAATTTTGAGCGGCTTATTATACTGGTATTTTGACTTCATGCAAGTAAATTTGGCTTAAAAAAGCCATTTGTTTGCAAAAAATCTGAATAGCTTTAAACTTATTTATCATTGTCTAATTATTGATACATAAGGCTTGTAGAATCTGAAAAGTAAAAATACTCAGTATGAAAAAATTTATTTTTTATGCAAAATCATGCAAATTATTTTTTCAAAGGTGTGGATTTACTGTATTTGAGAAGAGCTTTAACTTTAGCTCTTTTTCAAACAATGAACAGTTTGGTGGAAGTGATAATAGAGAATTTTAAATGAAAAAGCGCACATAAGATGATAGTGCGCTTTGAAAAAAATTAAGTGAAGATTAGTTCTTCTTAGGAGGAATTAAACCTACCTGAAGATCTTCAGCGGTATAGATATGCTCGTTATCACAGAAAACCTTTCCGTCAGCGATACCCATGATTAGCTGACCTCTTTCAATGATTTTCTTTAAGTTGATTTCGTATCTTACTATTTTAGCGTTATCTAAAACTTCGCCTTTAAACTTAACTTTGCCAACGCCTAGGGCACGACCTTTACCAGGACCGCCTCTCCAGCCTAAGAAAAAGCCTACTAACTGCCACATTGCATCTAAGCCTAAGCAACCAGGCATTACAGGATCACCAGGGAAATGGCACTGGAAGAACCAAAGATCTTTATTGATATCTAGCTCAGCTTTAACAAAACCAAGACCGTGTTCTCCACCTTCAGCCTGAATATCTGTAATGCGATCAAACATTAACATGTTTGGTGCAGGCAGCTGGCTGTTTCCTGGTCCAAATAACTCTCCACGGCTGCATGCTAAAAGATCATTCTTATCAAAAGAGTGGATACCACGCTCTAATAATGAAGCCATTTTCGCTCCTTAAATAAACAAAAGATTAATGTATGGAAGCTATATTAATACAAAAAAGAAAGTCTTTCCACTTTAGAAAGACTTACCTTGACAAAACTTTTATCGAGTACCAAATACTACAATTGTCTTACCGTGAGCAGTAATCAGATGATCTTCTTCCATCATCTTTAAGATCCTTCCCACAGTTTCACGAGAACAACCAACAATCTGACCTATCTCCTGACGGGTGATCTTAATCTGCATACCATCAGGGTGTGTCATTGCTTCGGGCTGATGAGCTAAGTTAACTAAGGTCTTAGCAATACGACCTGTAACATCTAAGAATGCTAAGTTACCAACCTTAGCAGAGGTAGCTGATAAACGTCTTGAAATCTGAGCCGTTAATCTCATTAAGATCTCAGGGTTTACTTGAACTAGCTGTTTGAACTTGCTATATGAAACTTCAGCTATTTCACATGAAGTCTTTGCTTTTACCCAAGCTGTACGCTTAGGATTTTCTGATTCATCAAATAGACCAACTTCACCAATAAAGTCACCCTGATTTAAGTAACTTAAAATCATTTCATGACCATCTTGATCTTTAATCAAAACCGCAACAGAACCTTTTGCTATATAGTAAAGAGTCTCTGCTTTTTCTCCTGAATGAATAATGGTGCTTTTCGCTGCATACTTATGAATATGACACTGACTTAAGAACCAGCTAATTGTAGTGTCAGTCTGAGGTTTGATGATTGAAGGCATTTTTAAACTCTAAATTAACTAAACGATCAAGCTAATCGTTTTCATGTCTTATTATTTTTTGACGATCATTTCATAAATCGCCAATACAAAATTCCGTAAAAATACGAACCTAAGGTATTATATACATTTTTTCAGAAAAATGCCGAATTAAACACAATTTTGAATTTTAATTTTATGTTGAATTGAGCTAATTCACAGATTGCGATAATTTTGCTTGAAATTATAAATATTGAAATGCTTATTTTTAGAGGATTTGAGACCCCGGAAATGAATCCGCTGTTCATGACTCCTTGAACCAGTGAGTTCAAGTATGGCATCAGATGATAATTTAGGTTTCCACGTTAAACGGGCCTACTCACCACTATCAGGAAGATACCAAAGTCTAAAGATATCGGCTCAGGGTAGAAACGCTAGATGTCACCCCAGGGTATTCTTCTGGTAACTTTATTACCATGTGATTATGTTAACAGATACTTTATTACTGTCAACGTTAAATTCATCATTTAAGATCAATAAGTTATACAATCTATTTAAAGTGTGAGCAAAGTGAAATTTCAGTTATTTTTGTTTGACTTTTAAACTTTATGAGCTTTTGACTCTTCAATATTAAAACTAATTGGAATATGGCATATTTATGGCTATTATTTAAGAAGCTTCGTTAGAGATTTTTAGAAAGAATAATCTTTACTATGAATTGGCAACTATAACTATTAGAAGGCAGATTGCTGTTAAGACGACCAGAAAAACTGACTTTCTAATGAAAGATAAATACTCTTCTTTTTGAACTAATACGTTTATATAACGCTGTCTTGCAAGATACGCCTCTTCTTCGTTAGGATAAGGTTCATATTCTATACCCAAAGGAATATTAGCTTTTTTAGCATTCTCAAGAATGTGCCTTAGATGTAAAGATACTTTTTCTTTATTCTTATCTTGCAGTTTTAAAGACAAAACATATTCTTGAAGATACTTCTCAGGTTCCAAATCATTTAAAAGATCCATGATTTTACGGCTTTTAAAGTCTGAAATTAAATATCCTTTCAGCTCGTACTTAAGATAATGTAAATCAAATTTCATGATAATGTTGCTATAGTTTATTTTACAGTGGCACATACATTAAGAATCATAACTTTAAAGTGCATGCCTTTTTGCATCCGTTGATAAAGAATTAGAAACATCTTATAAGATGTAATAAATCAAAAAAGCGGCTTACCTCAAAAAGACGTAAACCGCTTGCGATTAGATTACAAACTTATTAGATCTGCTCTGGGATCATTCTGATATGACCGCAAGGGCATTCCTGAGCACAAACACCACAACCTTTGCAGTAGTCATAGTTGAACTCGTAGCCTTTACCAGCACCTAGTTTTACGACAGCACTATCAGGGCATACACCGTAGCAGTTATCACACTCCATGCAGTTACCACATGACAGACAACGACGTGCCTCAAAGATTGCATTCTCTTCTGTTAAACCAAACTGAACTTCATCGAATGTATTTGAACGACGAGCTACTTCTAATTCCTGACGTACAGTCTTAGGAGCATCAGTGTAGTACCAAGGGTGCATATCCTCAAACTTTGCAATTTCATGCTTCTCAGCCTTCTTGTAAGTCTGACCGTTTAAGTATGCGTTTACGCTACGAGCTGCGTTCTTACCCATACCAATAGCATGAGTTACAGTTCTGTCCTTAGTTGCAACGTCACCTGCAGCAAAGATACCTTCAATTGAAGTCATCTTAGTTTCTTCATCGATGATTACGCTATCTTTATCCATCTTCAGATCTGATAACTTAGTTAAAACTGATTTATCAACATTCTGACCGATAGCTAAAACAACTGCATCAGCTGGTAACTCTTCATACTGACCTGTTGGCTGTGGTTTACCATTTTCATCTAACTCCATCTTCTCAATCTTTAGAGAATCCTTTGAAGCAGATGCAATGGTTGATAACCACTTAACCTGAATGCCTTCAGCAATAGCAGCATCCATTTCTTCAGCATTAGCAGGCATCTTGTCGCGGTTACGACGATAAACGATGATAGGCTCAGCACCAATTCTGCGTAATGAACGAGCAACGTCAACAGCAGTATTACCACCACCGTAAACAGCAACCTTACGAGCAATCTCAATGTCACCGTTGGTCTCAATCTGACCTAAAACGTTTAATGCGTTTATAACGTGGTTGGTATCACCCTGAGGAATATCTACGTTTGTCGAAATTGAAGCACCTAAACCTAAGATCACAGCATCATATTTGCCGTTCTTCTTCTCAGCTTCGATATCTTCAACCTTGCGACCGCATTCAATGGTTACACCCATGTCAGTGATACGTTTGATTTCAGCGTCTAAAACGTTTCTTGGCAGACGGTATACAGGAATACCATAACGCATCATACCGCCAGGTTCTTTACCCATCTCAACGATGTGAACAGTGTGACCAAATCGACGTAACTGGTAAGCTGCTGATAGACCTGCAGGACCTGCACCGATGATTAGAACTTTTTTACCAGTCTCACGAGCAGGGCGCTTGAATGATAGATTGTGCTCAATAGCATAATCACCTAAGAAACGCTCAACTGAATTAATACCTACGCTTTCATCTAAGAAGCCACGGTTACATTTGCCTTCACAGGTGTGATAGCAAACACGACCCATACATGCTGGTAGTGGGTTCTCTTCAGTTAAAATTCTCCATGCGTGCTCATAGTCACCTTCTGCAGCATAGAATAACCACTGCTGAATATTCTCACCTGCAGGGCACTGATTGTTGCAAGGTGGTAGCTTAAACACATTAACAGGACGCAATGTACGCCATGAACCAGTGTGGTTTCTTAAAGATGTTGCTGGATCAAGGGTAACAGCAAAAGCTTTTTGTAACATAATTTACTATCTCCTTAAACAGCAGAGTTACGCTCGTAAGCCTGAATAGCTACAGGTGTGCCATTTGGCTCTTCATCACCTAACAGACCGAAGTTCTTAATATTGGTATCGCAAAGAGCCTGCAGTCTTGCAACTACATTAGGATCTGCTTTCTTACCGGTTAAGTGAGCATATCTACGCTGCATCTTCAGATAGTTGATTACAGGCTGCTTCTGACGGATCTTTCTTACAGATGTGATCTTACCGTATTCAGCTTCATAAACAGGGTAGAAACCAGTTTCCATAGCCATACGTGCTACAGTAACTGTTGAATTTGAGGTCAGCCCCCAACCTAGTGGGCATGGAACTAGGATCTGGATGAATCTTGCACCATGGAATTGCATTGCCTTGGTAACCTTGTACTCAAGATCTCGAAGATCAGCTACAGTTGCTGTTGCTACGTAAGGAATACCGTGAGCCATTGCAATTAGAGGTACATCTTTACCTTTACCCCAATCCGCACCTGGCTTATCGCCAACTAACTGAGTGGTTGCAGTGCGAGCTGAAGGAGGTGTTGCAGATGATCTCTGAACACCGGTGTTCATGTATGCTTCGTTGTCATAGCAAAGATATAGAACGTCATCATTACGCTCAAACATTCCTGACAGTGGACCAAAGCCGATATCAGTAGTACCACCGTCACCGCCTTGTGCGATGATACGTGGAACATTGGTGTCGCCGTTCTTCTTAGCACGGATTGCAGCGGCAGCAGCTAAACCAGAACCTACAGCTGCGGTGTTACCAAATAGTGAGTGAACCCATGGTAATCTCCATGCTGATTCAGGATATGGAGTTGAGAAAACTTCCAAACAGCCAGTAGCATTAACAACCATAATGTTGCCATTAGTTGCCTTCATAGCAGCATCAATTGCGTATCTTGTACCTAATGCTTCACCACAGCCTTGGCATGCTCTATGACCTGAAATAAGGCCATTAGGACGGTCAGCAGATGATTGAATGGTGCGCATTGCAGGATTTAACAGACGGTTACCTACGGTATTAGAACCTGTCTGATAGAATTTAATCTTTTCTAACATTGTTTACTCCGCCTAATCCTTAACTGAATTCTCTAGAACAGACTGAGCGATTGGCCCATTCTTGAAGGTTACACCTTCAGTCTTGTCTGTGTAGCTGTTCAGAACGTCAGCATTAACATCAAACCAAGTAAACTCTTCTGTGAACTTGTCTGCTAATGCATCCTTGACGATACCTCTAATAGTAGTACCGAAGATAGGACGTCCACCAAGACCTGCAACAACAGTCTTAACATCGCAGTTCTTGCCTTCCATAGCTCTCTTAACTTCTGGGCAAACAATACCACGAGCACCAAATGAGAAAGCTCTCTCTAAGCAGATAACCTTCTTGGTGTCGCCAATTGCCTTTGCCATAGCCTCATATGGGAATGGACGGAATGACTTCAATGAAATAATACCAACATTGATACCTTCAGCCTTCAATCTGTCGATCTCGTCTTTTGCAGTACCAACAGTTGAGCCCATGATCACTAACTTAAGATCTGCATTTTCGCAGTTGTAGCAATCTAATAGACCACCTGACTTAGAACCGGTTAGGTCGCGGTATTCTTTTGTTACCTTTTCAATAACCTTTAAAGCCTTAGCCATCTTACGCTGCTGTAAGAAACGAACTTCTGTGAAAGCCTCTGGACCTACCATTGCACCGATTGAAACAGGCTCTTTAGGAGTTAAGTACTCACGTGGCTGATATTCAGGTAAGAACTTGTCCACTGTTTCCTGTGATGGAATGTCTAATCTCTCAAAAGCGTGAGTTAGAACGAATCCGTCCATACATACCATAACTGGAAGACCAACTTCTTCTGCGATCTTGAAAGCCATAATATGAGTATCAACAGCATCCTGGTTTGATTCACAGAATAACTGTAACCAGCCTGAATCACGCTGTGACAGTGAATCTGAATGGTCATTCCAGATATTGATAGGACCGCCGATAGCACGTGATGCTACAGTCATAACAATAGGAAGACCTAGACCAGAAGCAGAATAAACACCTTCGGTCATGTATAGAAGACCTTGTGAAGCAGTAGCTGTATAAGTACGCGCACCACCTACTTCAGAACCGATTGCAACAGAGATTGCTGAGAACTCTGATTCAACGTTTAAGAAATCGCAATCTTTTAAGGTACCGTTTTTAACAAACTTACCAACATTTTCTACAATGTGAGTTTGTGGAGAAATAGGGTAGGCACAAACAACACCTGGACGACATAGGGCTACAGCCTTAGCTACACCTAATGATCCTTCGATCTGCTCAAGCATTCTTTGCCTCCTCTTTAATGAAGTTATAAGCTAAAGCTGCAGTCTCAGCATTAGCGTCACCAATTTTGCCAGGGTAACGTGCCTGGAAAGCTTTTTGTACAGACTCCAACTTTAAGATGCCTGTTACAGCAGCTAAAGAAGCAAGCATTGGAGCTCCTGGTAGAGGCTTACCAATCTTCTGCATAGCAAAATCAGTTGCAGGAACAGTAAATACATGTCCTTTTGGTAACATCTTTACAATCTCTGGAACAACTTTTTCAGGATCTTCTTTTGAATTGATAACAACGTATCCATTCTTATCAAGACCTGCAAAAACATCAACTGCACCTAACAGGGTCTTATCTTGAATCAATACAACGTTTGGTTCCTGAATAGGCTCATGAGTGCGGATTTCTTTATTATCAATACGAGCATAGGCAACAACAGGTGCACCTGTACGCTCTGAACCGAAGCTTGGGAAAGCTTGTGCATAGTGGCCTTCGTAGAAAGCGGCTAAAGTCAGCATCTCTGCAGCGGTCACAACACCTTGGCCTCCACGGCCATGTAATCTAATCTGAAGCATTAAGGCTCCTCGTTTGCAGTGTGTGTTTAAAAAGGTTTAAAAAACCGTTGTAATAATTTTAGTGGGAATTTTCAAAATGACAAATTTATGAAATATTTTGATCAGAATTTATGAAAATTTATCTAAAAATGAAAATTTAAACAATGTAACTTAAAAATGTAGGATATATAAGGGATTGTTTTAATACTAAAATGTCAGAAATAGGTAAATCTTTGAGATTTTTGTGTAAATTTATAGTGATATTTGTTAAAAGTTTTCAAATAAACATAAATTATATATTAGAATAAAAAAAATAAAATGACTAATGATAAACATGGTATTTATAAAAGTAAGCATACTCTAACAAGAGCTTAATATTTTCATAAAATTTGATTATCATAAAAAAATTTTTTATTATTAAATGTAGTTTAATAACTTGTTTTGTAAAATGATATAATTTGATTAAATCGCTATTGTCATTTTAGTGATCAGTTTTTCTAATTTTCATTATTTAATGTGATTTTTGAAATTCACTGATCTTTTGCTACTAATATCATTAATTTTATAAGTTCTTCTTATGATTGAATCTTCGGTCACTATTACCTCTAAACAAATTAGAGAACAAAATCTGCAACTTGTAAGACGAGCTTTGCATAAAGAGCAAATCTGCACTGCTTCAAAATTAAAAGAAATGACAGGATTATCTGTTGTTACTTTAAATAAGATCTTATATTTACTAATAGCCTCAGGTGAAGTTCTAGAAGGAGGCAAATCATCTATTCCTAATGGCAGACCTGCTACAACTTATAGATTCAATGAGATGAATAAGTTAATACTGATCCTTTCTATATATATAAGATCTGGTAATAAATATGTAGGTTACTCAGTCCATAATCTCTTTGGTGAATGTTTAGAAAGACGAGAAGAGTTAATTGACGAAAAAGATTCTATCCAAACCAATGAATTTAAGATTGGTATGGAACGATATGTAGAAAGATATCCTAAGATCTCTGTTATCGGAGTTTCAATGCCGTCAGATGATGTTGGAGGCCGTGTCGGTAGTGCAATTCGCCATGACAGTCAGTCTAAAAGACTGTCTAGCCATTTGGAAAAACACTTTAACATTCCAATCTTTTTTGAAACTGATATCAATGCTGCAACCTTAGGTTGCTATAAAAGATGTAAAAACCAGGAGTATGTAAGTGGCATTATCTTAGTGCCTGGTAAAATTCCAGGGTGTGGCTTTTGTTATAACGGTTCTGTTTTAAGAGGAAAAGACGGCATGGCAGGTGAGATCCGATATTTTCCAATGTATAACGATGTAGGTGTTTTGCCTTCAGAATCGTTGCAGGCAGACGATCTGGCTATAAGAACAATTAGAGCGGTGATGTGCGTTTTAAATCCTGGATATGTTGCTATCTATTCAGAAACTTTAAAACCAGGACTTATAGAACGTTTAAAAAAGCAAATCTCAACAGCTGCAGAAGAAGCATTACTCCCTAAAATAGAAATTACTGACAATTTAAGAGAAGACACTGTATCGGGTATGGTAAGTTTGTGTCTGAAAAAAATTGAGCAGAATGGTTAAACAAAATTTAAAAAATCTCAGTATTAAAATTTAAGGTGACGCTGATAGTAAGGATCAAAAACGCTTCAACGCACTTGATTAAGGATATCTCTTGTGAAATTAAAGTTGTCATTTTTATTGAAAGATTAAAATTGGCAGTATTCATACTTTAAGTTTAGATAACTTATTCTGTTTTAAGAGATTTTTTTTAAAGAAAAAAAGTTACTTTCTTTTATCAATTTAATCTAAATAGTAAAATTTATGGTAGTATTATTTTATCACTTTGAGAGGTTACGTCGTTTTATATATTTTTGATATCAAAATGAGGAAATCAAGGTTGAATTATATATTGAACTAAAGTAATCAATCCTTAGGTATATAACAACAATTATTAAAAGTAGAAATTTAAAGCTTAGCTTTAGTTTTTATTAAACAGTTTCACAATTCCTAAATTGACATATTTAGTATGTAATATCAGTCTCTCAGATTTATCAAAGTAAGGTAAGTATCATGGCTAAAAACAAAAATCCAGAGAAGGATACAACAAAGAAATCTGATTTATCTGCAAATGCATCCAACAAATGGAGCAGAAAGCGTCGCATTGAATTTATTGATTTCAGATTAAGTATTGACGGAAAGATCAATAGAGCTGACTTGGTTGATTTTTTCGGTATTTCCATTCCACAAGCTTCTTTAGATCTATCTTACTATAGAGATTTGGTAACTAACTGTAACCCACCAAGAGAGAATCTTCATTACGACATGCATCAAAAGGTGTATTTAAGAACTGAGGATTTCAAACCTGTTTATCCAGACCAGTGCGGTAGTTCAAATTTCTTCAATGATTTAATTCAGTATGCAAAGAATGAATTACCTCAAAGCAAGAACTATTTCGGCTTTACTCCTGATGTTGGCTTAGCTTGTTTACAGCCACCTAAGAGAATTATCGATGAATCTGTTCTATCAAACTTATTAGATGCCATTCGCGGTCATTTGGCTCTGCATATTGTTTATAAGTCATTATCTTCAGATAGTAATGAGGATTTCTTAATTGCACCTCATTCATTTGCTTTTGATGGTTTTAGATGGCATATCCGTGCTTACTGCTATGACAGACACGAGTTTAGAGATTACGTTCTTTCAAGAATAAGAAGTGCAGATCATCCAAAGACCCAAGCTCCTAATGACAGATTCTCAGATCCTATTGGTAACGGCTTTAGAGAAGTAGGTACCGGCAATAAGGATGATTTTGATTGGAATGAAATGGTTACCTTAGAACTTCAGGCAAATCCTGAGTTACCAGAGAATGCAAGACGAGCAATTGAACTTGATTATGGCTTACCAAAAGACGGTGTTTTAAAACATCAGGTAAAAAAAGCACTACTCTTTTATGCTGTAAGAGCTTTACATTTAACTCAAGCTTACAGAAAACTTCCTCCTGAAGAGAGACAGTTAGCCTTAGTAAATCAAAAAGAGATCGATGATATCCTTGCATCAATGGATAAATAGTAGAACAAGGCCTCCTAAATGGAAGCTTTTATGTTTCATATCATCCATGATTATTTTCACTTTGTACTATTTTTTAGTTTAGTAAAATATATTAATCACCTTTAACTATGCCTAAGAATTCAAATAGTCGCTTACAATATGCACTCTATGTATTTACATTAGGAATGCTCTGTGCATTTGCACCAATGTGTTCTGATATGTATCTACCTTCTTTACCTGAGATTGTAACTTATTTTGATTCAAATCCTGCTCAAGTGCAATTCTCACTTACAGCATCTTTTTTAGGCTTAGCGCTAGGTCAAATTGTAATTGGGCCTGTCTCTGATGCTTATGGCAGAATTAAACCTTTATTAGTATGTTTGGTAATATTTACCTTATCATCACTAGCTTGTGCGCTCTCTCCTAATATATGCTCTTTTGTGTTCTTTAGATTGTTGCAGGGACTGTCAGCTGCCGGTGGCATTGTTCTTACTCGTTCAATTGCTTGTGACAAATTTAAGGGTAATGAACTTACCTCATTCATGTCATTTTTAATGGCAATCAATTCCTTAGGTCCAATCTTAGGTCCTATTATAGGCTCTTTGGTGGTTACCTATTTTACATGGCCAGTGATCTTTTTTATCCTAGTAGGATGGGGGCTTATCTTAATTTACTTAACCAAGTTCCATGTCCCTGAGTCATTACCTGTAGATAAAAGAGAAAAGAATGCTTTAGTTTCAATCTTAAGGATGAAGACTGATCTTTTAAACCTGAAATTTATGTTAACAGTTTTCTCTTTATCCTTTGTAATGGGCGGTTTCTTTTCATATTTAGCAGCTTCCCCGTTTGTTTTTCAAAAGGTATATGGCTTTACTCCCATTGAGTACTCTTTTACCTTTGCATTTATTGCAATATGCATCTCTATTATTGCATCTTCAGCTGGTCGTCTATCTCGCAGATTATCTGAGTTAAAAGTTGTAATCATTGCTTATGTATTACTTTTAATATCCGGTATTGGTGTTTTAATAATTTCACTTGTACAACCTGAGAGCTTTGTGCCGATTTTAGGATGTCTTGCTATCTACTGTGCCATGATGGGGTTATCTCAATCAGCAGGTTTTGGTGTGGTAATTAGTTTTAAAAAGGGCGGAGCTGGCTCTGCTTCTGGTATCTTTGGTGTGATGTACTTTTTAATCGGTTCTTTAGTTTCTCCTTTTGTGGGAGTAATGGGGGAACTATCCATGATACCATTTGGAATAAACCTATCTGTATGTGCTATTTTAGCAATCGTTTTTTTATACTTTGCTGTTAGGATTAAAGATGAAAACAATTCTGAAGCTTAATAATTTAAAAAATACTCTTTTTGCAATATTTATATCTGTTGGCCTTGTGGCTACAAGCAATGCTGCAACTTTTGATAGTGAGCAAATGGCTAAGATAGAAAGCATTATCGATGGGTATGTTTCTAATCATCCTGAAGTTATACTAAGAGCTATGAAAAAGCTAGAAATGGATGAAAAGAAAAATCTTGAAGAGAATATGCTTAACATTGCTTCAAAAGTAAGGAAATCAGATAGCATCCCACATCTTGGTAAAAGGGATGCTAAGCACTATATCATCGAATTTTATGATTATAACTGCGGATATTGCAAAGTCTTAGAACCAATGTTTGAAAGAGCTTTAAAAGACTATGACGTGCAGATCTCTTTTGTTAACATTCCTGTAATTAAAGAGAATTCAAAGCAATTAGCTCTTTTAGGACAGGCTGTTTTCAATCTTGATAAGAAAAAGTACTTTAAACTGCACGAAAAGTTTATGACGCCAGGATCAATAAGTTCTGATGAAAAGTCTATTAGAAAATACCTAGATGAGATTGGCATCGATTTTGATGACTTTAAAAATGAGCTAAGCTCAGGTCGAGCACAAAAGCAGATCTCTTCAAATATTGAAGACAGTATTGAACTTAAGATTGCTGGTACTCCTTATCTAATTATTGATGGCAAAGAAGTAAGAGGAGCTCTAACAAGTTATCAAGCTTTGCAGGAACTTCTAAAATAAGATGTCTTTTGGGTTTGTCTTAGTAATTGCAATTCCAATATTATTTGTTATTGGAACTACATATAATGCCATCAAGGAACAAAAGAAGTTAGAGGATGGAATATTAAAAAACGTTCTAAAAAAGCGTGAAGAGATGAAGAAAATTAATCTTAAAAAGCAACAAAAACAAAAGAATAATCTTAATTCTGAAGAACATTATTATAAATAAAGATTAATAATTTACATTACAATATTTGTAACCGTTTACGTAAGCTGATACTTACAATTACATTAAATGTATATAAAGGACATTAAAATATATAGCTAGGAGAACATCATGAAATTGAAAGATACATTGGCTTTATCTATTTTACCAGTTCTATTTTCTTTTCAAGCTCAGGCTTTTACAGTAGGTGTTGTAATGCCAACTCAAATTGAGCCTAGATGGTATAGAGAAGGTTTTGGTGTTGAACAGCAGTTAAAAAACAACGGTTTCAATGTTGAGCTCTTCTTTAGTGGCGATATTGATGTTTCTCTGCAGCAAAGACAAATTAAAAGATTATCAGATGACAGCAATATAGATGCTTTAGTAATTGGTTCTATTGACGGTAATGCCTTAAAAGAAGCTTTAAGCGTTGCTAAAAGTAAAAAATTACCGGTTATAAGTTATGACCGTTTGATTACTGGTACAGACGCTGTTACTTATTATGCAACATTTGATAATGGTAAAGTAGGTCAGATTCAAGGTCAGTTTTTAATTGATAAATTGCATCCTACAGTAGATGATCCTAAAAATATTGAAATCTTTTACGGATCTTTAGATGATAACAATGCCAAGTTCTTCTATGGTGAAGCCATGAAGATCTTACAGCCTTATATTGATAAAGGTGCACTAGTTGTAAAATCAGGTCAAATTAAGCCTGAGGATACTAGCATCCCATCATGGAGAACTGATCTGGCAAGTAAGAGAATGGATGCTTTAATAGAACAGGTTGGATATGCACCGGATTCAGGAGAAAAGTTAGATGGTATCCTGTCTCCTGCCGATTGCATTAGTTCTGGCATTATCTTTACTTTAAAGAAAAAAGGTTACACAGTAGACAACATCCCTGTAATTACAGGTCAAGATTCAACTCCTGAAGCTTTAAAGAATATTCAAGAAGGATACCAGGCTATGACCATTTTGAAAGATGGTAAACAGTTACAAAATGCTGTCTTAGAGATGGTAAAAGCTATCAGTCAGGGTAAAGAAGCAACCATAAATGATACCTCAACTTATAATAATGGGGTTATGGATATGAAGACTTTCTTATGTAAGCCAGAGCTTATTGATAGATCAAATCTAAGTAAGCTTCTCTAGTCAATTTTTTTCTTATCTATAAAAGCGCCTTACATCAACGTGAGGCGTTTAAAGACCAACATTCTGTTAGTAATAATCCTTAATAAAATTGTAAATCTATTTACGGACTTGCGAATTATAAAAGGGTAATTTGCGAATTTTGTGACGCATTTCTCTTTAATAAAATATACAAATATCCTTTATTTTATCTAATTTTGTGATCTTAATGACATATTTGGATTATTTTATCGTAAACGTTTACGTTTTCTTTGCAAAAATTTAAAAACTGCATTATAAATATATACAGATAAAAACTTAGAGGGGTTGTAAAAAATAAACTCTAAGTAGTAACAATAATCAAGTTTTACCTTTAAGGAGAACAACATGCTACCTAATATTCCTACAGTTAATCTAGGCGTTATCGCTGTATCAAGAGACTGTTTTATCAGATCACTATCAGAGCGTCGTCGCGCTGCTGTAGTAAAAGCTTGTGCAACAGCAGGCATCAATGTCAACGAAATCAAAGTAACTGTTGAAAATGAGAATGATGCAGTTAAAGCTGTAGAAGAAGCAAAACAGGCAGGTTGCAATGCTTTAGTTGTTTTCTTAGGTAACTTCGGCCCAGAGACTCCTGAAACTTTAATCAAGAAGTTCTTTGATGGTCCTTGCATGTTTGTAGCAGCTGCTGAAGAAACAGGTAAAGACTTAGTTGATGGTCGTGGTGATGCATACTGTGGTATGTTAAATTGCTCATACAACTTAGGCTTACGTAAGTTAAAGGGCTTCATCCCTGAGTACCCAGTAGGCACTGCTGAAGACATCGCTCAAATGGTAAAGGATTTCGTACCAGTTGCTCGTACCTTAATCGGTTTATCATCATTAAAGATCATTACCTTCGGACCACGTCCTCAGGACTTCTTTGCATGTAACGCTCCAATCAAGGGCTTATATGACATTGGTGTTGAGATTGAGGAAAACTCAGAGTTAGATTTATTAGTTGCTTACCGCAAGCACGCAGGTGATCCTCGCATTAAGGATATTGCAGCTGATATGGCTAAAGAGCTTGGTGCTGGTAACACATATCCTGATATGTTAGAGCGTATGGCTCAGTTCGAACTTACCTTAACAGATTGGGCAGAACAGCATAAAGGCGCTCGTAAGTATGTGGTATTTGCAGATAAGTGCTGGCCAGCATTCCCAGAGGAGTTCGGTTTCGAGCCTTGCTATGTAAACTCACGTTTAGCTTCACGTGGTATGCCTGTTGCATGTGAGGTTGATATCTTCGGTGCTTTATCTGAGTACATTGGTGCATGCGTAACTTACGATGCTGTAACCTTACTTGATATCAATAACTCAGTACCAGCAGACTTATTTGCTGAAGATATCAAACCTAAGTTCCCACAGTACAAGTTAACAGATACCTTCATGGGCTTCCATTGCGGTAATACACCATTATGCAAGCTAACTGATACCACAAGCTGCAACATGAAGTTAGGTAAGATTAATTACCAGATTATTCAACACCGTCTGTTAGAGCCAGCAGGTTCACAGCCAGACTTTACTCGTGGTACCTTAGAGGGTGATTTAACTGCTGGTCCTATTACATTCTTCAGATTACAGACAACTCCTGATACCAAGTTACAGGCTTATGTAGCTGAAGGTGAGGTTCTACCTGTTGGTACTCGCTCATTCGGTGGTATTGGTATCTTTGCAATCCCTGAGATGGGGCGTTTCTATCGTCATGTTCTGATTGAGAAGCGTTATCCTCATCATGGCGCCGTTGCATTCAGCCATGTTGGTAAGGCTCTATTTAATGTATTTAGCATGCTAGGCATTGAGACAATCAATTACAACCAGCCAGCAGGCGTTCTGTATCCTACAGAAAATCCATTTGCTTAATAATCTTTGTTAACATTATTGCCAGAGCGAAAGCTCTGGCTTTTTTATTTTAGGGTAGTAGTTTTATTTCAATTTTCTGAAAATAAAATTGAAGACAATAAATATAATTTTTATATGACAAATATAGCAATTCACTATATAATTGAATTAGTGATGTTTTAGGTAAGTCAATATGAAAGCAATTTGTCAAACAGGCTCATTTGAAGCTTTTAGCATGTATAATGCGATTTATGTAGATAAAACTGAGCTTATCTATAGTTTGGTCTCTCTTCCAAACCGTATTTTCATCTCACGTCCGCGCCGTTTTGGTAAATCTCTTACCTTAGATACCATAGCAACTTTATTTGAAACAGGTG
>OKTV01000012.1_pt1 | contig 56432 bp, 53 predicted proteins | sample 1606551 | NCBI WGS metagenome assembly OKTV01 (sample SAMEA3882507, study PRJEB24775) | human gut metagenome | biome: human-associated habitat; feature: intestine environment; material: feces | place: Netherlands | collected 2009/2010 | reverse complement strand
TTATTTGCAATTATTAAAAAATTTACTTGACACGGTCTCGTTCATAACAGTACTTTTTAATCTCATCACGGGTAAAACCTATCATCTGAGAATATGGGCTATAATTTGTAATATCGTTGATATCAGTTCCTGAAAAGACAGAGGAGTTTTTAGTTTTGGTAACACCTGTGATAAGTAAGAATTTAATTGCCCACTTATCTTTTAAATTGTTATAGATATTTTGTAATTCTTTTTGGAATTGCTTATATAGAGTTTCATTATTGATGTTGGCTGTCATCTGACAGTCATACTCATCAATTAAGATCACTATCTGTCGTTTTTCTTCTCTTAACTTCTCGAGCATACTGTCAATTGAGTCTTCAGGCTCTTTTTTTTCGGCATATTCTTTAACACCGATTTTATTGGCAAATTCAGTTATATATGAATTTAATTTGTTTTTAAAATCATCTATTGAGAAGTTATCTAAATTTAAAAAATTCAGTCTTAATACAGGATAGGTAGGCTCTGTCCACTTGTCATAAATCCAGGTTCCTTTAAAGTAAGGCTCTACACCTGTTTCAAATAAAGTTGCTATGGTATCTAAGGTAAGAGATTTACCAAAACGACGTGGACGGGAGATAAAAACTCGCTTTAGTTTGACGAGCTTTGGAATATATTCAGTCTTATCAACATAGATAAAGTTCTCTAAAGTAAAATCTATAAATGAGCCTGTTGAGCTGATATCTTTCATATGTGTTTATCTCCAAACCTTCTTCTAGATTATATATTGAAAAGCATTTTTTTTCTTTTATCTGTGACAAATTATGTATGGATCAAGACAGTGCTGAAAACAAATTATATCCTGTCTCATAAGACCTTTTCTCTATCTACAAGTTAACTTTAAGTTCAAAACTTCTACTTAAACTTAATGATCTCTTAATTCTTAATAAGGTGTGGATTAGCAACAGGACTGATGACATTAACAATAAAAGTCGGCACCATTTATGGTGAACATTACTGAGGTATCCTTTCTAAAGACGCATTTCTAAAATTAAAAGCTCCAATCAAAGATCGGAGCATTTTATTAGAGCTTTTAGATGCGCACTCTTTCACTAAAGGAAAGAGCTACCTTTATATATATTTAAAGCTTAGATTACTTCTTAGATTCTTCTTTTGACTCAGTCTCAGCCTTAGAAGCTGGTTTTTCAATCTTTAATAACTTAACATCAAAGATTAAAACAGAATTTGGTTTTACAATCTGTGAAGCACCATTCTCTCCATAAGCTAGTTTTGATGGGATGTAGAGGATGTACTCTGAACCTTCGTTCATTAACTGTAAACCTTCGATCCAACCTTCAATCATGTTCTCTAATGGGAACTCGATAGGCTTTTTAGACTCGTCAAAAGTTACACCATCAATGGTTGTGCCTTTATAGGTTACAGTGATCTTGTCACCCTTCTTAGCGGTCTCACCTTCACCCTGCTTTACAACCTTGTACTGTAAACCAGAAGTAGTAGTTACAACACCATCTTTCTTTGAGTTAGCAGCTAAGAATGATTCACCAGCCTTTAAGTTATCTTCAGCTGATATCTTCTGTTCTTGAGCAATCTTTTCCTGGATCTTTGCATCAAGATCTTTTAATACTTTTTCAATCTGTGCTCTGTCTAATGCTGAAGCGCCGTTTACACCGTCAGTAAAACCTTCGATTACTTTTTCAGCAGAGATTGGGCCGATTAACTGCTCCTGACTCTGCTTCATCTGAGCTACATACTCGCCTAAAGAAGCGCCGATAGCGTAGGCGGCCTTCTCTTCAAAAGAGCTCTTATCATTTAGAGCTGCAGTTGCTGTAGCATTTGCATTAACAACTGCACCGTTTTTTGAAACTGATACTTCGTGATCGCATGCACTTAAAGATAATACTGATGTTGCCAATACAGTTGCGATGGCAGTCTTTTTTAATAATGTGTTCAAGATAAATCTCCAATGTTTCCTTGAATTCTTTTTTAAAAATGTTCGAACGACTTGTCGTTTTGATGGTACATCTTACCATGTTTTAAGATCTCTAATGTACCATTTTTAATTTTGCCAATTTTGCTTACTTTTACAGCATATGTTGAAGACAATTCCAAGATCTTGTCTTCATTCGCACTTGGTGCTGTAAATAACAATTCATAATCACCGCCACCATACAGACAAAGTTTGTCCTGTATTTTTTCATCAAGGTTGTAAATTGAAAACTCACAGGGCTTTGGCAACTTTTCAACATCGATTCTTGCACCTACGCAAGAACGCTCTAAGATATGTCTTAAGTCTCCTACAAGTCCATCTGAGATGTCTAAAGCACAGTCTGAGTAATTTACAAGTTTATGAGCAAATTCACATCTGTCAGGAATTATCATGCTCTTTTCATAGCAGTATGAAAAAGCATCTTTTCCATCAATAAACTTATCAAGGCAAATGTTCTTATAACCTAGTTCTACAGCAAGACCTGGCAGACCTAGTGTACCTGTAACATAGATGTCGTCGTTTACTTTTGCCTTATCTCGTCTTAAAGCCTTACCTTTATCTACAAGACCATAAGCACTGATGGTTATGGATAACTCACCTTTAGTAGTATTGCCTCCAATTAGAGGAATATCTACTTTTGAAGCAAGTGAAAATAATCCTTTTGAAAACTCTTTTAAAAAGTCCTCGTTAGCCTCAGGCAGTGTAAGTGATAATGTAAAACAGTATGGTTTTGCTCCCATGGCAGCTAAGTCAGATAAGTTTACCAGCAAAGACTTATAACCGACATAGTAAGGAGGAGTGTTAGAAAAAAAGTGAATACCCTCAATCTGGGTATCGGTGGTAATAGCAAGACTTTTGTTTTCAGGCAGATTTAATAAGGCACAGTCATCGCCTATGCCTAATTCAATACCAGTACCTCTGTCATTCTGACAGAAGTACTTTTTTATAAGTTCAAATTCACCTAGTGACACTAGTGAGCCTTAAAAGACTTAACGACCTTATCTAACACACCGTTTACGAACTTGTGGCTGTCCTGCTCGGCAAATTCCTTTGCAAGAATAATAGCCTCGTTGATAACTACACGGTATGGAACTTCCTGGCGGTACATCAGCTCAAAGGTACCTAAACGCAACACTGCCTTATCCACCTGATCAAGATCGTCTAATGGACGGCTTAAGTATGGAGCATAAACAATGTCGATATCATGAACATTGTTTATTACACCTGATACTAAATCATGGAAGTAATCAAGATCGGTGCCCTTCATAGGCTGATCTTCTAAAAACTGTTTTTCAATCTCGGTTGGGCTCAAATCAGTTAACTGCCACTGATAGATAGCCTGCATCGCAAAGTGTCTTGCCTTGTGACGCTGAGCTGGTGTTACTGCACCTTCTGTTGAATCCATCTTTTTAAATCCTTTATTGTTTTATTTTAAAGCTCTTATCTAAGTGCTTTATTTAACGCTTTGTTTTATAAATTTAAAGCATTTGTTTATAACTTTTTATAAACTTTTAATTCAGCTTTAATTAAAACTGTTTTACTACATTTACCATTTCAAGTGCAGCAGAAGCAGCTTCGGCGCCCTTGTTACCGGTATGAGAACCTGCTCGCTCTAAAGCCTGCTCTAGAGTATCTACAGTTAAAACACCGTTTGATACAGGAATAGCATACTTTAAGGTTACCTGAGTAATACCCTTTGCACACTCGTTTGCTACAACCTCAAAGTGATAGGTTGAACCACGAATTACACAACCTAAAGCGATGATAGCATCGTACTTTTGAGACTGTGCAATCTTTTCGCATACTACAGGGATCTCAATAGCACCTGGAACACGTACTAAAGTAATGTTCTCCTCTGGCACCTCACCTTCACGCTTTAAAACGTCTACAGCACCTTCAACCAGACGCTCACAGATAAGGCTGTTAAAACGAGATACTACAATAGCAAACTTGCCCTCTCGGCAAGGCTTGTTACCTTCAATTACTTTGATAGACATAGGTTCTCCAAAATTACTTAAAACCGTTCATGAGTAATGCACTCATGGTAATAGCAGAGGACTTGTAGCTCTTGCTATTTGATAAATTATTCTGTTTGCTGTTTGAGGTATGACCTTTCATGGCGCCATCTTTAGCTAGACTTTGAGTTCCTGCATTAATGGAGCCGGCTCCTGCCGTAAACAGTCTTTCTAAATATCTAGCTAATACGTCACACTCAAGATTAACTTTATTACCTTCATTAAAGTTCTCAAAGTTTACATTACTTTGAGTATGAGGAATTAAGGTTAATCTAAAGCAGTCACCCTTTATCTCATTTACTGTTAAAGACACACCATCTACTGCTATAGAGCCCTTTGGGGCAATATAGCGTAAAAGCTCATTAGGAGCTTTTATCCAGATGTCATAGGCATCATCCAGTGTATGTCTTGATACTACCGTTCCGATACCATCAACGTGGCCCTGTACAACGTGCCCTCCTAAATGAGTAGACGGGGTACAGGCTAGCTCCAGGTTTATCTTATGTCCTGATGAATAACTACCAAAACAGGTACATTTTACAGTCTCTGAAGACACATCTGCATAAAAGGCGTTACCTGACATAGCTGTAACTGTAAGACAAACACCATTATTGGCAATAGAGTCGCCTAATTTAACGCGTTCTTTTAATTTAAAAGAATCTGGAGTCTCTACTAAAATCTCGTAACCGTGGCCATGCTTTTTTAAAGCCTTCAGGGTGCCTACAGCTTCAACAATACCTGTAAACATCAGTTACCACCTGATAGATAATGTAAGAGCACATCCGAACCGTACTTTTTAGTCTTATATAAGGTAAATTCCTGACACTTATCTAAAGACAGTGCATTCTCAAGATTAAAGGCATTGCGACCGTCTTTACCTAAAACTTTACCTGACATAAAAAGATAGAGTTCATCACAGAAACCTGAGTTAATAAAAGCTGTGGTTAAAATTGAACCAGCTTCAACCATCACACGACGGATTTTTAACTCGCCTAGATATTTTAACAGATATTCAAGATCGATTAGATCATGTCTTAAAGGCATAAAGATGCGAGTTACATGCTCATTAACCACTTTTTCTGTGCCCAAAAGCTCAGAGTCAGTTGTGCCATGAACTAACAGCACTTTGCCCTCTTTAAAGATCCTGTACTTTGTAATATTTAGGCTTGAGTTGGTATCTAAGATCACCTTTAAAGGCCGTCTTAAATACTCTTTATCAATCTTTTTATAGTACTTTTCTTTTAACTCATCATAGCGGACAGACATTAAAGGATCATCTGCAATTACAGTATTTACCCCCGTAATAATGCAGTCTGATTTTGCTCTGATATCCTGAACTTTCTGACGAGATTCAGAACCTGTGATCCATTTACTTGAACCATCCTTTAAGGCAGTTTTGCCATCTAGTGACATACCAACCTTTACAGATACGTAAGGGATAGGTCCTGTAATGGATTTCATGAAAGCACGGTTTTGGAATAAAGCTTCTTTTTCTAGTACATGCTGAGTTACTTCAATACCCGCATCACGTAGGATTTTAAAGCCTTTACCGTTTACTTTAGGATTTGGATCATCTGCTGCAGCTACTACTCTTTTGACCTTCAGCTCTTTAAGCTTTAAGGCACAAGGAGGAGTTCTACCATAATGAGAGCATGGCTCTAAGGTTACATATACAGTAGCACCTTCAACATCGAAAGAAGCATCCTGCAAAGCCATAATCTCAGCATGTGGACAACCAGCTTTATGATGGTACCCCCTGCCGATGATTTTACCGTCTCGGACAATGACACATCCTACCGCAGGATTTGGGTAGGATGTGTATAAGCCACATGATGCAAGCTTTAGTGCTTGCATCATGAATTTTTTGTCAGTATCTGATACTTGACTCAATGTAAATTTCCTATCTTGAGACTATTAGTCTTTGTATACAGGGAATTTAGCGCATAGAGCTTTAACACGCTCACGGCACTTTAAGATAACTTCATCATTCTGATAGTTGTCTAGAACATCACACATGATTGAAGCTAACTCTTTGATCTCTGCTTCTTTGAAACCACGACGGGTACATGCTGGAGTACCAACACGGATACCTGAGGTGATAAATGGAGAACGTGGCTCACCAGGAACGGTGTTCTTGTTAACAGTAATGAATGCCTTACCTAAAGCAGCCTCAGCATCTTTACCGGTCATCTCTAAACCGATGAAGTCCATTAAGAATAAGTGGTTGTGGGTACCGCCTGCTACAACTTTGTAACCGCGCTTCATAACTTCCTCGGCTAACAACTTAGCATTAGCTACAACCTGCTTCTGGTACTCAACATACCATGGTTCCATAGCCTCTTTGAATACGATAGCCTTAGCAGCGATAACGTGCTCTAGAGGACCACCCTGAGTACCAGGGAAGATAGCTGAATTTAATTTCTTGTAGATAGCTTCGTCGTGGCAGTTTGATAAGATAAAGCCTGAACGTGGACCACCTAATGACTTGTGAGCAGTTGAGGTTACAACGTGAGCATACTCAATTGGGCTTGGGTAAACGCCAGCTGCTACTAGACCTGCAACATGAGCCATATCAACTAATAAGTAAGCACCAACTTCGTCTGCGATTTCACGAAGTTTCTTCCAGTCAACGATGCCTGAGTAAGCTGAGAAACCGCCGATGATCATCTTTGGCTTGCACTCTAATGCTTCCTTGCGGATTGCATCATAATCTAACTCACCCTTCTCGTTAACTTCGTAACCTACAGCATGGTAGATTTTACCTGAGAAGTTTACAGGGCAACCGTGAGTTAAGTGACCGCCTGAAGCTAGTGATAAGCCCATTACGGTGTCACCTGGTTTGCACAATGCCTGATATACAGCATTGTTTGCCTGAGAACCGGCATGAGGCTGAACATTAGCATAATCGCAGTGGAATAGCTTGCATGCTCTGTCGATTGCTAACTGCTCCACAACATCAACGTATTCGCAACCGCCGTAGTAACGCTTTCCAGGATAACCTTCAGCATACTTGTTAGTTAGCTGTGAGCCCTGTGCTTCCATTACACACTTAGAAGCATAGTTCTCTGATGCGATAAGTTCGATATGATCTTCCTGTCTCTGGCATTCGCCGCTCATTGCGGTCCATAGCTCTGGATCATATTCTGCGATTGACTTGGCTTTGTTAATGAAGCTCATGGAGTGTTCCTCAGTAGTTATTAAGGTTAGGCACCTTTCAACAGGCACCTTAAAATGAAAGAAAAAACTGTGTGCACATTCTAACATTTTTTTGTGTTGTACATCATAGTTTTTACAAGTTTTCGTATCTTAAATTTGCCAAATAAAAAAACACAAATTACATTCAGTAAGTGAGCTTTTTATTAGTTCTCTGTAGTGAGTAATTTAAGGTGAAAAAGGTCAAATTTTATAAAAAATACCGACTTTTTAAGAAAATTTGCGCCACTTTACTATAAAAATGATAAAATGCGCCAATTCAGTTTTTTGGAGTTAGATTTTGGCTAAATATTCAATATTAGTGGTTAATGGTCCAAACCTTAACCTTCTTGGTACCCGTGAGCCTGAGATCTATGGTCATGAAACCATAAAAGATCTTGAAAATATGCTCAAAAAGGTAGCAGATGAACTTAATGTTGATATTGAATGCTACCAGTCTAATCATGAAGGCGATATCGTCGACAAGATCCAAAATTCCCGCAACAAAGTAGATTTCATACTATTAAACGCAGGTGCCTATACCCATACTAGTGTAGCTATTCGTGATGCGCTTGCAGGTATTGATATGCCATTCTATGAGATTCACATTTCCAATGTTCACAAACGAGAGGAATTTAGACATCATTCATTTCTTTCAGATGTGGCTGTTGGTGTCATTGTAGGTTTCGGACTTGATGGTTATGAGTTTGCTCTAAGAGGCGCTGTTCGTTTCTTAGACCGTAAGCATTAAGATTAGAATCAACTAAATAGGATATTTTTCATGCAAATTGATATTCATAAGATAGCTAAGCTTATCGAAATTGTATCTAAGTCAGATGTATCTGAGATCAACTTAAAGCAAGGCGAAGAAGAGCTTAAGATTACCCGTGAAAAGGCTGTAGCTCAGTCAGTTCAGACCGTAATTGCAGCTCCTGTAGCAGCTCCTGCTCCTGTAGCAGCACCTGCAGCTCCAGCTGCTACTGCTCCTGCAGCAGCTCCATCAGCACCTGCAGCTCCTGATGCAGCTAAACTTATGAAGTCACCAATGGTTGGTACTTTCTATCGTTCAGCAAGCCCTACTGCAGCTCCTTTCGTGGAAGAAGGCACTTCAGTAAAAGAAGGCGATACCCTGTGCATTATCGAAGCTATGAAGATGATGAACCAGATTCAGGCTGACAGATCAGGTGTTATTAAGAAAATTTTGGTTGAGAACGGTTCTACCGTTGAGTTTGATCAGCCATTATTCGAGTTTGAATAATATAAGGGGTAACCCATAAATATGAAACTTGAAAAAGTTCTGATTGCAAACCGCGGTGAAATTGCTTTACGTATTTTAAGAGCGTGCCGTCAGTTAGGTTTAAAGACCGTTGCTGTACATTCAACTGCTGACCGCGATTTATTGCATGTAAAATTAGCTGATGAGGCTGTGTGCATAGGACCTGCAGCTCCTAAAGACTCATATCTAAATATTCCATCAATCATCGCTGCAGCTGAGGCTACAGGCGCTAATGCTATCCACCCAGGTTATGGATTCTTATCAGAGAATGCTGACTTTGCTGAGATGGTTGAAAAGTCAGGCTTTATCTTCATTGGCCCTACTGCTGATACCATTCGTTTAATGGGTGATAAAGTTTCAGCTAAAAAGGCTATGCAGAAAGCTGGCGTTCCATGCGTTCCAGGTTCTGCCGGTGCTTTAGGTGAAGATTTTGAAGAGAACAAACGTTTAGCTAACCAGATTGGTTACCCAATCATCATCAAAGCAGCTGGTGGTGGCGGTGGTCGTGGTATGCGCGTTGTAAGATCTGACGCTGAGTTAGAGGATTCAATCGCTCTAACACGCCGTGAAGCTGACATGTTCTTTAACAACCCTGCTGTATATATGGAGAAGTTCTTAGAGAACCCTCGCCATATTGAGTTCCAGGTTTTATCTGACGGTCAGGGTCATGCTGTATACCTAGGTGAACGTGACTGCTCAATGCAGCGTCGTAACCAGAAGGTTCTAGAGGAAGCTCCAGCTCCATTCATTTCAGAGAAGCAGCGTGAGACTATCGGTTCACGTTGTGCTCAGGCATGTATTGATATTGGCTACCGTGGTGCAGGTACTTTCGAGTTCCTATATGAGAACGGTGAGTTCTACTTCATCGAAATGAACACCCGTGTTCAGGTTGAGCACCCAATTACTGAAATGATCACTGGCGTTGATATCGTTCGTGAAATGATTTCAGTTTGCGCTGGCAACCCATTATCAATCAAGCAGTCAGACATCAAGTTACGTGGACACGCATTTGAGTTCCGTATCAATGCTGAAGATCCTGCTACCTTTATGCCATCTCCTGGTGAGATAAAGTATCTGCATGTACCGGGTGGTCCAGGCGTACGTTGGGACAGCCATGTATATCAGGGCTACAAGGTTCCACCTCACTATGATTCATTAGTAGGCAAGTTAATTGTTTACGATGATGACCGTGAGTTGGCTCGTCTGCGCGGTTTAGAGGCTTTAGATGAATTAGTACTTAACGGTATTAAGACCAACGTTCCTCTACACAAGGATCTGTTAACTGATCCTGTTGAAATCAAGGGCGGTGCAAGCATTCACTACCTTGAGCAGAAACTCGAAGCTGCTAAAGAGCAAAAGAAATAATCTTTTCTCTTAAACTAAAGCGGACCGTTAAGGTCCGTTTTTGTTTTAGTGTTCAGTAAGTTACCCTAATTTGTACTTTCTGCTTGCAATAAGTGCTGAAACTTAAGCTGTTTTAAAGCTTAGCTTTAAGCTAACAACTTTTTAAAGCTAAAAGTCAAAGTCTGTCATTTGAGTGTTATGAAGTTTTACTCATTCATTTTAAAGAAAGACTTTAACTTTTAGTTTACGTTACACCACCTTTTACATTATCTGATGCATTTTCATCAACTAATGTATTAACACTTTTGTTTTAAGGCAGGCAACCATGCTCTATTTCACCTCAGATCTTCATTTATGTCATAAGAACATAATTAAGTATGCTCGTCCTCAGTTTGAGTTTTCAGATGAAGGCTTACAGCAGTGTGAAGATCTAATGCTAAAAAACTACAATGATGTCATCACAGATGACGACATCGTAGTCTTTTTAGGTGATATAGCTTTCTTAAAGTCTGAATTTAAACCTCATATTTCTGAGTACTGCAAAAAGCTTAAAGGCAGAAAGCTCATGCTCAGAGGAAACCACGATACCATTACGGATAAGTTCTTTTTAAGCTGTGGTTTTGAAAAGATCATAGATTACATTCTTTTTGAGAATATCTTTATCTGTCACTATCCTTTATCAGAACCTGATTCAAAAAGAGAAGCTGAGTTTAAAGAGATCTTTGAAGAGAATAACTGCAATACCGTAATTCATGGACATATCCATTCAAAAGAGCCTGACTGCTCTGATGGGATTGTACGTTTTAATATGTGTGTTGATTATGCTCCTAATCACTACTCCCCTGTGCTCTTTAATAACGAGGAGTTAGAGCATTACATTCTAAATGAGATCTTAGGTGAGATTCAGGTTAACGAGAAAGTAACCTTTAAAGATAAACTTCTTCATGCTGAGCATCAGGCATCTCAAAGGTTAAAGAGACTGTTTCATTAGCTATAAAATTTAAGAATATCTTTTTCTTATTCTTTAATCTTCTCTATAGCCTATCTAAATAGACCTAAAACCTATCTAAATAGAACTTTTGAGCGCCTCATTTAACAATGTGGATGAGAGCTGACATTGTGATCTAAGATCAAAAGTCCTGTATAAAATACTATAGCAAGACCTAATGCAGTATAACCTACAATCTTGTGTCCTAAGCTAGATTCTCCGGCACTATTGTTGCCATTACTATCTTTATTGTTGGCGAGAATTTCAGCATTGAAATTGTCACTATTATTGTTAGCGTTCTCACGGATTGCAGCTGCTGAAAGACTACATACCATCTTCTTATCTGAAGAGGCCTTAGCATTGTTGCCAGATATTGTAGAGCAGGCGGTAAGCATGATCATTAAGCTTACTATGGCAGTTTTTGCTGTATTTTTAACGCATGCTCTTACAGAATGATTCATTCTGTTCTCTCCAGTTACTTAATCTGTGTAGTGTAGCATGCCTGTGCCTTAAGCACAGGACTTTAGGTTGCTCTACAGCATTGATGCCTGCTGGTCTTTACGCTGTTGCTCCTGGCGGTTGTTAACCTCTTTCATGTTTTTAAAGAAGGAGTTCTGACCGTAGATTACGTCTAACTCAAAGCTCATATGAGGTGCATCAAGTTTCACGGTTGATTTACCATTCTTATACTCAGCATACTTGTTGCCAACAAATGGGATCTGCTTTTTAACGAGCTTATATTTTTTGTTGAGCTGACCGTAGAGTTCATCAAACTTGGTCTTTCTAAAGGTCATATCTACGACACTTAATGTGCCATCTGGATTAAAGATGAACAGCACTTTTTGAAGATCCTGAAGTCCTACCTCATATGCATCAACATTTAGCATTTTGCCTTCTGTGTAGGCACTGATACCAGCCTCTGTGGTTTTATATGTGTTCTGTACATCCTCAATGGTAGCTTTGCCAAGCTCAAATCCTAATGGCTTAGGATCAGCTAAAGCTATATTAGTTGAGGTTAAAGCTAAAACTAATGATGCGATTACTGATGATTTTTTCATTTTGTTTTCCTTTATTGGGTATATATTCTGTTTTAAGTTTTAAATCTGAGTTTCTAATTTGTGAAAAATTGAGTACAGCCTGTTACTTGCAGTCCTGTTACTTACCTACTGGCAAATAAATGCTCTTTATCTTATTAGGTCTCAGCTTAAAGACCTATGGTTATCCTCTCAGTGCAGTCTTTTACTCTTACCTATAACTTAACTTTACAAACTGCAGTGCGATTAAAGCTATGTCACAGACCATTGGAAGATACCAAAAAATGCGTGAATACCATTTTCTGCCTTTTTCAAAAACTTTTAAGTCGGCATAGATAAGAATGACAGCTGCAATAAAAACCAATTCAATGACAATTGCTTCACCTAATGTCATGACTGGAGCTACAGCCACTACATTCACACAATGTTCCATAGTCTTTTCCTCTAAAAAGCACTAATACGCTTCTTTATGCTTTGCTTTAAATCTCTACTTACTTTAAAAAGCTCAGGTTGCAAAAAGTAAGAAACGCAACCTGAGAAGAACTCTATGAGCTACTAAATAGGGGATCTCCTTTTAAGTTATCTTTGAGACTTACCTTGAGTTTCTGTTTTCTCTCCTGTCTTTTATTTTTTTCACAGCACACCTCATCAGGTGATCTCACCTCTTAAGATGAGACTTAATCTCTCCTAAATTTCATGTCATACCTCATACAGACAGATACATGCAGGCCCAGTAAAAGATGGTGTAGTATGAAAACTGCCATAAAATTTCTGAATGTGTGCACTTAAATTTCTTCCAGAAGGTTATGAAGATGCCCATTCCGATCAGATAAATGACAACGTAACCAAAGTACAACCAGAATCTCATATTTCACCTCATAGAAATCAAACTTGAAATTAACCTGTAACTTACTGTAAGCATGAAAAAATGTAGTCTGTTAGGTAGTCAAACATTCTCATGATCCCAAAACCTACGGTAAAGCCTAAAAACACCTTTAAAAACTCGACTAGCTGTCTGTTGCGTCCTGACTTTGCCTTAGAAAAAGTGCGTCTAATCAGGATGATTGCAACCATAAAAAAAGCGATGATAAGGGCTGCTCTAATCATTGTGAAAACAATTTCTACAATGGTCATGACTCTCTCCTGTTTTCTTTTAATCCTTTGTTGCCAATCTGTTTTCTGCTTTATGTCCGTCTTTTATCTTGCTCTGCTTTTGGAGCTTTTCTTTTGTCCCACTCACCTTACAAAGGCATCGCTAAAGAAAAAGAGCCAGAACATAACAGAGAACAGGGTAAGTCCGCTTACAGTCTCGGCTGCTTTAATCTTGCAGAATCTGCAATACACTGTGATGGCTATAAACATCAGCACATAAATTGCGATACAGATAAAATCATCAACTGCTAATAACATAGGACTCTCCTTTCTTAACTCTTTTACTAGTAAATCTCTGTCTTTGCTGTTATCTTCAAAGTTAGGCTTATCTAGCCCTGCTTTGAGGTGTACTTTTTTACAATCAGAACACCTACTCTTAATGAAGCAGCCTGAGATACAGGTCCGTTTAGACAGGTAGATAAAAGATCACCTACAACCTGTGAATAAGCGCCAACTATAGACAAACAAATTCCTGCTAGAACAGAGAAATCGAGAACCTTTTCAAAAAGAGCATAAGCACGAGTTAAATCCTGCTTTACAGTAGCGATGATTACCTTTGACATATTCGTTCTCCTTTATTGATCTGTTTATCTTTTAGTTGTAACTTTCTGAGTTTTTAAAGTTAAATAGTCACCTGTCATTTCAACTTCATGTAAAACTCAACGCTTCAAAAGTTCTTTCAAGTAAAGGACCTTGAATCAACAACTGTCTTATCTGTACAGTTGCCTTTTTAAGAAAACTTTAAAAAACTAAAATCTTTTTAAGTTCTTATAAAAATGAAGTGATTTACACGGTCACTCTTTTAAGTAAAAGCATCTGTTTTCAGGCTTTCTGTAAAATCTGAAGATCTTCTCTTCAGAACAAATCAATAAAACGAAATGTTCATTCGCTACAGTGTTAACAGTAGCAACTGCTGTGCCAACTTTTAAAATTAGATGTAAATTAATTTTTTAATTTATTGATATTTAAAGATTTTATCTACCTATGCATCTTTTTCCCCTTTTTATAATTTTCTTAAAAGGAAAAAGAATTATATATTTTTATATTAAATTATAATTTTTTATAGTATCTTCACTATAAAGTTTTATAATTTTTATAAAATTTCTTTAATTTTTTATAATTTTAAGAGTTATTAAAAAAATTATTCTTATTTTTCATATAGTTAAAAATCCTGGCACAGAATTTGATGATACCAGTACATCAAACAAAACCATCCAGGAGAAAGTAACTATGTGCGAGAACAAGAAGAATGTTGTTGTAGACGATTGCTTATGCGAGGCTATTAACGAGACCATAAACCACTATAAATCTCAGGGAACCTATCCAGTAGAACTTGGCTTTGGAGATGTACAGCTAAACTTAAACCACACAGCTAATCAGTGGCTTGACTATATGGATAAGTATTTACCAAGATCAGCTGCTGAGAGTGAGTACATCACCATGGACTACTTGTCTAAAGAAGAAGTTAAAAAGGAATTTTTAAACTCTAAGCGCAGTATTAAGCTTTTATCCTGCTTCTGCGGTAACGGCGGTGATGTATTCGGAGCAATCACAGCTTTAGCTAAGATGTATAAAGCAGCTAACAGACAACTGCCTAATATTGAGGTGACTATAATTGAAGGCAGTTCAGTAGCTATAGAGCAGTTTGTAGAGCTATTTTCCCGCTGGGAAAGAAACTTTGTAAATTCAGAACCTTTGTTTAAAAATTGCACTTTTAAACTGAATGGGCTTGAGCATATCTATGACTCTTCAAGTGCAATGTCTATTGATAAAAGCAATAATGAACTCATGGACTATCTAGCTGATGAGAAGTTTGATCTTATCACCAGCTTTAAAGGCATTGGTGAAATCATCAAAAGCTCTACCTTGTTAAACATGAGAGACATTAACTATAACAAAAACTTTTACACAGGTTTTGAGAACCATGCCTATGCAGTTTTTATGGAGATCTTTGCAAGAGCATTAAGCAAACGTGGCGCCATCATCATTGCTGACAGCACCTATACGCTACAGGGAGACTGCTTTACCAACAGAATGTTAACCCATCAGGCAATCCAGTTTATCAAGTGCTCACAAGGTGAACATGACATGAAGCTTTTATATCCAAGACCATGCTCACGCATGCTCGAAGATGAAACCAACGGTTGCAACTGCCCATTTTCTAATGTGGTACGCAATGATGCATTTGAATGTTGCTTCCCACAAAGTAGCTTTTTTGCAACCAACAGTAATTACAGCTACCACTCAGAAAAGCCTGACTGTATGACTTATGTCATGTTATGTCACAAGGATATGTATGAAAAAATGAGTGCTGAACTTGATAAGATCGACGAGCACACACAAAACTTGGATATTGCAGGCTACTATAGAAATGGTAACGAAATTAAGTGCCGTGTAGATCTCAGTCGCTATATGGCAGCTGAATTTCAGAAGCTATATGCTGTTGATGGTCGTAGCGACGATTTACCTTTCTAAAAGGAGAAAATTAAGTGATGATTTCAATAAATGGCTACAAGGGCTGCTTTAGAGCAGTTTTGTAAAAGGTCATAGAAGTCTTTTTACTAAACTGCTTTACATAAGGCCTTGATTTAATTTAAGCAATACGAACAAAGAGCGAATTTAGACAGCTTACTTAAAGAACACATGATTAAAGGATAAGCTTATGACAGATTCAAAAGATACCATCATATTAAAATCAGGAATTGAAGTGCCTGCAAGCCATCCTGTAATTGTCTCAGCCAGCAGATCAACTGATATCCCAGCTTTCTTTGCCAAATGGTTCATGCAAAGATTATCAGATGGTTACTCTGTATGGGTAAATCCCTTTAATCAGGCTCCTATGTATGTGTCTTATGACAAGACCAGAGTAATTGTCTACTGGACTAAAAACCCTCGTCCTTTAATGCCATATCTTGATGAGCTTGATAAGACTGGTATTCACTACTATTTTCAGTTCACTTTAAATGATTACGAAAAAGAAGGTTTTGAACCTAATGTAGCTTCACTAGAAAAGAGAATTGAAACCTTTAAAGAGCTCTCAGACAGAATTGGTAAAGACAGAGTTATCTGGAGATTTGATCCTTTAATTGTGACACCAAATCTTTCAGCTCGTGATCTTTTAATCAAGATCTGGAATCTTTCAAAAAGATTAAAAGGCTATACCTCTAAGTTAGTCTTTAGCTTTATTGATGTTGAAGCTTACAGAAAGGTACAGAACAATCTTATAAAAGAGACTAATGGCTTATTTACTAAAGACAATGTGCTAAGAGCTGAGCTATCCCTTGCTCAAAAAGAAGAAATAGCTGATGGTCTTAAAAAGATCCAACAGCATTGGCATGAGCAGGGCTGGGATTTTACCTTAGCTACCTGCGCTGAAGATCTTGACCTTGAAAGATTTGGAATTGAGCACAACCGTTGCATTGACGGTGAGTTAATGGAAAGACTGTTCTCTGATGACAAAGTCTTAACTGAGTATTTACATTCATTTGATAAAAAGAGAAAGCCTAAAGCATCTGAACTTGATCTATTTGCTTCTCTTGAGGGAAACACTGCTACTTCTGTTGCTAATACAGGAGTTGCAGAGTCAAATCTTGATGTTAAGAGGATGAAAGATAAAGGTCAGCGTAAAGAGTGTGGCTGTATGGTAAGTAAAGACATAGGTATGTACAACACCTGTTCTCATGGCTGTATCTACTGTTATGCCAATACCTCAAAGGCTGTTGTAGCTAAGAACAGACAGAAAATCATGCAATTGTCGGAGAGTATTATTCCGTTTGCATCATCAAAGTAACTCATAAAATTTATTCTAAAAACACGTTTCATTTCAAAGAACAACTTTTTGCATTCTAATAGAATGTTAGTAGTCAATTTAATTAGAGGTAATCATGGGATATACATTCATTTCTTTCGTAGGTCAGCAAAATCTTGGAGTACAAAATCCACTTGAAGCTTGTTTGCAAGCAAAAAATTCTGATAACACTCCAAAATTCTATATAGATAAAATTATTCTCATGCCGACAGACAGAACAATTGGAAATGCTGCGGGTATTAAAAATTATGGAGAAGAACATGGCTACCCATCTATTGAAATTATACCTCCAGAGAAAGATCGAAATGTAATAGAAGTATTTGACTCGCTGTGCTCTAAGTATGAAAAGATCATTTTAAACTCTGATGGAGGAATGAACTTTTTTATCACGCATGCAGTAATAAAATTATTCAATAAAGATGCATATTCCATAGTTTCTAATACTGACTCTGTGAAAATATTTTCATTAGAAAACAATTTTGATTGTGAAATTCTTCCTCTTCCTAAACCTTACTCAGTAGAAGATCTACTAGTGCACATAGATAGCAACTTCAAAAAAGCGCCTCAAGGAATGTTGTCAAGATTCATTGAAGAAGAAAAAATTCAATTACCAAAATGGTCTTTAACAGATGTTGAGGTAAATGGAGAAAAGTATGAGGTAATTTGGAATGATGGCAGTAACAGATTATCCTTCCTATCATTCAAGGGTGACAGATACTACCACAAAAAAACTGAATCAAAATTTGAAGAAGAACAAAAAAAAAAGAAGAGCATGGTTATCTTCAGGAAATAAGAAATCTATGTAGAATTGGCGCAACGAAACAAGATACTAGAAATCAATATGACAGAAAAATCTACGTTTTATGTCCAAATGAAAATAGACGAGATCATGTAAAGTTAGAATCAGGAGGAAAAGTCAATGTACTAAAAGTGTTTGGAGACAAATTATATAATCCCCAAATAAAAGAAAATCTAAAAAATGAATTAAACAGTATCTTTTCAAATAAGATATCTAGAAATCTAAATAATAACTCAGAATTTACTATAGTAAATTCAGATACCTTGATAGTCGCCTTAGGAACAGATGTATCTGCAACTGTAAAAGCAATTTACAGTCACTTTTATAATCATAAAATTAAGGATGTAATTCTCTTGGCATCCGAAGGCGTTGATGTTCAAGTGTCAGCTATCAACACTAAAAATTTTTTTGAAAAAACAGGTATTGATGATCATAAATTAACTGTAACTATTCTACAAAGTGATATAGATGCTTCTAATATAAATTCAATTCTTAAATGCGCAGAAAATACTACAAATATTCATGTCAATACAACCCCTGGAACTAAAGGTCAAAATGCATCAATGACATTTTGGGCAACAAAAAACAACTGCCCAATCTGGACACTAAACAAAACAATTCTTGAGTGCGTCAACGGAAAACAGATTCCAAATGGAAAAGTATATGCTGGAGACAGCCAAACAATATTGGAAATTAAATATGGAGATATAAGAAAATACGCAAAAGCTATAGAACAAAATGATTTAGAAGTCAAAGATAATTCCCAATTTTTGACCAAATTGTTAAAGCAAATGAGATTTTGCCTTAAAACAGGCATTGAGTGGAGTCTCAAAAATAAGTACATAAGTGCGGGGGGAATTAGCTTAAAAATTAAATACAAAAAAGATAAGTTCGGAAATACAAACAAGATTGCTGTTTTAAAACAAAATGGGCATGAAAACTTATCAATGGACTGGACTGATGGTGGAGAGTGGTTTGAAATGCTAACAGCCCAAGCTCTTATTAACTGTGGTTGCCAACACGTACACGCAAGAGTAAGACTTCCATTCTCAGCAGAATACATTTCTAAAATTAAGACGCTTCTAAAGAAACAAAATAAAAAATATGAAGAGAATTTTAGAATTGATATGGACGTGTTAGCCACTTGGAAAGACTCTATATTCCTTATTTCTTGTAAATCATACAAAATGGGAAACCATTTTGATAATGCTCCTGAACCAGAAGAGGTTGCAGATGAAGCAATGGATATGGCTTCGGCTATTGGTCGCTTTGTAATTCCTGTAGTTTGTTATCTAGATGCCTCTGATGAAGACAAAAAATTGGACGAAGGAAATATAAAACAAATTAGAACATCAAATGATAAAGCTGTTACAGTTATAACAAAAAAGGAACTATGTTATCCGGATAAACTAGCAGAGGCTCTTAACTTCGCAGCATCAAGCGTAAGAACAACAAACAAAGCTAAAAAGAAAATACAGCGATAATCGTTGATCAAATACAACAAGTCTAAATGAATTCAAGAGGATAACAAATGTCAGACAAATTTGGATATGTAGTTTTGGAAGTAGGTGGCATCCAAAAATATATTTTATCGACAGGCAAGTTAAAGGAGATGATCGGAGGTTCTGAACTGATTGAATCTCTGTCAGCCAAATATCTTGATGATTTTGCCAAAAGCAAACAGCTAACTGTTCTAAAAGAAATAAGAAAACCTGTAGATAACGAGATCTTGCCTCTTCAAAGAAATGCAGGTGCAATGCACTTGCTGTTTTCTAGTGAAGCTAAAGGTAGAGAGTTTTTAAAAAACTTTGGTAAAAAACTGTTAGAAGACTTTCCTGGTCTTCCAATTTTTGGTGCTTTAGAAGAATGCGAATTTACCTCATCTGGAATACGTGAAGCTAAATTTAAACTGTCAAATAAGATCACTGACCAAAGAAATAAATACCCTACCTCAACTGGTATGCAGTTACTTCCAATTTGTGCTGTAGCTCCTTTAGATGGAGAACCTGCTATCGGAAAAGAGAACTATGGTAAAAACTCTAGTGGTGAAATCATTTCACTATCTTCAAAAACCAAGAGAAATGAAGAATTACTTAAAAGATCAAGAGAAAGATTAAGAGAAATCGAACCTGACAAAGATAACAAAGCCAATTTAAGATGGTCCGATGATCTAGAGGAAATTGCTTGTGGTTCAGAAAAAATTGCCTTCATTCATATTGATGGTAATGATCTTGGTATAAGATTTAGACAGGAACTCGAAAATATAAGTGACAAAGAAACAGCTGAAGATAAGACAGGACAGCAATCATCATCTGAAGATAGATATCAAAACGCAATCAACGTTATAAAAACAATGTCTGCGCTTTCAAATACAGTAAAAGAAACAACAACTGCAGCATTCAAGAAAGGCTTATCTGAATGTCTAAAACACACTAAATTAACAGATAATACAGGAAAAAAATTAGTTCCAGCTAGACCTTTAGTGTTAGGTGGTGACGATGTAACTGTTGTGATCAGAGCCGATTTAGCTTTATATTTTATTGATGCATTCGTAAAAGAATTTGAACGATATTCAAATCAAGAATTAGGAAAGAAAAATCCTAATGACAAGCTTACTGTTGGTGTGGGAATGGTGGTCTGCCCTACTGGATATCCATTCTTAAAAGCATTTGATCTGTCTGAAGAGCTTGTAAAAAATTCTAAAAAGCTTACAGCTCTCATGGGAAACAGACCAAGTAGCATGGATTACATTGTTATTACCAACGATACAGAAAATGATATAGATAGCATTAGAGCTCACCTGTTTACAGCAGAAGACGGCTCAAAACTTACAGCTAAACCAATGCTGTTAAGTGGCAACAATCTTGCTCAATTTGTAGAAAAAGGTATTTCTGTATTAGAGAAACTACCTCGATCAACATTAAGAAATTCATTAAGTGTATGCAGAAAAGGAGTCAAGGAAGCCTTACAAAACTACACAAAATTAAAAGACAATATTGAAAGAGGCTTAGGTGGAAGAGCAAACCAAAATCAAATGGGCGCTACAGAATTTTCAGAATTATTCAAAGAAGGAGTCGAAACAAAAGGTTTCTTCTACAAGGACAAAGATGATAAGAACTTTAAGACCAAGCTTGGTGATTACATTGAATTGAATCACCTCTTACCAGAAGAGCTGAAAGATTACAAAGAGTACTTTGAGATTAAGGAATAAGCCATGCTAAGAAAGATTGTAATTAAATTTCTGTCAGAGTGGCAGGTTTCAAGTGGTATCGGTGATGGCTATTTAGCTGATAACAAGATTTCTAGAGATAGCGACGGCTTTCCATATATTCCAGGAAGAGCTGTTAAAGGCGCGCTAAGAGAAGGAGCAAATCTTTTAGCTAGATGCGAAGACAGAGAGGATTTAAAGAAAGTTAGCGAAATTATCTTTGGCACAGCATCTCAAGATGACAAGGTTAATCAAGCAGGAATCATTCGTGTAGGTGGTGCTCACCTAGATAAAGGCTTAACCTCACTGTTAAACAGTATCGAGAGCGATGCAAAACAAGATGCTTTAAAAGACATGATTTCATATAGAAGTGAAACCAAGTTAAAAGAAGATAAGCAAGTAGTTGATGGCTCTTTAAGAAGACTTGAGTGCGGTATTCCAGAGCTTGAACTTGAAGCTGACATCGAAATTGAAAATAACCAAGCCTTATCTGAAAAGTGGCTTGATAGCTACTTATCAGCTGTTTGTGCTGCTGTAAAGAGTATTGGTGGTGACCGAGCCAGAGGTCTTGGAAAGTGCAAGATAACAGTTAAAGGTCTAGAACAAAATAAGGTTGAACTTCCTGAAGTATTAAAAGGAGATGTACAGTGAAAGTAATTAAATTAAAACTAGAAGCTTTGCAGCCTCTTGTTATTACTGATGGTACTACTGAAGGTCAGACACATAAAACATTAGAGTACATCCCAGGAAATATGTTATTAGGTGCATTAGCAAATGTTTGGAAAAGAAATAATCCTAATGTTGCTCCTGATGATTCAGAGGAATTTAACAACCTCTTTTTAAACTCAAAAGTAAAGTGGGGACATGCTTTTCCTTTAGCAGGAGACGAGCAAACCGTACCAGTACCTCTTTGCTATCAGAAACTAAAGAACTACGGTGGTCTACCATCAGTTGGTTCAAAAAACGCTAATAAGAGCCACGTCCTAAACCTAAGTTCAATTGAACTTAATTCTGATACAACCTTAAAGAAGCTAATTTTAAGAGATAAAAAAGAGTGGAATCTAAGTGACAATGAAGCTATTAAGCTAAAGAAATTAGATTTGGGTTTTATGACACAAGAGAAAAAATGCCAACCTAATATTCTTCAAACATGGAACATGCATGTTGCTATCGGCAAAGGTAGAACTGCAGCTGATGGTCAATTATTTGGTTTTAGTGCTTTGGGAAAAGGCACTAAATTCATAAGTAAAATCTATTGTGATGATGCTTGTGAACAAAGTTTGAAAGCACTATTAAATAGTATCAGCAATCTACACATAGGTCATTCAAGAAGTGCAGGTTACGGAAAGGTAGCTACAAAAGTTCTGTCTTGTGAAGATGTTGTTTCTCAAAAAGTAGAATCAAACACTGCTAAGTTGTTCTTTCTATCTGGATACATTTCAAAAAGATCTTGGGAGTTACCATTAAATAATTTAGAAAAAGAACTTCAAAAGTATTTTGAAAACGCAAAAATCTCTAAGCTTTACTGTCTATATGACAATCTAAATGGTTTTAATAACCTTTGGGCACTTCCTAGAAAAGCAAGACAAATGCTAGTTCAAGGCTCTGTAATTGAAATTGCCTTTGACAAAGTTGTTTCTCAACTGCCTAAAGCTATTGGTGGCTATACCAATGAAGGTTACGGAAGAATTCTTGTAAATCCAGAATTTTTAACAAAACCTTTTGTTGATACATCTGATATCAAGGAAGCAGATTCTCGTAGTGAAACAGCTTCAGCAATAACAAATAAAGTTGTTCTGAACCTTTTAAAAACAAGAGCTATTTACCGAATTGCAAGAGAAAATGCACAGAGCTTCACATCTAATAACAAAATTAGAGATTTCATCCAATCTCAGCAAAATTCTTCAAAGATTAGTGCTAATCAGAGAGGAAATCTAAGAAATATGATTTCTTCTGTTCATCAAGACGATTGGCTTTCAAAATTTGAAGATATTCTAAAGAAAACTCCAGGAGAGCAGTGGAAAAACGCTTGGGGATTATCTCCATTTAATAATGGAAATGAAGAAAAAATGTCTGAGATTATGAAGAGCTTTTTAAGCCCTAATCTATTTGAAGATAAATTCAAATTAGAGAAGAAACTACCTAAATTTCTTGAAGATATTGCAAGCGAAAAAGACAAAGAGTTGCTTTTTAAAGAGTACTACCGCCAAGCTCTTTTAAACATGTTAAAAGAATGGGACATGAAGGCTAAGAGAGGTTAACAAATGTATATTGCAAGATTTATCCTTCAAACTAAAACACCTCTACATTGCGGTGGTGGTTCAGATCCTAGCCTTGACCAACCTGTAAACAGAGATTCTTATGGTCTTTGGAGAATTCAAGGCAGCTCTGTTGCTGGTATTCTAAGAAGTTACGTAAGAGATGCTGAACCAAAACAGGAAGATATTCTTTTTGGTCACCATAATGCCTCTAAAACTACTTCGTCTAACTCAACCGTAGACCAAAGTGCATCTCTAGTATGGTGTTCAGATGCCTTATTGCTAGATTTTGATGAGAATTATGCATTCAAAAAGATTGCTTCAGGAAATGATATCGGCTTTAGCGTCGGTCCTTTTGTAAGAGATCATGTAAATATTGATCTTGAAAAGGGAACTGCAACTGATGGCGGTAAATATGATGAAGAAATCGTACCTCCTGGTGTCAAATTTGCTATCGAGTTAAAGCTTGACGGTTGGAATGAAGAGTTGAGTGCTGATAAGAGTGATGCTTTTTTAAAGCTGTGTTCAGCAATCAAGCAAGGTCTCATTACCTTTGGTGGTAAAACAGTTAGTGGCTACGGAAAAGTAGATTGTACCTATGCTGAGGTTAGAGAACTGAATCTTAAGAGCAAAGATGATTTAGAGACCTATCTAAATCTCTCAGATTCACCTGTATTCGCTGATAACGAGGGACACAGCGTAGAGCTATTAAAAGTTGATGAGTTAACATCAAAAGATGATTATCTTTATACAGGTAAACTAGTATTACCTCTAGTAAGCAACGGCCCAATCTTGGTTGGTGGTACAAACTCTAAAGACTCTGAAGTTGACATGGTGTGCCTGATGACTCCAATACTTGATGATAAGAAAAAGGATTACATTTACAAGTACACCATACCAGGCTCTTCATTAAGAGGTGTAATTCGTCATAGAGTTTTTGACATTCTAAAAGCGCTTGATAAATACAGTGACAAAAATGATGAGTTAAACAGCATTTTTGGATCAGTATCTGGCAAAAATGGCAGTGCTGGTCACGTAAAGTGCTCAGATATCTACCTTGGTGTTGATAAAGCACAACATGTTCAACATGTAGCTATCGACAGATTCACAGGTGGTGCTATTGATGGAGCATTATTTGATGAAGCTCCTATTTGGGAATCAGGTTTACTTTTAAAAACAGAAATTGAATTTACTGATCTGACCGCATTCCAAACTGCAGTTCTAATGCATGCTCTGCTTGATATCTGCACAGGTGATGCTCCTATTGGCGGTGGTACTAATAGAGGCAACGGTGTTGTAAGAATTAAGGATCTTGATAAAGGCATTCTTACAGCCTTACAGAATGTTGAGGCAAAAGTATGTCATGGAAAAGAAAACCTTGATGTAAAGGATCAAGCACAATTAAATCAGTGGTTAGATGATCTCGATGGAGAGCTAATTAAATGACAGAATTAAAAGAAACAGGTTACAAGTTAGAAACTGGTGATTTAAGTTCTACTAAAGAGATCTTAAACAAGATACAGACGGCTTTTGTATCTGATGATTATTTCTTACTAGAAACACCTAGAGAATATTTATCAGGCAAGGTATTAGAACTTACTGAAGATAAGCTAAATAAACTAATATCCGTAAAAGTTTTTTCAGATAAAGCAGAGTTTTGCGCAGAGAGTAATGGTAGCTCATTTTCATATAGAAGCATCACCGATGATGAAACATCATCAGAAAAAGCTTATACAAGAGAGACTGGTTATTTACTAAGAAAAGCTCTAGTTAATAAAGCAATCTCACAAGCAGGATACAACAAGATAAAAAACAAAGAGTATTTCAAATTCAACGATGATGGAATGCCTGTAAAAGAATTTGATCGTCTTTGTGGATATGAGAAGGGAGAATAGTATGAGCTTTCAAAATAACAATTCTCATTATAATAACAGACCAAAAGGCAATTATCACAACGGTAACACTCACCATAGTGGAAATGGTAGTCGAAACAGCTCTTATAAGAGTAGCAATAGAGTATTTACTCATTTTGCTACAGCTCCATATAATTTTGTTTCATATGATAATCAGAACCTTTTAGGACCATCATCAGATAAGGAGCTATATTCAGGAACCATTGAATGCACATTAAAGGCATTAACTCCTTTACTCGTCGCAAGTTCGACTGAAAAAACAGATAATAAAGGAAGAGAGTTCTTAAAATTAGATAATGGGAAACTAGTAATTCCTGGAAGCTCATTAAAAGGAATGGTTAGAAGTTATGTAGAGGCTCTATCAAGATCTGCAATATCAATTATCAATGATAATAGAGTTTTTTATCGTAATGTGACTGAAAAGGATGGTAGTGATTACAAGAGACTAGGAAACTTTCCTAAACAAGGTGAAAAGATTTTAGGAGGTTTCATTAAACCAAAAGGGTCTAAATACAAAATTTATCCTGCTGATGTACGTAAAGTGGAAGATGGTGAAAAGGTTAATCCGCAAGATTGTTATAAAACAGGAAAATTTAAAGGTAAAGAAAATTGTTACAGCTTTAAAAGAAACTCTGAAGAGCCTTTAGATGTTCCTGCTGAAGTATGGAAAGACTTCGATACTCAAAGAAAGGATGCAAAAAACAAACTTTGGGATCGTGAAGAGAGAAATTTAAGAAGTGAAAAGGGAGGAAAAATTTTCTACACAGTAGATCCTGATGATGAAAATAAAATTATTGCTATAGGTTCCGCAAGGTACTTTAGAATTGGATATAAATATAAACCAAAGGATCTTACTTTAGCTGAAGGCTGTCCAGCAAGAACTTATAAAAATGATTTTGCTTTGCATCTTTTTGGTTGCACAAATCAAAACGAAGCTTATAAAGGGAAAGTTTCGATAGAACCTGCTTATTTTGATAAAAATACTAAAAAAGCAGAAGAATTAACTTGTATATTAGGAACTCCGCATGCCTCAGATTTAGCACATTACTTATGTCAACCTAATATAGATATGCCTAAAAAAAATAATGCAAGAGATCTTGCAAATTACAACAGCAGAGAGTCTGCCTTAAGGGGAAGAAAGTTCTACTGGCACAGAGATCCTGAACAACAAGGTGAAATACTAAAAAACAATGTTGCATCACTTTTGAAACCAATAGCCAAAGATAGTGAAACAAAATTTATTGTTCATCTTGATAAAGTTAATATCACAGAGCTAGGTGTAATACTAAAAGTTCTGAGTAATAAATCAGGTCATGCTTTAAAGCTAGGAGCTGGAAAGTCTGTTGGCTTTGGATCTGTACAGATTAGTATTTCTAAAACAAATATCATAGATATCAGTGAAAAGTATAAAAGCTTAAAATCAAGATTGAATTCATTACAAGCTCTTAAAGATGATCAAAAGAAGGTAAAAGAATCTGAACAAAATAGCTTAAGAATTAAAGCTATAAAAGCTTTTGAGGACTACGCTAACCTTGAAAACGGAATTCCTTTTAACGAGCAAAAATACATAAAAGAGCTTGAAACTATGACTAATTTTGCAAAAAAGCCTCGAAATGCATTAACTCAAAATATGAAATTAAGAGATGGCGCTCCTAATTTTTCAGATAAGGTTGTTTTATTGGATCCAATTGACGTCGTTAAAGGAAATACTGAGAAAAATAACTAAAATTTAAACTCAGGCAGGTAATTTTATTACCTGCCATGTATTTCTTTCTTGTTACTTTCTATCACTTAAGTCCATGCTTCTTCACAAAGTTATTTAGATTCTGATAGTCACAGCCTAAAATATCTTTTGCTGTAGACACATTATCTTTTGCTTTTGCTAATGCCTTTTTAACAAACTCAATCTTTTTAGTTAAAAGCCATTCTTCAAGATTTGATGGAATAAAGTCAGGATCTTCAGATGGTCTTACCTCTTCGACTTTTGAAGATGGCATAATCATTCTTGATAACTGTTTTTCTATAACAGCTTTAGTAATTTTTCCCGCCTTACTTTGAACTGCATCAACACATGATAACAATAAGACATGATGCAACTGTCTTAAATTACCAGGCCAGTTCTGATTTTTAATAAATTCATAGGCTACATCATCTACCTTTGCATAATCTTTAAAATCAGGGATCTCTTTTACGATATTTTCTAAAGTATCATCAAGCAATTTTTTAAAAGATGTCTCATCTGTTGCAGCTATTTCTCTTAATGGCTTTAATGGAACGCAGCACATGGCAATTCTGTAATAAAGATCTTCTCTGAACTCACCTTTTTCTACAGCTTTTATCAGATCTTTATTGGTTGCAGAGATAATTCTCACATTCTTCAATTTGATGATCTTATTGTCATTAAATTTACGAATTTCTTTATTTTGTATTGCATTTAAGAGAATTGACTGCATTGAAAAAGGAATTTCACCGATTTCATCTAAGAATAAGGTTCCACCTTGAGCCAGTTCAAATTTACCTGTTCTGTTACTGGTTAATCCGGTATAGGCACCTTTATTTGCTCCAAAGAGTTCTACACTAAAGGTACTTGGATCAGTTGCAATTTCTGCACAGTTAACATACACGAATTTGTCAGGATCATTGTTTCTAGCATTATGAATTTCTTTAGCAAACTCTGTTTTACCAACACCAGATTCACCTGTTAAGAGAATGGTAATTGACGGATAAACAGCATAATGAGTAAGAACATCCTGTCGAATATCATAATCAATTGTAGTGCTAGTAGATGCTGTTGGTGCTGTTAAAGCTGAAGGTAAGGTATAAGGAACATGGACCGGATAGTAGTAGAGATTATCTTTTGAAGCATACCTTGGATCTCTCGTTGCATAGAACTTTGAACCAATAAATCTGCTGCCAGCTAAGAACAAGGTCATAGCCTGCATAGCAGGAGTTCCTGGAGTTATGTTAAAGTAGTACAGAGATGGCTTTTTTTCGTCAAAATAGTCGTCATGAAATTTGACTAAAGCATTTAAGATTTCTTCATATGAAGTTGGATCATTAACTTCTGTTTCTATTACATGAACAGGAGATTCATTTCCCCTTTTAACCCAAACCGCAATATCGTCTTTGTATTTTGAAAATTCTTTAGAACAGAGTAAGTAGATTTTTTGAGTTTTTATTTCATCAGTAATGGTTCTGATTGGACCATTTTTCCTGTTTTCTTCGGGCTCAGGAGAGGTTCTTGATTCTTTAAACTGGATTTCATATTTTTCTCTTTCTTCAGGTGATTTATCCTTTAGAAATTCATAATTCATCCACTTTCTCATGCGTTGGATATCTGTAGATCCTACCCATGAAACGACGATTGGTAACTCTTCTTTTTTTTCTTTTTCCATCATCAAATCTCTTACTTTCTCGTATTTGTTGGCATATAAATACTTCTTACTATTTCTAATTCAGGAATCTTGTAAAAGCCTAAACCAAATCTCTGGTTTCTGCCTAAGCCTGTATATTGACCGGCTACTAACCTTAGAGCTAACTCATATGAAGGTAATTTTCCTTCATATTTAATATCTCCTACTATTCCTCCTAATGGGATTTGTCTAGTTTTGCTGTACCTTACATCAGCCCACTCTGTATTGCATTCAACCACTTCTGGTAGCTTATCAATATCAGATAAATCTACAGCAAGTTCTCCTAAATGCTTTAATGAATTTAAAATGTGGAACAATGCATTTTCAAAGCTATAAAAGAAATCTTGCTTACACAATTTTTCATAATCAGATGCTTTTATAACTCGTACACCTAGAGGTAGAGGAAGACGTAATGGGGAGAAAAAATTTAAGGTAAATGAATCAAGATTCAATAGATATTCTGTTTCTTTTTTTAAATAATCTAAAGAGAATTGAGTTAAATCAAAACCTTTATTAGGAATGAAATTTACTATTTTATTTACAACAGCATCAATTACAGATACCAACTGTAAAGAATCTGAATTAAATTCACCCATCTCATCTGTTGAAAAGATAGCATTGCAAAGATATGGAAGCTTTTCTTTTCCATATTCATTTAACAACAAACGCAAACGCAGATGCTCACCTATATGAATATGTCTTGTGCCACTCCTAAAGGGTAATAAAGCATAGGCACATTCATCTAGCTTTATATTTGCCTTTCTACAAGCAAATCTTAAGAATGCACTAAATCTAGCACCATGAAATGGAGGTAATGACTTTATTTCCCTTTTGGCAATAAAATCCAAATCTGCTATGTATATAATGTTCATTGAAAAGCCTTACAAAGGTATTATCTTCGTCTATATACTCAACAGCATACTTGATTGCATTTTTTAAATCTGTGTTCCATTTATAAAATTCTATTATAAAAAATGATAAAACAAATAAATTTTCTAAAAGCAGATCTTGATACAGTAAGCACAGCAGCGATGCTTACAGATTGTCTTGATAACCTACAGATCAAACGGTTAGAAAATAAAGCTTCGGACAGCGATTTAAAAGATAGTAGTATCCTGTGCATTGAATGTGGAGGCGATGGACTTTGCACGCTCAACAATTATGATCATCACGAAAATGATGATTTGCCATGTGCCACTGTACAAGCATTTAATATGATAGGAGCGCCTGAAAGCTTACTTCAATTTGTAGATCATGTGTCTTACATAGATACTAATACTAGACTCTGCAACACTCCTTTGCCTTTAAACAAATCAAGCTATTCTGTTTCATCTCTGTTTAGTGGCATGCTATATCTTTACAATGATGAAAATGAGAGATTTACTAAAGGATACGAGCTTATAAAAGAAATTCTATCTTCAGATTACCTACTAAACACTGTATGGAATATTCCTCTTTTATCAGATAACTTCAAAAGATATGCAAATGCAAAATCTACAATGCAGCAGCTTTTATCTGATGAGTTATGCAAAGCAAAGACCTTCTGTATAGAAGGATACCAAGTAATGCTTTTGCATTCTGAATTGACAGGCATTCACGGTCTTTTAAAAAGAAATGGAGCTGATATTTCTATAGCTATCAATGACAGTCTTCATAAGATATCAATTTCTTTTACCCCACAAACACTACACTTTGGCAAAATCATTTTAGAAAAGCTAAATAGAATAGAACCTGGTTGGGGAGGTCATATTGATAAAGGAATTATAGCAAGTCCTTATCAAGGATCTTTTTTAAGAGATATAGAAATCTGTAAGATAATGACTGAAACTATAAATGGACAGTATAATCATTAGACCTATATAGACACCCATTAAAGTTAATACATTGATCTTAAATATTATTTTTCGGATTTTTCGCCGTAGCAAAAATGCTCTTTTGTAATTTCTTGTAATCTCTCTTTAACTATCTGAATCTACTAGAAAAATCTGATATTCAAAATTTCAAAAATAATTTTGCTCGGCGATATTGATGTATCAGTACTTTCAGCATGAAAATTTACGTAATTAATGTTTTTTAAGTCACTTTTTAGTTGTGACCGTTACCCCAACGGCGAAATATTCTTTTTTATTCTTATGAAACATTTAGTTAAATGTGCTACTATTGAATGGTCACCAGATCATTGGTGAGTTACGACTAAAGTATGGGCAAAGATTGAGCCTACAGGTTCAATTGAATGGTCACCAGATCATTGGTGAGTTACGACTATTCTTCAGTGTTTATAAAAAGTTTTCCGTTATTGAATGGTCACCAGATCATTGGTGAGTTACGACCAAAACATAAACTTGTTACTTTAACTTTCATAAATTGAATGGTCACCAGATCATTGGTGAGTTACGACCCAACTAAAATTTGAACTGCGTTTTCAAGCTCTTATTGAATGGTCACCAGATCATTGGTGAGTTACGACATTAGCCTCTAAAATTGCCTGTCTAGTTGTAAGTATTGAATGGTCACCAGATCATTGGTGAGTTACGACTCATATTTATTACTCCAAATTTGCCCCAATTTCATTGAATGGTCACCAGATCATTGGTGAGTTACGACATTTGACATTTTTTAGTCTCCTATGATTTTTAATTGAATGGTCACCAGATCATTGGTGAGTTACGACTGTAATAGAATTAGCTAAAGCAAAAAGGTAGTTGTATTGAATGGTCACCAGATCACTGGTGAGTTACGACGTCGAAGTCGACGAATTCACGTGAATAATTAAATTGAATGGTCACCAGATCATTGGTGAGTTACGACAAAGCGACAAAAGTCGCTAGAGATAAAATAATTATTGAATGGTCACCAGATCATTGGTGAGTTACGACTTTCTTCTTCACAAAGGAATTTGCCGTTTTCTAATTGAATGGTCACCAGATCATTGGTGAGTTACGACACAACAAGCAATCTCTGGTTTGTTGATTTTAAAATTGAATGGTCACCAGATCATTGGTGAGTTACGACACATGAAGACAACATCATTAACATGCTCGTTTATTGAATGGTCACCAGATCATTGGTGAGTTACGACATCTCATCGTAAAGATAAAGAGAATAAACTACCATAATTGAATGGTCACCAGATCATTGGTGAGTTACGACCTTTCTTAGCGAAGTATTCCATGTCTTCTGTCATTGAATGGTCACCAGATCATTGGTGAGTTACGACGCCACGAATGAGGCTAAAATAATTAAAATTGCAATTGAATGGTCACCAGATCATTGGTGAGTTACGACCTATAAAGGACGACAAAGCATTACGTCCATTAATTGAATGGTCACCAGATCATTGGTGAGTTACGACTTCATTACTTTAATAAACAGCTTAAAATCATAAATTGAATGGTCACCAGATCATTGGTGAGTTACGACCTTGGCTTCAGCCCCCATGTCCTCAGCCAAATACATTGAATGGTCACCAGATCATTGGTGAGTTACGACAGATAACTGTTCTATACTTATTTCTTGGTTTATATTGAATGGTCACCAGATCATTGGTGAGTTACGACCCTCAATTAAACTTCTTTCCATATTCTTCATAAATTGAATGGTCACCAGATCATTGGTGAGTTACGACAAACACTCTTCAATCTTTTGAAAATCGGTTTTATTGAATGGTCACCAGATCATTGGTGAGTTACGACCTTAACAACGCAAAATGTATCAATCCGCATATATTGAATGGTCACCAGATCATTGGTGAGTTACGACTAATGTTCATTTTTGTCTCCTTTGACAGTTATTATTGAATGGTCACCAGATCATTGGTGAGTTACGACTCCATAAGCCTGAGCTAAATCGTCAGGTAATGGATTGAATGGTCACCAGATCATTGGTGAGTTACGACTCTTTGCCCAAAATCCAAAGAACTCCCAGAATATTGAATGGTCCCAGATCATTGGTGAGTTACGACCATGGCTTGATTATTAGTATTAAATTGCTAGCAATTGAATGGTCACCAGATCATTGGTGAGTTACGACTCTTGAACATACTGCTTATTTTGTTCGGATAAAATTGAATGGTCACCAGATCATTGGTGAGTTACGACTTAGAGATTAGCATCTCATGAATATGATTATTTGATTGAATGGTCACCAGATCATTGGTGAGTTACGACGTTACTGCAATTTTGGCAGCATGGTTCAGCAATTGAATGGTCACCAGATCATTGGTGAGTTACGACTAAAGTTTTCCATTTTTATCTTTGTGTATTTTGATTGAATGGTCACCAGATCATTGGTGAGTTACATCTTTAGGTTAATGCGCTTCTGTACCATATAAAGCTATTGAAAGTGCTATTATGCTCGGTGCATCATAATTACAAGATCTCCAACTTACGGAGCAATGTTCCATTCCTGCAGACGTCACTTGTTGTACTGTCACATATTTTCTAAGTTATCTTCTCTATCTTAATTTTTATTGATTTTCAATAAGATATAGTTGTACAATTAAGTGGATATTTCAGTTCCAGTGCTAACTGTAAGAACTTCTGCACCGTTCAGTTTTTCATTTTTATATTTTTATAATATTTTATTAAAATTATTTAATTTTATACACTTTCATTTCTTTAATATATTCTTTCTCTTTTCTTAGATCTAATATCTTTTCAATTATTTATTCTTTTAAATTCAAAATATTAAAATTTTTTTTAAATATTTTTATAACATTATTCACTTTTTAAAAATCTTGGCATAAAGTTCGCACTAGTAATACCACCTAAGTTAATAATTTCGAGAGGTGGATATTATGGAAACTTCAAAACATTCTTTAGCTTCTTACATCGGTGACTTAAAGCAGACTTTATATTTAACTCACAGATGCACTCATGTATCTATGCTCAATGACAATACACTGCTCATTGCAGCTGATAAGGAGAATGCTGAGAAAAGAATTTCTCTAGATAAGATCCGTCGACTAGTAATCATTGGTCACATCGGTAATGTTGACAGTGAAGTTCTATACCGACTCATGATTAAGCAGATAACTGTAGATTTCATGGATGTATGGGGCTATCCACAAGGTCAGCTTGAAGCCTCAAACAAAGATGAAAACTACTACATCACAGTTCAAGAGAATTTCTACCATTCAAGTGATGCACTAGATCTTGCTAAAAGAGTCATCATGGCCAAAGTTGTTAATGGACGTGAACTCATCAGACGTAAAGCGGATCTTCAAAGAACTATGTGGGATCTTTGTTATTCCAATATCTACTGCGCCAAAAATGTTCCTGAACTTTTAGGAGCTGAAGGCTTTGCTTCCCATATGTATTTTTCACTATGGGGTGATCTTATAAAGCCATACGGATTTGAGTGGACTGGTCGACTAAAGCATCCAGCACCAGATCCTGTTAACTACATGCTGTCTTTTGGCTATACCATACTCAGAAACAGATTAGCCTCTGCATTAAAAGCCAATGGACTTAACCCTCGCATCGGTTACTTCCATGTTCAAAGAGGAACACACTGTGCATTAGCATCTGATCTTATGGAGCAGTTCAGACCTTTTGTGGAAACAACAGTGCTAAAGCTCATAAGAAAATACGCTGTAAAGCCCAGTGACTTTATCAAAGATAAGAATGGGCTCTTTAAGCACAAGGATAAAGAGACCTTCTCGGTCATCTTGCATGCTTTTGAGCACATGTTTTCTAACATCTACAACATCTATTGGGGGTGCAACAGCTGTTGGAACAGGCAAAGACGATCTTTAAATGAGCTCATTGAAGACTGCGCTCAAAACTATGCCCTGCTACTAAAAAATAGCGACACAGTCTGCACATGGAGGTTAGTACCATGCAAAGATTTTTGATTGCTTATGACATTAGCAAGAACGGCATTAGAGGCAAGGTTTACAGACTTCTTAAAAAGAAGGCTGTAAGTGTACAAAAGTCAGTGTTCTTTTTTGAAGGGACCAACAATGAGCTTATAAAGCTTGAACACAGGCTTTCGTCATTGATTGAGAACACAGACAGCCTGTTTGTAATGCCATGTTGTGAAGCGTGCTACGCACGCTCACGAGTTTACTCAAAACAACAAGATAACTTAATCGCTGTATAAGGATAAACATGAAGAGTTTCTATAAAGAGCACAAGAAAATGTCAGAACTGAATGCTTTAAAGCTAACCGAGATCGACACAGACACTAAAGACGGAGAGCTTGTTGTGATCTTAAAGCTAAAGTCAATTTTAGGCATTCAGTTTCACTTGGAGCTTGATAGGACTGATCTTGAGTTTTTAAGTGACTGCTATGCCTTAGATGAGGATGAGTTAGCAAAGAAATATAACCAGGATTAAGGGGACTTGCTGTGCAAAGCGTCTTTGACAGGACACAGCCCTTTGCACAGCCTTTTTGAAGATTAGTAAGCGTAATTAACGCTGTTATAAAAAAGACAAAACATAATTCTATAGGAGATAACAATGATCCACTTTACCGAGCACGCAAAAGAGAGAATGGCACAGAGAAACATCAGAGAAGAAATCATCACCGAGAATCTTGAGATGTTCTACAGATACGGTTTCTGGAATGATAGAGGCGACAGACTTACCTTAAACACCAAGTCTGAGATCATTCACAACATGATCAAGATGAAGCAGCACATGCTTTTGATAGTAAAGCAAAAGCTACAGACACTAAAACACAAGTCACTAAGTGAAAACAAGGACTCTGTGGAAAGTAGCATTAAAGCTACAACAGTGGCTATACGTCATGAACGTGACAATAAAAGGGCTCTGCTTACAGCTTTGTACAAGAGAGTAAATAAAAAACTCAAGGCCTTGCAGAGACTAGAGAGAAAAGAGGTACTTACCCTAGTGCTGCGTGATGATCACGTCATTACCGTCTACAAAAAGGTAAAGCGTGACAAGGCTAATACAGAAGCTAAGTCTAAGAGAGCTCGCAGTCTTGAAAAGTCCTTCCTAATGCTTGTGTAGCAAGTAAGTAAGAGCGCGTGTGTAAGCTACTAAATACGCGCTCTAGGTTATAAAGGCATACAAACGATCTTAGTGATTCTCTAGTAAATGGATTCAGACACAGGAGCCAAACATGAAAACAACAAAAGTAAAAGTCAGAAACTTTGTGCAGGAGCATGTCATGCTCTTTAACAGCCCTAAGATCTTCTGTGATCGCAAAAAGGCCATGAAGTCAGGATATCAAAAGCACAAATCAGATTACAGACAAAACTGGAGGCAACTATGATAGGCTTTACAGTATTCATATTAGGCTTATTTGCCATTCTCTTCATATGCGAGATAGCTACCAAGGTTGATACTAGCTTAAAAGTTAAGAAGCTAGACCGACAAAGTCAGCAAAGCTATAAGAAAAGAGAACAGGAACTAATTGAAAAAGAGCTTTTAAGTTCTCTAATAAACCGCGAGATCGATGCTCAGAATTCACTTGAACGATCAGTTGAAAGATTTAGATCCTTACCACCTGATGTTCAGGAGAAGATCTTGCAAAGGATTGGTAGAAGAAAATAGCTTAAGCAACTTGTCCTGCAATTAGACAAGTTATTTTTCAATCTTCCTACAGGGGTAAAAAGAAGTAAGTTTAAAATTACTTTTACTGCTTAAGCACACCGCTATCATTAAAACCATGCTTTAACAATCTTAATGAACCATCAATAGGATCATTGTTATCGTTTGACTTAACAGTAACTACTCCTTCTTCTTCTAACATACCAATAGCACTTTCTTGTTTAAAGAGGTGTTTAGGTGAGTTCTTGAGACTTTGAGCTACACTCTTTTGAAGTGGTTCTACATGATCTTTTGACATTAAAGTAAAATCATGCAGTGCCTTTGAGAAATTTGAACAGATAAATTCTGATGGGGATTTACCATCTAAAAAAGCTAATACCTCAATTAAAGCTGATAATTGAGCACTTGGTCTTACACTTAAAACTTTATAGCTGTTTACATTCTCAGCTTTAATTCTGCCTTCATCTAAAGCTCTGTTTTGAATATCCTGAATAATGCTCATTTGATACCTTCTAATATTTGTTGCTGTTCTAGCGTAAACCGACCTAAGCTTGCTCTTAGTGCTTCTGAAAATATGTGATGCTTAAGGTTGTATCTTTACTGTCTCTACACTTTCTCTATCAAGATTTTGCAAAAGCGTTATGCACCTTTCGTTACTCACTTTTACCTTCGTTCTTTCTTTGATACTTTGTCAAAAGATTCCACTTTTCAAGACTCTTAAAAAGCATCTTGTATTGAGATGAGGAGATAAGATCCTCGCGCTCACAAAACTGCAGCAGTTTTACCCCCACCTGCAGATAGCTGTCTGAATGGGCAACACCTTCATGCTGAGATCCTGTCTTTTTACCACTAGGTCCATAGGTTAGTACTGATGAAACAAAGTAAGGAACAGATGCTACCTCATCTGTCCATGAAGATACGTTTGATGACAACTCTCCCCTTTTAGCATAAGCATCAGCTATAAGACCAATAGCTAAGGCTACGTCAGCTACGACACCTTCTTCATGAAGAGATTTTTTAAGATAGGTACATAAGATAAGTTCTATAAGATCAGACTTATTCTTGATGCCATAGTGATCTTGCAGAGCATTTAGCAAATTCAAATCGTCATTGTCGAATTTGACATTGTATTTCTTTTCACTAGAGCTTTGGATTAAGGGTAACTGAGGCTCATTAAAGCAGCCTTTATCGACCTCAATATTGTGTTTTTCAGAGCCTATTTTCTTACTCATACAAGCCTCTCATTAAGAATATATTTAAGTCAATTATATTCATTTTTTAAGTCAAATTTTGACTTATTTATTATTAAACATGAATTGCTTGACCAGAGTCAAAAAATTTTTCTTTTTTATAATTCCCTTATATAAGCCATTTATTCAAGATATTTATAATTAGTTTGCTTTAATAATTGCAATTTATGCCTGTAAAAAGACAGTTTTTTCAAAAGTCATGAGAGTATGAGCATCTTATTTAAATTGCTATAATAAAGGAGATGCCAAATCATGAATGAGCTTGTTAATACAAGAGAGGACTTTATGTTCGTTAACGTTGATAACGTTAGTTTTCAAATGGAAAAAAATGGAGATTACGTTGATAAATCAGAGATTATATCGTTAATCAACCGCTTCATTAACGGGCAAAAACGTTTTATATGTGTGACACGACCAAGACGATTTGGAAAGAGTGTCACCCTTGACATGCTTAATGCCTATTATTCAAAAGGATGTGATTCAAAGGAGCTATTCTCTGATCTAAAAATATCCTCATTACCAGTTTTTGATAAGCACTTAAATCAGCATGACGTGATCTATTTGGATATGATGGAATTTGCTGATAACGAAGGAAATGGAAATAAGTATCTTGAGAATTTAAATACAGAAGTTGTCTCAGAATTGAAAGAAACCTATCCAGAGCGCCTTGAAAAAGATAAGAGTTATTCCTTGCCAGAAGCCATTTCTTCATTAAAAAAGAGATTTGTCTTTATTATTGACGAATGGGATTTTGTGTTCAGACAGTATCCAGATAACAAAAAACTGCAAGAGGATTTTATTGACCTTTTAAGAGCTTTGTTTAAGGATAGAAGCAGGCAGAGTTTGGCAGAATTGGTTTACATGACCGGTATCCTACCTATTGCAAGATACAACACTCAGTCTGCGCTAAATAACTTTAGTGAATATACTATCTTAAATCCAGGCATGTACGCTAAGTACTATGGTTTTACAGAAGACGAAGTAAAGACACTTTGTGAAAAATACCAACTTGATTTTGAGACCACCAAGTTCTGGTACGACGGCTACAAAGTAGGTGGGTATGAACTTTATAATCCAAATTCTATCATCGAGCTTATCAATCATGGAACTTTTGAAAGTTACTGGTCAAATACATCTGCCTACGGTCTTGTAAAAGAAGCCATCAATCTGAATTTTGAAGGTCTAAAAGACGATATCATCAAACTGTGTTCTGGTGATACCATTTCAATTCCTCTACCAGAGATTAAAAGCTACAATACAGCAGATCTTAATTTTAAAAATAAAGTAGCAATCTATATTTATCTGGTTCATTTAGGCTATCTTGGTTGTAATCTAGAGGAAGGAATTATCTATGTTCCTAATGAGGAAACCAGACTTGAGCTTTTAAATTCAGTAAAAGAAAATCACTGGCCTAAATTTGAGACTGCTTTAAAGCTTTCAGAACAGGTTGTGGCAGCAACTTACAATAAAGATGCAGAAACAGTGGCTACTCTGCTTTCTAAAATTCATGAGGATAAAGTACCAGCCCTTGAGTACAACAATGAAAGTGCTTTACGTTATGTGGTCCTGATGGCATACCTTGCAACAGAAAGCTACTACCTAGCTCCATTAAATGAGTTTCCCACTGGAAAAGGTTTTGCTGATATTGTCTATTTGCCAATCTCTGCTAATTCTAAAAGAAAGCCAGCCTTAATCATTGAACTTAAAAAGGACTCTAGTGCAAAGGTAGCCCTTGAGCAGATAAAAGAGCGTGACTATGTTTCAAGAGTAAAAGAGTACACCGATAATATTCTTTTAATCGGAATTAACTACGACTCTAAAACCAAGCAACACTCTTGTACTATTGAAGAATACTCTAAATAGAAAACTTGAATATAATCGTCCTAATGCAACTTTAGGACGTATTAACTTAAGAGTTTTAAGCTAGCCTTAATTTTAATTAAAGCGCAAGCTTAATAGCCTTTTCTTTGATCTTTAAAAGTTCTTGATTTGAATACCAGGTAGGTATTGGCTTTTTAAAGTTATCAAAGTCTTCTCTGATTCTGTCTGAATTTAACTGCATCTTAAGGTACATTTCTTTACTCTCTTTTGCCTTTAAAGCACATTTCCAAAGCGAGTAAAGAGCACAGTATAAGGCAAAGTGCATCCAGAATTTTACAGGGACTAGCGATGAGAAATAACCATCAATCACACCTGCACACAGCACTGGGTATAAGCCTGCGTTTTCAAATTCTAATGAAGCAAAATCCTCACACATGCAGCCAGGTCCATATGAATAAGATGGCAACATTAAGATTGTACCGTCATGAGTAGTCATGATCTTCTGGTACTTTAAAGATCCATATCTCATCACTGGCCTGAAGATAGAGAAATAGTCATAGCGTGTGGAGATAGCATCCATGGCAATTCTGTCATTTTTTAAATGAGGCAGCTCTGCTACATATGATGCTATCTTTTCCATATAGGAAGAGTGTCTTTGATTTGCTTTTTCTGTCTGAGCTTGAGTCAGAGGAACTGAATGCAGATCTTTTAAAATTCTGCCTATTTTTTTACCGGCTGCATACTGCCACTCAGGAGGAACTACGGATAAAAAGTCTTTTAAAAAGCCTGCATCTTTGTAGGTAAAAAGAGCATTTACTAAATTACCTTCGATATTTTCGTTAATGGAGATTGGTTCAAAGATGTTATCAGGAGCTGCATCATAAAAAATCTGAGCACTCTTATAAGCTTTTTTAATTCTAGGTAGAACTTTTCTATCACCTTGCAGGCACAGGCATCTGGTACTTGCAGTTTTAATTACTGAGTACTCAACACTGTTAGCATCTGTGAAAAGTTTTCTGTATGAAAGTTGCATATTACCTAGACTTAGAATTTACAAAGGCTTATCTAAAGCACTTATGCTTAATCAAACTCTGCTCGTTTTTAGAGTTGTCTTAGTTTTTAGAGTGTTCTTATTAAGAATGTTCTTAAAATCATGAGCTGACTCTATTATACACATCAGTATGTTAACTATCATCCACACAAGTCTCATTTGGCAAGGAGGACTAAGTCTTTTTAGCTTATGATTTTAGCTTACAAATGCTAACTATGATCTTGGGTGAGCTTTATTGTAGACCTGATGCATACGCTCGGTTGCAACATGGGTATAGATTTGGGTGGTTGTAAGTGATGAATGACCTAAGAGCATCTGCACAGAACGTAAATCCGCATCATGATTTAAAAGATGAGTTGCAAAAGCATGACGGAATGAGTGTGGAGAGAAACTGTCAGTTAAGCCTAACTGTTTTCCATAAACTTTAATACGATACCAGAAGGCAATTCTTGACATAGGAGCTATTCCCTTGCCTGATAAAAAGATAAAGGGGCATTTTCTTTGAGGATCTTTTTCTTTTCTCTTGGTATTTATATAAAGCTCAATCCAGTAAATGGCATCATCGCACAAAGGTACGATTCTTTCTTTGTCACCTTTACCTCTTACCATGACAAAGCCATCCTGAAAAAAGATATTGTCAAACTTCAATGAGATAAGCTCACTGATTCTAAGACCTGTTGCATAGACAGTCTCGAGCATGGCTTTATCTCTTAATCCTGTATGAGTATTAAGATCAGGTGCTTCTAAAAAAGCTTCCACACAACCTTCAGACATTACATGAGGAATGTTTCTTATAAGCTTGGGATTCTCAATACGAACACAAGGATCGTTATCAATTAGTTTTTCTTTTTTTAAAAAGTTTGTAAATGCTCTTAATGAGCAGAGAAATCTGGCATTAGAACTTGCCTCATGATCGATATTCTCTTTCAGGAAAGCTTCGATATGAGCCTGTGTAAAATGCTCATCTTTTACAGAAAAAGTCTTATCAATGAAGTTTAAAAATCTTTCGACATCAGCACAGTAAGCTTTAATTGAAAGCACAGACAGACCATTTTCAAGTAACAGATAGTCATGAAAATTGACTATTAGTTCTGAGGCTCTTTTATCCATGTTTTATCCTTAAAGCTCTCTTCAATTTCACTTAAATGCGGTTTTACTTTCTTTACTTTTGCTTTAGGTTTGATGAAAAGAAATAGAATGGCTTTATTTGATCTTTTGATATAATCGTGTGGTACACGGTTATATCAAAGTCTAAGTTCTTACTGTTTTATTCTCTTTTGTATCTCTCTTACTAGCCTTACCTTTCAACTATCTTTTAGTTTGATCTTTTGTTTGTATTTACAGTTTCAAACATTTTTCTAGTAAGGATACTTAATAAGAACCTATTCAAAGTCACTGCGTGACATATCAATTAACTGAGCCATTGAAGGGAGCTCTTTTTTAGAGCTCTTAGTTACAGTTACATAATATCTGTCATTCTTTGGAATAAGACAGAAACGATAGACGCCGTCTTTTTTAGGATAGTAACTGATTTCTTCAAACTTAGAATTTGGATTTAATTCCAAAGAGCGAGCACCGTCTCTTAGAACACCAGGTGGAGTTAAAAAGCCAAAGTTGGTACCCTTTGACCAGTTCTCATCAGCAAACTTGAACTTATAAGGAGCCCAGTCAGAACGTAATGTTGCCAGAGTGCAGTAGCCGTGACCGTCTTTTCTTAAACGATAGGTCTCAGATGCCTCATAGTCATTCATTTCGCCTCTTAAATAGATAGCCTTATCATTGATGGTAAGACCACCTGGTGATAACGTCTTTACAGCATTACCTTCATCTGAAGAACAGCCTGATAGAAGTGCACATACTAATAACGCACCTAGGCTCTTTTTTATATTTTTCACAATGTACCCAATCATTAAATTTTAAGATTTTTCTACTAATTGCTCTATTCTACACAAATTTATAAAGAAAATACCCTAAAATATCTGTATTCATCTGTACTCTACTGAATTCTTTGGTTTTATTTATGCCTTGTAAAACACCATCAAATGCTAATGAATTGTCAACCTCAAAACAGTCTTTAACAAAAGACCAGATAAAAGCATGTGACAATTCATCAGTGTCTTATAAAAAAACACCTTACCGAGTAGGTCTTACAGGCGGTATTGCCTGTGGTAAATCTGGTATTGCCTCATTATTTGCAAAACTGAACGTACCTATTGTTGATACTGATGTAATTGCCCGTGAGGTAGTGATGCCAGGCTCTGCTCTTTTAGGAAAACTGTCTGAACGCTTTGGACAGAACATCATCAAAGATGACGGCAGTTTAGACAGACGTCTCTTACGTCAAATTGCCTTTGATAAGTCTCATCCTGAGAACTTAAATGACTTGAATGCTTTAATGGCTCCTGCAATTGAAGATGAAACTGTGCGTCAGGTACAGGAAAAAACTTCCCCTTATGTCATTATCTGTATTCCTCTGCTCTTTGAGCATCATCTTGAATATATGGTAGACAGAATTTTAGTGGTGGATGTAGAGCCTAAACTTCAGCTAGAAAGATTGATGAGTCGTGATAGCATCAACAGAGAGTTAGCACTCTCGATGATTGCCTCACAAGTAGACAGAGAAACGAGATTAAAAAAAGCTCATGATTTAATTGAATCTGATAGTTCTCCTTTAGATAAAAAGGGAGATCTCGTGTTAAAATTACATAATCTATACCAACAGCTGGCAAACAGCAAAATTTAATGCATTAGAGTACTTTATAAGGTTATGTTTATTTACGAATTTCCATTAAGCCCAAGAGCTAGAACATACCTAAAATTAGAACAGGTTTTTAAAAACGCTGAGCTAAGTTCTGATCTTAGTTCTATTCAGAACGTGATGTTTCTATTACGCGCAGTCGTTGATTTTATCGATCTTGTGGATGGTTCTAGTGCCATCAAAATCGAATTATTAAAAGATCTTGAAAAATGTGACGGTAGATTAAAAGGATGGCTTACTGATCCTGAATGTGATAAGGACTTTGTAGCCTTATTGCGTGAAAAGATTGTTGAAGCTAAAAAAGCTTTAGACTCTTTTACAAGACAGAGAACTGTCTTAAAAGACGATCCTATTATCGAACTTATTAAACCAAGATTTTTAACCCCAAGTGGTATCAACTGCTTTGATACTCCTCTGTTTACCTACTGGTTCTCTCAGAGTATTGAGAAGAAAAAACAGAGCGTAGACAAGTGGTTACACGAGTTTGACTGTATCAGAATTCCTGTTTACACCATTCTCTACTTATGGAGACTGTGTGCTAACTTTTCTGATAGAGTAGCAAAATCAGGCTTTATGCAGGAGAGCGCTGATACCTGTGACTTAATCAACATTCAATATGATGAGAATGTAGCAGGTTACCCTGTAGTCAGCGGTTTCCAGTCACGAGTAAACATCAGATTCTTACCTTTTGACAAAGAGTCAAAAGTAGGTGATGTTCCATTTAAGATTGCTTATATCAAGAGTAGCTTACAGCAATGAGCCTAAAGGATTTACTTTCACCAGAGCTGTATGATGAGGTCGTTCATGACGCTCATGACAGTGGTGAAGCAATTGTAAAAATTGAAGGACAGCCTCTAAAGGTAAAATGTCCTATCTGCAAAAATGAAACTGTATATGATGCATCTAACCCATACAGGCCTTTTTGCTCTGAAAAGTGCAGACTGATTGATTTAGGCGCATGGGCTAATGATGAGCGTGTGATTAAAGGCAGACCTGTAGATGAAGATGAGGATGGAGAGCTTTTAAACGATCCTAATCTTCGAAAATACAATTTTCCTAAAGAATAGTATTTTCTTAAGAGGTTAAAGATAACTCTTTTTTACAGGCAACAATTAAGACAGAAAAGACTGAACTTACAGGATAAGATTTTGAAAAACGAAGGGATGAAACAGTTTACTTTGGCGACTCTAGCTATAGCTGTAAGCGTAGCTATCAGTACTAATGCCTTTGCACTTGAAAACGAGAAACAGTCATCTTCATCTGAAAAAGCAGATAAAGACAATTCTGTTTCTGAGTTCTCTGTTACAACCACCAGGATTGCTTCTAACCTAAAGCCTAGAGCCAATATCACAGGTTCATTTTCAGAACGCACCATGGAGATCATGAGTTCTGAGGCCTCTTCAAAATATTTGCAGAATCCTCGTGCAGCAGACAGTGCAACCTTCCCTATGAGGCTTATCAATAAATTAAATGAAAAGCCTTGGATAAACTCTCCATCATTCCCTATTCGTGCTAAAGATATGGCCTGCTTCTATGGTGTGCCATCTTACAGATATCCACAAAAATTTGATTCTGATAAGACTCCTGTCGTAGTAACAGCTGACAAAGTTTCAGGTAAGCTCAATGACAAAAAAGCTCATATCTTAACTTACACCGGTAATGTTGAGGTAAATCAGGGAGACAAGATCTTAAACTCAGATATCGTAGTCTATGATGGTAAAGAGAGAACCTTAACCACCAAAAGCAGTGCTGTAATTCATGAGCCTGAATACACCATCTCATCTGATGAAGACATGGTACATAATCTTGATACTAAGCAGATGAACCTGACAAATGCAGCTTTCATCTTAAACGGCTCTGTAATATCAGGTACTGCTGACAAGATGAATATTGATAACAAAAAAGGCTCTAAGACTTATAAAGGAGCTACCATCTCAGGCTGTCCTGTAGACAAGAGATCATGGCATTTTTATTCAACTACTTTTAAAACCGAAAAAGATGCCTACTTTGGTGATGCCTGGAATGATGTACTCTTTTTAGGTAAGGTACCTGTATTCTATACACCTTATGCTCAGATCCCTTTAACTAAGAAACGTCATTCTGGTTTACTGCCTGTATCTTTAGAGTACAAATCAGGAGAAGGTATTTCTTACAGTGCACCTATCTATTTGAACTTAGCTACAAACTATGATGCCACTGTAACTCCAGGTCATGATGCTAAGCGTGGCAATATCTATGACGTACAGTTTAGATATTTACCATTTAATAATCTTTCAGGTGAGATTAACGCTACCTATTTGCCAAACGATCCTCACTGGTCACCAAAGAACGATGACTACAGCCGCTGGTTTATTAACATTTATCAGACCTTATCTTTCTTAGAGAATGATTTAAACTTCAGCATAGACTACAGTAAAGTTCGTAACGACGACTATACCTATCTGTCTGATATAAGTCAGAAAAACGCTGCTATCACCGATTCAAGTCTGCAGCAGAGTTTTAAGGCAAGCTATGATCAGGATCTGTATGATGTGTCTTTAGAATTAAGAAAGTATCAGAACATGTTCTCTACTTCTAATATTTCTACTTACAGACCATTTGCCATGTTGCCCCAGTTAAAGGCTAACACCTATAACTCATACGGTTCTTTCTACTTTAAATTAAAGACTGAAGCTACACATTTTTCATTAGATAAGATGAAAAATGACATGACATTATCTATGAATCGTCTGCATGCTGAGCCTTCTGTACGCTATCTTGCCTACGAAGGTTACGGCACCAGTGTAGATATGGGACTAACCGGCTTTTTAACTCATTACAGTCAGTCTGATTTAGAGTATTTAACCTCTTCATATAAGTCTCGTTTAGGCTTTAATGAGTACAAAGATTCTGTAACTCGCGCTCTGTACTTAGCTGATGTTCATGCTAAATCTACCTTTGAAAAGAAAGTACTAGACATGAACCACACCCAGACATTAGAGCCTGAGTTTAAGTATCAGTACATTCCTTACAAAGATCAGAGCAATATTGCACTCTACGATACTACTAACCGTTATGATGACTACTACACTCTGTTCTCACCTCATCGCTATGCAGGTATCGACAGAATTGCCAACATCAATATGGCAACCTTTGGTTTAACCTCTCGCCTGCTTGATGCTCATGACCGTGAAGTTTTCCGTGCAGCCCTAGCTCAGGGTTATAACTTTTCTGATAACAGAGTAAAACTGCGTCAGACTGATACTTTAAGTACCAATCCTAGATCTCCTCTTGAAGCTTTAATTGATGTCGTGCCTTTTGCAGGTATGTCTATCCATGCTCAGGCTCAATATAATCCTGACGGTGATGAGTTCTATACCTACAGTGGTTCTGCCCGATACACCGATCCTGCTACAGGTTACATGCTAGGTGTTTCATACCGTTACTATAAAGACGGTAACTACTATGTAGAAAACTACAAACAGGTAGACTTAAAGCAGTTAGGTCTTGAAGTAAAATTACCAATTTCATCATCATGGACTGCTTTTGCTGCTTCATATAAAGATATTGAGCAATCCTACAATATTGATACAAAGTTTGGTCTAAAGTATGACGATTGCTGTTATGCTGTTACCCTGCTCTATGAGAACTATATGAACATGGACTGGAAAAACATGCAGCACACTCCAGAAAAGCTTATCGGCGTACAGTTTGAGCTAAAAGATCTCTTCGCTATCAACGTAAGAGGTATTACCGATCCTAATGGTACTGGTACCCACTATCTGCCATCACTGGATCCTACTAACTTGAACAGATAAATTTGAACTTTATGTAGCGTATTGAATCTAAATCAATACGTGCTGTATAAAGAAATTAAGACACAGTAAAACTTACTGTGTCTAAGTAATTGCTAAAGATTAGCAATTACTATATAAAAGAAATTAAAAGGTTATAACTTAACAGAGATTAACACAGACAGAATAAGGTACATTAAATGAAATTACATAACAATCTTGGCCAGAAACTAGGCAAGTTAGCATCTTTAAGTACTGTTTTACTAGCCTTATTTGGCAACGCCTATGCAGAAGAACAGGTTTTAGATTCAACTGCAGCTGTCGTTAACAACGGAATTATTTTAGAGAGTGAGTTAAATACTCATACTCAAAAGCTGCTCTCTAAATATGCAGCAACTGGTGCTAAAGTAGATGAAATTACCGCACGCCGTCAGGCTTTACAGTCACTTATCACCAGAGAGCTGATTTTACAAATTGCTCAGACAAATGGCGCTGAGGTAACTGACATGCAGTTAGACTCAACTTTAGAGTCAGCAGCCTTACGTAACAACACTACAACCGATAAAATTCTAAAGAGTTATGGCCCAAATCTAACTGAAGCTCAGGCTCGTGAGAAATTTAAAGAGGACTACTTAATCAACGAAATCCGTCGTTCAAGTGTTCGTCAGAGAATTCATATCTCCCCTGTTGAAGTCAACACTTTAGCTAAAGCTTTAAAACAGCGTGGCAGTGTTGAACCTATGTACCATATCGCTCAGGTTGTAATTCCACTCTCATCTGCTCCAAATGAAGCTGAGTACAACAGAGTTCAAAGTGAAGCCCGTCAGGCTTTAAATGCAATTAAAAATGGTGCTAATGTAGCTGAAGTTGCTGCAAAATACGCTACCTCAGAGCAAAGTGCTGATATGGGATATATACCAGAGACAGCAATTCCATTACCATTCTTACCTGCTATCTTAAATGCAAAACCTGGTGATGTAATTGGACCATTCAGATCATCAATTGGTATGCACATCATTAAACTTTATGATGTTTCACATTCAGCTGTAACTCCTATTAAGACCTATGATGCAGCTCATATCTTAATTAAGACCTCCATCATCTACTCAGATGAGGCTGCTGTTGCCAAGTTAAAGGATATCGCATCAGAGATTAACAAGGGCACCATTACTTTTGCACAGGCTGCCAAGCAGTACTCTGAAGATCCAGGTTCAGCAATTAAAGGTGGTGATTTAGGTTATGCTGTAGCAGATATCTATGATCCAAACTTTGCCAGAGCTTTAACTCAGTTACATGTAGGTCAGATGAGTCAGCCTGTTAAATCAGCATTTGGCTGGCACTTGATTCTGTTAAAAGATACCAGAGTTGACAGGGACTCTTTAGAAGTTTTCAAAGAGAAAGCAAACTCTATTATCTTTGAGCGTGAATTCAATGAAGCTGTAACTTCATGGGAAAGATCATTACGTGAGATGGCTTACATCCACGTTATCGATCCTGAATTAGTAAATTCAGGTGTTTCTCTTGATCAGGACAATAAAGGCAAGAATACTCTAAAGCCTACAAATGACGATCAGGGAAGCCAGCAATATTCAGAAAACAGCCGTCTTCTAAACTAAAGATAGGCCATAATTTAGAGGTTAAATGACATATCGTTTAGCAGTGACACCTGGAGAGCCTTCAGGTGTCGGTCCAGAGCTGATGTATCATCTGTCAAAACTTGACTTAAAAGATACTCAGCTTGTTATCATCGCATCTAAAGAGCTTATCGCACAGCGTATAGCTCTTTTTAATTCTAATCACAATGAGTCTGTAAAGATAACTGATTACTCTAAAGACAATTTTGTTCCCCAAACAAAAGGTACTTTATGTGTTTTAGATGTACCTTTAGCTGTACCTTCAGTTCCGGGAAAACTTGATAAAAGAAACGCCAAATACGTTTTAGACTGTCTTGATATTGCATCAGACAAATCAGTATCAGGTGAGTTCTCCGGTATAGTTACAGGTCCTATCAGTAAGGCTGTGATTGCTGACACTGGTCTTAACTTTACAGGTCACACTGAGTACTTTCAGGAAAGAACTCATACTAAAAAAGTAGTAATGATGTTAGGTTGCAAGAAATTCAATGTAGCTCTTGCTACTACTCATCTGCCTTTAAAAGATGTATCTGATGCCATCACTAAAGAGCTTTTAGTTGAGATCGTAACTATTTTAAATCACGATCTTAAAACCAAGTTTGGTATTGATAAACCATGCATCATCAGCGCAGGTTTAAATCCTCACGCAGGTGAAGATGGACATCTGGGTATGGAAGAGATAGACACTATCATTCCTACCTTTGAAGAGTTAAAAGCTCAGGGCATCAATATCATAGGACCACTGCCTGCTGACACCATGTTCCAGCAAAAGTATATTGAGAAGGCTGATGCCTTCTTAACCATGTACCATGATCAGGGTTTACCTGTTTTAAAATATGCAGGTTTTGATTGTGGTTACAACACTACCTTAGGACTTCCTTATATTAGAACTTCTGTCGATCATGGAACTGCACTAGATTTAGCAGGTACAACCAAGGCAGATCCTGGTTCTCTGTTTGCAGCAGTAGAACTAGCTCATACTATGGCACTACGTAGCAGGAGATAATATGGCTTTACCACCAGTACACATGAAAGCAAGAAAACGCTTTGGACAGAACTTCTTAGTTAATGATCACATCATTTCTCAGATTGTGGATGCCATCAATCCAAAAGAGGGTGAACACTTAGTTGAAATTGGACCAGGTCATGCAGCTTTAACTAGACCGGTTTTAGAAAGAGCTAAAGTACTAACTGCAATTGAGTTAGACCGTGATCTTGTGGAGATCTTAAAGCATGATCCTTTCTTAAAAGGACTTACCATTATTGAAGGTGATGCTTTAAAGGTTAACTTTGAGGAGTTAGAAGGTGCAGGTCAGTTGCGTGTTTTTGGTAACTTACCTTACAACATCACCTCCCCTATTATCTTCCACCTTTTGTCACAAAAAGGCATTACTGATATGCACTTTATGTTACAAAAGGAAGTAGTTGAAAGATTAGCTGCAGGACCTAGCACCAAAGACTATGGTCGTTTAACTGTGATGACTCAGTTCCATGCGCAGGTTATCCCAATGCTTATAGTTCCACCATCAGCATTCAGACCAGCACCTAAGGTAACCTCCGCTGTGGTACGTTTAAAGCCAAAGGACTTAACTGATGAAGAAAGATCATTAGTTCCTTATTTAAATAACATTACAACTACAGCTTTCTCTGCTCGTCGTAAGACCATCCGTAACTCTTTATCAAAGTTCTTTACTGAAGAGGAGTTAAACAGCTTTGGTCTTGATCCGATTCTGCGTGCTGAAAACATCAGTGTTGAGAAATATGTAGAATTAGCTCGTGCTTTAAAATACAGGAATAAAGTCTAATGGCAGCAAATTCACCAGTATTTGAACTTTTACAACGTAATGAAGATGAGTTTGTAGGACGTGATCTCATCATTGCAGGTGATATTCTCGATCCTATGGTGTTCTCTTTAGTTAAAAGATCTCACAGCGCTACTGTAATTGTCGACAACTTTGTTGTCTGCAAAAAGATGGCAGCTATGATTGGTAAAAGCATGGATGACTCTTGTCCTCAGATAATTGAGTACAAGCATGTAAAGTTAATCTTTGCTGATGTCAAATCAGCTCTTACTCATACTAATGAAGCTGATACCTTATTACTATTACTTTCAAAAAGTAAACAGCAGACTTTAAAGTTATTAAATACTTTAAAAACCAAATTAAAAAAAGAAGCCTTAGTGTACACCGCAGGATCTAATGACGGTGGTGCTAAAAGTGCTGACTCTTTATTAAAACCTCTAGGTTTTGTAAAGAAAGTTGATTTAGCCAGAAAGTGCACTTTATTCAAAGCTATTTATGAAAATGACTTTAACACCTACAAAGGTGCACAGGACATTAAAGTAAATCCAATTAACATTCCACTTACTCTGCATCAGGACAGCGCTGTTTTCTCTCAAGGTAAACTTGATAAGGGAACTGCTATGTTAATAGAGTGCTTAAAAGATTTAACTCCATTTGGAACGGCTTTAGATCTTGGATGTGGCTGTGGTGTGGTAGGTTTAGTGCTCTCAAAGCTAGGCTTTAAGAACGTAACCTCAACTGATGTCAGTGCTGCTGCCATTGAACTTACTAAAGAGAATGCTAAATTAAATGGCTGTGATTCAATCAAGGTTAAAGCATCTGACATGCTGACAGGTCTTGAAAGATTTGATTTAATTGCCGTAAACCCACCATTCCATGTTGGCGTAACTACCACTACAGCCCCTACTGTTAATATGATCATAGAGGCTAAAGATCACTTAACCAAGAACGGTGTGATGTACTTAGTTGCCAATGCGCATTTAGGTTATGAAAAGGTGCTTTTAGAGAACTTTGACTATGTGCAGATTGTATCTTCAAGCACAACCTTTATTGTGTATAAAGCAAGGTTAGAAGAAAAGTAATTAAGTTCATCTTATCAACTCAAAAGCAAGATCAGACGATCTTGCTTTTATGTTTATGCTCTAATTATTCTGAGCATTTTCCTGCTCATTGTTCTGAGTAGAGTTCTTATCAGCTTTACTCTCTTCTTCTTGACTAGCGTTATTCTCTTGATTGTTATCTTGAGCTTGAGGTTCTTCATAAGGAGCAGCCTTAATACAGGTAACACCACCATTATTAGAGACTACGGCATAGTTAAGATCGCAGAACTGACCTGCAAAGAAAATCGGTAACTGATCATTACCCCATCTTAATGGTGTAAAAACAATCTTACTTCCTACGGCACAGTTTGCTGCAGCATCGAATACAAAAACATTACAAACCTGATTACTCTGTGAACGAGGCGTTGCTTTATTTACCTCTTCAACCTTTACGATCTCTGGTAAAGCAGGAGTAGTCTCCTTGACAACTTTTACTGTAAAAAATACAGCAATAGCTGCAAAGATTAGAGACAATAGTAGATAGTCTTTTAGTTTCATAGATACCTCAAAATGATCTTTTTTATTGTTATGCTCTAGTAAAGCTGCTTACAAAGATAGCTGTTCTTTTTTAATTTAACAAAGTGGGAATTTGAGGATGGATTATATATGTGTTGAGAAGAGTCTGATAACAGAAAGTGCTGTAAGTTACAGCACCCTCTGATTTAGATAAGAATGTAAACTACTGAGGCTTTACTTCGTTTACAAGCTCATTACCTGCAAAGTAATCAGTTACATTCTGTAGAGTAGTATTAACAATGTTGTTCATTGCTTCTTTAGTAAAGAAAGCCTGATGAGAGGTAATTAGAACATTGTTCAAGCTCATTAAACGGCTTAAGTTATCATCGGTGATGATGTGATCTGATCTGTCCTGATAGAAGTAATCGTGCTCTTCTTCATAAACATCAAGACCTGCAGCACCAATCTGACCTGACTTTAAACCATCTACAAGATCTTCAGAATTGATTAAAGGACCACGACCAGTGTTAATGATCATTACGCCTTTTTTCATTTTAGCAATTGAGTCTTTGTTGATTAAGTATCTGTTCTGAGGAGTTAATGGGCAGTTTAAAGAAATAATATCTGACTGTGCATATAACTCATCCATAGTTACATACTTAATACCAGCTGCTTTCTCGTACTCATGATCTTCATAAATATCATAAGCAACTACATTCATGCCAAAGCCTTTTAAGATGCCAATCAGCACACGAGCAATTTTACCGGTGCCTACTACACCTGCAGTCTTACCGTATAAATCAAAGCCCATTAACCCGTGTAGAGCAAAGTTACCATCACGGGTACGTGAATATGCTCTGTGAGTCTTTCTGTTTAAGGTTAAGATTAAAGCCATTACGTGCTCAGCAATAGCATGTGGAGAGTAAGCTGGTACTCTTACAACTCTGATACCTAAATCTTTAGCAGCCTGTAAATCTACGTTGTTAAAACCAGCACAACGCAGTGCTAAAAGCTCAACACCATTATCTTTTAACTTCTGTAATACAGCTCTGTCTGCTCTGTCGTTTACGAAGATACATACAGCTTTAGCGCCGTGAGTTTCATCTGCATTGTTAATATCAAGGAAACTTCTGTGATAGATTAGCTGAAAACCAAAGTTCTTGTCAGCATTCATATCTGTAAACGCGTGTCTGTCGTAGCTGTGGGTACCAAAAAAGACGATTTTATTGTTTTCCATTTTTTATCCTCAGATGAAAATTCTCTGATTTTGAAATCTGTTTATCAGTATTAGACATCTCTAATAACTGGTTATCTTGCCTGTTCAATAAGATACACTATTTCTAACTCAAAATTTGATCTTTATCAAATATTTTATTACGTGCACAATTTGTGCAAATCAGCGCAAAAGCACCAAGGCTTAAGTTGCGAAAAGGCATTATATTATGCAAAACACTCATTATTTATTAAGAATAATTCTTAATAACAATAACTTTAAAAAATTTATAGCTACCTCAACTTTTTTCTATCAAATATTTTTACAAAGAACTTTACTTTCTTTTAAAGAGTAATCAGTTAATAAAAAAGCAAATGCAGTACTCATTTTTTTAGCTTTCTACCACAAAATTTACAGACAATATGCTCAATATTGTTGTATAGAAGCCCATTTTCATGGGCAAGATAAAATCTTGTTCTATACTCATTAAATAGGTTCATGACATCAGATGATGTCTTAAGAATACATAACAATCAAAACATCTCATAAGGAGTCTCTCAAATGGCAGCATTAGCTATGATCCTAGCCGGCGGTGAAGGTACCCGTCTTATGCCTTTAACCTCATGCAGAAGTAAACCTGCGGTTCCTTTTGGCGGAAGCTACAGACTAATTGACTTCGTGCTCAATAACTTCGTTAACTCAGGTATCATCAAGATCTTTGTAATCACTCAATACAAATCACAGTCTTTGTTGATGCACTTAAAGAAAGGCTGGCAGGTAAGTGGTATTTATGGAGCCTTCATTGACTCACTGCCAGCTCAGATGCGTGTATCAAAGGAGTGGTATCAGGGTACAGCTGATGCTATCTATCAAAACTTAACCTTTATAAAAGAACAGTTCCCAGATCATGTATGTATCTTCGGCTCAGACCATATTTATAAGATGAATATCCGTGATATGCTCACCTATCACAAGAACATCGGTGCAGATTTAACTGTGGCTGCTATCAGAATGAAATCAAGTGAGTGCGCAGGTAAATTTGGTGTTATCGAAGTTGATGAAAACAATAAGATGATTGGCTTCGAGGAAAAACCTGCACATCCTAAAGAGTTACCAAATCACCCTGGCTATTCACTAGTATCTATGGGTAACTATATCTTTAAAGCTGATGTTTTATGCAATGAGCTAGTTGAAGACGAGCTAGACAAGAACTCAAGCCATGACTTTGGTAAAGATATCATTCCTAAGATGTTCCCTCGAGGCAATGTTTATGTATACGACTTTAGTGAAATCGAAATTGAGGGAGAGAAAGACTTTGCTTACTGGCGTGATGTAGGAAGCATCGACAGCTACTGGGAAGCTCATATGGACTTATTAGGCAATAAGCCTAAGTTCAATCTGCAGAACCCGAAGTGGCCTTTACATACCTTCTATCCTCCTCTACCACCTGCTGACTTCACCGATACTGATGATAATGAGTCACACGTATCTATGTCTTTAATTTCCGCAGGCTGCAAGATTAACGGTGCAACTATCAATAAGTCAGTTCTAGGCTTTAGATGTACCGCAGGCGATGGCGCTATGGTTGAAGGCAGTGTGCTTATTGGTGATAACATCATTGGTAAGGGAGCAAAAATTAAGAATGTGATCTTAGACAGACATGTTGAGATTGCTCCGGGCTTTGAGATTGGCTACGATAGAGAGAAAGATCAAAAGCTTCTTGAAAATGAGAAGAATTCTATGATCACAATATCTAAAAATGGCATAATAGTAGTACCTGAGGGCATGCGCTTAGGTTTTGACTAGAACACATAAAATAAGGGGTTGCCTGTGAACATCTTGTTATTATCATCAGAAGTTGCAGGCATCATGAAATCAGGCGGTCTTGCAGATGTTGCCAAGGCTTTGCCTTTACAGCTACAGGCTGAAGGTCATGATGTCAGAGTTGTCATGCCATGCTATACCACAATCAAGGATTACGATAAACTTGAGGTGATAGCACATGGAGTTTTGAATGAAAACAATCCAGATGAAAAACTTCGCATCCCCTATTCAATTAGAAAGACCTATCTTAATAAAGTAGTTGAAGTTTGGTTAGTTGAATGTCCTAGGTACTTTGACAGAACCTCTATGTACGGTGACAACAACCAGGCTTATGATGATAATGGAGAGAGATTTGCTTTCTTCTCAGCTGCAGCTTTAGATGCCTGTAAGCACCTAAACTACTGGTTTGATATCCTGCACTGCAATGACTGGCACACCGGAATTGCGCCTATGTTAATGCGGATTAAATACGCATTAGACCCTTATCTATCAAGAGCTCGCTCTGTACTTACCATTCATAATGGTGCTTTCCAAGGTGCCTTTGACAGATCACAAATTGCGATCTTGCCTGAAATTGCCAATATCTATAATGACAAGATCACTCAAGGTTCATATATCAATTTCTTAAAATGCGGTGTTTTCTATGCTGATAAAATCAACACCGTAAGCCCCGGTTACGCCAGTGAACTTACCACTTATTTAGGTGGTCACGGTATGACTCAGAACTATCTTGACAGACAACAAGATCTTTCAGGTATCGTCAATGGTTGTGACTACTCTGACTGGGATCCTTCTACAGATCAATTGCTGCGAATAAGATATGATGTTAAGAACTTAGATCAAAAGGTTCTAGGCAAGTACCTCTTACAGAGAAAGCTTGGCCTTGAGATGGGTGATACCCCAATGTATGGTATGGTTGCAAGACTTACCGACCAAAAAGGTATAGGTCTTTTAATTCCTATCTTAGACAGATTCTTACAGCATAAAGTTCAGGTTGTAATTGAGGGAACAGGAGATCCTTACTTACAGCAACAGATGACTGAAATTGCTAATCGTCATCCTGGTAAAATGATCTTCCAGCCTGTATATGACAATATGTTAGCTCATCAGATTGAAGCTGGCTCTGACTTCTTCTTGATGCCATCAATCTTTGAGCCTTGCGGTCTAAATCAGATCTACTCTTTAGCTTACGGTACTCTACCTATCGTACGTGCTGTAGGTGGACTTAAAGATACTGTTAAAGACTATGATCAGGATAGAGTAAACGGTGACGGCTTTATGTTCTTCGATCCAAGTTCTGAGGAGTTACTATCCTGCTTACGTCGTACTTTAATTCTGTATTTAGAAGATCCTTCAGAGATGAAGCGTATTAAGCAGAACGCTATGAGAGTACGCTTTAACTGGTCTGATTCATGTAAAAATTACATTGAACTGTATAAGAGTGCTTTAAAGAAGCCTAAGTGGTAGTTCTCTTGACACGTAGGATTAAAAAGCTCTGGAAGATTTTCTTTCAGAGCTTTTTAATTAAGACACTTAAACTAGCTGAAACTCAGTAAAAGCTCTTACTTTAGGATCTGCATTGAACACGGTAGCTATTCTTAAAAGCTCTGTTTTCTTAGGCACAATATTGCCATAGTCTCGTGTTTTAATCTGTTCTACTGCATCGAGTAGTTTTGACTTAGCTTCAGTCTCATTTTTTGCATACTTAAATTCAAAGACAATTCTTCTGTTATCTGTATTTACAACTAAATCAGCTCTACCCTTTGCTTCATGAACTTCAGATAGTACTTTCTGATGTGCACCTAACAGGTAAAGCTTTAACATATTCTGTACTGATGATTCTGAC